>Ga0080004_1122032_pt1 | contig 115906 bp, 96 predicted proteins | sample WasSprMetagenome_FD_69207 | JGI IMG/M metagenome (GOLD analysis project Ga0080004, IMG submission 69207) | Sulfidic aquatic microbial communities from Washburn Spring, Yellowstone National Park, USA - WS (SPADES assembly) (version 2) | ecosystem: Environmental > Aquatic > Thermal springs > Hot...
TCCTCGTAAACTCCATCATCTCCTGGGCAAGATCTGCATCTCTCAGTCTGGATTCTGCAGATGTCAGGTTCTCCTTTGCCACTCCAAGGTTCTGGATCGTATGGTTGAGTCTGTTCTCATATGCACCAAGCTTACCACGTTCAGTCACTACTTTTTCTATAGCCTTATCAATGGTCTGTGCATCGATAATCGCCTGTGCAGATGCCTGATTGGTTACGTCTATATTTGCTACTCCTAATGCATTTGCGCCCATATCATTTATTGTGATCTCCATCCTGTGGTCTGAACCAGCATTCGGTCCGATCTGGAGTGTAAGGGAGCCCTTCTGAACATCTAATGTTATAGTAGCCCCTGTACTAGCAGCTGCGGTACTGGTCAATGTAAATGTAACTCCTGCTATACCACTCGAATCAACGGGCTCTATTGTAGATGTTCCTGCTGCAAAGTACCTGCTTGTAGATTTTACCAATTGTCCAGAGCCACCTGCCGGATCAGTAATACTTACAACTACATCCACAGCTGTAACTACCTGAGATATAGTAAAGTTAGGTGCTCCAGAAACACTATTACTCTCAACTACTGCTATAGCATATTTACTTCCAACTTCTCTGGAGGTGAGTTCGATTCTACTATTTGTCTCATTCCATGTTGCTGTAACTACCATCCCTGCATTCTGAAGTGCTGTATTTATCTTCTGGATGGCAGTTTCGATAGTATCTCCGTCACTACTAGCTACATTTAGAGTTACACTGGCACTCTTTCCATCAGCAGTCGAAATCACCAATGTCTTGGTGAAACTGCTAGATGCACCTAAAGCCTCATATAAGGAAGAGGTATATCCAGAACCACTCTTTACAGCTAAACCTTCAACTTCTGCTACCCCTGCAGTTACAACTGTAATGGTATATGTTCCTGCTCTTAGAATTTCTCCACTTACTCCTGCGTATTCTACTTCGCTAACATCGTCAGAACTTACAGTAACCTTACTGCCTAACTGACCGTTCAGTAGCTTCTTTGTGTTGTACTCTGTTGTTGTTGAGATCCTGTTTATCTCTGTTATAAGCTGGTTTATCTCATCCTGATACTTTTGCCTATCTGCATCTGTCTTATCACCGTTAGCTGCCCATCCTACAAGGTCTCTCATCCTCTTGAGGATGGCGTTTACCCTGTCAAGTGCTCCTTCTGCTGTCCTTATAAGGGAGATACCATCGTTGGCGTTATCTATGGAGACTCCCAAACCGCTTACCTGGGATCTTAACTTTTCAGAAATGGCAAGCCCAGCTGCGTCATCAGACGCCCTGTTAATCCTCAGTCCAGAGGAAAGCCTCTCTAAGGAGACTGCCAATCTATTATTTGTCACCTGTAAATTCCTCTGGGCATTCAACGCATAAATATTCTGGTTAATACGCATCTATAATCCCTCCTTGTATATAGATTATTCTTCTTAAGGCTTCCCTGCCTTTAATCCTCATCTCTACTCCCCTTTAAGTCTAGTCATTTCATCTGTATCATCTATCTATCCCTTTCTATCACCTCCAATATACTATATCGGAATATTTACTCTAAACTTTAGAGGTCATACCAAACTCTTCTTTGAAGCACCTTTCTAAATTATCCAGAGCCTTTATAAAACCTGGAGAGGCTAAAAGAGCTTTCTCAAAGTATTCTCTTCCAAGTTCTCTTTCACCCAAAGCTATGTACGCTATTCCCATATTGTTTAATACCGGGGCATTCTGAGGATTTATCTCCAAGACCTTGGTACCATATTCTATAGCCTCTCTGTACATTCCCAGTTGAAGGGCTGTAGCCTGTAACATTGTAAGAGTAAGTTCACCCCTGATTCCTAGATGGGATATCTTGGCAGTGCTCTTATTTACATCTACTTCAAAGACTCTACTGAACATATTATAAGCCTCTTCAAATCTTCCTTTATTGTAATATGCCATTCCAATATGGTAATATGTGTCAGGGAAATTTGGATCAATCGCTATTGCCTTATTAAAATATTCGATAGCTTCTTCAAATTCCCCTTTTTGGATCAGCAGGTTTCCCAGATCTATATATGCTGTTTGGAGGAAGAATAGAGACGCGTATCTTTTACTACCGGTTTCTACTACACTTATAGCCCTTTTATAGTATTCTTCAGCCTTATCCAGCTCATTTTCTCCCAGATAGGTCTTCCCCATATATACAAGCAGGGAATGATCTTCCGGATTTTCTTCCAATGCAACCTCTAGAAGTCTCTTATTTCTCTCGAGCTTCTTATTAAGAGTCTCTAAATCTATATAACCCCTATGAAAGACTGGGATTTCCAGTATCTCTATCTTTCCTCCAATGTCATATATAGATTGATCTACAAACTCGTGGATCCTTCTTGAGAATCTTATCCGGGGATCGTTCTTAAATATTCTCACCAGATAGTTGACCGTTGTGTTTTTCATATTTGTCTGTCGGTCGTAGATTTCACTGAAGATTGGAATGGCAAATCCCAGTGCATCTGTCTCAGATAATACTTCTTTAAGCCTTCTTATATCATCTGCATTCATCTCATCATCAGCGTCCATAGAGAGGATCCAGTCACAGGTGGCATATTTTAAGGCTTCGTTTCTTGCAGATGCAAAGTCATCATTCCACTTATAATGATAGACTTTCGCTCCGAAGGATTTGGCTATCTCGACCGTGTTATCTGTTGAGCCTGTATCCACAATAATGATCTCATCAACGGCATCTTTTACAGAATTCAATGCCTTCGGTAAGTGCTCTTCCTCATTCTTTACTATCATACAGAGGCTTATGGTAGGAAGTTTCTTTTTATTTTTCTTTGTGTAACTTTTACTCGTCAGTCTTTTAGCATCGTTCTTTCCTGTACTGATAATAAGCTTCTGGGACAGGATCTCCAGATTTTTTTGGGGCTCTGCATAATTAGGGTTTATCGATATAGCCTTCTCAAAAGACCACTTAGCCTCTGTATATTTCTGCAATTGAAAATACGCTACTCCTAAATTATTATAAGCCTCTGCATAATCAGGTTTTAATTGAGTAGCTACACGAAGTTCTTTTACCGCATCCTTATAAAAGCCTCTTCTAAGATACACAACTGCTAAATTGTTGTGAGCTATAGGGTAATCAGGATCTAACTCTATAGCCTGCTTAAAATACTCTTCCGCCTCATTCAGCATATCCCTACTGAGGTATAACATCCCTCTATCATTTAGTTCAGCAGGACTTTCCTTTTCATTATCTCTCTTTACTATCTTTACAGGCATTCCTATCACCTTCCTCTATAGATATAAATCGGAACAACTGGAAAAAACTTGAGGGGAATGTTAAGATAATTTATTATAGTAAGAACATATCTTTAAAAGGAAGGAAGATAGAGGTGTATAAGAAGCAGGAATTTGAAATCCTATGTAAATTTGTAGATGGCACTTTAGAAAGTAATTTTAATTTCAATCAGGATATTATCAGTAATGTCTGGAATAAGGCTTTGTTATTAAGGTATATAAATAAATATCCGAAAGCTATTAACTTACTAAAACCCTATATAGATAAACCTGCCTTTAGAGCCCTCTATGGCGAAATACTACTACTCACAGAAAACTTTAAAGATGGAATCAATATCTTAGCAAATATTGGCACTATAGTTACGTTACCATTATCTTTAAAAATCTCCGTAATACTTTCTTATCTTAGAGAAATAAACAAGATTCAAGATGAAATTTCATTAAAGTTTTTAAAAAGAAATTTTCTCCTCGAAGAGGATATCAAATTAAATATTCTTTTTCTAGCTTTACATAACAACTTAACTGGTGGAGCTAAAATATTTTTTGAATATGCAAATAGATTATCGAGTTTAGGCCATAATATATGTATTACGTCAAAAGTTCCTCCACCAGACTGGTATAAGATTAATGCGCCATGGATAATATATGAGGGACAGATACCTGAGTTTAGAATAACTTTTCCTGATGCAGTCTTTTCTATGTTCTGGACTTTAACTCCTACTGTTTTGGCTATAAACTCCCCTGTAAAAATTCTTTTGGAACAAGGAGATCCTACAATATACGAACCGGAAAAATTTTCCCAAAATCAGATTCAATTTATGGATGAATGTTACCTTTCACCTATAAGGATTTTTACTGTCTCTAAAAATCTGAAACGAATAATAAAAGAGAGATACGAAAGAGAGGCTTTTTATATACCTAATGGGATAGATGTAAACCTTTTTAAACCTATCCCCACAAAAAATAACGAAATACCTATAATATTACTTGTAGGAGCTGATGAAATATACTTTAAAGGATTCAAAGAAGTATTCGAGGCCCTCCAGATGCTAAGAAATAAAGGTTACAAATTTAAGGTTAGGCAAGTTACACAAACTGGAAAAGTAATATATAACTTTGATAGGGAGATTATAAAAAAACCTCCTCAAGAAGAACTAGCATATTTATATGCCACCAGTGATATATTTGTAAGTGGCTCTTATTTCGAGACCTTTCATCTACCGCCTATAGAAGCTATGGCTTCTGGGACTGCAGTTATAACTACCGATAATGGGGGGATAGAGTATTGTATAAATGGAGTAAATTCTCTTATAGTACCACCTAAGGATCCGCTGGCAATGGCAAGGGCTATAGAAAAACTTCTTTTAGATAAAGAATTAAGAAATAAACTTGCTGAGGAAGGATTAAAAACAGCCAGAAATTATTCATGGGGTAGAATTATAAAATTGGTAGAGGATGAACTTTATAATATGGTTGTAAGTCCTCCCATATTTACTGGAAAAGAGATAAGATTCGAAAGTCTTTTGGATTTAAAAGATAAAAATTACCTTTTAACTGATATAAAATTGGCAGATCTCAAAGGTATAGTTAAGAAGTATATTGATTCCTTCTCTAAAGACGATCCTGTAAGTCTAATCATAGCAAATTCACGGGGCATAGACGGACAAAAGCTTCTAGAGATAGTAGAAAGTCTAGGAGTATCACCAGAAGAGATCCCAGATATAGTACTATTAGAAGAACCAATCTCTGAGCTCGATCTTTGGTCTATTAAACAGTACATCGATCCAATATTCTAGTCCAACTCGATACTGCGTAAAATTTCTTTCAAATCAAAATTACTTTTTCCTTCTTTTTGAGAAAAAGACTGAAGTATTCGTCCGTAACTTCTTGGTAAATAGCTAATTAATTTATCAAAAAATTCCCTCCAAAGCTTAATTATATCCAAACTTTTAATTTCTAATCTCTCATTATCTTTAGTGATTACTATATTTGGGGGTAAAGACAAACCCTCGGAAGAAAAAATGACATTAAAATGAGGCTTAGTCCCAATAACTTTATAAAAATACCAAGGATATTTACTCAAAATATATTCCAAGGTTTTCTTCTCCCATCTAGTTAAATGATGTGGAGGATTATCCATAATACCTATATTACCGTATTTTGTTCCAATTCTTTCTTTGTTAGGAAGGCATAAAATTAATATGCCTCCTGGCTTTAGATGGGAATAAGCAAAGTCTATAAAATCTTTAGGATTCTCTAAATGTTCTAAAACCTCAAAAGCCGATATCACATCGTATTTTTCTGGCCAATTAGAAGGTATTTCAAAAGCTTTAGAGCAGATAAATCTGCCAACAGGAATACGACTTTTCGCTATCTCTACAGCCCTATCCGAAGCTTCCATTCCATAAACATCAAAACCAAATTTATAAGCATCGTAAAGAAATAGCCCTTCTCCAAAACCTACTTCTAAAAGACTTAAGTTCTTGCCAATCTCAGACATAGTTCTAATAATTTCTATAGGGACAATATAGTAACCTTCGATATAATTAGGATCTTCATGAGCATTATACAAATTATTCCAATTCTCTATTCTGTGTCTATAATCTTCCGCAGACTCCCATAAAAGACTATAATCAGGGGCTTTCATCGGATTAGAAAATTCCAATCCGCAATTTAAACATTTATAAATATCATACTCTCCTATACTTTCTATAAAAGAAATATCCTGGCTATGGCATAATATACAATTTTTCACTGGTGGATTAATATTATATCTTCTTATTAGTAAACTTCTATTGATCTGAACTGTATCTTCTTGATAAACAAGGATATCATCTTGAGGAAATGGGTATAATTCACACTTGTAAAGTTTTATATAGTTATCTCTTCTCTGCAAAACTGCCTTGGGATTATAAAGAGGCTTAATACCCTTCTGCTTCAATAAATAACATATTCTAAGATTTTCAGTGAATAAATCGGACTTTATATCAAACCATCCCAGTTCCTGTAGAATCTCTCTTCTTATAGCCATACCTTCATAATAAATACAGTTAAAATATCTATATTTATTAACCCCATAAAAATCTTTATCTAAACCAGAATAGATAAAATATGGGTTAAAATCTTTATCAAAGACTATTCCTGAATGCACCACCTTTCCATTGTTATCTATTATTTTACTACCGACAACCCCTACATCACTTTCAGTAAGAGTTTGTAATATATTCTTAAGCCAATCTTCCGCAGGTAAATCAATAGGAGAAAGAAAGATAATAATATCGCCGCTAGACATCTTCGGGTTTTCTATAAATTCCAGATCTAGATCTTCCATCGAAGAAAGAAGTCTATCCTTAATCATTTTGTAACCATTCCTATCTAATGGGTGTAATATAACTACAGATACCCCTAATCTATCATTACCCATTCATATACCTCCATTTTTATACTTATCAAAATATCGGCTGGAATTCATAAGAATAGTAGAGCCTTATATTTTTACTCCTGGCGTACTCTTCTGTCTCTAAATCGGTCATATATGTAACCAAAATGGGAAAGATCTCTTTTTTGAGAGTTTCCTTTATATCTTTAAGTCTATCCACAAAATCTATTATATGTCTGATTGAAAGGTTAGCCTTGGCTTCTCCTATGATGTATATCTCTTTACCATCCTTTTCTGCCTTTCCTATTATGTTTATCTCCATAATCTCTCCCTTATATGTCCTGATCATCTTCCTCGATAGCCTCCCCTTTACCTTTATGCCGAATTCCTCCTCTAAAAGTTTAGGCAGAGAAAAGTAAGCCCTGTCCTCCAGCTGGAAACCAACAGCGTGGGCTAGACCTCCAAACTGTCTCCTTATATCTGTCATCTCTCTCTGCATTTCTTTCACAACTACTATAAGCTCCTCCAGCCTTGCTTCTGTCTTTGCCTGTGCCTGTGTTAGCTCCTCCAGCCTTGCTTCTGTCTTTGCCTGTGCCTGTGTTAGCTCCTCTAGCCTTGCTTCTGTCTTTGCCTGTGCCTGGGCTAGCTCCTCTAGCCTTGCTTCTGTCTTTGCCTGTGCCTGGGCTAGCTCCTCTAGCCTTGCCTCTGTCTTTGCCTGTGCCTGGGCTAGCTCCTCTAGCCTTGCCTCTGTCTTTGCCTGTGCCTGGGCTAGCTCATGAATTGCCTTCTCAAGGGTTGTCAGCCCCTCAGCTGATTTCTCATAAGTCTGCACCAGTTCCTCAAACCTCTTCTCTGTTCTGACCTGTGCCTGTACTAACTCATGAACAACTATCTTCAGGTCGCTTATTTCCCTACTTACAGGAAGCAATATATCCAGTTCCTGCTTTACAACCTCCCTGGCTATCCTGTATATCTCTTCCCTTTCTATAGCCTCCATACTCATTACCTCCTTATACAACTTTCATTATAACATATACATTCTATAAACTTCCGTAAAGAGCCGAGTAGATATTGCTCTTTTAACTATCCTGTGATAATATCTAACTAGAAGTTTAAATGGTGGGAGGCTATTAGGTATGGATAACATTAACAGTGTTGATATAGTGCAGATGTCTATGGCACTCTATGCATTCAGAAAGGCTCAGAGTATACAAGAAGATGCAGGTAAAACATTGATACAGAAGACACTACAAGATATAGAAAAAAATAATAAGGAGCTTCAGAAGGAATTATTTCCTTGGCTTGGACAGAATATAGATATTATGATATAATTTTACTGTGGTTAGAGAAAAAAATAGTTCAACTGATCCTTCGGGTATTAAGAAGCTATCGAGGTGAAAGTCTTAGATCATTTACAATTTCTCATTCTTATGGAAGAGTATATTAGCAAAAAAGCTATTAGGAGATATAGAGTTTGTCTGCGAAATCTCAGAGAGGTTGATAAAGGAGGATGAAAACTGCAGAAGAGATAAAGAAGCTGTTAACGGCATCTTTAAAGAGAGATGCCAGCAGTGAAGATTTTATAGGCAGGAATTTTATAGAAGAGCTTGTTTCTTCTTCGGTAAGGATACATAAAAATATCTCTGTATATCTGACTAGGAAGAAACAGATTATAGATGTCCTTGTGGACTCCGGAATGAGCAATCTTCCACCTCTGGAAAGGAGGGATTCCTTATCCAAGGTTTTCTGTATCACTACAAAACTGGGTAAGGATGCAATAGTAAATGGCATAGAACTTGCAACACTTAAAAACTTGAAATTGGACTTCTATGCAGTTCTTTCCATATCCAAGGATGGAAGGCCTAGAGATATGCAGGTTGCCTTCCTTGATGGAGAGAAACTTGATACATTTGAACTTGTAGGTCCTTATCCATATGAATATTTCTTCAGCTTTGACTTTCTTGAAAAGATATCGGAGATAGAGAAGAAGATCGAGGCAAAGACCTATGAGACTGGCGAAGAAAGAGAAAAGGTTGTATTAGTTGATGTAAGGAATGGAAAAGATAAAGCCCTAGAAGATTACCTTTTTGAGGAGCTGGAGAGATTAACGGTCACTGCTGGAGGAGAGGTTGTATATAAATTATCCCAGAGGAAAGATTCCCCTGACCCAAAGTATTATATAGGAGAAGGAAAGGTAAGAGAGCTTGCTGATATAGTTCAGAGGGTATCAGGAAACCTTGTCATATTTAATGGAGACCTCTCTCCATCACAGGTGGCAAATCTGGAGTCTGTCCTTGGGGTCAGAGTAATAGATAGAACTGATCTGATACTCGATATATTCGCCAAACATGCGAGGACAAAAGAGGGTAAACTTCAAGTAGAACTGGCACAGTTGAAGCATCTATTACCAAGGCTTGTAGGGAAGGGTAAGGAACTCTCCCGCCTTGGAGGCGGGATCGGGACAAGAGGTCCAGGGGAGAGAAAGTTAGAAACCGACAGAAGACATATAGAACGGAGAATAGACTTCCTGGAAAAAGAGATAGAAAGGGTCAAAAGGCATAGAGCTCTTATAAGGTCGAATAGAGAGAGGAACAATATCCCTATAGTTACACTTGTGGGTTATACAAACGCTGGAAAATCCACCCTTATGAATGCTCTAACACATTCCGATGTACTGGTAGAGGATAAGCTCTTTGCCACTCTTGACCCTACAACCAGAATACTATGGCTTAAAGAGGTAAAAACCCTCCTGACCGATACCGTAGGATTTATACACAAACTCCCTCACCATCTGGTAGAGGCGTTCTCTGCAACTCTGGAGGAGATAAGATATGCAGATGTGATCCTTCATGTTATAGATGCAAGTGATCCATTTGCCTATGAACATATAAAGGTCGTAGATGATATGCTGAAATATCTGGAGGCTTATGACAAACCGATAATAAGGGTCTACAATAAGATAGACCTCATAGAAGATAGAGAGGAACTGATCCCTCTTACCGGTGATAAGAGTGTATTTGTCTCTGCTCTTACCGGAGAAAATCTAGACGAGCTGAAGGATCTTCTTAAAGGGGAAATCGAGGGTATCTTGACAAATGCAACTATTTAGAGTATTATTTATATTGGAAGACGCGGGGTGGAGCAGTCCGGTAGCTCGTCGGGCTCATAACCCGAAGGTCGCTGGTTCAAATCCAGCCCCCGCTACCATTTTTTATGGCGGCATAGCTCAGTTGGCAGAGCAGGCGGCTCATACCCGCTATGTCCGAGGTTCGAATCCTCGTGCCGCTACCAGTATTTAATGAGTTTTATAGAAAAGGTCAAGAATTTCATCCTGAAACATAGTCTTATTTCTCCTGGGGACACAGTTCTCGCCGGTGTATCTGGAGGTCCAGATTCTATGTCTCTTCTCTTTGTCCTATCTTCTCTTATGGAAGAATTAGAGTTTTCTCTGGTAGTCTGTTATGTCGACCATAAACTCCGTCCGGAGAGTAAAGATGAAGCAATCTTCGTTTCCAATGTAGCCAGAAGTCTGAGTCTACCATTTGTCTTAAAAGAGCTAGATATAGCCGGTAAGAAAAGAGCTGGAAGTCTAGAGGAACTTGCAAGAACCGCCAGGTATAGGGCGCTGGAAGAGGCAAGGATAGAAAATAATGGAAACAGAATAGCCGTTGCCCATCATCTTGATGACCATATAGAGACCGTACTTATGCGTATCATCAGGGGGACGAGCATCAGAGGACTTAGAGGTATTCCTGTGAAAAACGGAAATATAATAAGACCTCTAAGGTGTGTATGGAGAGAGGAGATCCTGGATTTCTGCAGGGAAAACAATATAAGTTATGTGATAGATAGTTCAAATCTGAGCACTGCATTTACAAGAAACAGAATAAGGTTAGAGCTATTACCTGCATTAATGAACTATAATTCCAGGATAAAGGATGCAATACTAAGGTTATCCAATCAGGCAGAAGAGCTGGACCAGTTCCTCTCCTATCTCGAAAAAGACCTCCTGGAGAAGTTCAGGATATCTCCAGGAGAATTCTATATCCCCCTGGAGGATATGGAGAATCTCCCCAGCCTTTTACGGAGAAGGATACTTATGAAGATACTGACAGATATAAGCCCTAAGCCCGGTGAGGTAAGAGAGGAATCTTATAATATGATCTTATCACTGCTAGAAAACTCTACCGGTAAGAGATTAGACCTCCCTGGTGGAGCCATAGGATACAGAGATGTAAGAGGGATCAGACTTTTAAAGGAAGAACCAGAACCTCTACCTGTATACGAACTTAATGTCCCGGGAATAACTATAATAGATAGATTGAAGAAACAGATTTATACAGAGATAGTCTCAGATGTAGAGCGTATAAAAGGAAAAATATCTGATAAGCTGTATACTTTTTATCTAGATTTTGATAAAATAAAACTGCCGATATATCTCAGGAGTCCTAAAGAAGGAGAGAGGTTTTCTCCCTTAGGACTTGGAGGCAAGAGCAAAAAGTTACAGGATATAATGGTTGATAGAAAGATACCAAAAGAGTACAGAAACCTGTACCCTGTTATAGTTGATAGTAATGGGGAAGTTATATGTATTCCAGAGTATACAATTAGCGAAAAGGTAAAGGTAACTGATAAAACAGAAAGGATTCTTTTAGTGAGGATTGAAGATTATGAGTAATATAAAGGTGCTGTATACAGAAGAAGAGATACGGAAGAGGGTAAAGGAGTTAGGGGAAGAGATTACAGAGGCTTATAGAGGGAAAACTCCACACCTCGTATGTATCCTAAGAGGGGCAGTGATATTTCTTTCTGACCTTATAAGACATATAGACCTCCCTCTTACCATAGATTTTATGGCTGTATCGAGTTATGGGAGAGGGACAAAATCCAGTGGTATTGTAAAGATCATAAAGGACCTGGACGAGTCTATAGAGAATAAAGATGTTCTTATAGTAGAGGATATCATAGATACTGGTCTTACACTCGAACACCTTACGAAGATCTTCAGAGCCAGAAATCCGAACGACCTGAAGGTATGTGTATTGTTAGATAAGGAAGCCAGGAGGATAGTTGATATAGATATAGACTTTGTCGGATTTAAGGTTCCCGATAAGTTTATAATCGGTTATGGGCTGGACTACAATGGTCTATACCGTAATCTACCATTCCTCGGTATTCTTGATAGTCTAGAATCTGGAGGCGAGAAGTTTTGAGAAGACAGATTAATGGGGCAATAATATATCTTGTCATATTCGTTATTCTGGCAGTATTTTTTTGGAGATCTATGCTTAATATAGGTTCTTCTCCTTTAGAGATAAGTTATTCCGATTTTCTCAACTATGTAAGACAGGGAAGAGTGGCTGAGGTCACCATAGGAGAGACGATAAAAGGAAAGTTCTTAGATGGAGGAGAATTCGTCACTTACAAGGTCGACGATCCAAATCTAGTGGAGGAACTGAGAAGGGCTAATGTAAAATTCACAGGGGTTCCACCTGCTCAACCTTCCTGGTGGTTAGGTCTGATCTCTCCACTTATAACTGTAATACTTATAGGGCTTCTCTGGTACTTTATGTTCAGACAGGCTCAGGGAGCAAATAATCAGGCAATGTCCTTTGGGAAGAGTAGAGCCAGATTGGCATCTGAGAGTAAGGTCAAGGTCACATTTGCAGATGTGGCAGGGGTAGAGGAGGCTAAGGAAGAATTAAGAGAGGTCGTTGAGTTTCTTAAGAACCCCAAAAAGTTTCAGATGCTTGGTGCTAAAATCCCCAAAGGGGTACTTCTGGTTGGTCCTCCTGGTTCAGGTAAGACATTACTCGCCAGGGCAGTAGCTGGAGAGGCGGGAGTTCCCTTCTTCAGTATAAGCGGTTCAGAATTTGTTGAGATGTTTGTAGGAGTAGGTGCATCAAGGGTAAGAGACCTCTTCAATCAGGCAAAGAGACATGCTCCCTGCATAGTATTCATAGATGAGATAGATGCAGTTGGTAGACATAGGGGAGCCGGATTAGGTGGAGGACACGATGAAAGGGAACAGACTTTAAACCAGCTTCTGGTTGAAATGGATGGGTTCGATCCAAATACTGGCATAATAGTTATTGCTGCTACTAATAGACCGGATATACTTGACCCTGCTCTTTTAAGACCAGGAAGGATAGATAGAAAAATAGTCGTGGATAATCCAGATCTGGAGGGAAGAGTAGAGATACTAAAGATACATGCGAGAGGAAAGCCTCTGGCAGAAGATGTCAATCTGCAGATAATAGCACAGCGAACACCTGGATTTTCAGGGGCAGACCTGGCAAATCTTATGAATGAAGCAGCTCTACTTGCAGCCAGGAAGAATAAGAGTAAGATCACTATGCAGGAACTGGAGGAGGCTATAGATAAAGTTATTGCTGGACCAGAAAGGAAGAGCAGGGTCTTATCTGAAAAGGAAAAGGAATTGATAGCCTATCACGAGGTAGGGCATGCACTGGTAACGAAGTTCCTGCCAAATGCTGATAAAGTACACAGGATATCAATCATACCAAGAGGGATGGCTTTAGGATATACTTTACATCTCCCCACTGAAGACAAGCATATCCTGACAAAAGAGGAACTTCTCGATAAGATAGTAACCGCTCTTGGCGGAAGGGCAGCGGAGGAGATAATATTCAACGAAAGCACCACAGGAGCACAGAATGACCTGGAAGTAGCCACAGAGATAGCCAGGAAGATGGTTACCGAGTTTGGTATGAGTGAGGAGTTAGGTCCTCTTACCTTTGGTAAGAAGCAGGGGCAGGTCTTCCTGGGTAGGGACCTCATAGAGAGTAGAAACTACAGTGAACAGGTAGCCTTTATGATAGATAAAGAGGTCAGGAAGATAGTAGAATCATGCTATGAAAAGGCAAAAGAGATTCTTACAAAGAATAAAGACCTGCTCGTAAAGATCGCTAACATTCTCAAAGAGAAAGAAACTATAGAGGCAGAAGAGTTCGAAAGACTCATAGGAGAAAGCGTAAAAATATCTTAAAAATCCAGAGATAAAAAAAGGGAAGGCTATCGCCTTCCCTACTTATACTTAGGGTATACCCTCTAAGGGGTATCACCTCATAAATTCCATCTTAGATCTCAGTAAAATTATATGATTGCCTCGCCTGTATTTGGATCAAACAGGTGCATCTTATCCATATCGAAGTATACTCTCCATTCTAGTCCTGTCTGTGCCTTTGTAGCTGGATCAACTGTTGCTACAATCACGTGCTCCCCTGTTGTCAAATACAGATTAACCTCTGAACCTAGAGGTTCTGTAACATCTACAGTAGCCTTTATCGTCCACTCAGGCTTGGTATCAGCCTCTCTCATAAGCTCCGCATCATATATGTCCTGAGGTCTTATACCGAAGATAACTTCTTTTGTTGCATAGGGCTCGACCAGTGAATTGAGTGATTCAGGAACTTTGACCTCAAAGCTCCCTGCATTCAGCCAGTAACCACCGTTCTTCTTCTCCAATACTGCATTTATGAAGTTCATAGCAGGACTACCAATAAATCCTGCAACAAAGAGGTTCCTTGGTTTATTGAAAAGATTTAGTGGTGTATCTATCTGCTGAATTACCCCGTTATTCATTACAACAATCTTATCACCCATCGTCATAGCTTCTACCTGATCGTGGGTAACGTATATTGTTGTAACCTGAAGTCTGTTGTGTAATCTCTTCAGCTCTGCCCTTGTCTGGACCCTCAACTTAGCATCAAGGTTGGATAGAGGCTCATCCATAAGGAAGACCTGTGGCGTTCTGACTATAGCTCTACCCAACGCGACTCTCTGTCTCTGTCCACCGGAGAGTTCCTTCGGCTTTCGCTTCAGAAGGTCCTGAATTCCAAGCATCTCTGCTACTTCTTTTACCTTCTGCTCGATCTCTTTCTTGGGGACCTTCCTCAGCTTTAGTCCAAACGCCATATTATCAAAGACCGTCATATGTGGATAGAGGGCATAGTTCTGGAAGACCATAGCTATATCCCTGTCCTTAGGGGCGACATCATTCACCAGTCTATCCCCTATGTAGATGTTACCTTCAGTCACCTCCTCAAGACCTGCAATCATCCTCAAGGTAGTCGTCTTACCACAACCTGAGGGACCTACCAGGATGCAGAATTCCTTGTCTTCTATGACAAGGTTCGCATCCTTTACCGCTTCTACTGTACCGAACCTCTTAGTTACATGTTCAAGTACTACCCGCGCCATACTTTTTTAACGCCTCCTCTTTTATGAATTTTTTATCTATTTTAATTATACCTCTACAGATGACCTAATGTTCACCCTTTTTCAAATATTCCTTCAGCTTCTCTATACTATTAACAGGGGTCGGATCTACCCCTCTCTTAATGGCTAGATAGAAGGAGACAAAATCTCCTATGTATATAAGAGACAGGAACCTCTCCAACAGGGATTCTCCTCTACTCCAGACCTCATCTATCCCTGCAGATATAGAAGAAATAAGCTCTTTCATATACTGGATCCTGAGTCTTATCCTGTCTATCTCTCCCTTATCCCTGAGGAATATAACGAAGGTATTCTTCAGGAAATCATCTCTACCTTCCCATCCCATAATCTCATTGTGGTTTAACTCGGGAAAACTGTTCCATATAGCAAAGAGCTTACTGTTTTCATTCAGCTGACACTTCCACCTATAGGCAATCACTCCAAAGTACTCATCAGGGGCATATATAACAGGAAGGTATCCGTACATCCTATCAGCAAGCTTCTTGGCTATATTTTTTTCTTCCGGGACTTCATCTCTCAGCTCGTTCTCTCTCATCTCCCGCATAAGATCTACCGCTCTTTTTATATCTTCATCGGTAATCCTGATAAGTCCCAACCTGGAGAGGACACTTAAAACAGGTATAAAAGTATAACCTAAAGCTGCCCTGGGAGGAAAACCAGCAGGTATGGAGATGGAAGTGATTCCAGGAGTCTTTACCGCTATATTCTCTATCTCTCCACCGGAAGCCACCGTTATAACACCGGCACCTTTTCTCAGACCCTCTCTACATGCATTTATCGATTCCTCAGTATTCCCCGAATAACTAACGACTATAAGGAGTGTATTTTCATTTACAAAACCGGGAAGATTGTAGTCTCTGACTATTGAGAATGGAATCTTAAGGTCCCAATAGCCAAGAGATTTTATAATATCTCCACCTATGGCAGACCCCCCCATACCTGCAAGAACTATGTCTCTCCAGTCTCTCTTTAAGGAAGATATATCTACCTTCTTCCCTACTTCCCAGGCAGACAGGATCTGCTCAGGAAGGTTATAGATCTTCTGATACATATGAGACGGATCTTGCTTAGTAAAGTGCTCTCTCTCCACTTTTGATTCCCCTTTCATAGAAAAATCTAATGAGCAAATCTCCTCTCTAATTTCTCCATAACAAGCACACAAGCACCTATCATCCCTGCCGAATCTCCTAACTCGGCTGGGATAATCTCTACCACATCTCTAGAACCAGGGAAACTTCTTGTCTTTACCATCTGTATTGCTGGAGGCATAAGTATATCCCACGCCTTGGCAATACCTCCACCTATGATGATACACTCAGGATTAAATACTGTGGTGAGCGTTACAAGACCTAACCCTAAATAATAACTAGTCTCTCTAAAAACATCCAATGCTACCTTATCTCCCATCTTCGCCGCCCTGTATACTAGAGCAGGAGTTATCCTGGTCACATCTCCCTCTGCTAACTCAAATATCTTCGTCTCCAGTCCACTCTTAATAGCCTTCTCAGCCCTGGCAACAATAGAAGGTCCAGCTGCAAGCGCCTCAAAACAACCATAATTACCGCAGTTACATCTTGGACCATTACTATCTATTACCATATGACCGATTTCTCCACCGCCTCCAATGCTCCCGCGGAATAGCTCTCCATTTATAATAATCCCAGAACCAATTCCGGTACCAAGGGCAATAAATATCATATACTTCTTACCCTTTCCTGCTCCAAATCTCCTCTCTCCTAAAGCTGCTACCCTGACATCATTTTCTATGAATACTGGGACACCAAGATGTTCTTTTATAGGGGTAACCATATCAACATTATGCCACTTTAAGTTTGGCGAGAATATATTTATCCCCTTCTCAACATCCAGGATGCCCGGGGCACCCAATCCTACCCCCAGGATATCCTTTCCGGTGAGTCCAGCCTTCTCTATAGCCATATCTATATACTCAACAATCTTATTCATTACAGCATTTGGTCCATCCCCTACTGGAGTATCTGTATCCAACCTGGAAAGGACATTCCCTTCAAAGTCCATAACTCCAACCGTAAAAGTGGTTCCTCCTAAATCTACACCAACAATCTTTTTAGTCCTATCTATATCCATAACTACACCCTTCCTGCACTTCCCAGGATATCAATGTTGTTTAAGACCTCTCTCTTTACATTCTCTATTCCCTCTGTCAGATAGTCTCTCGGTTCGATGCTTCCGTTATCCAATATCTTCTTTATACCACTCGCCATAGCCATCTTTAGTTCAGTAGCAATATTAACCTTCTTTATCCCAAGCTTTATAGCCTTTTTTATATCTTCTTTTGGAACTCCAGATGAACCGTGAAGGACAAGTGGAACTTCAGGAAGTCTGGAATGTATCTCCTCCAGTCTCTGAAAGTTTATCTTTGCGTTCTTCTTCTGCATCCCATGAGCAGTCCCTATGGCTATAGCTAGAGAGGTAACACCGGTGAGTTCATAGAATCTCACCGCTTCCTCCACCTCTGTATATATAGCCTCATCCTCCCCTACCTTTATATGCTCTTCCACCCCACCGATCCTTCCGATCTCACCCTCTACAGGTATCCCTACCGCTCTGGCTATCTTGACCACCTCTTTTGTGGTAGAAACATTCTCATCAAAGGGAAGATGAGAACCATCGTACATTATTGACGTAAATCCAGCCCTTATGGCTCCTACGATTGTCTCTAGTCTTCTTGAATGGTCAAGATGAAATACTATCGGGATATTTTCGGAAAATCTATCGGCAAACTTAATGAGATAGCTCAGGTAGTCAAACCCCAAGAACTTTACTGTGCTCTCACTTGCCTGAATAATAAGGGGAGAATTAGCCTCCTTAGCGGCAAGGATGATAGCAACCAGAAACTCTCTATTGGAGATATTGAATGCTCCAATAGCATAATCACTATTAACGGCTTCTTTTAGAAGTAAGTCTGCAGTAACTAACAACTTCGTAACTCCTTTCTATTTAGAATTATTCAATTTATCTAACAGGTCTTTTATCTCTTTATCTTCTGGCTCCAATACCAGATAACTGCTCAAGACATCTCTTGCATCCTCTATATTATTCTGCGATGCAAGAAAATTAGCATAGTTTTTTACTATTTCTTTATTACTGGGACTTGATGTATAAGCCCTTGAGAAATACTGTCCTGCTGTCTTTATGTCGTTTAGCTTCCAGTATACAAGCCCTGCAGTATTGCATATATATGGTAATGGATACTGCGAAATGACCCTCTCTATGGTCTTTCTAGCATTCTCCAGATCGCCAAGCTGTAAAAGGATATATGCATATGTGTTGAGCCCCATAGGATTATCGGGATATATCTTCAGATATTTTTCTATCTCACTCTTTGCAGATTTCCAATCCGAATTATATACAAACCTTCTAGTATTGGAATAAAAAAGCAAAGCATTTTTAACTGTACTATTCTCTGATATACTTAACCTTTTATCTTTAGGAACAATTACAATGGTAATCCCAGGAGCTTCTCTTACCCATAAGGATTTAAATTTCTCTTCATCCAATATATAATTATTCCTGATCATAGGGTCATTAGTCACCAATCCTCTTTCATCATCAAATCCTATAACCAGTCTCCAGTACAGATAGTCGTAAGGTTTTCTGAAAGACTGCCCAACTATAACCGGTATCTCGGAGTAGTTTAACAGGTTCTTGATCTCCCTTATCTGAAGCTGTGTTATATAGACCCTATACCCTTTATTCTCCAGATATGTAATGGCAGAAGATAGATCTTCCCATCCTAGAGGAGATATCTTTGATCGCAGGTCTTCTAAATTAAACTTTGCGCCAAAATACTCCAAAATCATAGAGACACAGCTGGTAAGAGGATACCCCTCAAGGTTATAATAAGGCACAGATACAAGAGAAAAAGAACCAGCTGCTACCCAGTCAGGTAACAGTAAGAGTAGCAGTATTAAGACTGATAATCTATGCAAAACTCTACCTCTTTCTTCTCTTAGATGCCTCTCTCTTCCTCTTTTCGCTTGGTTTTTCGTAATGTTCATGCCTACGGATTTCCGAAAGTATTCCGGATTTTTGGATCTCTCTTCTAAACCTCTTTAGAGCACTCTCAATAGACTCATTTTCCTGTACCTGAACTTCAGGCATTACATTTGCCCCTCCTTTCAAATTTTATCTTAATAATTGAATTATAATCTTCCTGTGCAAATTTTTCAATAGGATTATCTCCCTCTGATAATATCCTTTATCCTCATAAGCCTGGTGATGGTCTCAAGTTGTAACTCCTCCAGTTTTATCGAGATAGACCTTATCGCTGATTCTATCTGTGGAATAAGTTCATATTCCAGTGCATTAACCCTTCTCCTTGTACTCTCTAGGGCGATACCCAGATTTATAACCGAGACCTCTAACTCCATAAGTCTCACAAGTTTATCTAGAGAATCGAGTAGCCTCTTATAGGCAGAGTCAAGCTCAACAGACACACCAAGAAAGCCATACAGTAATGGACCCGGGTATGTTACCTCTATAATCGGAATTGGCACATTAACTATAGACCTCCACTTTATATCTACTTCCATCTTACTCAATGGCTCTACCAGTGTCCTGTCGAAGAGGAATGGGTCTCCCAATGCGCTGGCTAACTGAAAAGCCATATTTACATCTTCCAACGACTCTATAAGCTCTGTAAGGACAGCCTCCAGCTCATTCAGGTGAGCCAGAAATTGCCTCATCAGTTCTTCCTGCTTATCTTTCAGTAGCTTATGTCCTCTTCTGGCAACACTCAAGCGTCTTGTAAGTTTTAGAAGCTCCATCCTGTTTGGACGGACTTTAATCTCTGGCATCGAAGTACACCTCTAAGAATCTATCTCTTATACGCTTTAACTCCTCTCTGGGAAGAATCCTGAGTAACTCCCAGGCAATATTCAACGAATCCTCTATGGATCTATCTTCATATTCTCCCTGTCTGACAAGTTTATCCTCAAATTGATTGGAAAACTCTATATATTTTCTGTCTACGTCTGTAAGGGCCCCTTCTCCGAGTATCACCGCCAGCTCTTTTAACTCCTGTCCCCTTGCATATGCGGCGAAAAGCTGGTTTGATACATCAGCATGGTCTTCCCTGGTCTTACCTGCACCTATCCCCTTATCCTTCAACCTTGATAAGGAGGGGAGAACGTTTACAGGTGGATATATACCTCTCCTATGGAGACTTCTATCAAGAATAATCTGACCTTCTGTTATATATCCGGTTAGGTCAGGGATCGGATGTGTGATATCATCCTCGGGCATTGTGAGTATAGGCATCTGAGTTATAGAGCCCTTCTTCCCTCTTATCCTTCCCGCTCTTTCATATATACTTGCAAGGTCGGTATACAAATAACCAGGGTATCCTCTCCTTCCTGGAACCTCCTTTCTGGCAGCAGAAATCTCTCTTAATGCCTCACAATAGTTGGTCATATCGGTAAGTATAACAAGGACATGCATATCCTTCTCGAAAGCCAGATATTCGGCTGCAGTTAGTGCCAGTCTTGGAGTAGCTATACGCTCAATAGCAGGGTCATTAGCGAGATTTATAAAAAGGACCGCCCTCTCAAGAGCTCCGGTGCGTCTAAAATCATCTATAAAGAATTCAGCCTCTTCAAATGTTATCCCCATAGCAGCAAATACTATAGCAAAGCTCTCTTCTGCTGTTAGTATCCTAGCCTGTCTGGCTATCTGAGCAGCTACCCTGTTGTGGGGAAGTCCCGAGGCAGAAAATATAGGAAGCTTCTGTCCTCTTACCAGAGGATTCATAAGGTCTATAGAAGATATTCCTGTCTGTATGAACTCGGAAGGATAATCTCTATTATACGGATTTATCGGGTTACCATTTATATCAAGTCTTGCCTCCGGTATATATGGAGGACTCCCATCTATGGGCCTTCCAAAACCACTCATTATTCTTCCGAGCATATCCAGAGAGACACCTAATTCTATCCCTCTCCCTGTAAATCTGACCTTGCTCCTTGCCAGCTCCAAGCCAGTAGCTCCTTCAAAAAGCTGAACAAGAGCCTTGTCTTCGTTTACCTCCAGTACCCTTCCTCTTCTCACATTACCGTTAGGAAGTTCTACTTCAACCATCTCATCATATTTTGCTCCCTCTACCCCTTCAACCAGCATTAAAGGTCCAGCTATTTCTCTAATAGTAAGATATTCCTTTATCATCTTGATACCCTTTCCCCCATAAGCTTGGAAAATTCTTCTTTTATCCTATCTTCAAGCATAAAGAACTTCATCTTCTCTTGTTCCGGTATATACTTCATACGAGAGATCTCTTCTCTCACCGGTAGAGCAAGTATCTCCTCTAATAAGACTCCGTTATCAAGAGCAGATAGTCCCTGATGATAAAACTCCAGGATTATACTCAGCATATGGAGTTGTTTTTCCAGAGAGGTATAGGTATCCAGCTCGTTAAATGCATTCTGGAGCAAGAAGTCTTCCCTTATAGACCTTGCAACCTCCAGAAGAAATCTCTCCTTTATCGAGATCGCCTCTATCCCGACCAGCCTTGTGATCTCTCGAAGCTCTGCCTCTCTACTCAATATACCCAAAGCCTCATTCCTCAAGGATATATAATCTCTACCGGTAACCGTCTTTATATAATCTCCAACGGATTCCACGTAGAGCGAATAACTTGTCAACCAGTTTATAGCCGGGAAATGTCTCTCATATGCAAGTGATGCATCCAGTCCCCAGAAACACCTTACCACTCTCAGAGTATTCTGTACTACCGGTTCAGAAAGGTCTCCTCCGGGAGGAGAAACCGCTCCTACAATTGTCAGAGAGCTTTCCCTATCATCACTTCCCAATGACTTCACCCTTCCTGACCTCTCATAGAACTCTGCCAATCTGGTACCAAGATACGCAGGATATCCTTCTTCTCCTGGCATCTCCTCAAGTCTGGCAGACATCTCTCTTAATGCCTCTGCCCATCTGGAGGTAGAGTCTGCCATAAGAGCCACATTATATCCCATATCTCTGAAGTACTCTGCTATGGTTATGCCTGTATATATGGATGCCTCTCTTGCAGAGACAGGCATATTTGAGGTATTTGCAATAAGTACCGTTCTTTCCATAAGTGGACGTCCAGTCCTTGGATCGGTAAGGTGAGGAAATTCCAGAAGGACATCGGTCATCTCATTTCCTCTTTCTCCGCATCCTACATATACTATTATGTCTGCATCAGCCCATTTAGCCAGCTGATGCTGTACAACGGTCTTACCACTTCCAAATGGACCTGGGATACAGGCGGTTCCACCCTTTGCCACCGGGAAGAAAGTATCTATAACTCTCTGTCCAGTTACCAGAATCTCTCTCGGTGGAAGCTTCTCCTTTACAGGCCTTGGCTGTCTCACTGGCCATCTCTGAAGCATAGTGATATTATATATCCTATCTCCATCTTTTATCTTTGCTACAGGCTCATCTACGGTAAACTCTCCTTCACTAATCTCTTCTATGACTCCTCTGATCCCTGGAGGAACCATAATCCTGTGTGTTATGGTCTCTGTTTCTTTCACCTCTCCTATAATGTCACCCTGATCTACCCTAATACCCTTTTTGACCAGAGGCTTAAAGTACCAGCGTATATTCCTGTCCAAAGCCGGTACATCTATACCTCTTGTGATATAGTCTCCCACCCTCTCAGCAATAGCCTTTAAGGGTCTCTGTATACCATCAAATATGGTACCTATAAGTCCAGGCCCCAGCTCCACACTGAGAGGAGAACCTGTAGTCTCTACCGGCTCTCCAGGACCTAAGCCTGAGGTATTTTCATAAACCTGTATATAGATATTTTCTCTTCTTAATTCTATGATTTCGCCAATTAATCCCAGATTTCCAACCCTTACCACATCAAACATCCTAGCTTCAGGTAATCCTCTGGCAACTACCAGAGGACCCGAAACCCTCACGATATAACCTTTACTATCCTTCATTGCTATTTCCCTCCGAGAAGATCTTTGTACCAACTGCTCTTATAACGAAATTCGAGAAGAAATTCTTCGCATTAACCCCTCTTTGAGTAGGAATTACGCCAAGAACTGGTAATCTTTCTTCCCTTTCGACCTCTAATATGCTTGAAAATTCTTCATCTATAAGGACTAAGCCATAATCCTTTAACTCTCTTAATGTCCTTAATACTTCCTCTCTGGTCCTCGCATCGTATATATCTATACCCAATACCTCATATATAGAAAGGAGCTCTCTTCTTCCGACCACTGCAACCTTATAGCCCACGAATACCACTCCTCAACATCTCTGTAGAAAGTCCATATTCTAAACCGGAAAATATAAAGAGAATATTCTTATGTTCTGTCTCTTTTCTAAAGAAATAGTCCAGGATGGGTTCATAACCAAAAGCGGTGTATTTACTCACCCCTAAAAGCTCAATAAGTCTCTCTTCTATCTCTTTCTCCAGTACTATAGGTTCACTCAAGTAATCTGACATACCTAATCTCTCTACTATCTCGCTATCCCTCCAGCTTTCTAAAGGCACATCCAGTAATCTCTTATACTCTTCTGGTTCTACAGATCCACCTTCATAGAAGAAGGCTCTGTATCTCTCAGGATAGTTTACAGTCTTTATCCTCAGGGCAATCTTTAGATTCTCCAGGTCTATCTGTGTAACAAGAAGAGATTCCAACAGATAATATTCTTTCATCCTGCTTAATTCTATCAGTCCAGCAAAGTAAGCCTGTTCCAGGTGATACGTCCAGAAGACCGGTTCATCTCCAGTGTCTCTCAAGATATCCCAAGGATAGGGTAATGCCCTCAGGAGTTCTATATCTTTACCCCTTTTTATCCTTTCCAGAACATCTATAGAGATCAACCCCCCTTCATACAGGGAGACTTCCTTTTCACTGAGTATGCCGTACAGAACCCTCTTGATATTTCCAAGATCGATCTTGTATCTAAAGTAGTATAGAAATTCCTTTTCAGGAGAGATCTTTTCTATCTCATCCATCTCCGAAAGAAGATGAGCCACAAGTTTACGCTGTATAGTGTCAAAGTTATCACTATCACTTAAGAGTCTGCCATATGGGGTCTCTATAAGAAGTCTTATGAGATCTCTAGTGGATTTTGCAGTCAGAAGTCTCTCCCAATCGCTCGCTCTAAATAATCTTGCAGAGAGAGCCCTTATCTTTCCTACCGCAGTGGCAAAGTTCAGATTTTCTTTAAACGCTACTGGCATTTGTCTCAGCCTCTTTAAGGATCTTCCCTACCTGTTGTTCTATCTCTGGTCTTATATTCTCAAGGGTAAGCTCCAGTGTATTATTTATATCAAAATCCCTGCTTCTGACTATAAATCCACCCTTTATCTCGGCACTAGAGATCTTAAGTTCTGGTTTTCCTTTAATCTTCTTTAGCTCTCCCAGTAAACGGTCACCAAACCTCTGAAAATCGTATCTAGATAGTATTATCTCCTCACCCCCCCGTAGATCTATGGCAGATATATTTCTGATAAGATAATCAAAGTAGTGCGGACTCTCTATAACTTCCTGTAAGGCCCTTGTTACAATCTCCTCTATAGCCCTTTGTACTTCCATAAGGATACTTCTCTGTATCTCCAGGCGTATATTGGCAAGGGTCTTTCTTTTTAACATATCCATATCTCTTTCTATGTCTCTTAAGCCGATAGCTTTTATATTCTCTGCCTCTATGTTTGCCTCTTCCAGAATACCTTCCGCCTTACCATTAGCCTCTTTTATAATCTCTTCTGCAGCCCTCTTAGCCTCTGAGATTATACGCTCCTTAAGTTCGGCAAAACCCATCTGTCTCCCATCCCTTATATCTTTATACCGTTAAGTAACAGAATGGTTGCCAGAAGACCAAGGATAGCATATGTCTCAACGAGAACAGCCAGGATTAAAGCCCTTCCAGCTTCTTCTGCCCTCTTAGCTACCATACCTACACCAGCAGCAGAGACCTTTCCCTGATGGATCGCAGAGATAAGACCACTTATAGCTACTGGAAGGCAGGCAAATAGGATCTGAAGCCCCTGATATAGATCAGGTGTTACAGGACTTCCACCCAGTAGACCTAGTTTGGAGATCACCAGGAATCCTGCAAGGAATCCATATATACCCTGTGTACCTGGAATAGCTGCTAATAGGAGCAGGTTACCAAACTTTTCAGGCTGTTCACTTAAGAGTCCGGCACAAGCCTGCCCAGCTATTCCCACGCCAATACTAGACCCAATACCTCCACCAAATACAGCCAGTGCAGATCCAAGTATTGCTAGAGCAGTTCCTAACATTTATTCTATTACCTCCTTCTCTATCGTATATGTCCTTATTTTCCTCAAAGGATTAAATTCTCTTCCGCCACCTTCAAAGAACTTACCAAAGAATTCCACAAACTGTAACCTGCTTGAATGTACAAAAGCACCAAAGGCGTTTATTATAAGATTGAACAGATGCCCTCCAACAAAGATAACTATACCTATTATAGCACCAAGTACTGGGATACCACTGAATGTCTTTACAAGCTCATTCACCACCGTGGCGATGACCCCAGTAGCAAGACCGAGAGCTAATAATCGTGAGTATGAGAGAACATCGCTGAGATAACTTATCACTGAATAGAGACTTCCTAATCCACTGGTGATTTTAAGGAATATAGATTTCTGATGCCTACCCTGTGTTGCAACGAGGGCTATTGCCATAATTAATGTAAAATACATAGCAGGCTTATTCAAATATCTCAAGCTTTCCAGAGCAAGTGTTCCTGCGGTGATTACTATGGCAAGGAGAAACAGGATCCAGAAGAGTTGATCAAATATAGCTTCTCTGTATTGTCGTCTTTTAATATTCAAAGCCATCTTTATGAATAGCCCGAATATTATCTGTATAAAACCTAAAGTCAGAGATAAAGCCAGAAAGGTAATCGGATCCTTTAATGGATCGAAGAGGATCAGCCTCTTCCTAAAAGGCTCTAAAAATGCCAGAAATCTAAAATCCTCCGATACATTACCAAACCAACCACCCGTGATGGCTCCAGCTCCAATGGTAAACAATCCACAGATAAACAGAAGCTGTAATAACCTCTTTCGCTGTCTCTCTATAATCAGATTTCTGTAAAGATATACGGAGAGGATCGCCAGGATTATACCATAAGCAGCATCGGTAAGACACAGAGCAAAGAATACCGCAAAGAATGGAGCTAAAAATGGAGTGGGATCAAACTCTCTACTGTTAGGATATCCATATATACCTGTGACCACTTCAAATGGATATACAAAAGAATTATTCTCTAAAGCCACCGGAGGATCATCATCCGGTCCCGGAGGAGACATCACTATATAGAGGTCTTTGAATCTTCTCTCCAGCGTATCCTTTATCACTGGACTATCCTTTTCTCTGATCCAGCCAGTTATAAGGAACATATTCTCTGTATGGGTAGCCCTGCTGAGGTGTTCGTATCTGATAAGGTCATTCTGATAATTATCATACAGAATGTACAGGGCATTGAGGATACCCTCTCCCTTCTGTCCTATCTCTTCCAGGACCCTATCCCTCATCCTTAATAGATTATTTATTCTATTATCAATAGCAGATAATTCCTCTTTTGGTGTCCCTGAAAACTTCTCGAGGTTAAATATGTTTACATTATACCTGGAAAATACTCCCCTTATTTCTCCAGAAGATTCCTTATGAGCTATAACTATGAAGAACGTATATTGAGGGGTCTCCTTTACAATAGATATATCTGCCAGATGGCTTTTTATCTCCTCACTAAACTCTTCTAAATCTCCCTTCCTTATCTGTCCCCAAAAGACATCTACATATCTGAATGCCTTCAAATCTCTTATAGAGAAATTTAAATCCTCAAATGGAATCAGGAGTTCTCTGTCCTGTGATAGAGTATTTACAGAGTTCTTAATTTCCTCTAAAGAGCTCTGCCAGGACTCAATAACACCGTATCCACCATTATCTTCGAACTCTCTGACAATCCTTTTACGTTCTTCCTCAGAAAAAGGTAGCTTTTGAGGTACAAATAGATCTATAATACTACCATTCGTCTTTATATAATCTCTCAAAAAGGTTATATTTAACTTTATCCTGTTTAGCTCCCTGTTAATATCAGAGATCTTAGCCGGCAACCATTCCACAGAAGAATCAGTCTCCAGATTTACCTTTTCTACCTCTAAGACACCCAGATCCTGTAATAGGGCTAGTACATCCTCCTCCTCATCCTTGTGCCCAACTAGAGAAAGCCTAAGCATTGGGAGGATAGCCATCTATCCGATCACCTTCTCCTTTATCTGAGCCACTAGTTCTTTTTCCCTCTCTTTTAATAAACTCCTAAATCTTTCCAGAATCAGATTACTCTCCCTAATGAGCTTCTCTTTTAACTCTTCTATTTCTCTGTTTGTCTTTTCAAGAGACAACTTACGCTCCTCTTCTATATCTAGTCTAGCCCTATTGATAGCCTCTAGGGCTTCCTTTTTAGCCCTCTCTATAATTTCCTGTCCTCTAGCTTTAGCCTCTGTAACTATTCTTTCCCTCTCATCCTCTAAACCTTTAATCTGATTAAGTATCTCTTCTGGCTTCATCTATATCGCCTCCATTTAGGAAAATATTCTATCACAGTTTTCTATATATAGTCAAATATCACTTATTTTACGATTCTTGATTTAAACCCCATAATTTTATACAATCTTACTAGGAGGGATATCTATGGATGACCTAATAGTATATGAGAAGATTGAGTTACACAAACCATATCTAGTAATGGGGTTTTATGGCTGGCCCAATGCTGGTGAAGTTGCAACCAACACACTGCTCTATTTGATAAAGAATCTTCCAGCAAAGATCTATGCAGAGATCAACCCCGAGGACTTTTATATATTAACGACATCCGAATATACAAGACCTCAGGGAGCTATAGAGAAAGGTATGCTGGTAGCATTTGATCCACCCAAGTCGGTTATATATTACTGGAAGAATGAAAAGGGGAACGATATACTACTCTTATTGGGCAGAGAACCCGATATAAGGTGGAAAAGATATGCAGATACCATACTCGATTCTCTATCGAAATTTGGTCTGAAGAAGGTTTTTACTATAGGAGGAGAGTATGCACTTATTCCACATACCAGAGACCCAAGAATATCTGCAGTAGTAAATAACGAAAAGTTAAAGGAAGAACTTAAGGAATTGGATATAGACTTTGCAGATTATAGTGGTCCTACCTGCATACATACGTATCTGCTACTTGCCTGTAAGATCAGAGGCATAGACTGTATAAGCCTCTGGGGTGATGCCCCGAACTATATACAGATGTCCAATCCAAAGGTTTCCTACTTTATGCTAAAGACATTGATAAGGCTTCTGGGAATAGAAGTCTCTCTAGAAGATATTAAAAGAGAAGGGGAAAACTTTGAACAGCAGATCTCTAAAGCAATTGCCCAGAAACCTGAGGCACAGGAATTTTTAAGAAAACTCGAAGAAGCCTATGATGAAAGCAGGAAGGCTGACGATTCTGATAGAAGGGAGATAGAGGAACTTATAAAGGGAGTAGAGGACTTCTTGAGACAGGACGGACAGGATAAGATAGAATAAAGGGGGTTACCCCCTTTATTCTAAAGCCTTCTCTAATTTCTCAAGCTCCTCTCTTATTTCATTGGGTAACCTGTGTCCAAACTGATTGAAGAATCCTTTGATTTCCTCAAGTTCTGATCTCCACTCTTTAGGATCGACCTCAAAAAGTTTTTCCATATCTTCTCTGGTTACATTTAATCCTTCGAGTTCTATATCTTCTATATATGGAATCAGCCCTATAGGTGTTTCCCTCGCCTGAACCTTATTATTTATCCTGTCCATTATCCACTTTAATACCCTTATATTCTCTCCGAAACCAGGCCATATAAACTTGCCATTTTCATCGACTCTGAACCAGTTTACTACAAAGATCTTTGGAGGCTCTGGTATTCTTCTCCCAATATTTAGCCAGTGTCCAAAATAATCACCCATATTGTATCCACAGAATGGAATCATTGCCATAGGGTCTCTTCGTAATTTACCCGTCTGGTGAATGGCAGCAGCTGTTGTCTCTGAACCCATTCTGGCACCGCAGAATACCCCATGAGTCCAGTCAAAACTCTCATATACAAGGGGTAAGAGTCTACTCCTCCTACTTCCAAATATTATTGCCGAGATAGGAACACCTTTAGGATTTTCAAACTCTGGAGAGAGTGTAGGGCATTGACTTATCGATACAGTAAATCTGGAATTCGGATGGGCCGCCGGATTACCACTATTCTTGTCCCACTTCCTGCCCTGCCAGTCCAATAAGTTCTCTGGTACCGGACCATCGAAACCTTCCCACCACGGCTCGTTTGTATCTACATTTAGGGCAGTATTTGTAAACAGAGTCGGATAGAATGTTCCAGCCTTCAATGTTCTCATCATATTTGGATTGGTCTTCATAGATGTCCCGGGAGCAACACCAAAGAATCCCGTCTCAGGATTTATAGCATAGAGTCTGCCATCTGGACCTATATTCAACCATGCAATATCATCGCCTATCGTCCAGACCTTATAACCCGGTAATGTCGACTGGAGCATAGCAAGGTTAGTTTTACCACAGGCAGAAGGGAATGCAGCTACCATATAGGTTATGTTGCCTTCAGGGTCCTCTACCCCGATTATGATCATATGTTCTGCTAGCCATCCTTCCTTTAATCCAAGCCAGGATGCTATCCTCAGGGAGAAACACTTCTTTCCAAGGAGCGCATTACCACCATAACCGGACCCTATACTCCAAACGAGATTTTCATCTGGGAAATGCATAATAAATCTCTTATTAGGATCAAAATCCCCTACAGAATGGATGCCCTTTACAAAGTTATCACTGTTACCCAATCTTTCTAAGGCTATCCTGCCCATCCTAGTCATTATCCTCATACTGACGGCTACATACGAATTATCAGTAATCTGAACACATATCTTCGAATAAGGGGAATCGGGGTGGCCCATAATATATGGCAACACATACATAGTCCTACCCCTCATACATCCATCGGTCAATCTTGTTAACATCTCTTTTGCCTCTTTTGGGTCCATCCAGTTATTATTTGGTCCTGCATCCTCTTTATTAGGGTGACAGACAAATGTGAGATGCTCGGTCCTGGCGACATCCGTAGGATGACTCCGGTGCAGATAGGCATTGGGCCAGGTCTTATGGTTTAGCTCAGAAAACACGGGATTATCGTTAATCTTTTCCTTATACATTCCTATCTCTATAAGTCTATGTGCCTCTTCCTCCGATCCATCACACCAATAAATCTCATCTGGCTTGGTTAACTTGGCACATTCATTGATCCATCTTTCTAGAGGAGTTGACATAGTTACAACCTCCTTATTGAGAAATTAGTTAATTGGTATAAAAGATTACCAGATTTTTAGGAAAAGTCAAGGATAACACCCTTTAAAGATCTTAACTACAAAGGTTCTAATTCAAAGATTGGGACTTTTTATAGAGATGTCTTCCAATCTGGATACGATAGCCTTAGCAAAGATGGAAGATACGAAAGCCTTAATAATATCCGGAAGAATAAATGGAAATAACCCCAATTTCAGCACTTCCACTATACCTACAGGTTTTTTCATATAAAAATTAAGTACTATATACAGATAGGGCAAACCAACCAGGTATATTACTACCAGACCCAAAAAAGACGCCAGAAGATAGTGTCTCAATAATGCTTTGCTCTTTTCCAGGACCTTACCTGTTATCCAGCTGGAGGCGATGAAACCTAAAAGGAATCCAAATGTAGGTTTCAGGATATAGGTAAATCCACCATAGGGAGGAGAAGCAAATACAGGTACACCTATAAGTCCAAGAATTACATAGACCAACATACTTATAGCTCCCAGTTTTGATCCCAGGATCATACCAGAAAGTAATGAGACCATTGGCAAGAGACTGAAGGGGACAAGCATTGTACCGGTACCTAACCTGACGATAACCGCAGAGACCACAGCCAATGCGGTAAAGAAGGATGTGTATGTTATATCTTTTGTAGTAAACATTTCTCAAAGTCTCCTTTCCTCGCTTGACTGAAGCATCACCATACTGATATTATCTATTTAGTTAAAAGTTATGTCAAGTATTAGCCAGCGGAGGATTGGAGGAATGAAAAATACAGTCTTATTTATTTCTATAATAAGCTCTTTTCTTACAGCATTCTTGAGTTCATCTGTGAATATTGCTCTACCGCTAATAGGTAAGGAACTATCGATAGATACAATCTCACTTACCTGGATAAATACATCATATCTCCTCTCTACTACCATATTTCTCCTTCCTTTTGGAAGGATCTCTGACATCTATGGAAGAAAGAGGATTTTTCTTTACGGTGTTATGGTCTTTACGCTATCTTCCCTTTTATGTTCTACGGTTCACTCATACCTTCCCCTGATTATACTCAGAAGCCTGCAAGGATTAGGTGCAGGTATGATATTTGCCACCAATACTGCCCTGTTAACTTCAGTATTCCCGATGGGAGAGAGGGGCAGGGCTCTGGGACTTAGTGTTACAGCAGTATACATAGGGCTCTCTACAGGACCATTTCTAGGCGGTATCTTATGTAAGAATTTTGGCTGGAGAAGTATATTTTTATATAGTGCTATATTGGGTGTTATTACTATAACTCTTGTTTTATTGAAAGTAAAAGAGGAATGGATAGAAGCCAGGGGAGAAAGTTTCTATGTGTTAGATGCTATTCTTTATGGGATTGCTCTGGGGAGTATAATGTATGGATTTACCAAACTGCCAGATAAGATAGGACTCTATATGATATTGCTTGGGATATCTGGCTTTATCTTATTTATATATAGCTCTTCTTTAAAAGAAAAACCGACGATAGATATGAAACTTCTTCTTAACAATAGGGTCTTTTCCCTATCAAGTATATCTGCCCTTATAAGCTATAGTGCAACATCGGCAGTCTCTTTTCTATTGAGCCTCTACTTGCAGCGTATAAGGGGATTAGATCCACAATCCGCAGGTATAGTATTACTGTTTCAACCATTGACACAGGCGATATTTTCTCCTCTGGCTGGAAGACTTTCAGACAGATTTCAGCCAGGGGTTATTGCCTCTATTGGAATGTTATTTACCGCTGTTGGACTCTTCTTATTAAGATTTATAGGCGATAATATACCACTATCATTCATTGTCTTCTGTTCTATCGTTCTTGGCTTTGGATTTGCTCTATTTTCATCTCCAAACACAAATGCAATTATGAGTTCTGTAGACAGGAGATTATATGGAATCGCATCCTCTATGGTTAGTACAATGAGGATGCTGGGACAGACATTCAGTATGGGAATATCAACCATAGTCTTCAATGCGTTTACAGGAAAGCCACAATCACAGGTAGATCATCTACTACTGATAAACAGTACAAGGGTAATACTTTCAATCTTTACAATCCTATGTATCGTAGGTATCTTTACCTCTTTAGGTAGAGGTAAAATAGTAAGAGATTAGCATCAAAATCTATTGGAGGTGTATATCAGTGACCAGAGAATACGAAGGTAAGGTTGTAGTAGTAACAGGAGGAGCTCAGGGGATAGGTTATGCAATCTCCAGAGCATATCTGGATGAGGGGGCATATGTCTGTGTGCTGGATATAGATGAAGAAGCCCTTAGAGAACTTAAAGAACTGGACTTTAAGGATTATGGGGATAGGGTTATGTATATAAGGTGCGATCTGGCAGAGGAGAAAGAGATTATAGATGCCTGTAATATGATAATAGAGAGATTTGGAAGAATTGATATACTCGTCAATAATGCCGGGATTGGTTCAACAAAGAGCATCTTTGAGAGGGACACGTCAGAGTGGGATAGAGTAATAAATGTAAACCTCAGAGCACCTTATCTTATGACTAAATATCTGGCTAGAAATATGAACGAGGGTGGCTGTATAATCAATATAGCATCAACAAGAGCCCTTATGTCTGAACCGAATACAGAACCATACTCCGCATCAAAGGGAGGATTGGTAGCATTAACCCACTCTCTAGCGGTATCGCTTTCACTTTATAAGATCAGGGTAAATTGTATCAGTCCTGGATGGATAGAGACCTCTAACTATAAAAAGAGGTCAAAGAGGGTAGAGCCACAACTCAGAGACATAGACCACCTACAGCATCCTGCGGGGAGAGTAGGAGTCCCTGAAGATATAGCATATGCCTGCCTCTTTTTGACATCAAAAAGGGCAGGCTTTATTACAGGAACTAATCTGATAGTAGATGGCGGAATGACTATAAAGATGATATACGCTGAATAAGCTACTTACCAGACTGTGACCCAAATGGAAATCCAGGAGTCCCCTGGACGGTTCCGCCCTTTACTATCTTAGCATCCTTGGGGAAGCTCCTAAGGTTTGCAACCTTAAGACCAATATTGTACTTTATATCTAGGATATCTATTGTTCCTACAAGTTGTCCTTTGGTATCAAACAACTCTATCTTTACTGGAGTCAGAGAGTTCTTCTCTATATAAAAGACTCCTTTACCAAATTCTCCCTTCTGGCTCTGCTTCAGGGTAGCCGTTAATACATATACATCCTTCTTGTCTAACTTCTTCTCCTCTACTGTCAGGTCGTATGTCTTCTCTAAGTCTGTAAAGATAGATGTAGGATTGGTTATATCTATATTTGATGTATTCGTCTGACTCTCTTCTATCTTACTCTGAACTATCTGATTAGCCACAGGAGAGTAAGTACTCAAGAGCTTCTTCTCACTATCGATAAGCATAACGGTGCCCTTGAATGCATCAGGTTCTACATAGGTAATTCTTACAACTGTAGGGTTAGTAATTGATTCTATCTTCAGCCTATAGGTAAGCTTTGTCGTCTGACTGGAACCTGATGAGATCCCGGTAACACTCATACTCATCCTTATATCTACATATGAGTCCTTTATCTCTTTGGTCTTGGCAGTTATCTTATCTATTAACTCTTTTGGTGTTATGGCAAAAGCCAGTGACTCAATAATAAAGACAGAGATAATTACAAAAACTATCAGAAATCTCCTTCGCATCTTCGCCTCCTAAATTTTAGAATGATTCACCATAAGATACCCCTATAGTACTTGGATTTACTCTGACTATTATCTGTTTTGCATCTGAAAGATCAAAGATGATCTTCCCCAAATATACAAGGTTATCTCTGTAATAATCTATACCCAGATTAAGATTAACCCTATTCATCCTCAAATTACCCTCAAGATTTATACCCCAGGATCCATCACTAAAACATACATAAGGTATAAACTTGCCACCTATAACAATACCATTATCCAGTCTCTCCCTGTACCCTATTCCAAATGGCAAGGAATTGGATGGAAAATTAAATATGTCGCTGGTTGTATATATGTATCCAAGGTCAAAATTTATCGCCTGAGCTCCACTGGCAAACCCTAAGGAAGAATAGGTTCCAAAACCAAAACTACCAGAGGCATTAAGAGTAAGATAATTTCTATAATCATAGCTACCTAGAATTGGGCCAAGTACCTCTGTCCCTTCTCTCTTGTAACCTAGACCCCAGGAGTTTCCAAATTTATAAAGGCCTATAGTATCATTATAACCCTCAAGGGCTAATTTAACCTCCAGGGATATAACATCATTTTTATCTGGAGTTGTTCCCCAGATAAGAGAATAGGAATTCATATTCTCATCCTCCATCGAAAACAAAAGCCCCCTGGTATTATACTTCACTATGAGTCTATCCCCATCCTCCTGAAGGTTTCCCAGATAGAGTTTCATAGACTCATAAGTCATTCTGGCATCAAACAATAATCTGTTCTCGGATGAAGCCCAGGAAAAACCCAGTTCCAGACTATTCTGAGAGAACGCATATCTGGTTATAAAACTGGAAAGTATAAATACCAGTACAAAGGTGATTAATCTTTTCCTCAGCATACCAAAAGCCTCCTTTCTTAATACTACTAATAACTTTTCATAAATGTTCGAACTACCTGAACTCTTTAAGTATATCAGAATAGTCTACACCTGTTATAGGGATTCTATATAAAGGTTCACCCCTTAACTGCGGTAGTTGTTCTTCATAGGTAGGACGCTCATTTATATATATGATACCTATTGGAATCCTATCTCCCCATTCTAAAGCCTTCTCAAAAGCCATTACTCTATTGGTCGGGTCGTATGTATCATCGAGTTTATAGACCCTCTGCTTATACCACTGAAAAGTATTTATCCTGTTAAATGTTACACACGGCTGTAATATATCCAGAAGGGCAAAACCATTATGGTTTATTGCTGACTTCATCATACTAACCAGGTGTTCCGGGTCTCCGGAAAAACTTCTGGCGACAAAGCTGGCATTTAGCGCTATAGCTACCGCTCCAGGATTAAATGGAGGACTTATTACCCCATCGACCTGGACCTTGGTCTTCATCCCAAGGTCCGAAGTAGGAGAAGCCTGCCCCTTTGTCAATCCATAAATCTGATTATTATGGACAAATACCTTTATATTAACATTACGTCTGATATTGTGTATAAAGTGATTACCTCCCTCACCATATGTATTTCCATCTCCAGACTCAGCTATAACCAATAGCTCCTTATTGGCTATCTTAGCACCAACAGCCACTGATATATCTCTGCCGTGGAGCCCATTAAAAAGGTTACATCTAAAATAATGGGGAGCTTTAGCTGCTTGACCTATACCTGATACCATAAGAAGTTTATCTGGAGGTATATCAAGCTCAGCCAATGCCTGTTTCATACACCTCAGGATGGAGAAGTTACCACAGCCAGGACACCAGGCTGGGACCTGATTATTATTATAAATACTTACATCCATATTCTTTTCACCTCTCTTACAATCTCAGATGGAGTAAAGGGCCTGCCATTGTACTTTAAAATTTTGTCTGATATATCTATTCCGGTCTCCCTCCTTATAAGTTGAGCCAGCTGACCTGTTGCGTTTCCCTCGACCGCTACAAATCTTTTATCCCTATACATTTCTAGCTGTCTACAGGGAAGAGGATACACATCAGAGAAGTGTAAAAATCCTATCTCAAAACCTTCCTCCATAAGTCTATCTACAGACTCCTTTATAGGACCATAGGTAGAGCCCCAACCAACCAAAATTATATCAGGGTCCTGAACTCCAGAATACAATGGCTCTTCAACCTCTTCTCTAAGAAGTGTACCCTTTCTAAGTCTTTTCTCAACCATCTTCTTTCTTATCTCAAGATCCTCAGTTATATGCCCCTCTTCGTCATGTTCATCGCTATCTGTTATAACAAGTATACCATCTGTGCCAGGAAGAGCCCTGGGAGATATTCCAGACTCAGTGATAAGATGTCTTTTATAATTCTTATCCGGATTAACCTCTATATATCTTTCTATCTTTACTTCATTCAGATTCAGACCCTCTATGGTTACCATCGAATCTATAAGGAACTGGTCAGTAAGTATTATCGAAGGGATCTGATATTTATCTGCCAGATTAAATGCTTTTACAGTCTTATAAAATGCATCCCTTGGGTCTCTTGGGGCTGTCACATACCTCGGGAATTCTCCATGCCCGGCATTTATTACAAATAGTAATTCTCCCTGTTCTGTCCTGGTGGGAAGTCCCGTTGCTGGACCTGGTCTCTGACCAATATGTATAACACATGGGGTTTCTGTCATACCCGCAAGGCTTAGTCCCTCTACCATAAGAGCAAATCCCCCACCAGATGTGGTAACCATAGACCTTACCCCTGCAAATGAAGCCCCCAGTACCATATTTATAGCGGATATCTCATCTTCCGCCTGCTCAACCACTATGTTATACTTCTTTGAATGTCCGGCAAGGTAGTTCATAACTGCGGTGCCTGGAGTCATAGGATAGGCAGACAAAAACCTGCAACCTGCTACTATGGCGCCAAAACCAACCGCAGAACCTCCATCTATAAGAAGTCTTGTATTGTTTTCCAAAAATGGAACCTTAAAGAGAAAATCATTTCTTGTTTTACCAAACTCATAGCCAGCCTTTACAGCCTGAATATTCTTCTCTCCAACCTCCAGGTCTTTAAACTGTTCCCTTATAAGGGATTCCAGCAAGGCAAGATCGCTATCCAATAATCCCACCAGAACACCGCAGGCAACAGAATTAATTGCAACCTTACTCTGAGTCTTTTCTACAGCAGTCTTCTGAAGGGGAACTCCTAGAAATCTATCTGTAACTTCAATAGATTTTATAAGTTCATTATCGTATATTATGACACCTCTTTCTGAAAGTTCATTACTGTGAAGATTTATCGTCTCTTCATTAAGAGCAATAAGTATATCCACCCCATCATCTATACTGTATACAGGTTTAGAGGAAACCCTTATCTGGGTAAAGTTATGCCCACCTCTTATTCTCGACTGATAGCTCTGTTCAGTAAATACATAATACCCTAGACGCAGAAAGAACTTTGACATAATATTAGCTATGGTCTGAATACCCTGCCCTGCCTCTCCGCCTATTATTATTCTTACTTCCATCTTCTACCTCCAGATTTAAGGCATTTAAGATATATCTCAGATAACTACTTCCATTATACTATACAGGGAGATACCTTCAAGTCTCCTGTGAAAAACTTTTAAGTAAAATCAATTATCATTTTGATGGGTTTCCCCCAGGGAAAGCGCCAAGAAGTAAGATTAGTATTTATTTTTTAGCATTTTTATGGTATAATTATCTTGCTATGGCAGAGATAAAAAGAGAAACAGACCTTGTTCCAGAAGAATTTTGGAATGAGCTTTTGCCTATTTGTAATAAATATTTAGGCTCCAAAGGTGAATCGATATTAAATGAGACGCTGGAGATTCTTGGTAAAGACAGGAGTAATGTTACCTTTGGAGATCTTACAGATATATATAATGCACTTATAAGTAAGCTTGTATATCTGGATAGAAGAGCAGACTTCAGGATGGAACTTTATGACCTGAGGAGAAAATATATGGTTCCTCCTGAAGCCATAGAGTATAAACCGAGTAAACTGGAATTATTCTTAAATAAACTCCTGAGCAAAAGAGGTTCAACCATCATAATAGCAGTAGTAATTCTGGCAGTAGTGATAGGGATCTACTATGCATTTAAACCAAAAAGTGAGACCGGTGTAATAAGTGGCAGATATGATGTGGTACTGTGGTCTGGCATCTATTCTCGAAATATGGAAAAGACTGTAAACGAGATAATTGATAGATTTAATGAACGATATAAACCCTACAGATCGAGATTGGATCTCTTACCTGGTAGTGGAGACCCTATGGCTGAAATGGGAACCCAGATGAAGATTATGGCTGTATTTGCAGCAGGAGAACCGCCAGACATTATATATGGTGCTCAGAACCCAATCTATGTAAATGGTCCTTATCTGATAAAGATACCGAAGGAACAGATTATGCCATTAGAGTATTTCCCAGAGATACTGAAACAGATAACTGTTGATAAAGAATACTTTTTCTGCTATCCAGCTATGGTATCTCCAAAATTTATAATGATAGCCAATAAAACACTGGTAGAAGGATTGGGTTATAACCCCAAAAAGATCCAGGAAGAAGGAATAGACTGGGATAGTTTTCTGGATTTAGCCAATAAGCTGAAGTTAGTTTCGCCTTACCCTGTGCTTATCAGTCTTAGGGGAGGGTCTCTCTTTGATATATTCTGGATGCTTATGGTGAATAATGGAGCAGAAAGGGCAGTTGAAGATGGTAAGTTCTTGTGGAGTGATACAAAAATAGCAGAGACTTTAAGATTCTTCGACAGACTGGTCAAGAGCGATATTATTAATCCAACACTGCTCGGAGGGAAGATCTCAAATAACATAGATATATTTAACGAGGGTAAGGCAGGTATACTCATAGGAAGCTATCTGGATTATAAGCTGATCGACAATGCAAAGAGGGTCAAGGTAACAGTCCTTCCTTTTCCAAATAATCTGGGGAATAAGATGTCCTCTCTCTGGGATATATATGGCTATTTCTGCTTCAGACAGAGAAACAACTATAATCCTGAGAAGGCGCAGATGACACTCTTACTTGCAAGAACTCTGGCTGAGAATTCTGACTGGGTCTTAGATATAGGTGGACTACCGGCATCTAGAAATATCTGGGATAGATTAAAGCTATATAGAGAAGAGAATCACGGTTTTCTCTACAGATATATAGGGACCGCTGTGCATCTGGATACTGATCCTCTCTTTACACAGATAGCATTTGAGGCGATAAATCCTCAATTAGAAAATATAATCACCGGGAAAGCAGATGTAAATCAGGCTTTAGATGGTATAAGAGATAGGTTAGATAAAATTCTGTCTCAGAGTGGAAGATGAGGATAAGATTCTGGCAGATTCTTTTACCTGTAATTCTGGGAGTAATAACTCTCTATTATTTTGTCTACCGGGATAGGGGAATAAACCTCAGACATAAAGACTATCTGTGGATTATATATGGAAGCTTGATAATCATACTCTGGTGGATAAGTGAGGCGACAAAGTTATCTATGATCTCTAATATTATAGGTATAGATATAGGCTTTTTAAATTCACTGAGGGTCGTCTTTGCCGGATTCTTTTTTGGTAGCGTTACAGCATTTTCTATAGGGACCTTTCCTGGGGAATATGTCTCTCTAATAAGAATAGGAGTAGATGCGGATAGGGCACTGGGGATAGTTTCAATAAGAGGTATAATTAACGGTATAGTTAAGGGGATAATTGCAGTAATTATAGCCTTCTTTCTGAGGAGTCACAGGAATCCTGTATTTAAGGATATATTCTATACAATCTTTCTGACATACGGTTTAGGGGTTTTTCTGACATACTTTATCATCTTCGGTAAAAATGTTTATTCTGCGAAAATCAGAAACTACATAACCAGAGGACTAATATTTCTGGAAAAGAGATACAGGAAGATATCAGGACATATCTCTAACTTCAGGCTTGCCCTTATCTCTCAATCAGAGAAAAATTATATAGATCTATCCCATAAGTGGCTTCCAGTACTCTTTATTTATCTATCATCCTGCATCATACTATTCTCCTTTCCAATCTCCATAGTAAAGTTTACCGGAAGTGATATAAGACTTATAGATGTAATAGTGGCGCAGGCAATCTTTTATATAACACAGTCATATATGCCAACTCCTGGAGGTAGCGGGATAGTAGAGTTAGGTTATGACTATTTTCTAAGAAGCACTTCAGGTGCAGGTTCAACTGAATTTATAATCTTCTTGAGATTCTTTACTTTCTATCTACCCCTTATGGTAGGGGGACTTATCACATTTTCACTTTTGAGTAGGAGGCGAATAGTTTGAGTAACAACACTTATAATGCCAGATCTATCACTGTACTGGAGGGCCTGGAAGCAGTAAGGAAAAGGCCTGCTATGTATATTGGTAGCACGGGAGAAAGAGGGCTTCATCATCTAGTATATGAGGTAGTTGATAACAGTATAGATGAAGCCCTGGCAGGGTACTGTTCACGTATAGATGTAATCATACACACCGATAAGAGTATTACAGTTATAGATAACGGTAGAGGTATTCCGGTTGATATCCACCCGAAAGAGGGGAAACCAGCTCTGGAGGTGGTAATGACCACCCTCCATGCTGGAGGAAAGTTCGAGAGTGGCACATACAGGGTCTCAGGAGGACTTCATGGTGTTGGAGTCTCTGTAGTATGCGCGCTGTCCGAATGGTTAGAGGTAGAGGTAAAAAGAGAAGGCTATGTATGGAGACAGCGATATGAGAGAGGAAAAAAGGTAACCGAGTTAGAAAGGGGAGAATACACCACAGAAACAGGGACAAAGATAAGATTCAAACCTGACGCAGAGATATTCAATACTATCGAGTGGAATTACGATACAATATCACAGAGGTTAAGGGAGTTAGCCTATCTAAATAGAGGGCTTCTTATCACACTGAAAGATGAGTTATCTGGAAAAGAGGAAGAGTTTCTCTTCGAAGGTGGCATCGTAGCCTTTGTGGAAAATCTAAACAGAAATAAAAAGGTACTTCACAGTCCAATATACATATCAAAAGAGAATGAAGGGATGAGTCTTGAGGTATGTATCCAGTACAACGATGGTTATACTGAAAATGTCCTGAGTTTTGCCAATAATATAAATACTATAGAGGGTGGAACACATCTTATAGGGTTTAGATCCAGCCTCACCAAGGTCTTTAATGAACAGGCAAGGATACTGAAGCTCCTCAAGGATAATGAGCAGAACCTGGAAGGAGAGGATATAAGAGAGGGACTCACAGCAGTGATAAGTATAAAACTAACCAATCCTGAGTTTGAAGGGCAGACAAAGACAAAGCTTGGTAATCCTGAGGTTAGAGCATTTGTAGAGTCGGTAATCAGTGAGAGACTCTCTGAATACTTTGCTAAAGAGAAAGATGTTGCCAGGACGATACTTCAAAAGGTTATAACCGCTGCCAGGGCAAGAGAAGCTGCCAGAAAAGCCAGAGAGGCTGTTAGAAAGGTAGCCAGTGAGAGTATAACCCTTCCAGGAAAGCTTGCAGACTGTCAGGAGAGAGACCCAAGCAAGAGTGAACTCTATATAGTAGAGGGACAATCTGCTGGAGGCTCTGCAAAGCAAGGAAGAGATAGAAGATTTCAGGCGATACTTCCTTTAAGAGGTAAGATTTTGAATGTAGAAAAGAGCACCTTAGCTAGGAGTCTTTCCAGTGAGGAGATCTTATCGATAATAACAGCCCTGGGAACCGGAATTGGAGATAGCTTTGACCTGAGCAAGTTGAGATACCATTATGTAATCATTATGACCGATGCCGATATAGATGGGGCTCATCTAAGGACTCTCCTGTTGACATTCTTCTACAGATATATGAGACCTCTGATAGAGAATGGGCACGTATATATAGCTCAGCCACCATTATATCTTGTAAGAAAGGGGAATATCGAAAGATACGCATATAACGACCAGGAATTAAGGGATATAATCTCAGAGATCGGAGAGGACGGTATTGTGGTCCAGAGATACAAGGGTCTGGGAGAGATGAATCCGGAACAGCTCTGGAATACTACTATGAACCCGGAGACCAGGGTTATGCTCAAGGTAACATTAGAGGATGCCGAAAGGGCAGAGGCACTATTTACTCTACTTATGGGAGAAGACGTAGAACCGAGGAGGAAGTTTATCGAAGAGCATGCCCTGTATGTTAGAAATCTTGACATCTAATCGGAGGGAATTATGGAAGATAAAGGCAATATCATAGGAGTAAGGATAGAAGAAGAGTTACAGGCATCATATCTGGACTATGCAATGAGTGTAATAATAGGGAGGGCTCTTCCCGATATAAGGGACGGGTTGAAACCCGTTCAGAGGAGAATACTCTATGCTATGCTAGAGTTAGGGATGGAACCAAATAAGCCCTATAAAAAGTCGGCAAGAGTGGTCGGAGAGGTCCTAGGTAAGTATCATCCTCATGGAGATGCCCCTGTATATGAGGCTCTGGTAAGGATGGTTCAGGATTTTACACTGAGACACCCACTTGTCGATGGACACGGAAATTTTGGTTCTATAGATGGAGATGAACCGGCAGCTATGAGGTATACAGAGGTAAGGCTGGCTCCCATAGCTATGGAGCTCCTGAAAGATATAGATAAAGACACGGTAGACTTTATGCCGAACTTTGACGAATCTCTAAAAGAACCTGTAGTACTACCGGCAGGATTCCCCAATGTCCTGGTAAATGGAAGCTCCGGTATAGCTGTAGGTATGGCTACCAATATCCCTCCCCATAATCTTAAAGAAGTGATAGATGCACTTGTCTATCTGATAGATAATCCTTCGGCAACCGTAAATGACTTGATGAGATACATACCCGGTCCTGATTTTCCCTCCGGTGGGATAATAAGGGGCAAAAAGGGGATAATAGATACTTATACAACAGGAAGAGGTCATATAGTCCTGGAGGGGAAGATAGAGATAGAAGAACATAGAGGGAGAAGAAATCTTGTAATAAAAGAATTACCTTATCAGGTAAATAAAGCAGTTCTTATAGAGAAGATAGCTAGCCTAATAAAGGACCACAAGATCACCGGTGTACAGAATATAAGAGACGAGTCCGATAGAGAGGGTATGAGGGTAGTAATAGAACTGAAGAAAGAGGCTATACCACAGGTTGTTATAAATCAGCTCTATAAACACACCGCATTGAGAATTACATATGGAAGTATTATGCTTGTTATCTCAAATGGGATACCGAGGACTATGCCCTTAGATGAAATGTTAAGAGAGTTCCTGGCTTTTAGAAAAGAAGTTGTAAGGAGAAGGACAGTCTATGAACTTAACAGGGCAAGGGCTAGGGCTCATATCCTAGAGGGATTACTCATAGCACTTGACCATCTGGATGAAGTAATAATACTGATAAGAAATTCCAGGGATGTGGAATCTGCCAGGAATGGACTTATGTCTAATTTCAATCTCTCCAGAGAACAGGCTCAGGCTATACTTGACCTGAGGCTGCAAAGACTCACTGCACTGGAGAGGACAAAGGTGGAAGAAGAGTATAAAGAGGTCTCAGAGATGATAAAGTCTCTGGAGGCTATACTGAACGATGAAAAGATTCTATTAAATGTGATAAAGGAGGAACTTCTCTCTATATCAAAGAGATTTGCTCAGCCAAGAAGGACCATCATATCAGAAGACCTAAAGGAAGAGGCAAAAGAGGAAGATCTACTACACAATATAGATATACTCATTACACTCACAGAAAGGGGATATATAAAAAGGACTCCTCTGGCTACATATAGAAAACAGCGAAGAGGAGGAAAAGGTATCATAGGACTTGAAGCAAAAGAGGATAGGGTTGCCCAGACAATAGTAGCAAAAGAGCTAGATAAGATACTCTTCTTCTCTGATAGGGGAGTGGTTTATCAGCTCAAAGGTTATCAGATTCCAATCGCAAGCAGACAGGCAAAGGGGACATCTATATCTTTACTCCTCCCTGTAAAGGAAGAAGAAAAGATCACCGCTCTGTTTCCGGTTCCAGAGGACCTAGATACCTTTGGTAAGATAGTTATGGTAACAAGTAATGGCTTGGTTAAGCTCTCTAACCTGAGGGAATACGTAGATCCACCATCCAAAGGTAAGATTGCCATATCTCTTCAGGAGGGAGATAGACTTGTAGGAGTAGAGGCTCTAATGGGCGATGAAGATCTGATACTTGTCAGTAATAAAGGTTTCCTAGCTAGATTTTCTGTCTCCTCTCTAAGAGAGATGGGCAGGACTGCCAGGGGGGTAAAAGGGATAAAGCTGGAAGAAGGAGATAAGGTGATTGACGTGGAGACATACGAACCAGAAAAATCGCTACTATTCATAACAAGAATGGGCTATGGAGTAAAGATAAGGCTTGACGATATACCTCAAAAGAAGAGCAGAGGGATAAAGGGGGTAAAAGGACTTAAATTGAGAAGTGGAGATGAATTGGCAGATGTAATCAAGGTCGGAGAAGATGACGAGATAGTCATTATGTCAGCTTTAGGGAAGACAATAAGACTAGTTGTAAAAGAAATAAGACAGGTGGGCAGAAATAGCAGTGTAGGTATAAGACTTATGTCTTTAGAGGAGGGAGATTCTGTCCAGAGTGTGGCGCTGGTAGAGAACGAAGAGGAAGATGAATAGATTTGAGCTTATAGAACACACAGCAGATATAGGTCTAGTTGCCTATGGCAGTACAAAGGAAGAGCTCTTTGAGAATGCAGGAGAAGGACTATTTTCCATAATCACCGATCTAAATAAAGTATCTCCAGTGGAGGAGTCTGATATCTCCGTCACTGGAGATGACCTAGAGGACCTGTATATTCGCTGGCTCAATGAACTCATATACTTCTGGGAAGTAAATAGAATCCTCGGACGTAAGTTTAAAGTGAGCATAAAAGATGACACATCATTAAAGGCGATAATCTATGGGGAGAGGTTCGATCACAATAAACATACAATAGAGCATGGGGTAAAGGCGGTAACCTATTATGATTTCAAGATAGAATATGACCATAACAGAAAGATCTGGACCGCCAAAGTTATAATAGATATATAAATTAATGATAAGGTGGTGATAACAAGTGAAGGATTTTGTATTTCTAAGTCCAACAAAGATAATATTCGGCAGGAATACGGAGGAACGTGTAGGAGAAGAAGTCAAATCCTATGGTAAAAAGATACTCCTACACTATGGTAAGGGGAGTATATTCAGGACTGGACTCTATGACAAAGTTATAAAATCCCTAAAAGATTCTGGAGTAGATTTTATAGAGCTTGGTGGAGTTCAACCAAACCCGCGATTGAGTCTGGTGAGAGAAGGTATAGAAATATGCAGAAAAAATGGGGTAGATTTTATTCTGGCGGTCGGTGGTGGTAGCGTAATAGATTCAGCAAAGGCTATTGCCGTTGGAGTGCCTTATGAAGGAGATGTATGGGATTTCTACACCGGAAAGGCAGAACCCAAAACTGCTCTACCTGTAGGCGTAGTATTAACTATACCTGCGGCAGGGAGCGAAGCCAGTAAGAGTTCAGTCATAACAAACGAAGATGGATGGTATAAGAGGTCTCTGAATGTAGACATAATAAGACCAAAGTTTGCAATAATGAATCCAGAGATTACATTTACACTTTCCCCCTATCAAACAGCCTGTGGAGTAGCTGATATAATGGCTCATGTTATGGAAAGATACTTTACCAACGACAAAGGGGTGGATTTTACAGATAGGCTCTGCGAGGCAACATTAAAGACTGTGATAGAGAATACATTTATAGTATTAAAAAATCCAACAGACTATGATGCTAGGGCTCAGATAATGTGGGCTAGTACTGTGGCTCATAATGATCTGTTGAGTACAGGCAGGACTGGAGACTGGGCTTCTCATATGATAGAGCATGAATTAAGCGGTATATATGACATTCCTCACGGGGCTGGATTAGCCATCGTATTCCCTGCCTGGATGAAGTATGTCTATAAACACAATATTGAGAGATTTGCCCAATTCGCCGTAAGGGTATGGAATGTCGATCTTAACTTTGAATCCCTGGAGAAGACAGCACTGGAAGGGATAGAGAGACTCAGAAGATTCTTTAAAGACATAGGATTACCTACAACCCTGAAAGAGGCGAATATAGGAGAAGACAGACTGGAAGAGATGGCAAATAAATGTACTGAAAGAGGCGAGATAGGTAACTTTGTAAAACTCAACAGAGAAGATGTACTGAATATACTGAAATCAGTAGCCAAAGGCTAAAGATTCAACAAAAACTTAACAAAAACCCACTCTTCCAGTATAATAAATCTGAGACTTAAACTTGGAGGTGGAGAAATGATAAAAAGGTTTGTAATACTTCTAGTATTACTGGTTTTTCTAGTTGGCTCTGCTGGAGGATGTTTTAATATACCAGACTTATCGGGAAACTGGGAAGGAGTATTGGCTAGTAGCAAAAATTCAAATGTCCCTATCAGAATCACGATAACCAACCTTGTTCAGGACCAGAATGGATACTTTAGTGATGGACTTGTAACAGTAACCTATAATGCCCAAACTGCTCAGTATACTATAACAGCAAATGTGTATAGTGGAAATGCTGACCCATTGAGAGCAAGGATACACGCTAGAGGAGACGTTACTCAAGATATGACTCCATCTTTAACAGCCCTCATACTCCTTATGACAGGTAATCCTGTAAGTGTTTACAGTGGTGACTACTATGACCTTGCCTTTACATTTCCATATACATATGGATGCAGTGGCGGTGTATTGAACTCTCTAGTAGGGCCATATGAGTTTAACATCTACATACATACTCCCAACGGTGTAATAAAGACTCTATTTGATGAAGGGACAGCAACATTAATGAGATCGAGCGATAATTAAAAACAATAAGCCGTAGGTCCAAAAGATTCTTTAGAGACCTACGGCTTGTATAAAAAATTACTTCTGCTTTATGAAGTACTGCTCAATATTTGTATATCCAGGAGACAAAAGAGGATAGGCATATATTGCATTTTTAGGTACATTCTTGAAGTTATTCTTTACCACGCAGGGAGCAGGATAACCTGCTATCGTGGGTATAGCAAAGAGGTTCCTGGCACACAGTACTAAGGCATCTTCCGTCAATTTATTCTTCTGTTTTGCATCGGTAGTAACTTTTATCTTATCAAAGAGAGATATCAACTTAAGAGCGTCACCAGTAGGTTTTTCTGCCCCTTCAGCCTTACCACCAGAGGCATACCAGAGCCCCCAGAGAGGAGCCCAATACGTGGAACTAGCGTTTGGTATAAAGCTACGGGCGTATGTCAGGAAGTATCTCCCTGTGGTATAGTCAAGCTCATAGGCTGCAATCTGATACTCGCTTGCACTTATTCTGGGCCACCAGAGTGCACCACTTACAGTATCTATAGCAGTCTTTATTCCAATAGCATCCCAGTATTTTTGGACTAACTCTGCAACATCGGGATGTATCGGATAGGCAAGGTTCACTATTACAGTAAGCATAAGTGGTTTTCCATCAGGTCTTACCCTATATCCAGTCTTGTCCCTCTTTAGCCCAAGCTCATCTAATATCTGATTTGCCTTTGCTGGATTATATTCGTATAGACTTCTGAGATCTTTGTCATCCCAATAAGACTCAGGCAGTAATTTGTAAGCAGGATCTCCTAAGCCCAGGTATATAAGATTATTTATCTCATCTCTATTTATAGCTAGAGACAGGGCAAGCCTGAACTTGTAATTTCTTAAGAGTTTTAGTAAGACGCTATCTCCTTTCAGATTTTGGTTTATGAAGAAAGCTGTTCCGGAAGCACCTGAAGTCCATCTGTAGACGTCATAATCCCCCTTAGTTCTATTCTCCATAAGGAGCGTATAGTTAGGAAAAGCTATGTTCCTGCACTGCATATCGATCTCCCCAGCCACCGCCTTCATATTTATCAGCTCGATATTCTGTACCATATCGAATGCAATCCTATCTATATAAGGGAGCTGGTTTCCTTCTATATCTATCTTCCAGTAGTATGGATTTCTCTCCGCTATTATTCTCGTAGCTGTAGGCTCTGACCTTAATACCCAGGGTCTCAGTGATGGAAGATCTTTGTTAAGATGTGCAGATGCTTTATTGGAAAATAACTGATACCAGAATTGGAATCCTGCCTCTTTAGTCATTGCATCCAGCTTTTCTTTCTGAGCATACTTTGGATGGAACTGTCTTAGATAGTGCTTTGGATAATCGAATATGTTAGGCCCAGGACCTTCAGGCCCTGCAAGATAATCCAAGAAGATAGAATAGGGTCTTGTAAACCTAAACCTCACAGTATATGCATCTACCTTCTCCACCTTTCCAGGAACACCTTCTGTTGTAAACCAGTTTGGGAATGTAGGCACAAGCTCTTTGTTCAGCAAAACGTCTTCATACCAGAACATAATGTCATCAGCAGTGAAAGGTTCTCCATCAGACCACTTTACCCCTTTTCTCAGATAGAATGTATATACCCTTCCTCCCTCTGTAACCTTCCAGGAGGTACATAGATTTGGAATCAGCGTCTTTCCATCCCTAGCCCATCTTACTAACGGCTCATAACCCAGACGCTGATGTATCATAGTGTCACTCGGAGATAAGGCAGCCCTTCGCCAGGTCCCCCCATACTGACCCACCTCATCGACCGGTTCCACAACTGCAGGCTCATCAGGTAATCTCTTTTCTACCGGCGGTAGTTTTCCCTGTTTCACTAATTCTGCAAGCATTGGCGCTTCGTTGAACTTAGCAATCTTTTTACCGGTAGCTTTCTCATAATCCCTTATAGTGGCATACTGACCTAAAGGATTCTTCTGCTGAGAGAATGAAAACGAAACTATACTTAGAACCAGAGAAACACTTAACAAAACAACCACAAACATTTTTAAATAAGTTTTCATAAAGTTTCAACCTCCTCCACATTAATATAGATTTAATTCTCTAAACTCATAAAGAATTATAGCACCAAGTTATCAAGTAATCAACAAGTTTGGAGTAAATTTATAGACTCCTTGACTATCTCTTCACCTGCCCCTTTATATAATTTACTGCTTCTAGCAAGCCTGGTTTCATATCCACCTTCGTCAAACGCCTTTTCAGTCGGAATATAACCTGAATAACCATTGGCAAGTGATACTATTCCTGTATACCGGAATGGACTCTTCTCCTTTATAGCAAGACCTATCTCTACAAATGGCTCTCCTGGGATACCAACCAGCGCCAAATCACCTAAGGATATACTCTGAAGCTCCAGCTCTTCTAGGTCTCTATCTAGCTGAGAAAGTAGTAGAATCTCCTTTGCATACACTCTCTCTATCTCTATGCTTCCCTTAGCCAGGTCGAAGGCGGTAAGCTCTTTGGATTTAGATTCTGCAACTTCACTCAGAAGTCTTTTAGCCCTTTCTATATCCTCTTTTGATGGCTTTCTTAATGGAATCTTTAAAAGAGAAGTCTTTATTTTTAGTCTCTCTCTTATAGAATCCATTTTACTCAAGACTTTTATCACAGCCCCAGCCAGTATCTTCCCTATCCTTTCAGCCTCTCCGTATCCTCCTTGAGGGGTAGGGTCATTTACATCTATATGGTTGATATCCCCTTCGGCACCATTAAGAAAGAGAACAGGTATATCACCAAGAAATCTCTTCAGGATTCTAGCCATCACTCCAGGATAGTCGCTGGAGATCCCTGTACCTCCAATAGTATCTATATGGTTGGCATAATTCACTATTAAAGCTATTGGGTCTCCTTCTGTACTCTCTACAAGTACTGTCAATAATTCCGGATCTACAGGCCCAGCAGGTTTTACTATATCAGGATTTAACTTACCAGGATTTGTAACAACTGTGCCATCTTTCATAAGATATCTACGGTTAAAGACTATAGAGTCTTCTTTCCCTCTTCCGACTTTTATAATGGCTTCTCTTAAGTTCTTCTTTGCCATAAAAATACTGGTAGCTACCTTTCTTGTCAGAAGATCTACATAACCAGAATCTACTTCTCCTGCCAGAAGGCCCGCAGTGACTGGACCAGTATGGGTATGAGTTGCCGATACCATAATATTATCCTTCGGAATCTCACTCCACCCAGATGCAAGCTCTCTTATCCTCAGAACAAGTTCCCTTGGTATCACACAGAGATCACAGGAGGTTATAGCTACCTCAGTATCATCAACCTTTAAAACAGTTGACTTTGCATAGAGGTTATCCAGAATATTATCAGCCTTTCTTACATTGAAGTATCCAGCCAGGTCTATCCCAACTGGAGGCGTTATATCTATCTCATACGCTCCTGCTAAAAGTCTACTTTGCATAGGCTCTTGCTACCTTTAATATCGCTTCAGCGATAAGATACATATGTTTATCCTCTAATGTGGGCCATATATGAACAACAAATGTCCTTTCTTCCAGCCAGGCACAGTTAGGACAGAAGACCTTATCATACTGAACTGACTGTGGATTTGTATACTCTTTACTCCTGAACGGAAACTTGAATCTTCCAAATCCGTTATGATTTACATAAGCCTCCTCCTTATAAGACTGTGGCCAGAACTCTCTCCAAGCATATACACCTTCTGCTATCACCGCATCAAGAAAAGTCTTCTTATCGCATCTCAATGCATCGAGATTCAGTACTATGGGGTATACATAGTATCCATTTCTTCTCTCCGGTGTATCCAAAGGTAATGTCAATATCTGTGGACAATCCTTTAATGCCTCTGTTAATATCTGCGCATTTCTCCTGCGCCTAGGTAAATTCCAGGTATCAATCTTCTCCAGAGCCTTTATCCCTATAACCGACTGCATCTCGGTCATTCGGTAGTTAAATCCTACCCTTCTATGGATATAAGGTAGTGCCTGCTCCATTTCTAGGAGACTCATCCTCTTTCTAACATCGTATCCATGGTCTCTAAAAGAGCGCGCCTCCCAGGCTACATCTTCATTGTCGGTTACCACCATACCCCCTTCCCCACCAGTAGTGAATGTCTTATTCTGACAGAAGCTAAAACAGCCGACGTCTCCAATAGTACCTACCTTCTTCCCTTTATACTCTGCACCATGAGCCTCAGCAGCATCCTCTATCACATAGAGGTTATACTTCTTAGCTATTGCCATAATCCTATCCATATCACATACGATCCCATAGAGATGCACAGGGATTATTGCCCTGGTACGCTCAGTAATCTTTCTCTCAATATCATCAGGATCAATACAGTGATCTTCTCTATTTACATCAGCAAATACAGGGATTGCTCCTGCCTGAACCACACAGAAGGATGAGGCTATAAATGTATATGGTACCGTAATCACTTCATCCCCTGGACCAATGTTTAGAGCTCCCAAAGCCGTATGAAGGGCGCTGGTACCGCTTGATGTAGAGATTGCATATTTTGCTCCACACCATCTGGCAAACTTTTCCTCAAACTCCATACCCTTTGTGCCCGTCCAGTAGTTAACCCTACCACTTCTCAAGACATCCACTACTGCTTGGATTGTCTCTTCATCAAACCAGGGCCAGGTAGGGAGTTTTTCCTTGATAACTGGTTCCCCACCTTCTATAGCCAATTTTTCTCCAGACATTTTATTCACCCCTTTCTAAAGTAATCTGAGATTTACTTCTACTGGATTCATAACAGGCTTCTATGACCTTTAGGCTCCAAAGGCCAATCTCGCCGGATACAGGAGGTTCTCTATCTTCCTCTATGGCGGAAGAGAATGCGTCTATCTCCGCCTGATAGATATTTACAAATGGCACATCTATCTTTATTCCACCCCTTATCTCTCTTATCTGTGAGGCATCGTAACCTTTAGGTGCTTCTAGATAGGCGATCATCTCACCATCAGAAGACTGACCTATAGTTCCTTCAGCCAGAAGACTCCCCTTTGTTCCATATATCTCCAGTCTATTCTTGCTCGAATTATCCGGGATATTAAAATAACTGTCTATAATGCCATGGGCTTTATTCTTAAATCTTACCATCACCAGATTCGAATCTTCTGATTTATAGTTGTGTATAACGCTATCTGCAAAACAGGAGACCGTTTCTATCCCTGTATCGAGGATATACTCAAGGAGGTCAAGACAGTGGCTTCCCATATCTATCAATGCTCCTCCACCTCCAAGCTTGGGGTCCTGTCTCCAGGCTCCAGGGATAGGTGGATACCAGCAGGAAAGTTGAGCCCTGGCAAATACTATATCCCCCAATTCTCCGTTCTTTATCATCTCTTTAGCCTTCTGATGAAGAGGATGAAATCTCATCATATAACCCACACCAAGTTTTACTTTATGCTTTTTACAGACCTCTATGGCATATTCTGCCTCTTTCGAATTCAGTGTAAGTGGTTTTTCGCATAATATGTGTTTACCAGCCAAAGCTGACTGAATAATCTGATCTTTATGGAGATACACCGGGGTCGCAATATAAACAGCCTGAATACGATCATTATTGAGGATATCTTTTACATCAGTAGAGTACTCTACCCCAAATTTCTCTCCCACCTCCCTCGCCTTACCCTCATCTATGTCCATAACTGCAACAAGCCTTGCATTCTTTGCCTTCGTTATCCCTTCTGGTATAGTCCTCCTATAAGCAATCCCTCCACATCCAATCACACCCCAATTAACCATACTAGCCTCCTAATTATTGAAGAATCCTTAATTCTTCTAGAATTGTCTTTACACTACTTCTAGTATCTTCATCTACCGGGCAGAAAGGTCTACAGGTATACTCTTCACATATTCCTCGAAGTTTCAATCCATACTTGATGGCTTGAATCCAGGAATCCCTACAGAAACTTAAAAGTTTATTCACCTTATTTTGCAATTCTTCTACTTCTTTAACCTTATTCTCTTTCGCTGACTTATAGAGTCGGACAAATATCTCTATAGCTACATTCCCTACTCCTGTAACTAATCCATCCGCCCCTGCTAATAGCGCCTCTTTTAATCTTCTCTCGTCTCCTTGGAGTACAAAAAATTTATCACTTTTTAAGTCAAGAAGCTTTATAAAGAGTTCATAATCACAGGAACTATCCTTAATCCCGATTATATTATTATGTTCACTGAGTTTTGCAATTGTATCAAATTCTATCCTAATCTTTGTCATTGTAGGATTATGATAAATAACTACCGGGAGAAGACTTGCTTCTGCCACATCCATATAAAAATCCAAGATAGCCCTCTGATTTAGAAAGTAAAAGAAGGGGAGTAAAGCCACGACGGCATCTGCACCTATCTCTTTAGCCTTTAAGGCATTCTTAATTACACGTTTTGTCCCTGTATCAGAAACACCTGCCAAGACAGGGACTCTTTTATCTACTATATCAACTACCTTCTCTAACAGATCGAATCTTTCTTTTTCTTCCAAAGGAGCAAATTCTCCCATAGAACCAAGGGGAAAGATACCTGTAACTCCAGAATCTATAAGATACTTGATTAATCTGATTAATCCTTCCTCATCTATAATTTCATTACTATTTATAGGTGTTACCAATGCAGGTATAACTCCAGTAATCTTCGATATGGTCATATGGATTGCCCCCTATTCATAAAACCAGTCTATATTCACACGAGAAACTCTGAGACTATTACTAATAACACGAACCCCATCAGAGTTAATGGTAATTTTACCAGCCAAATAACTTAGTAAGACTTTATCGTCTATAAAACAGATAGAGGTATAACAATACCAGCCATCAGGATCGCTCTCTATAATCTTATGTTTTATCCAGGATCTACCTTCATCGGTAGATAATGTGGACACCAATGGAGTCCTGGGACCTAAGGAAGTTCTTATCCCTTGAGGATATGGGAATCTACCTGAAATGTCATTATATATGCATAATAGGTCTTCTGTTTTGGGGATTCGTTTAATACTTGCCGGAGAAAGCGGTGATTTTAATTCTGATGGAACTGGAGTACTCCAAGTAATACCCTGATCATAAGAGTAAGAAATATATTGAGATCTCATATCTGTCCTCATCCACATCATAAGGGACCCATCTTTAAGCTCAATTACTCCAGGTTCTTGAAATCCTGATCTACTCTCTGGGTTGGCAATAAGCTCAGATTTACTCTGGTACCATGTTTCTCCCTCATCATCAGAGAAGAAACACATCGATACACCCCTACTACTCCAAGTTTTGAATGTTCCATCAGAACAATGGTGGTAAGCTGCTGGCACTACTATTCTCCCTGTCGAAAGCTGTATCACTCTATCATTATTTACAACATAATAGCCATCTCTTGGAATACAACAGACTTTCTCTCCCCAAGTATTTCCTTCATCTTTAGATTTTCTCATATAGAGTCTACAGTCATTCCAACCATTCCTAATAAGATAAAAAATAGCCAGCTTACCAGATGCTAATCTTAAGAGAGTAACACTCATTATATTTTCCTGTCCTTCGTTTTCTATTAGTATAGTATCCTTATTATCCCAGGTCTTCCCAAGATCATAAGAATATCTTCCAGCTATATATGCAGGAGCATTATCTTCGCTGCCCCCATAAAAATGAGAATATGCTAATAGCAGTCTCTTATCTCTTAATTCAATAATAGAGCCTTCAGAATTTCTCGGATTATTCACATTGGAAGTTAACTCTAATACCCTTTCTATATTAGACATCTTTCCCTCCATAAGCTCTTTTAACTATAAGTCTACATATACCCTTTTCTCTATCTATAAATTCATAGTCGTAAGTAAATCCATATTTCTCTATAACTCTACGGTATAGAAGGTCACAATGGTCACAGTAATTAGGATACTTCTTTACTTTACTATTATTTAGAATCTTTACAGATGGGCATTCTTTCATAAAGATCTCAAATTCATCTTCAGTGACTTTCATCTCATATTCTGCCCCCTCCTCTGTTAGAGTATGGGTCCAGTACTCTTTCATTCCCACAATTCCTTTCTCCCTCACCAACTGATCAAGATTGGTTAGGAATCTATCTGATATGTATTCCCAAAACCCAATTACTGCTTGTTTCCCATAATTTTCATCTAAAAAGGAAAATAGTTCATTATAAGCTAGAATAAATTCCGTACAAGATATCATTTTATCCTCCAAAACTTTTGAATACAACGAGCCTCTTCTTGATAACTTTCTACACTATATCCCAGACCTGTTTCTCCAGCTATAATACCATTAATTACTCTTGTCTGACGGCAGAAGTCCTTATATACAGGGTAACCAACACTTTTTAGATGTAATATAGCTGGACACTTTCTAAGTTCTAAGGTGATAGAATCCGTATCCAGAGAAATCTCAAATTCCCCACCCTCCAATGTAAAAATTTTTCTCCAGTACTCTTCTAAAGCCAAGAGTCCACATTGATTTATCTTAGAAATTAATTCTTTATAACAATTTCTACCTACCTGCTCTAAAAATTTATCTAAAATATCTACCCCGTACCTTTCGTCTAAAAACTGAAACGCACAGCTCAGCGCTCCATAAAAATCTTTATGCACTTTGGACACCTTAAGCCTCCTGTTGACAAAAAGCCATCTACGGTTTAAATCCGTAGATGGCTTCCGATTATATTATTGTTCTATAAAGCACTGTTCAGGATGAGCACGAGCCTGACTACCATAACTCAAGTCTTGTATCCAGTCTTCAGGCCAATTATGAAAATTATTCTTTACCAGGAAGATGTAAGGTAACTTTCTGCCGCCAGCTCCAATAATCCAGAGATTCTTAGCATGAAGTCTAAGGATTTCTCTTCCAAGATTGACTCTCTTGATAGGGTCTATAGTGATCTTATACTGTTCCCACAGCTCTATCACCTTTAGCGCATCCCCCTCTGGCTTTTCACCAGCTTTTCCTCCTGTTTGATACCACCTGGCCCATTCTCCAGCCCAAGCAGTCCAAGCGGTCATATTAAAAGCGCTATTTCCTATAAGAAGCGGATTGGTAGAGAAACCTTGAGTAACCACTTCATGTTCATTAGCATTTACTCTAGTTGCCCATAAAGTACCGATCTCATCCACCCTTACAGCTGTCTTAACTCCTATATCATTCCAATACTTCGCCACCATATTTGCTACATCTATCCACTGGAGTGGCTGTCGTGTATCAAGGGTTAATTCTAACCTTTTACCGTCTGGTCTCATCCTCCAGCCATCTGGACCACGCTTAAGACCAATCTTATCTAAGAGCTCTTCAGCCTTTTTAGGGTTATACTCAGCGAACACTTTAGCAAACTCTTCTTTATAAAGTGGCGAAGGTGGTACAATCGTCGGTTGCAATGGTTCACATAAACCAAAGTACAATGCCTGATTTATCTCTTTCCTGTTTATAGCGAGAGACATAGCTTGACGGAATCTAACATCTCTAAAGATCTTCCTTAATACAGGGTCCTTCACAGTCTGATTAAACATTATCGTAGGTTCTCCTGGATAAAGTCCTGTCCATTTCACTACTTTATATCCGCCCTTTTCACGGTTTGCCATATAAAGATCATAGTCCATCAGTTTAAACCCTACTCCTTGCATTTCTCCTTCGCCAGCCATTATCTTTAAAAAGCCCACAGACCAGTCAGAGACATAATATACTCTAATGGTATCTATATATGGCAGTTGATTCCCTTCTGGGTCTATCTTCCAATAATAAGGATTTCTCTCAACCTTTAAACCATCAGCTCCCCAAGGAATGGTAGTACGCCAAGCCCAAATAGTTGGGAGTTCAGTATTCATAGTAGCATCATTCTTTCGCGCAAAGAGTTGATACCAAAATTGTAATCCAGCTTCTTTTGTCATTGCCTCAAGTTTTTCTTTTGCAGTATATTTAAGATGAAATTGCTTTAGATAATGTTTAGGAGCATAAGGGTTCTTATTCGCAGCCAATTCATAAAGGATTAGAGGATAAGGCTGAGAAAAATTCATCTCTATAGTATAGTCATCTATCTTTTTGAATTTGGCTATTTCTCCTCCAGTTATTAACCATATAGGAGGGGTAGGAGTAAGTTCTTTATTAAGAATTATATCCTCGTACCAGAACATAATATCATCCGCAGTAAATGGCTCCCCATCAGACCATCTTATCCCTTTTCTTAAGTATAGGACTAGTGTCTTGGCATCTTTTGAAAGATTCCATCTTTCTGCAATATTTGGTTCTATCTTAGTTAGATCTGGGCCACAAATACGTACAAGTGGCTCATAGGATATTAAAAAATGGACGCCATACCAAGCTATAGGAGAATACCTTCTCCATGTCCCTCCATACTTCCCCACTCTTTCTATTGGCTGGACAACTGGTGGATTTTGAGGGATCCTTTTCTCTACTGGCGGTAACTTTCCTTGCTGTACCAAATCCTTAAGTTGAGGCACTTCATTAAATGAAGTGATCTTCCGTCCCGAAAATTTTTGATAATCGGTTAAATTATACTGCCCACCAGGAATTATCTTCGACTGAGCAGAAAAAGTCACCGTGACGCTGCCTAGAAATAGAGTAACCATCATAATTATACTAATAAAAACTACTAAAAATCTCCTCATACTGCTTTCCTCCTCTTTTAATTATAAATTTGCCCCCTATTTGTTCCTCACCAAGATTTTAAGACTTTCTTTATAATAGTTAAAGTTAAGGCATTTTATCTGAACTATCACCTCCCCATCAAGGCTATATACTGGTCTGACTTTGAGTAGAGTAGTTCTTTTACTGCCAAAGTAGCTGAGCCTACAGCACAGGCAAGAGACCCTAGCTTCGAAATAACTATCTCAGGAATCGGTGGAAGGGCATGAAGTCTTATAGCCCTCTTTACCGGATCCAGTATAAGATCTCCCGCTTTGGAGAGTTCATCAGCCAGAATGATTAGTTCAGGATTAAAGAAGTTTATAATATTAGCTATGCCTATACCCAGATACTCTCCTACCTCTTCAAATATGTTGAGTATAAACTTATCTCCCTCTTTGCCGGCTTGAACTATTTCTTCAAACAATCTGTCCTCATCTTTTGGGGAAAATCTGGTATAAGCATTATTTTCAATGCCTTCTAGCACCTTTTCAATAATTGTTTCAGTAGAAACATATGGCTCAAGACAGCCATAATTCCCACACTTACACTTTTTACCGTCTTTCTCTATTACCATATGTCCAAATTCTCCAGCCCGATCGTTAGGTCCTGAATAAATAGCTCCATCGATAACTATGCCGGCACTTATTCCCCTCCCTGCCCCTATACAGAGCAGGTTCTCCTTCCCTATACCTGCCCCATACCAGAGTTCTCCAAGAGTTATTGCCCTTACATTGTCTTCTATAAAGAGAGGAACATCAATAATGCTGAGGAATTCATCAACAGACACATCTCTCCAGCCTAAAACAGCCGAGAAGATTACCATTCTATTCTTTGGATCTATAAGTCCAGGGATACCGACTCCAAGTCCTATTATCTTTCTTCTATCCAGGCAACTGACGAGAGAGTTATATACTTTAACCGTCTCCTGAAATATATCTTCTGGGGTAGATCTATTAACTTCAATCCTCTCACTCTTCTGGACATCTCCGTCCAATCCTATCACCACCCCAGTTATATAGCGAGCATCTATTTCTATTCCTATTGATAGGTGATTCTTATTGCTCAGGGTGAGATTTATGGGTTTTCTACCTCTTTTTGAAACAGAAGATGGAACTTCAGAGATAAATCCTGCTTTAATGAGTTTATCAGTTATGTTGGTGACTGTAGCAGGACTTAGAGATGTCTTTCTAGCAATTTCATAACGATTAATGGGACCATATTTTCTTATAGTATCCAGCACAAACGATATAGAAGATTCCTTATTTAAACCCTTACCCAAGAAACCTCCTTTATTTTATTTTTTAAAATTATAGCATTCCAGGGATTTTATGTCAATATCCTGTAGAAGAAGGAGAAATCTAATACTGCAGGCTCTAATAATTTAGAAAATAAAATTAATCTGGATGAAACCTGCGGATTGTATTTATTTTTATCTAACATCAGCACAAAGCAATCATCTTAAATCTGTAAAATGAGATACTTCTTATCACGCAAAAGTCAAAAATTCAATTTCAATTGCAAAAAGATCATAAATAAGATATGATTGTAATAGGAGAGAAAATGAAATTCATCTATTGTGTTATATTAATTCCTGTAATATTAGCAATATGCTCATCTGGTCTTTCTGCTAGAGATAAGCCTCTTATTGTCCTGGCAGGAGATAATAATCTACCTCCCTTTGAATATCTTGATTCTAAAGGAAGTCCCAGAGGGCTTGTTGTGGATATAGTAAAGGAGATATCGAAAGAGTTAGGTATTCCTATAGAGATCCGTCTGATGAACTGGGACAGAGCCTTAACAATGCTTGAAAATAAAGAGGTAGATGGCTGTGAATATATGAGGATCACTGAGAGTAGACAGAAAGTTTATGACTTTATTCCTCTTATTGAAAACTTCAGTGTCATAGTCGTCCCCAAAGGTTCCCCTATAAAAAACTTTTCCTATCTGGAAAATAAAAAGGTTGCCTGTCAGAAGAGAGATATATCTTATGACTATCTGATAAAGTACGCAAGGGTTGTAACAAAGGCTAACCAGGAAGAAGTTCTAAAGTCGGTATTGAATAGAGAGGTAGAATGCGGAATTGTTAACTATTACTTTGCACGCTGGATTATCTCAAAAAATGAATGGCAGGAAGAACTGGAGATACTCCCCGATAAACTATTCACAAACTATAATGGGATAGCATTACCTAAAGGAAGTCCATATGTATCTATATTAAGTGAAGGGTTAAAGGCTTTAAGGTCAAAAGGAACTTTCGAAAGAATAGTAAATAGATGGTTAGGGGAAGAGCTCAGGATAAGAGAAAAATTATTTGAGGCAGAGAAAACAACAATATTCTTAACAGCCCTAGCAGTCCTTTCCGCCATTTTTATTTTATTTTTATGCCTGGGCTTACGATTCTTAAGGAGAGAAGCAGAAAAACAAAGGACAAGAGTAAAATGGTTATTAAAAGAAGAGAGGGATAGATACAATGAGTTGTTAACTATAAACGATTTCCTGCGCAAAAGTGCAGCAGTTACTGATGTCTCTATTTTAAAGAATATCCTTATCGATACTTTAAGGACTATTCTACCTGATAGTAGAATAAGGATATTCCGCAAACTTAATTCTTCCTGTTATCTCTGGGTATCTTATCCTAAGGAAAATATAAAATATATTTACAGTTAATGAAGAAGATCTAAATATAAAATATCCCATAAATATCGGAAAAGAGGTATTTGGCTATCTATCTGTTACTCCTGAGATACCCGATAATCGCATAAGTGCAGTAAGAATAATCATTGGTGAATTTGAGAATATATTGAAAAGGATAAGGGATAGAGAAGAATTAGCAAGGATGGAAAATCTTACAAATCTAATAGAAAAATTTTCTCGATTAGAAACTCTACAGGAAAGAGGAATCATTCTAAGAGATGTCCTGGAACGCATAATCTCTATTACTAAAGCTGAGGCAGGTTCCATTATGGTATTAGAAGATGATGATAAACTACATATTGAGATATCAGTTGGGCTTCCTGAAGATATAAAAGATAAGGTTATCTTGGGTCTTAACGAAGGGCTGGCAGGATGGGTAGCTGTAAATAGAACTCCTCTAATTCTGGAAGATACCTCAAAAGATCAGAGGTTTAAAAATATTCCCTCAACTCCGGAGATAAAGTCGTCTATAGTTCTTCCAATAATACATGGGGAAAAACTACTGGGGGTGCTGAACATAAACACGATAAGAGAATATCGAAGGTTTAATAAAGATGATATAGAATTAATAAACAAGATCGTCCCCATATTAGCCAATATTATAGAAGGAGAAAAGCTAGAAAGGAAGATAGAAGTTCTCAATAGAGAGATATTGATAAGTCTGGTATCGGCGATAGAAGCCAGAGATCCCTATACGAAGGGACATTCAGAAGAGGTATCCAGATTGTCGGTGCTTTTGGGCAAAGCACTAAGCCTACCAGTGGAGGATCTCAAACTTTTAGAGATAGCTGGATATCTCCATGATATAGGTAAGCTAAAGGTTCCAGATAGTATACTCCAAAAACCAGGAAGATTAACTGAGGAGGAATGGGAAATTATGAGGAGGCATCCTATCTGGGGGGCTGAGATGCTGAGTAAAATCTCAGCATTAAAGGGTATAGACAGGATTGTAAGGTATCACCATGAAAGATGGGATGGGAAGGGTTACCCTGATGGGCTATCTGGAGAAGAGATCCCATTTCTATCAAGGATTCTTGGTATATGCGACAGTTTTCAGGCTATGATATCAGACAGGCCATACAGGGTGGCGCTAACAATACCACAGGCTATAGAGGAACTACAAAAAGAAAAGGGTAAACAATTCGACCCTGACCTGGTAGATATATTTATTAACTCGGTCATTAATGAAAGGATAGTTTTAAAGTAAGATTTTTTACTGACTCGACTCTATAAACTTTTTATATGGATTATTTCGGACAGGGAAAGGCTTATCCTACTAGTACCTTTAAAGTTCATCTACCAAGCAAAAAGTTAAAAAGTCCAGTGACTCTTGACAGATCCGTAATATATATGTTATCCTTTCTGGTAAGATGGTAAGACCAGTAAATCGTACAAAATTGACTGAGAATATAATAGAAGCGATAGTAGACTATGCCTCTTCCAGCCAGCTAGATATTGGAGATAGGCTTCCTTCTGAGAGAGAGCTGGCAAATGAATTAAGAGTCAGTCGTCCTCTATTGAGAGAAGCGCTTAGGAAGATGGAAAGCCTTAACTTAATAGAAGTTCTGCCAGGTAAAGGCACATTCATCAAGGCTCCTTTGAAAAACGGAATGACCTACATCGTTCTTCACATAGAAGAAGAGAGGGAGAGAATATTAGAAGTTCTGGAGATAAGGAGACTCTTGGAGAGATATGCGATGGAAGAGGCAATGAAGAATATAACAGAGGATGAGGTAAAAGAGTTAGAGAGGAGGGTAAATCTTCTGGAAGAAAAATTAAGGAGAGGAGATGATAGCAGAGAGGAAAACTGGACATTTCATAGCATCATATACAAAGCCACCAGGAATAAGTTTCTCTTTGATATCCTTGAAGGGCTTAAAGAGTTTCATCTTTACTGGGAAGACCCTTTTACCTGTCCATCTTTTGCTGATAGGACATACTCATTCCATAGAGAGATCTTCAAGAGTGTAAAAGAGCATGATATCGGGAGAGCTTATTCCGTAATAGACAAGTTGATAGAGATGGTCAAGGATGAGGTAAGAAGGAACAATAGTATCCCAAGAAATGGGGGGAGAAGTTATCTATAAAAAATTTAGAAGGAGGAGATAGATATGCGAAGATCTATCTGGGTTGTTATTCTTAGTTTGATTTTAGTAGCAAGTATAATAGTTTCTAATGCCAGTGCTGCAGTAGAATTAATCTATACCTATTGGGGCAGTCCTCTAGAGAGAGATGCACAGGCAAAGATGTGTAGAGAATTTGAAAAGGCATACCAGAGTATCTTCCCCGGGATCAAGGTAAAGGATATTTATATTCCATCTAACTATGATGAAAAGATAAACGCTATGGTTGCAGCCGGTGAAGCACCTCATGTGGCACAGTTAGGAGAAGCTCTCGCATTAGAATGGGCTGAAAAGGGTATACTGATGGATATACTGCCTCTAATAAAACAGGATAAAGACCCATCTGTACAGATTGAAAATCGTCTCTCTATGACATGGTACTGGTATGATAAGGGGAAAAAGACTATTGGAACAAATCTGGCAGCAGAAGTTATGGTCCTCTGGTACAATAAAGAGATCTTTGATAAGGCAGGAATTCCTTATCCATCCTCTAACCCTGAGGCTTGGACCTGGGATAAATTCCTTGATACAGCCATAAAGTTAACTACAGACAGGAATGGAAGGCATCCAGGAGACACTGGCTTCGATCCAAGCAACATAGACACCTTCGGTGTTGCCTTTGGTACCTGGTGGGCTCCGATACTTCCTTTCATATGGTCTAATGGTGGAGATATCTGTGATCCAGAAGGGAAAAAGCCTCTAATAAATACTCCAGCATCAGTCGAGGCTATTCAAAGATTGGCGGATCTTATGCTCAAGTACCATGTAGCACCTACACCAACACAGATGCAGGCTTTTCCTGCGCTCAGAATAGCATTACAGACTAAGAAAGTAGCTATGTATATTGATGGACAATGGGCTCTGTTAGATCTGGGGCAGATGGCAAAAGAGGGAAGGATAAAACTTGGGGTTGCTCCACTACCAAAACTTAGAAAGCCTGTATGCCTTGAGTTAGGAGCTCCCAATGTTATGTTTACTGCTTCTGCTCAGAAGTACCTTAAGGAATCCTGGGAATTCTACAAATGGACTACAAACAGCGAAAAGGTTATATCTCTTATAAGAGGCGGACTCTGGATGCCATTACAAAAGTGGTACTATACCAATCCTAAATATATGGAGCAATGGTTAGACCCTGATGTCCATCCACCAGAGTATAAGCCAGCAGTTATAGATTATCTGCTGAAGTATGGTAGAAGGAGCCCAAGCTATTACTTGAGAAATTGGGGTAAAATATCAGACATTATGTACCAGGAACTGAGCAATGTATGGTTGGGCAAGGTATCAGCGAAGGTAGCATGTGATAATATAGCTAATAAGATTAAGCCTCTCCTGGTTGGAAGGTACGATAAGTAAAAAATCCGGAGCCAGGACATAGGTCCTGGCTCCAACTATAATATAAGGGTGATAACTGATGTATAAAAAGAGTTCTCTCTATAGTAGTGAAGCAAAATGGGGAATAATCTTAGCCCTTCCAGCTATATTGGGTTTCCTCATCTGGACATTAGGACCAATGATAGCAAGTTTTATATTGGGTTTTACCGACTGGAATGTTGTATCTAGCCCTCACTTTGTAGGTATTGGAAATTTCAAGAAGATGTTTGTAGAAGATTTTATATTTAAAAAGTCTATCTATGCTACAGTATACTATTCGGTAGGAAGTGTGATAGCCTCTATTATATTTGCTTTTTTAATTGCTCTTCTTTTAAACCAGAAAGTAAAGGGTTTACCAGTATTCAGAACAATATTTTATCTCCCATCCATCACTCCTGCAATTGCCAGTGCAATGCTCTGGATCTGGCTCTTTAATCCCGACTTTGGACTGTTAAATCACATATTACAAAGGTTCGGCTTACCAAGACTCCTCTGGATATATGATGAAAAACAGGTTATCCCATCGCTAATATTTATGAGTATATGGGGGATGGGTGGTATGATGGTAATATTCCTAGCCGGACTACAAGGTGTTCCACAAGAGCTTTATGAGGCTGTAGAAATCGATGGGGGAAACTGGTGGCACAGATTTAGATATGTAACAATCCCGATGATGACTCCAACCATATTCTTTAATCTAGTTATGGCGATAATAGGAAGCTTTCAGGTCTTCACCAGTGCTTATATAATGACTAGTGGTGGGCCAAACTATGCAAGTATGTTCTATGTATATTATATATATCTTTCTGCATTCAGATATGGGCAGATGGGATATGCCTGTGCTCTAGCAATAATATTATTTCTAATAATCCTTTCATTTACTCTTGTAGTCTTTAAATCGTCTCCCTATTGGGTCTACTATGAGAGTGCTAGAAGGAGGTAATTATCGATGGCTCTGAGTAAGTCTCTTTCGATAAAGATTGGGAAAACCATAACTTATACAATTCTAATCTTAGGATCGTTAATCTTTATGTTACCGTTTATATGGCTTCTTAGAAGCTCTTTTATGGAGCTAGGACAAATTTTTATCCTGCCACCAGAGTGGATTCCAAAACCATTTAGATGGCAAAATTATCCTGAAGCTTTAACATCCGCGCCATTTCTGACATATTTCTTAAATACCCTTAAAATCTTAATATTTAATGAATCAGGTGTAATTTTGACTTCTATTATCTGTGCCTATAGCTTTGCAAGATTAAGGTGGCCTGGACGAGATTTAATATTTGCAATACTATTAACATCCTTAATGTTACCATATGCGGTTACTCTTATACCTACATTCATACTCTGGAAGATGTTGGGTGCACTTAATACTTTTATACCCTTGACTGTTCCGGCATGGTTTGGTGGTGGAATGTTCTACATATTCTTATTGAGACAATTCTTCCTAACTATTCCATACGAATTAGATGAAGCTGCATATATGGATGGAGCCAGTCCACTAAAAGTTCTCTGGAGTATTGTGGTTCCATTATCTAAACCAGCGGTTATAACAGTAGCGATATTTAACTTTATAGGTGTATGGAATGATCTATTAGGACCAATCATATATCTGAGCGATCCAGACAAATACACACTGGCTATAGGACTTTCAGTCTTTAGAAGTATGTATACTGCTCAGTGGCATTATCTTATGGCTGCCTCTGTCGTGGTCCTTGCCCCAGTGATACTGATCTTCTTTATAGGACAGAGGTACTTTATCCAGGGTATAGCTTTGACAGGATTAAAAGGATAAAAATTTAAGGAGGAAAAGACAATGGCATATGTGGTAAATACAGGTAATAGTAGGTACGCCAGGTTAAAACCTGTATCTCTTGAATCACTAAAATTGACAGATAACTTCTGGGCTAAAAAGATAGAAATAATGGAAAAAGTTACTCTGCCAACCCAGTATGAAATTTTAGAGGAGACTCATAGAATAGACAATTTCCGAAGGGCATCGGGAAAAATCTCTGGAGAATTTGTTGGATTCTTCTTCAACGACTCAGATGTATACAAATGGATAGAAGCTGTATCTTATCTACTGGCGTATAAGAAGAATGAAGCGCTAGATAAGTTGTTAGATAGTGTTATAGAAGAGATCAGACTAGCTCAGGATGAGGATGGTTATTTAAATACGTATTTTACATTTGAGAGGAAACAGGACCGTTGGACAAATCTAAAAGATATGCATGAACTCTATTGTGCAGGTCATCTCATTCAATCTGCTATTGCCCATCATAGGGCTACTGGAAAGACAAGCCTTTTAAACATAGCTATAAAATTTGCAGATCATATAGTAAGAGTATTCGGTCCGGATAAGAGAGAAGGAACTCCTGGCCATCCTGAGATAGAGATGGCTCTTGTAGAACTCTATAGAGAGACAAATGATAAGAAGTATCTAGACCTAGCCAAGTTCTTTATAGACGAAAGAGGAAAAGGGATTATTGGTGGAAGTTATTATCACATAGACCATAAACCATTTAGAGAGCTAGATGAAATTGTTGGTCATGCAGTAAGATCTCTATACCTAAATAGTGGCGTTACAGACCTATATATGGAGACAGGAGATAAAACCTTATTGGATGCATTAGAGAGACTCTGGGATAATCTGGTAACAAAGAAGATGTATGTCACCGGAGGAGCAGGGGCGAGAAAAGAAGGAGAGGCTTTCGGAGAAGCTTATGAGCTTCCAAACGAGACTGCCTATGCCGAGACCTGCGCTTCCATTGCAAACTTTATGTGGAATTACAGAATGCTTCTAGTCTCAGGAGAGGGCAGATTTGCCGATATAATGGAACTCTGCCTTTATAATGGTATTCTATCTGGAATCTCAATAGATGGGAAAGAATACTTTTATGTAAATCCTCTAGCAGATAGAGGTTCTCATAGGAGACAGAGATGGTTTGCCTGTGCCTGTTGTCCTCCTAATGTAGCAAGAACGATAACTTCTATCCCAGGCTATATGTATTCAGTATCTTCTGAAGGGATTTGGGTGCACCTATATGCCAGCAATGTCACTGAGTTCAATATTAGTGGTTCTAAAATAGTAATAGAAGAGAAGACTGATTATCCATGGAATGGCTTAATAGAGTTTAAGGTCTCTGGAAATGCTAGATTTAAATTCTTTTTGAGAAAACCTGGATGGAACAAGGAATTTTCTCTTTCGATAAATGGAGAAAAACCACAGATGACATTGGAAAGAGGCTATATAGGAATAGACAGGGAGTGGAAAGACGGAGATATAGTGAGGCTTGAGTTTCATATGAAACCTGAGTTTTTGGAGAGTCACCCAAAAATCAAAGATAATGTAGGGAGGGTTGCAATAAGAAGGGGTCCCGTTATCTATTGCGTAGAAGGGGCAGATAATCCCTGGGGAGATGTATGGGACTTAGAGATCTCTAAAGATGCAGAATTAAAGGAAGAATACAGGGATATTTTGGGTAGTGTAGTAGTGGTCAAGGGTAAAGGGTATCTGAACGATCCTAAGGGTTGGAAGGAACTCTACCTTACGCCAGAGGAAGTAAGTTCTCTTAGAAAAGAGGTGGAGTTTGTTGCGATACCCTATTATGCCTGGGCAAACAGGACGCCAGGTCCTATGGAAGTATGGATAAAAAGGGTCTAGAGAAACAATAAAGCCCCTACTAGATACAAAGGTGAATTATGGCTAGACTTAGTGGAAGTCCATTCTTTCTTCCAGAAGATCCCTCATACACAATATCAGACAGTATGAGAGACTCGGTAAATTTTGTTGTAAATTGCTGTCTTACAGAGTATAATCCTACATTCACCATATACCCATTAGATCTATCCCACGTAAAAATTTGAAGAGTTTTTAAATGCTACCATCCTACTTTATATTTGTATTAAAATAGATACTATGGCTAAGGTTATATTAAAGAAGAAGGAACATATAGATATAGTAAGGGGATTTCCATGGATTTATGATAATGAGATAGCGAGGGTTGAGGGGGACTTTTCTCCCGGAGATATAGTCGATATATACGATGTAACAAATACCTTTCTGGGTAGGGGTTATATAAATCCAAAGTCAAAGATTACTGTAAGGATACTCACAAGAAAAGAGGAGGATATAGATAAGAGTTTCTTCTTTAAAAGGATACTTCAGGCGTGGGAATACAGGAAAAGGCTTGTAGATACAAGGTCCTGCAGAGTGGTATTCGGAGAGGCAGATATGATACCTGGACTAATCGTCGATAAATTTGAGGACATACTTGTGATACAAACCCTGGCATTGGGTATAGATAGATTTAAAGATACTATTGTTGAGGTGTTAGATGAAATACTCCAGCCAAGAGGGATCTATGAGAGAAATGATGTACCTGTTAGAGAGGTGGAAGGACTTCCCCAAAAGAAAGGCTTTCTAAAAGGAGTCTTTGATACAAAGGTTGAGATAGAGGAAAATGGATTGAGAATAATTGTAGACGTAGAGAATGGACAGAAGACCGGATATTTCCTTGACCAGAGGGAAAACAGAAATGCCCTAAAGGGCATAGTGGAAGGGGCAGAAGTCCTTGATACCTTCTGTTACACTGGTTCTTTTGCATTACACGCTGTAAAGTTTGGAGCCAGTAAAGTTATTGCCATAGATTCCTCCGTTCAGGCTCTGGAGCTTGCCAGAAAAAATGCTGAACTTAATGAGTTCGATAAAAGGATAGAATTTATCGAGGGAAATGCCTTTGATATCCTGAGAGAATTTTATAAGGATGGGAGGACATTCGATGTTATCATATTGGACCCTCCTGCATTTGCCAAGTCTCAAAGACATATCGAAGGTGCTGTTAGGGGATATAAAGAGATAAACTTAAGGGCTATAAAGATGATAAGAGAAGGTGGTTTTCTTGTTACCTGTTCCTGCTCTCAGCATATAACCCCTGAAATCTTTCAGCAGATAATAGATTCTGCCAGGATTGATGCCAACAGGATGCTCAGGCTTGTTGAATTTAGGACTCAGGCTAAAGACCATCCGATTCTTCTCTCCTATCCTGAGTCTCTATATCTAAAGTGCGGCATATATCAGGTGTTAAAAAAGTCGTAGAAAAACTACAGCTTCACTGTAAAGATTACTATTACTGCAGAAATAAGCATCAATATGGCAGTAGAAATAAATATGCTACTTATACCCCAGGCAGAACCTATAAGTCCTCCTATGAATGGACCACCAAACATTCCAATACCATATATAGCCTGGAAAAATCCCATAGCTGTAGCCCTCTTCTCGGGAGAAACATCCAGGATGCTCAAGCCCATCAGTACAGGGTAGTTTATACCCCTAGAGATACCACCTAAACATTGAAGAAGCCCTAAGATGAAGAAGCTCTTTGTAAAAGGGACAAAGAGGGAAGAAATCATAGCAAAGATAAAACCTAATGCCAGGAGATATTTCTTGGTAAATCTATTAAAGAATGTCCCGCTGTTTAGAAGTGAAGCTATAGCTGCCGGGATAGAAGAGAGAAAGGTCAACACCCCGAGAGAGCTTTTAGAGAGACCTATATTACTGGCATAGACAGGCAAAAAACCATAAGTGGTAACAAAGGTAAAATACTGGACCAGAATAGCAAGGATAGAAGATACAAGTAATAGAGGTGTCTTCCCAACTCTTATCAGTTCTATCAATGAGACATTATTAGATCTCCGAGAAACCTCTTCTTTTATAAAGAAAGCAGGAATAAAACCCACCAGTGCGATTATCCCAGCCAGGTAAAAGGGAGCAGTCCAGCCGATATTTTGAGCTATAAATCCACCAAGTAATGTGGCTACTAGCTGTCCTGATTGTGTAAAAAAGTTCAAAAGGCTCAAGGAAGAGATAACATTCGAGGGATCAAAATAACTGGAGAAAAGAGTAGTAAATGCCACCCACGTAGTAGCCGAAACACCACTTAATCCCCTGAAGATCAAAAGTCCTATAGGAGACTTGGATAAAGCCAGACCAAACCCGCTAAACGCTGAAAAAATAAAGCCCAGAATTATAAACGGTTTTCTCCTCTGGATCTTATCTGACCATATCCCAAGTGGGACTCTCAAGAGAAACTGTGTAAATCCATAAGAACCAACAATAAGACCTATGAGTCTTAAAGAACTTCCCAGACTCTCCGCATATGGAGATAGAATAGAGGTATAGACATACAGTGAAAACCAGAAGAGGAAAGTAGAGATAAAGAAAAACCACAGCTTGTCTTTCAACTCTTAGCTCTCTTTCTTGGCGGAGGGGGAGGGATTCGAACCCCCGGGCCTCATCGGCCAGCGATTTTCAAGACCGCCGCAATAAACCACTCTGCCACCCCTCCATTAACAGGTAAGGTGCAGGGCACAGACTACCTTACTCTTGTCCCTAGTTTGATTATATATCTCTACCGCCCTGCCAGTCAACTCCGCTATAAGCTGTATGTTATTCCCCGCTAGATACTTCTCTACTTCTGGAAGAACCCTCAGCATTCCATAAGCCCCGGTACCAACTATAAAGATCCTGGGCTTTGCCTCGACTACTTCCAGTATATCTGATACGCGTAACTCGTGCCCTTCTTCCCTCCACCAGTCATTTTCTACCCTATCCGGGAAGATAATAACATCAGAGAAGTAAGAGATCCCATCTATAATGATCTTACCAAACTCGTAGTGTTCTATGTTCATCTCAGATTATTACTCCAGCTCCCCCTTTCTAAAAATTCTCTTCCTACAGCAGGGTTCATTACACAGGAGATAGGAATCCTTCTCCTTAGATATCCATGACACATTATATTACACTGCTTACAGCTATTTATAAGGGCAAATCTTCCATCTTGAATCTTCTTTGGCAGGAATGGATCAGCAAGAAGAGCCCTACCTATAGCAACAAAGTCTGCATAACCATTCTTTATCCTATCTTCAGCTAGATCAGGTATATGCATCTTTCCCACCATTATTACAGGTATGTCTACCTGTCTCTTCACCTCTCTAGCCAGTATACCATAATCATAAGAGCCAGGAGGAGTACTGGGTGATATATCCAAGATATCTAACCCTTCCTTCTTAAGTTCTCTGCCAAACAGTATAGTATCATCAAGCGAATAACCACCTTCTCTCCATTCCACCGGAGTATGACGATAAAGGATTAAGAACTTATCATTCGCTATAGACCTTAGACCCCTAATGACCTCCAGAGAAAATCTCATCCTCCTGTAAACATCCCCACCATACTCATCATCCCGTCTGTTAAATATAGGAGAGAAGAATTGGTTAATTATAAAACCGTGTGCCCCATGAGGTTCTACTCCATCAAAACCAGCTTCCAAACAGACTTTACCTGCATAGACAAGGTCATCTATAAAAGACCTTATCTCATCCACAGATATATCTGTAACATCCCTTCTCGGTTGGGGATTACTTCTTATCGTCAACTGGACAAAGGCATTTACATTACTCCTGTGTATGCTATCAGCGAGGAGTTTTAGTCTATCCTGGAATTGTCTATCTCTGAACAGATGAGTAGGTACGCCTTCTATAATTATACTACCAACTCCTCCCAGTGCCCTTTTAGTATAGTAGGCTATAGACTGATCCGTTACTATACCAAAATTAGTAGCCATAGGAGGCATTACTATTCTGTTTTTGAACCTTAATCCCCTGATAGAAATGGAAGAAAAGAGGGATTCGTAAGTCATCCAATCACCTCACACTCTAATCTTTTCAATCTCTTCATCATCAAGAGCAGTCGTTTCCAGTATGTAACATTCACCTGAGCCATCCAAAACTCTTACCCTAATATTCTTATCTTTTGGGGCATCGCTATATCTTACCAATACTCTGGTCGCAATCTCTAAAGAATCGCCTTCTAATATTATACCAGTAGGTCCAGGATAATCAATAGTAAAGAATATGTATCTCCATATCTTTGAATTCTTTAAGATCAGATTTTCCCTTTCATTACGACCTATTATGAACCAACAACCATCTACATAAAAATGTCTTCCAATCTTCAATAGCTCGAACTCTTCTCTCTTTGGCTTCCTCTTTATACCTATAAGAAATCTCATCCTCTTTGAGAACTGAATATCTGTAAGGATACAGCCACCAGCAGGTGTCTTATATTCTTCTATGCCAAAGAGCCTGGCAAGTTCCATCTGTCTATCACGCTTTCTTCCAGATATATCATAAAGCCATTCCCTTTTTATCCAGCCCATCTCTTCAGGAATTGTGGGAGGAAGTAAGGCGCCAGAAAGAGGCCTAACCACTAATCCCTCAGCCCCTGCAGTCTTTTCCACTTCTTTTAAAGCCTGTCTGGTCTGAGACATTGGCCTTTCCCCCAGAACTTCTCCCGTTATTATAAACCTGGCATTATATCTTTCTAATAAAGATTTAGCCTTTCTGATCATAAGTGCATGACAGTCTATACAGGGGTTCATATTCTTTCCATAACCATGCTGTGGCGAGAGTAGCACCTCAATAAATTCTTCTGTTATATCTATGATCCCTACAGGTAAACCAAGGACTCTACTCCCATATTCTGCATCTGGAGAGAAAAATGGAGTGGCAAAACCAATAGGTATCACCTCAATATTATGGGACATCATTATCTTTATAGCCAGGGTACTATCAAGTCCACCAGAATAAAGAGCTATAGCCCTCATTCTTCCAGTATTCTTCTATAAGATTCTAGGATACTTATAAATTTCGCCTTAAATTCACTGTAAAGATTCTTAAGCCTTTCTATCTCAATCTCTATCTTTGCTTTTTCCTCTTCTGCCTTCCTTACAATCTCTCTGGCAGAATTTTGAGCAGAACTAATTATAGACTTTCTTTCTTCTTCAGCGGTTCTTCTCAATTCATTCATCGCCTGCTGGGTTGATAGCAGTGTCTCTTTTAAGAGAGACTCTATATTTCTGTAGTATTCCAGTTGTCCTTCTAAATCTTTTAATCTTGTCTCCAGAGTCTTATTCTCTTCGATAAGGAGAGCCCATTCGTCGGCAAGCTGGGAGAGGTATTCCCTTACTTCATTTATATCATAACCCCGGAATCTTCTGGAAAATTCCTTGTTTTGAATATCTAAAGGGGCTCTATACATACATTATCTCCTGCTTCCAGGCTTTACTATAGGGATACCGGCCTTACATAAGGGGCAATCATCTGGAGGATATGTAGATAGTGATATGTAGACCAGTGACTTCACAGGGATCCCGTCAATCTCATTGATATTACCCCTATTTACTATACTGGATATACCTGCAACCTCTCCACCGCAGGATAAGACCAGATCTTTCAGTTCTCTAACGGTCCCTGCAGTAGTTATGACATCCTCCACTATAAGCACCCTTTCCCCCTCCCGTATAGAGAAACCTCTTCTCAATGTCAGAACACCCGACTCCCTTTCAGCAAAGATACCTCTAACTCCCAGGGCTCTGGCAGTCTCATAAGCTATGGTGATACCACCTATAGCTGGTCCAATAACAAGATCTATCTCTTTATCTCTAAAAAGCTCTGCAATCTTCTTTGCAAGGAAAGAGTTATCCTCTGGATACTGTGATACCTGAGCACACTGTATATAGGTATCACTGTGTAGCCCTGAAGAGAGCAAAAAATGCCCCTTCATTACTGCTCCTCTTTTATACAATAAATCCAGTATTTCATCCATAACAGGCTTCCTCCTATAAGGTCAATACTACTCTAGATGATTATAACATACTGCTTGACTATAGAAGAAAAAAATGTATAATCTTAAAGGATTTGCTACTAGGAGGTAATGAGGATATGGCATTTAAATTTAGTGGAGGACTGAAGATAGAAGAACATAAAGAATTAACCGAGTCTTCTCCTATAATTGACTTTCCTGAACCCAAGAAGGTGGTAATTCCACTGAAACAGCATACAGGGGCAACACTGGAGCCTTTAGTAAAAAAGGGAGATATGGTGAAGGTAGGGGATAAGATTGGGGATTCAAAGGCTCTTATCTCAAGTCCAGTACACTCAAGCATCTCAGGCAAGGTTGTCTCCATAGAGCCTCATCCGATACCTACTGGGGAGGTAGTTCCTGCCATTATAATAGAGGCTACTGAGGAAGACCCAATAGACGAGTTGGCATTAGAGAAGAGAGAGTGGAGGGAGTTAAAAAGAGAAGAGATCATAAGTATAATTAGAGAGGCTGGGATAGTTGGTCTTGGTGGAGCAGCGTTTCCAACATCTGTAAAGCTATCTCCTCCGGAAGGAATAGTTATAGATACGGTCATTCTGAATGGCGCAGAGTGTGAACCATTCCTTACCTGTGACCATCGTCTTATGTTGGAAAAGCCTGATGAAATAATTACCGGGCTACAGATTATTATGAAGGTAGTTGGAGCAAAACAGGGCATCATCGGTATAGAGGATAATAAAAAGGACGCAATAGAATTACTCAACAGTAAACTAAAAGGATACGGAGATATAAAGGTAGTATCTCTCCCAACAAGATACCCTCAAGGCTCAGAGAAACATTTGATAAAGGCAATTCTAAACAGAGAGGTCCCTTCTGGCAAACTTCCCCTTAATGTCGGTGTGGTGGTAAACAATGTACAGACCGCATACAGTATAGCCAAGGCGGTATGTGAGGGGAGTCCCCTTATATCTAGAGTTATAACGGTAAGTGGTGACGGAGTAGAGAGACCAGGTAACTTTAGAGTGAAGATCGGAACCCAGTTTAAAGATATACTGGAGTATACAGGACTAAAACAGGAAACTAAAAAGGTTATTTCTGGTGGACCGATGACAGGCGTTGCACAATGGACTCTGGAAGTACCGGTTATAAAGGGAACTTCTGGTATTATAGCACTGACAAGTGTAGAAGAAGAGACTTATCCCTGTCTAAGGTGTGCAAAATGTGTGGATGCCTGCCCAATGGGATTACTCCCTCTAGAATTGGGGAATCTGGCAGAACAAAAGAGATTCGATGATGCCTATAGGTTATATGCGCTTGACTGTATAGAGTGTGGCAGTTGTGCCTATATATGTCCTTCCAGAAGGCCCCTAGTACATCTAATAAGATTTGCCAAGGCTGAGATAAATAAGAGGAGAAGAAAGTAGTTAATGGATAAGGTATCCAGAAAACTTCAGGACGAAATTAGCCATATCTCTCAAAAGATAGAAGAAAGTCTACTATCTTTTTTTGATAAACTGCCAAATGATCCTTTGACAAACATCATCCGTTACCATATGGGATGGCTCAACAAGGACTTTAAAAAGGAAGATTCCTATAAAGGGAAAAGATTGAGACCAGTCCTCTGCAGTCTTGTATGTAAGATGACTGGAGGAAGAATAGAAGACTCCTATCCTCCCGGAATAGCCCTGGAATTGACGCATAACTTTTCCCTTGTCCATGACGATATACAGGATAAAGATCTATTCAGGAGAGGTAGGGAGACTGTCTGGAGCATATGGGGAGTTGCGCAGGGGATAAACGTTGGAGATGCAATGATATCTCTTGCCCATAAAGCCATCCTGGATTCTAGGTTAGATCATTATAAAAAGTACAGGCTCTTGGATATCCTTGATACGGCAATATTTAGACTCTGTCAGGGACAATTTATGGATGTAAGTTTTGAAGAGAGGCAAGATGTAGATATAGAAGAATATCTACAGATGGTTCAGGGTAAAACCTGCAGTATGTTTGAGGCAAGTGTAGAGATGGGTGTAGTTGTATCAGAAAGGGAAGATCTTGCAGGAAAGTTCGTTTCTATTGCAAGAAATCTTGGGCTAGGTTTTCAGATACTCGATGATATACTTGGGTTATGGGGAGACCCAAAGGTCACAGGAAAACCTGTTGGAAGTGATCTGAGGCAGAACAAAAAGACATATCCGATTATCCTTGGACTTAAAGAAAGACCAGAGGTTAGAGAGATCTTACTGAATAAAGACAAAACAGAAGAAGATATAGAGTATATCATAAAGTTATTCGAAAGCTCCGGCATAATGGATCTATGTAAGGAAAATGTAGTTTCTTATCTCTCTAAAGCGAGGGAGACGATAGAAAGCCTTCCACTGGACAAGGAGAACACAGATCTCCTTATAGAACTTACCTATTATCTGGAAAATAGAGAGAAGTAAACCATCTTGCATAGATGAAATCTTGCCTGATTATTACCTTAAATACAATAAATTTTCTCTATTACTTTATACGCTAGTGTAACTTCCGAATCCTCTAACCTTCCTTTCTATGTTTATAGAATTCTCCTAGAAATTCCACATAATTTCTTATAATGTCTTTCATAATCTCTTCTCCTGTCTCTTTCGAAGCAACAGTTGGATCTCCATATATACCTGTCTTACTCTCCTGAATTCCCCACGTAGACCAGAAGACTCTTAACCCTCCCACAAAGTTATCCCCTGGATAGAACTTAGAATGATATCTCATAATATCTTCATTAGTGGCAAATTCCATATGAACTAATTCCGGTTTTAGATAGAGCATAAGGCTAGTTTCGTACTCTCCTCCATGGATAGACCCTCCCTGGACCGACTTTCTTATTTTTGGAACAATCTCTGAAGCCATAGTACCCACATCCGTTACAGCTATAAATACATCATATGCATCAGCTATTTTCCTTGCCACTACCCTTAGGGCTTCTGCGTTATGTCCATGCCCATTTATGAATACGATCTTTCTAAAACCCATCTGTATAAGCGAACTACAGAGGTCAAAGCACAAATTCATAAAAGTATCTACAGAAATCCTGCATGTTCCTGGCCATTTCATCATTTTCTTTTCTGAATATCCTGTCCATACTGTAGGCATAACAAGAATAGGAATTTCTTCCTTCATTACTTCAGCTACTCTCTTACTTACTTCTTCTGCTATTATACAATCCGTATTAACAGGAAGGTGTTTTCCATGCTCTTCAATAGTGCCTACAGGGATTAAAACTAAAGCATTATCTTCTATAGCCCTTTGCAACTCTGGCCAGCTTTTTTCGGCAAAATATATGGACATAATTCCCCTCCTCCTATAAAAGTTTATTCTGGATATCTAGATATTCCATATATAGTCCATTATAGATCTCTACTTTTTTAACCTCAGGTTCTATAAGAGATGCTTTTCTTCTTATTAAGGGAATAACTTCCCTATAGTCTCTAAATATCCCTATAGAAATGCCTGCTAATAAAGAGACGCCTATAAGCGGCATATCAGGATAGGGAAGTATAAATAAGGGTTTTCCTAATACATTGGCGAAGATTTCCCTTATAAGCTCTCCTTTCATACCTCCACCAAATAGGATTAAATTTTCTACTTCCCCGGTCAATTCCTCTATCACCTCTATATTTCTCCTTACCTGAAAAGCCAATCCTTCAATCACTGAACAGACGATATCAGACTTAGTGGTTGAAAGAGTAATCCCATAAAGAATTCCAGGGAGTCTCTCTTTCCAGTAAGGTGATGTGGCACCAGCAAGATGAGGGAAAAAGAATAGCTTATTAAACTTATCTTTACTTTTTTTACCCTCTTCCATCATATCATTAAAGGAATCAATTGAAAATATATCTTTAAGCCAATTAAGACTACTCCCTCCGGTACCAATTACCCCTTCTAGAATATACTGGTGGGGGATTAAATAGGAAAAGCAAGGGATCCTCATAAAAGGATCTAGTATGGGGGTGCCTATAACTCTGCTTATGGCTATAGCTGTCCCGAAGGATATTGAAACAGTAGGATCTTCTTTAGTAAGTCCTGTTCCAAATACCCCACATTTTTGGTCTTGCCCTCCCAAAACTACCAATGTATCACTTTCTAGGTCTAATTCTTGAACTATATTGTTTCTAATATATCCTACCACTTCTCCTCCCCACGAAAGATTAGGAAGTTTCTCTATTGGGATTTCAAAAGCCTTTAATAATTCCATACTCCAATCTTGTCTTTCAATATTATAGAGGAGGGTTCCAGATGCCATCGAGTGATCAGTCACAGGGACTCCGGTAAGTTTCGCTATTATAAAATCTTCTCCCATAAGGAATTTATAGGCTTTCTCATAGATATCCAGTCTATTCTTTTTAAGCCATATAAGTTTAGGTAATACATAAGCAGAGTTTAATCTTTTACCAGTTTTCTTAAAGATATCTTCAGGGAATAAATTTCTTCTTATTATTTCCGTTTCTTCTTTTGCCCTGGTATCAAGCCAACTTATAGCATTGTATATAGGATTAAAATCTCTATCTACAGGAACAAATGATATTCCCTGAGAGGATATACCTAGTGCTTTTATCTCCTTTGGCTTTATCCTTGCTTTTTTAATTGTCTCTTTTATTAAAGTCTTTACAAGATCCCACCAAAGGTTGGCATCCTGTTCTATCTCTTCAGAAGAGACTACTATAAGCGGATATTCTTTATAAGCTTCTTCGACAAGCATAAATCTTTCCGGGTCAAAAATACCTACTTTACATCCTGTGGTACCTAAATCAATCGCCAGAATCTTCATACAGACTAAGCTCCATACAGTATATAATTCTCTTTACTTTAAAACCCATCTTCTGATAAAGATGAAAAGCTCTCTTATTATCTTCATAAACTGTTAAAGCTACTCCTCTCTTATCTAATTTTCTAGCAGTTTCTATAAGATATTCCATCAAAAGATGCCCCAGTTTCTTGTTTTGGTAATCATTACGAATGTATATTCCAAGGCTCGGCACATCAGTATTCAAATCCCAAAGGAATCCGTAGCCAATAGCTAATTCTTTTTCTCCAGAGGAAATAGTCATAAGTACTCTAAAGACATTAGAATCCCCTACCTCTTCAATAAGCTTCTTAACTGTCTCTCTGTCAAAAGGATGAGGATGGAAGAAGTATTTATCAGTATCAGTAATAGCTGTAAAGAGTTCATAGAGGATCTCAAAATCATTCTTAGATAAAGGCCTAATCTTAACAATTCCCACAGGAGTTTCTTTTTCTATTACTGTATTCATCTTAACCTTCCTCTTAATGTAACTATCTCGTATGGTTTTATCTCAAAAGAGATCTCTTTATCTTTCAATCTTATAAAAGGTTCTTCCAGGCGATTACCAATAAAATCTTCTGAGAATACCTCCTTAAAATTAAAGTAGGTATACAACCTTACCTCTCGTTTCTTCCCTACAGGTTCAAATAACCTTATGATTATATCTTCCCCTTCTCTATATATTGCTGAAACGACAATGTCTTCCGGTATAAGAGAGAGAAAACTATAAAAGGGTGGGAGTGTTTTATCCAATCCTCTTTGAGGATCAAGTACTACAGGATTATTCCTCAGTTTAAGAGACGTCTTTATCGTTTCAGATTCATCTATTCCACTCCTACTTACTTTTATAGAGTAAGAAAACTGATGTCTCCCTACTCCTTCTATAGAGGAGTTTACATGCTCCTCCCAAGTTCCTAGCGGTCTAACAATACTGTTTATTAAAATATGTCCCAAGGTATTTGTTTTTTTATCATATATAAAGTATCTATCACCATTAATACTCCAGAAAACAGTAGAATAACTCTTCCCCTTATGGATAACAAAACTCTTTGCAAAGAACATCCCTTCTCTCTGCCTATGTATATTATCCCAGCCTCTACCAGGTAACTTACCATAAGGCTCGCTTTCAATAGGCTTTCTCTCCATACCAAATGGAATATCCCCTAATAATTCTCCTTGACTACCAAGAGGAATCATAGCTAATAAAAATCCATTTCCACCTTTCCAATCAACCTCGGTCAGAAATTCTATCCTATCCTCCTCATCAAACAGAATTATGTCTTGGACTACATTATGAACCCCTATGTTACCCCATACTCTATAAATCCATCTTAAAGGTCCTTTTTCTATAACTTCATACTTATACCACTGAACATCACAACAACCCGTAATGGGACCTACATGTAATGCTCCACCTTCAATATCAACTCCATAATAACGGAGATGATTCCAAGGAATATCTTCAGAAACTTTGTATGTGTCCTTTGTCTCATTATCTATGATTTCAACAACTCTACCCGCTTCTAGTTTTATATCTAACCTTGGGGACCTCTCTAATCTATAACTCTCTTCAGACTCTTCCATCTTTATAATGTTATACCCTAGAGGAGGAAGATCTATTCGAATCAATACATCCCATTCCCATACTTTTTCTGGCCATATATAACTCTTAAGAACCTGGAAAGGAATTATATTGTTATTACCATCTTTTAGTTGAACCCTGTCTATATTTGAGACTGGAATAGTAATTTTTACTAAAGGATTATACTTAAAACTTAACGAATTGAACATTACTGCAGAACAATTGTCTGGGATGTCTATATGGGATATCACATCTCTTAATGCCTTGTTTCTCAAAGAAACCCCTTCAGATACAACTCTAGAAGCTAATAAATAGATTTCTTGGAAATCTTCTTTGAAAAGCCACTGAGTAGCATGGGCAGAGGCAGTTAATAGATCTTCCCACAAGTCTTGATAAGTAGTGTTCTCTCCAGTAAACATACTAGAGATAGTACTCCACTTTTCTGCCTCTACAAGGGCACAATCTCCTTTATATCTCAGTGCCCACAAACCTTTCTCTCCATTCCATGCTGCATTATAGCAGACATCACATGGGTCTATAGTCCCTTTTACTATAGGCAACATCTCTTTGATATCTTCTAATGCTTTATAGAACTCTAAAGGAGTAGCAAAAATCATCGGAGTTTCTTCTCTCCTATTCCATTCTTCTACTATGCCAATAAGGTCTATTGGAAGTTCCTCTCGTCCAGGATATGTTCTTAATGGAAGCATATCATCCATTCCATGACTTACCCAGAGGAGTTTTGTTTTAGAAGTAGAAAGAATATACTCCAACTCTAACTCATACAGAGTAGAAAGAGTTTTTTCCCAATCCTTTTTGTAGTCTAGTTCTGCCAATTCTTTTTGTCCTAAGCCAGCATAACAACCTCTACTTACTAGGATCTCACTTCCATCTAGCCCTTTCCATACGAATTCGTTGGGTATTCCCTTCACTGTCATTACCTCGTGTGGCCTCCAGCATCTAAAATATTTATAGCCAGCTTTTCTTAAAACCTGAGGCATTTGAGGATGTCCAAGAGCTACGTCTACTGCATCCGCGTGAACAGAAAGATCAACATCAGGAAAAAGATTCTTAAAATACCTTCTCCCAATAACAAGGTTCCTTATGAATGTCTCTTCCCCTACCATATTCGGTCTTACATTAGCGTATCCTCCACAGACACCAATCTTACCTTCTTTAACAAATTCCTTAAGGCTTTCAACTTTCTCCGGATATTTTTCTAAGAATGGAGTTAATTCCATCTTATAATTATCCATATACCATCTAAATTGAGGATAATTTTCAAGAATCTCTAAAACAGAATTTATTATACTGGCATATCTTTCTCTATGCCATTTTCTTGTATGAGTCCATGCCCAATCACAATGGGCGTATGGAATAATGAAAATCTTAGTATTTTTTAATGCTTTTCTAATTTCTTCTATGCTGTTCATCTCAACACTTCCTTTCCTATCCCCATAAATTTACACAGTTCCTCTAGATCTCTTATCCAATCTCCATAAGCTATACAATAGTGTTGACTCGGGATATGTTCTAAAAATTCCTCTTCAGTAAAGTCTACTTTTATATTTAATGCTGGAAATCTACCCATACGAGGTTTAGTATCTATGCCTTCCCCTTTCACTATACTCATCTTATAACCTCCTATCCCTTCATAGAGCCTTATCATGGTAATTTCTCCTTCTTTAAGTACTCCAGAATTTATTAGTCCTTCAAATCCAGGATATCCCAGCTCCCTTATGGTAGGCTTGTACTTGGAGAGTGAGAATGGCATAAAACCACAGGAAGATAATAGAATCTTACCCTCCTCCCAATCTAGTATATCACCATAATATATGGCTTGATTAGTAATTAAATGCATTATTACCGCACTTACTGTGGTCATTACATCTCCCTCACAGGTAGTAACTATTCCTGAATCTGCTAAAAGAGAGCATGGAATACAAGCTACTGCTCCATACTCTTGGGATAATTCATACTGACATTTTACGTTCACTGCATCTAAATAATACTCATTAGATAATTCCTTCAGAGCCTGATACATTCTAGCCACTTTCTCTAGCTTCTCCCCTGTAACATCGTGATATATGTAGGCTTTCTCTTTTAACTCTTTCACAGTCCCTTCTACATATTTTATTCTTTCTGTCCTATTTATTAAAGTGTGGGTATCAAAATGAACAACTTCTGGTCCTATAAGTCTTCTCAATAAGGCATGATCGAACGTCCCTGGATACATTCCCATAGAAGCATAACCTATAAGTCCTATCCTTACTCTCTTTAATGCCTTCATTGTATATGCTACTCTAGAAAAAATAGCAGCTCTTTCCAATATTCTTTTATCTTCAGGGAATCCTACTATCCAGAAGTATTTATATCCCATTCTATCAAGAGTTCCTTTTAATACAGCTAATGCTACGTAAGAACCAGTAGAATCCTTTTCTCCCTTTTTAACAAAAGGAGTATCCTCCCCCCTTACAAATTGAGGATATCCCCATAGAGCAAAAGGAAGGTGTTCAATCTCCCTTATAGCACTTATAGCGACAGGACATTCAATCCATGTACCTAAAAAGATTATTACCCCATCTAAGTCTTCTTTTACTAATTCTAGGGCTAAGTTCCTTGCTGTAATAGGGTCTACGATAGGGGTATCTTTATAGCTAACTTCTATTCCTACTTTTCTTAAATTTTCTACTGCCTTATTAGCTATTGTCCTGGCTATATCTTTAGGATAATCTCTATGACATATGTTTAAGAACCCCAACCTAGAAGACATAGACTTCCTCTACCTGATCTCCTTCAAGGCTTCCTCAACAGAGACATCATCATGAACAATCCGACAAATAGCTCTAGTTATCGCTACTGGATCTTTATGTGCCCATACATTTCTTCCAACCGATACTCCCTTTGCCCCGCAGTCCATAGCTTCTCTGATAAATTTCAGAAATACTTCAGGGTCTTCTGAGGAAGGGCCACCTAGAACAACATAAGGAACAGGACAATATCTAATTACTCCTTTGAAACTTTCTGGATCTCCTGTATAATAGCCTTTAACTATATCCGCTCCCAACTCAGCCGCTACTCTTGCGCTATATTTAACTATCTCTGGGTCCTTAGGCCACTTTCTTTCTGCCCTATCTTTAAATTGATGTTCTAACATCTCTTGTGGTATCATTTCTACCATCATCGGCATCCCCCATCTTTCGCAGACTTCATTTACCTGTCCAATCTTTTGAGAAAGTTCTGCTTCTCTGGGTACTCCGATAACTCCAAATGTAGCTACTGCATCTGCACCCATAGCTAATGCCCCTTCTACTGAATAGATAAGCCTATCATTTGTTAGATCTGGCCCAATAGAAGTTGCGGTTCCGTCTATACGTAGCATAAGAGAAATCTTGCCAACCAATTCTTCTTTTACAATACGGGCAATCCCTGGGGTTAATAAAACCGCATCCGCTCCTCCCTGGGCTATTTTTCTTACTACTTCCTTGGGATTCTCAATCTCCTTCATAGGATTTATGCATATTCCATGGTCAGCAGTTACCAATACCATTCTCCCACTTTTAGCATTGAATAACCTTGCCATTCTAATTGCCTTACCTAAACTCATTTTACATCTCCTCCTTTTACGCGTTTTGTACTAAAAGTCTGATTTACCTATAATTCTCTCATAAATCTTGATATTTTTCTTCACCCTTCATATTCCCCCTGATTAAGTTTAAGCGGTATAAGACCTGGAATATATTTACATGCTTCTACTAATGCCTTTCCAAAATGGCCATATGTCATAGCAATATGATGGATAAAGGGACCTTCTATTAATAACCGTTCCCAACGAGGCCAATTATCAACTTCCATCCAGACATAATTATTTTGAGTTTTGGGACCTGAAATAGATTTGCCTTCACCAATTGCTAATTGATAGTTACCATAATCTCCATCAAACCGAGTTACAGTAATTGGACCATCTTTGAGACGGAAATGAGTCATTCCAGAATACGGGGTTGGCAGAATCCAGTGAGGAGCAATTCTTATCTTTTCTTCTGGGTGAATAAAAGATAAAGGAGCTCCTCCATGCCAAAGAAGGACACCATTGTCATTAGTCGGATGTCGAATAGTTAAATCGGCCAGGAAGACGGGATTTTTATTAAAGTTAGCTCGTCGTAAAAGAATACCGCTAATTACTCCATGAATATCGGACTCACATCCCACTACATAATGGTCTGCTACTGCACTCTCTGCTAAAGTACCATAACTCTCCATTTCCTCTACTATAGAGATAAAGCTCTGAATAGCGATTCCTTCTGCCTTATTTTCTTCAGCTATTGCCAACATCTGGTCCCTCATTGCTAAAATATTAATAAGTGGTTGGTCAGAATTAAAACCTTCAATTTCCATACTTTGGCGCATCTTTTCGATTTCATGTTGATATTGATTGTGATTCTTGTGGGCTCTTGATTTTACTCCCTTAATAAAATCAACAATATCAATAGGTAAGACTTCAATCTTAAAACGTTCCAATAGTTCACTTTCATTTATAATAGTACTCCAGAAAAAGTCAATCCGTTGACCGATAAAAGCAATACGAACTCCTTTTCTGAATACATTAGCAACGTTGACTGCTTGCAAAAATCTTATTACTTCCTCTTTTAATCTTGGATCATCTATCCAGCAGTTTTCAATATAAGTAAAAGGTACATTTAGTTTATGTAAAACTTTACTAGATGCGAATAGACCGCATAAAGTGTCTCTCAATCTGATACCAGTCGGAAGAGGGGCTTCATCCCTTGGACCCCAAAGAAGTACTGGAACCCCTAACTTAGCACCAATCATACCCACTGCCCCTTCAGTACCAAAATTACAATGAGGCATAAATATTGCATCTATATCATTTTCCTTAAAATATTCTACAACTGGTTCCACATCTTCCTGAGAACGAACTATTCCATCTTTCAAAACTTCATCAAGATTAATATATTCAATACCCCATTGATGAAGCTTTTCCTCTATTAAAATTTTGAACTTTAATGCATCTTCATGGCTAAAAACAAACTTCCCAATTGGGCAAAATCCTAATTTAATTTCAGAGTATCTAACTTGTTTGGTAGACATTTTTACCTCCTTGCACTTCAATATTCTCCAAATTCTTTTCCTGCATTAGCTAATGCAAATATATTTTCATATGGTGTATCTTCTTGAAGATAATCGGTAGTTGCCAAAATAAAATTCCCTCGTTTTTTAACACAATAAAGTGTTTCTTTTACCTTTTCTCTTATTTCTTTTGGAGAACCATATCGTAAGAGAGATATCTGATCTATATTCCCCAATAAGGTTATCTGAGGTGAGAGGATATTTAAAGCTTCTTCTAAAATAGTATCTCCATATGGAGGTGGAGTAAGAGATTCATAGGCTTTTACATTTAACTCATTATAAATAGGTAACAATGCTCTGGCATATCCACAGTTGTGATATAATACGATTACCCCTCTACTCTGTATGTAATCTATAAGAGTTTTTTCATACTCTAGAATATACCTACGAAAAAATTCAGGACTTATAATTTTACTATTAGCAATATTTCCTGCATAGCTCAGAATATCAACCCCAGCGTCAATAAGCTGATCAGCATATCTCTTATTCTGTTCTAAGAAATACTCCATCATTTCTCTATAAAATTCCTCATCAGTAAGAGCATCTATAAGTAAATCATCTAATTTACGGTAATAGTATGCCACATAATTAAAAACCCCATGAATCCATGGAGCTATTACTCCTCTTTCTTTGGTAAAAATTTTTGCCCTTTTAATTGAGGCTATATCTATCTTATGAATTTGAGGTTGATACTTTTTACACAGCAAAAAATCTCCTTTAGTCTTAATTAAATATTCTACTGGACTTTTTTCAAAATCATACACGGAAACCTTTCTAACCTTATATACTTGGTTTAGTATACCTTCTGGAGTTTCTATAATAGTGACGGTTGTTTCACTTTCTCCTATTGTTTCTATCCTCTTTTCTACTTTCCAGTCTTCCCCTTCGTATTCGATAGGATTATAGTCAGGGGTACAATTTCTATGCATCAAATCAAACCCGAAATATTCATAAACTTCAGGAGTCTTCTCTACTACATCAATGTCATTCTTATCAAAGAAAGCCTTGATAAAATTTTCATGAATAAAGGGCGAAATGGGTATTCTAGATGTTGGCTGACAATTGAAAGTTTTGAGTAAGAGTTCTCTAGAGGTCATATAAATCTTTACCACCTAAGGGATGAATCTCTGTAAAGTTTCTGGGGCTCCTTTGGCGATTAAACCCTTCTTCCACTCTTGCCAAAATCTATAGTCACTATCAATATTAAGTACATGACATTGAGCTCCAACCCTATAGACATATCGTTCTAGATAATCTAAGACTTTACGTCTTTCTTCTACTAAGGTATCTATTTTATGAATATACCTTTTGCGTTCTTCTGGAGATAACTTCTGATATTCTTCCTTCCATATTTCCTCGTTTCCTATCTGATATTCTAATGTCCCAACTTTCGCTCTTGTAAGGAGAAGTGCAAATCTCCAATTATATAGGCAGTTATATTCTTTACCTATCTTTTCTAAAGTCTCTACAATTTTACTAGCTTCTTCGTCTTTAAGGTTTTCCAACTTATATATAGCATCAACCAATTCTTCTATATCAGTAGAGTTATTTATCTTAAAATATTTGTAGCAATAATCTTTAACTAATTCTCTTGTATTGAGACTAGAATCATTACCTAAATGGGCTATAAGAAACTTATTCAGGTCATCATAAATCCCTTCTGAATAAGCCTGAAATCCTTCCATATTGTAATCCTTTAGCTTCTTAAAGATCATATCCAAGCGATTCGGGGCTACAACACCTCCTTTTACTCCATATTTATCCAAATGAGTGGTAGCATAAGAGATATGTAAAAAGATCGTCTTTCTATATCCATCTGGCAATTCTACCTTAGGGATTTCAGTAGAATAGTCAAGAGAAAGATTTATCCCATCTACCCATTCGGGGTTTTGAGTTCTTAGATATTCGCATATAATTTCTACCTCTTCTTCTGTCACCCACCAAGTACAGAATTGAACCTTAGCATTTGGGTGATACTCTCTTAAAATAGGCATAAGATCTTCCCATAACCCTAAATAAGTCTTTACCCATGGGCTACATTCCTTACAACTACAACCCCCCCAATCCCTTAAAAAGGCAAGAATAAAATCTATTCTTACTCCTCCATTAGCTATATACTCAAATAGATTCTTACAGTTATTTAAGATTATTCTTCTAGCTTCAGGTTTTGATGGACAGAGGTTAGGACCTATATACTCTGGAGAAGTCGCTTCTGCAGAGAGTTCTGGCCTAAGTTGATCTATATATGCCACGTTTGGCGAAAGAGAAAGTGTCATTTTCATCTCATTTTCTTGTGCTACCTGAAGTAACTTCCTTTTTCTTTCCCACTGCATGATAGGCATCTCTCTTGCCCATTTATATAGTGGATCTTGACTAAAAGGATCTACTACATTGGCAGGATTAAAATATGTTCCTATTCCATTGATTCCCCATGATTTCCACTCTTTGAATAATTCTCCTGCCTCTGTTTTAGACATACATTCATAAAAGTTTCCAAAATGTGCTGGTCCATAGATGCTAAGCAATTCCATATTTATCCCTCCTAGTATAGTAAAGAGGGAGTACCCATTAGAAATATAAGAGTACTCCCCCCCATTTTTTACCTACTGTTTAATAAAATACTGACAAGGATTTGTTTGTCCCGGAGCAGCGACACTGTCTTCTAATATCTCGTCTGGAACATTGAAGAAGTTATTTTTGACTACTCCTGGGGCAAAAGGTCTAGTACATACTCCTATCACATAAAGATTCTGGGCATCTATATCAAGTATCTGACGGAATAGATCTTTCTGTTTTTTAGAGTCTGTGGTAACTAGAATCTGATCATAAAGTTGCATTTGTTTTTTTACTTCTAGAGGTGGTTCTTCTCCAGATTTTCCTCTCGTTGCATACCATATACCCCATAGAGGTGCTTGCCGTGAATAGTTACTTATTGGTAAATACCACCAAGACTCTATAAGTGCTGTATGTACACCTCCATCTCCAAACCATATACTTACATCATGCTCAGCTCCCAATGTCCTTATCGCCCACAGAGAACGATCTTCAAGTTTAATATCTACCTTTACTCCTACCTGCTGCCAGTATTTCCTTATTAGCTCTGCAGCATCGGGCCAAGGATTTGGTAAGCTTGCTATTTCTAAAGTAATAGCTAATGTTTTACCATCAGGTCTTAATCTAAAACCCTCTCCATCTCTTTTTATAAGACCTATCTCATCTAAGAGTTGGTTTGCTTTGTTAGGATCATATTCTATATAAGCTTTCGCGTACTTCTCATAATAATATGGCGATTGAGGTAGAGGAGCAGCCTGATAAGGTTGTGCCTGTCCTAGATAACATAAATCTATAATTTCCTTCCTATTTATAGCATGAGACATAGCAATACGAAATCTTCGGTCATTAAATATCTTTCTAAGTACAGGATCTTTATGATTTAGATTAAAGAAGATGAGTATTTCATTCATAGAAACTGGATAGGCTTTTATTACTCTGTATTGCCCTTTCTCTCTATTTTCCATAAGTAGAGGATATCCTTTTATTCCACCCCCAACAAATCTATATTGCATATCTATTTCTCCATTTAGTGCTTTTAAAGTTAAAGTTTCTTGATTCTCTACTATATCAAATGTCAATTTGTCTATATAAGGTAGCTGATTCCCGACGATATCTATTTTCCAATAGTATGGATTTCTCTCCAAAACCACCCTAGTACCTACTCCAAGTGGAGTAACTAGTTTCCATGCGTTAATAGTAGGTCTATTAGGATTCATCCAAGAATCATTCATGTTACTAAAGAGTTGATACCAGTGATCTAGTTTTGCATCTTTAATCATAGCATCAAGTTTTTCTTTTACTACATATCTAGGGTGAAATTGTTTCATATAATGCTTCGGGGCAAAGCACCAAGGAGAATTAGCCAGATATTGTAAAAACAAACCTTGAGGTTGAGTAAACTTAAACCTAATAACATAATTACCTACCTTCTCTACCTCTACCTCTTTCCCATCGCTAGTAAGCCACTTGGGAACAACAGGAGTTAAATCCTTGTTGAGAATTATATCTTCATACCAAAACATAATGTCATCTGCAGTAAACGGTTCTCCATCAGACCATTTTATCCCTTGTCTTAGATAGAAAGTAAATACTTTTCCTCCATTAGTAACAGTCCATCTTTCTGCTATATTGGGTAGGATCTTGCTGAAATCAGGAGACCAACGAATGAGTGGTTCGTAGGCTACTATCCTCCATATAGCAGGGGCATCAGCCCTTCCTAACAGTGTGCTTCTCCAGGTTCCTCCGTACTCGCCTATTCTTTCTAAAGGAACAATTACAAGAGGTTCTTTAGGGAGTCTCTTCTCAACTGGTGGAAGTTTTCCCTGCTTTACAAGTTCTGCAAGTTGAGGGGCTTCATTAAATTTAGAGATCTCCTTTCCAGTTGTCTTTTGATATTCTGTCAAGGTAGCATACTGGTAAGGAGGAGTCATCTCCTTAGCAAATGTTACGAATACGATATCTAACATAACGCTAAAAACTAGTAAGACAATGAAAATAGCTTTCCAAGTTACTCTCATCTTTCTCACTCCTTTCATAGTTTTTGTACCTAAAAACTTTCTCATTTCTCTCACACTCCTTTTTAAAATTTTACTCGCTATTTCTACACACTTTCTACTTCTACCTCTTCTTCCCCCTATTGATTTTATTTTTATAAATCCTCTCATTTATAAGCCCTTTCCATCACCTCCTGAACGTAAAGCCCATCCTCAAACGAAGGCGAAGCTTCTCTATCTTGGGCTATGCAAGAGATAAAGTTAAATTGACTTGCTATATGAAACCTCTCCCAACCTATAGAAAACTTTGGTCCTGGTAGGCTGGAAGGTGCTGGATATCTATTTACACATTCAACTGCTTTAAAACCTCTTTTACCTCCAATAGGCTCTCCTGGCTCTGTCGCATCATAGATATATAACCAGTTTGGCTCCATAAGATGAAACCTCATAGAACCCCTTTCTCCATAGATCTCAAAGCTTAAATCATCATTTGTCCCTGTAGCTACTCTAGACGCCTCTATCGTTCCTAATGCACCGTTAGTCATTCTTACCTGGAGAACGATATAATCATCTACCTTTACTTCTCTCTTTTCTCCTGGATCTTCCAGTAGTGGTCTTTCTTTTATAAATGTTTCTTTGAAACCCTGGACATCCCTGTATTCGCCCAAAAGATAACGTATTAAGTCTATAATATGAGAACCCAAATCGTAGAGAGCTCCTCCTCCACCCTTCTCTTTATCTAATCTCCAGGTGATAGGTCTATTTGGATCAGTATAACCAGAGTGAAGATATGAAGCCCTAAAGTGAAAGACTCTACCAAGAAATCCTTCCTCTATAAGCTGTTTTGCTCTCATAACAGCAGGAACAAATCTATACTGGAATGCTATTTGGTTTATAATCTTTGTCTCTTTGGCTACTTTTACAATCTCTTTAGCCTCTTCCACATTTATAGCTAAGGGCTTTTCACAATAGACAAACTTACCAGATCTCATAGCGTCAATTAGAATGTCCTTATGGAGATAATTCGGAGTGCAACAATCGATGATATGGATATCATCACGTTCTAAAAGCTTGTGATAATCAGTAGTACCAAAGAGATACCCACCCTGTTCTACTCCTTTTTCAGCTGTTTCTCTATGTCCAGAACAAACTCCTACAAGTCTTATCTTCACCGGCATAGGGTCATAGTAAAGGTTTAAAACCCTGTAAGCCAAAGTGTGAATCTTACCTATAAACCCGTAACCCACTAAACCTATTCCTAATTCTCTCACTGATATCCATACTCCTTTTCCACTTCATAAATAGACTCTTCTATAAGGTCAAGCGCCTTACTGGCTACTTCTTCTGGCATAATGAGTGGAGGAGAGAGTCTCAAGATATGCCTTGCAGGTATCCATGCTACACCCTTTTCAAATGCCTTCTGATAGACCTTCTGTCCAGCCTCTATAAATGGTTCTTTAGTTTCTCTATCCTTTACTAGTTCTATCCCTAAAAGGCATCCCTTTCCTCTTACATCCCCTATAATAGGATGAGTTTCTTTCATCTTGTATAATCTCCTAAGAATAAATTCACCTAACTTGGCTGATTTTTCTACAAGATTCTCTTCCTCTATAACCTCTATAGAAGCCAGAGCAGATGCACAAGCCATAGGGTTTCCTCCATAACTGGTAGATGCGCTTATCTTCTCCAATTTGTCTAGATATTCCTCTCTTATTGCTATAGCTGTAACTGGGAATCCATTACCAAAGCCTTTACCTAATGTCATTACATCTGGAATCACATTATAATGCTCTATACAGAACATCTTCCCTGTGCGAGCAAAACTAGTAAGGATCTCATCAACTAATAATAAAATACCTAACTCATCACACAATGCCCTGAGCTTTGGTAGATAATCATCAGGTGGGATAATAGAACCTGCCCATCCTTGTATAGGTTCTATAACGATACCAGCAACCTGCCCAATAGTCTCCTGTTGTATTACCTCTTTTATATAGTCCACACAGTATAAGTTGCATTCTGGATAATGCATCTTAAAACTACATCTGTAACAATACGGATAAGGAACCCTATGGAATCCTACCGCTCTAGGTCCAGTAGTTATATTCATATCTGCTAAACTTACCGCACCCATCGTCTTACCATGGAAATCATTAAAGAACGAAATAAATTCAAATCTATTCGTCTGAGCGCGAATTACTCTCATCCCAGCCTCTACTGCTTCTGTTCCTGAGGAATAAAACTGGAAACCATTGAGATTTCCTGGAGTTATAGAGGCAAGCTTTTCTAAAAGTCTTACCTTTACTTCTGACACATAATCATGGGCATTCATAAGCTTAGATACCTGTTTCTGAAGAGCTTCCACTACCTTAGGATGGCAATGTCCAGCATTTGTTACATATATCCCTGAGCTAAAATCGATGTATGTATTCCCATCTACATCTGTTAATGTATAACCATTACCAGATTCGAAAGCTACTGGGAAAAGTCTTGCCTGGGAAGAGAACCCCTTCATATATCGGTTTGCCCTTTCCCAAAGCTCTAAGGATCTTGGTCCTGGTGGTTTTACTCTGATATTTGGAACTGTTTCTATCAATTTTACTTCCATTTCTTCTCCTTCCTTTCTATATCTGGCATACTATTACTTCTATCCCTTCCTCCTTTAATGCCTCGATATATTCTTGTGATGTTTCACTATCAGTTATGAGCTTATTTAACACTTTTGTATGGGCAACAAAGGCAAAGGCTTCTTTACCAAACTTACTGTGATCAGCTAATCCTATTACTTCTTTTCCCATCTCTATAATGAGACGCTTCACTTGAGCTTCCACAATACTAGCTGTACTCATCCCTCTACCTGGAATAATAGCACTTATACCTAAAAATGCTTTATCTACCTTCAACTCACTAAGAACCCTTTCTGTTAAAGGTCCTACTAGAGCAACAGTTTCTTTCCTAAGGTCTCCTCCAGTTATAATTATATGAATCCCTTTAGCATTGATTAACTCAGTAGCTATATCTATGGAATTTGTAACAACAGTAAGATTATGACGACCTTTTATATTTTTAGCGATCTGGAAATTAGTAGTTCCTGATTCGATAAAAATAGTATCTCCGTCATTAATCAATTCTGCCGCCCTTTTACCAATAACTATCTTTTCCTTCAAGTTTTTTCTTTTCTGAGAGGAATAAAGAGGTTCATATGAGATGCTCTGGGGAAGAACAGCTCCTCCATGGGTACGCCTCAAAAGCCCTTCTCTTTCCAAGGCTTCAAGGTCTCGTCTTATCGTTGCTCCTGTAACGTTAAACATCTTTACCAGGTCAGAGACTTCTATTGCCTTTTCCTGCTCTAATAGTTCCAATATTTTACTTCTTCTTTCTTCAGCTAGCATAATCTTATGTCCTTATACATTCATTTATTTCTATTTACTATTTTCATTTATGTTTATATATTATCACTTAAAGAAAAAATGTCAAGGGGGGATATGGGGCTCTATAAACTTTTGCGTGTGATATAAAAATGGCAAAGGAAGAAATACTCATAAGAATGAACAATTTGTGTCCAGGATAACCTCCAAATAGCAGATCTATAAGCTAAGAAGAGGATATTTTTAAAATCCACCCCACGCAAAAAGTTGAAGAGTCAAACCATCTTGCATATCTGTTAATTATAAGGTATAATTTTTAGTGTTAGAGTGTGGGGCTGTGGCGCAGAGGGAGCGCGCTTCCTTGGCATGGAAGAGGTCACGGGTTCAAGTCCCGTCAGCTCCACCATATTTTTTATTCATAAATCTATTGACAAAGATCCCTTCTATCCGTTATTATCTTAAGCTAACTAATATAGTTAGAGTTTCTGGAGTTAAGCTCGGAAAATCCTAGGCTTAGATTAGGTCTAGGTATATTATACCCCAATTGGAGGTGTTATAAGATGAGTCAGATTAAGATAGTGGATACTACCCTTAGAGATGGGGAGCAAACAGCAGGAGTAGTATTCTCTAAGGCGGAGAAGATACAGATAGCCAGAATGTTAGATGAGATTGGTGTCCACCAGATCGAAGCAGGGATACCTGTTATGGGTGGAGATGAGGCAGAAGCTATAAAAGCCATAACGAAGTTAGGACTTAAGGCTAGCATTATGGGCTGGAATAGAGCGGTCATCAGTGATGTAGAGGCTTCACTCAGATGTGGGGTAGATGCAGTTGCTATTTCTATCTCCACATCAGATATACACATCCAGTACAAGCTACAGAAGACAAGAGAATGGGTGTTAGAGAATATGGCTAAGGCTACAGAGTTTGCCAAGAAGGAAGGAGTCTATGTCTCTGTAAACGCAGAGGATGCATCCAGGACAGATATGGACTTCCTTGTACAGTTTGCCACAGTGGCAAAACAGGCTGGAGCTGACAGACTACGTTACTGCGATACCGTTGGTATTATGGACCCATTTAAGATGTACGAAACTATAAAGACCTTAAAGGAAAGAGTCGATATCCCTATAGAGATGCATACCCATAATGACTTCGGAATGGCAACTGCAAATACATTGGCAGGTATAAAGGCAGGGGCAGAATTTGCCGGAGTTACTGTCAATGGTTTGGGAGAGAGGGCAGGAAATGCTGCACTGGAAGAGGTAGTTATGGCTCTAAAGTATCTGTGGAATATAGATCTGGGTATAAAGACAGAGAAATTCAGAGAGATTTGTGAGTATGTTGCCAGAGCATCTGCCAGACCTCTACCGCCCAGTAAGGCGATAGTTGGTACCAATGTCTTTGCCCACGAGTCTGGAATTCATGCTGATGGAGTCCTAAAGTATACCAGAACCTATGAGGTATTTAATCCTGAGGACGTTGGATTAGAGAGACAGATAGTGATTGGTAAGCATTCTGGGAGCCATGCTATTATAAAGAAGTTCCAGGAATATGGAATTGAAATCTCTCCCGAGATTGCCAATGAACTCCTGCCAAGGGTAAGAGCTCTTGCAGTAGATCTAAAAAGGCCATTATTCGACAAAGAACTTATGATGCTATACCAGGATTATCTGAAGGAAAAGGAAAATGTCTCATAAAACACTTACAGAGAAGATTTTTGAATCACACCTTGGGAGAGAACCAAAAGTAGGAGAGGTAGTTGTAGTAGATGTGGATTTTGCTATGGGGCAGGATGGGACGTCCCCTCTTGCTATACAGAAATTCTACGAGATGGGAGGAAAAAAGGTCTTAAAGCCAGATAGAATTGCACTGGTAATCGATCATGGAGCTCCTAGTCCAAACGAGGGTTTTTCTAACCTGCATAAATTGATGAGAGAATTTGCCTATGAGCAAGGGGTAAGACTCTTTGATATCGGTAGTGGCATATGTCACCAGCTTATCCCCGAGTATGGGTTTGCAGGTCCTTACGATATCATAGTGGGAGCAGATTCACATACCTGTACTTATGGCGCAGTTGGGGCATTTTCCACCGGAATAGGTTCCAGTGAGCTAGCTGCTGTTATGTTATCTGGAAAGTTATGGTTTAAGATTCCATCATCTGTAAGAGTGGTCCTCTCTGGAAAGATTCCGAATGGGGTTTATTCTAAAGATATAGTTTTGTATCTGGCAAGGCTTATAGGCGCAGATGGGGCTACCTATAAGGCGTTAGAATTCGATGGAGAAGTGATAGATCAGCTCAGTGTGGATGCCAGATTTACTATATCCAATATGGCAGTAGAGGTAGGAGCAAAGGCAGGCATATTTCCTGTAGACGAAAAGACAAAGGTATGGTTAAAAGAACATGGAAGAGAGGTATCTAAAGAGCTATCGATAGATCCACAGGCGAATTATGAATCCGTTATAGAGATAGATGTGAGTAAACTAGAGCCTCAAGTTGCCCTGCCCCACAGAGTCGACAATGTGGTAAATATCAGCGATGTCGGAGATGTCCCTATACATCAGGGATTTATAGGAACCTGCACTAATGGTAGGCTGGAAGATCTGGAGATAGTAGGAAATATACTTGAAGGGAAACAGATACATCCTAAAGTCAGGCTTATAGTTGGATGTGCCTCAAAGAGCATATACCTGGAAGCGATGAAAAGAGGGATCATAGAGAAGCTAATAAATGCTGGTGCAACTGTGATCCCTCCAGGGTGTGGACCATGTGTTGGGACGCACGCCGGCGTTCCCTCCGATGGGGAAAATGTAATCTCCACTGCCAACAGAAACTTCAAAGGGAGAATGGGGAATAACAAGGCTTTCATATATCTGGCATCTCCAGCAACGGTTGCTGTCTCCTGTCTTACAGGGAAAATAACTGACCCAAGGAGGTACTTATGATTATTCGAGGCTTTGCCCATAAATTAGGTGATGATATAAATACTGACTATATAATCTCCGGGAAGTATAAGTTCAAGACGTTAGATATGAAAGAACTTGCCCAGCATATATTTGAGGATATAGAACCTGATTTTATCAAGAAGATAAAGCCGGGAGATATTATTGTTGCTGGAAAGAACTTTGGCTGTGGCTCGAGCAGAGAACAGGCTCCTCTAGTTATAAAGAATGCTGGGCTGAGTGCAGTAGTGGCAGTCTCTTTTGCCAGGATATTCTACAGAAATGCAATAAACAATGGGCTACCCTTAGTGGAATGCGATACATCAAACATAGATGATGGGGATGAATTAGAGATAAATCTGGAGGAAGGGATTGTCAAAGATTTGACAAAGGGTTTTCAGATAGAGATAAATCCTCTCCCTCCTTTTATGATGAAGCTATTACAGGACGGCGGACTGGTAGAACACTTTAAAAAATATGGAGGGTTCTCAATTGAGTAAGTATAGAATTTCACTGATAAGAGGCGATGGGACAGGACCAGAAATTATGGAAGCAGTTATGCTGGTCCTGAACAACACAGGGCTAGACATTGAGTGGGAGGAATGTATAGCAGGTGAGGAAGCAATAGAGAAATATGGGACACCCATTCCTGAAGAGACCATAGAGAGCATAAAGAGGAACAGAGTGGCACTAAAGGGTCCTATAACTACTCCTGTTGGTACGGGCTTCAGGAGTGTAAATGTCGCTCTAAGGCAAGAACTCAAACTATTCGCTAATGTAAGACCGGTCAAGTCATTTGAGGGCGTTCCAAGTAGGTATAATAACATAGACCTAGTAGTTGTTAGGGAAAATACTGAAGACCTATACTCAGGGGTAGAGCATTATGTCGACGAGGACAAAACCTGTGCAGAGAGTATCAGGATAATAACGAAAAAGGCAAGTGAAAGGATCGTCAGGTTTGCATTCAATTATGCTAGAGAGAATAAGAGAAAAAAGGTAACTGCTGTCCATAAGGCGAATATAATGAAGTTTACCGATGGACTCTTCTTAGACACCGCTAGAGAGGTAGCCAAAGACTTTCCAGATATAGAATTTGAGGACAGGATAGTTGACAATATGGCGATGCAACTGGTAAAAAATCCAGAGGCTTTCGATGTGATTGTTACTACAAACCTCTTTGGAGATATACTCTCTGATCTCTGTGCAGGTCTTGTTGGTGGATTAGGTTTAGCACCCGGAGCTAATATAGGAGAGGAATATGCTGTATTCGAGGCAGTCCACGGGTCCGCTCCAAAGTATAAAGGACAGTACAAGGTAAATCCCACCGCAGTTATACTTGCATCTGCAATGATGCTCGGTTATCTTGGAGAGAAAGACTGGGAAAGGCGGATAGTAAAAGCCGTGTCTGAGACTATAAAAGAGGGTAAATATGTCACCTATGACCTTGGGGGAAGTGCCTCGACTGTGGAGATGGGTAAGAGAATAGCTGAAAAACTATTAGAGGCATAAAAGATGTCTTTAGAACAATATATCAGGACTGTACAGGCAATGGATGAGTCCATCATCAGGGTCCTCGCAAGACAGGTCGAGGACCCTGATCGTTCTGACTATGGGGGGATAGAAAAGCCAAATCTGGGTCTGGCAGATTCGGAGTATGGCATAAACGATCTATTGAGTGTATATTTCTGTCCAGATTCTAGGTTTTATTTAAATAAGATTCTAAGAGAAAGATTAATAAAGGCTCTCGAATTTCTGGTGAGAAATCAGCACGAAGATGGTACTGTAGATCTCTATGAGACAAACTTCTACTCTCCACCGGATACGTCATTTAGAGTATGGCTCTATGCACCCTGGGTTGAATATCTAAGAAGGATAAATACAGAAGGGGATATGTTCTTTCTTCTAGAACACTTCTTGAAAAAGACTATCCCGGCATTAAAGAGTGGTGGTTTTCATACACCAAACCATAGATGGGTACAGGCATCTGCACTGGCGAGATTAGGCTCTCTGTTTAAGGATGAGGAGTGTAAACTGATAGCTCAGGAATACCTGAAAGAGGGGATAGACTGTAACAGTGATGGACTTTTCTACGAGAGGAGTCTGGGTGTCTATAATCCGATATGTGGTATAGCTATGCTATGGCTGGCTGAAGACCTGGGTAGACCAGAGCTTATGGATTATACAAGAAAGGTACTGAACCTGGCCACCTATTTTCTTGAACCAGATGGAACAATTCTCAATACATTCTCTCTGAGACAGGATAGGGGTATAAGGATGCCTGCCGATACAAGGTATTATTATCTATTCAAGAAGATGGGTATTATGGAGAAAAATGGTCTTTACCTGCAGGCAAGTGACATCATCTTTAATGGTAACTCGAACAGATTAGGGAAAGGCTTTAATCCTCTACACCTCTTCCTGTTTTATCCCGAGTTTAAAGAGGAGAGTATAGAGAGAATACCTCTTCCAAGATCCGGAGTATTCTACCTTAAAGATAGTGGGATAGTCAGAATAAACTCGGGCAGGAGCAGCCTTACGTTTACAAAAGATAGTGACGAATTCCTCACCATAGTACTCGATGATGTAGATATAAGATTCCGGTACCTTACATCATTCTTTGGAAAGGGACCATTTGTCGGCTCATTGTTAGAAAAAGAAGAAGAAAGTTATACTCTAAGACAGAGTATTAAATGGGGATATGTAGACCTATTACCAGAAGAAGAAAGAGGAAAAGAGATCGCCTGGGATAAGATGAACCACTCCCTAAGAAGATGGATAAAACTACAGGAGATTGGTACATCTATAACATTAATTCCGGAGGGCTTGAATAATGCCAAGCTCTATATAAAGACAGATGGGTGTAAGGATGTTCTTACAATGTTAGAGATAGCTATCCCTAAAGATGGAGAGATAAGTTTTGATGGAAGAGTAACGAGAGTAAAAGAAGACATATTCTTACTAGAGGAGGGTAGACTCTCTTATCGAAAGGAAAACTCATTCTTTGAGTTATTCCCTGGTTTTAAGGCACACAAACTGGTAGATTACAGGGGAGATAGAAGTATAAGAAGTAAGGATAAAATCTACGTATGTATAACATTCCGAGTTCCATTTGAATTTACGCTAAATGTCTCCTTTGGAGAGATATTTTCAATTAAATAGGGGGGATTTCTCCCCCCAAACTCTACAATTTAATAAACAGGCTCTGATTCCAGTACTATGAGCTTGCGTGGATAGGATATTGAGATTTCTCCGATCTCATAAGACATTCCATCGTCAGGTCTAGATAGACTTAATGGTGCATTGCTAGAAGACCTGGACCCGATAACTCTCCACAGGTAATTACCTGCAGAGTTAGAAGGGACAACTACAGTATAAGATGTACCGTCAGTATTAAAACCAGGCACAGATCCGCCGCTTTCGGTCCTTATCTCTCCGGAATAACTCCATCTTCCTCCTGCATAAAGATCTGTCCACTCAAATGTTACTCCTTCTCCTTCAGATACTTCTGCATTGTTTTCAGGCTCAATTAACACAAGCTCATCTGGAGTATAGACTTCCATATATTCTTCTGGCATGTTCTCGCCCCAGCTTCCATAAAGAGACGGGTAGATGTAATATGTGTTGTTAGGACTCAAGGTATCTATAGAATTAAAGAGGATACTTTGGGGCATAGATGTGACTACTCCAGGACCCAGACTCTTGAGTATAAATGGACCATTCGGCGAGGTTCCAACATAAATCCTTGACCCCTGAGTTCCAGGTGGTGGAGAAGGATCAAAACCAGCAATAATGATTAGGGCTGACTTGTAGTCGAATAAATCGGTTCTAATATTAGGTGGGAACGAATCTAAAAGGCTCTTGATATCGGGCTTAAGATTTTTATCCAGTCTTATATTTCTTATGGCGAACTGGCTAGGATGAGTAATGGTAACAACTCCCAAATGGCTTACACTTATCTCTGTAGTACCTCCAGATCCGGTAGTAAGTGAGAAATTTACTGTCTTTGTCTCGTCAGTATTTACTGTAATTCCGCTTTGGGTTTGGGTGTTAAATGTCTCTTTGCTTGCAGAAACATCGTAAGTCCCTGCTTGAACGAAAAGAGTATAGTTACCCTGATCATCTGTTACTGTGGTATAGGTCTTTCCACCACCTACAGCAATGACAGTGGCACCTGGGATTCTGGTAGTCGCCAGAACAGAACTAGCCACATAACCGGTAATCTTACCCAAGCCTGCAGAGGTTGGTCCAGGACATCCGCATCCTCCATTAGCCCCTAGACCTACAAGGGCTAGCATTAGAAAAAGCACCACAAATCTTAAATACTTCACTGAAAACACCTCCCTTTAAGGTTTTTTGTAAAAATTCCTTTTATATAAAGAATACCACAGGAATAAAAAATTTACAATAGAAACTCCGTCTTGGTCTATTTGAACTATTTGTCTCCTATCTTATAATAATTTTATAAACCTGACCTGGTAAGGAGGAGGATTCATATATGAATAGAATAGAGAAGGCTGTAGAAACATTTAAGAGTGGGTTTAACTGTTCACAGTCGATTATCTCTGTATATGGTCCTGAACTTGGTCTGGATAAAGAACTTGCTTTACTGGTCTCCAGTGGATTTGGTGGCGGACTTGGAAGAACGGGTGAGGTATGTGGGGCAGTAACTGGAGCAATTATGGCTCTGGGGCTGAAATATGGATATACCGTCTTTAGCAATGAAGCCAAAGAAAAGGTCTACAGCATAGTAAGGGAATTTATTGCAAGATTCAAAGAAAAGGATAGCTCCATACTTTGCAGGGAATTACTGGGTGCAGATATCAATACTCCGGAAGGGAGAGAAAGGGCTCATATCATATGTCCCAACCTGGTCAGGGATTCTGCAGAGATACTGGAGGAGATACTAACAGGTCGGTCTGGTATTTAGCTCGGTATCATCTCTATCTCCAGTTTCTCTCCCTCTTTCAGTTCTACCAATTCCTTCAGCCTTACAGTATTCCCATCTAAGCTAGCCTCCAGTACCCGAGTCTCTCCTGCTATTAACTTTACGGATGGGTTCGAGGAGAACCTCTCAGGTATCTCGAGCCTTATCTCTTTTATCTTTACTTTCCCATAAGAATTCTCTATAAGGGCTTTGAAAGATTTCTGCGAGATCTTCTGAGTAAATATCCCCCAACCGCTATCTGTAGAGAAGAAGCATCTAAAATTGGAAAGATTCAATCTAGGTTTAAAACTTACAGCGAAGTTCCTTCCATCATACTCATACCTAGACAGGGCTAAGAGTAAAGCCCAGCTAGCCATAGCCCTCGCATAGTGATGTCCACACTCTGGCTCATCCCAGGGATTTCTCTTTAAACCATCGAATCTTTCTCTTAGAGCCCTGACTATTGTAAGGCCTTCTTTTATGAAGCCTTCATATATCAAATGGCTCGCTACCTGATACTCAAATCCTGTCCATACTTCATCTGAGTATGGAAATGGGAACTTCTCTCTATTACCCCTGGGCCAGGTGCAGAGTATGAGTCCTTTTTCATCGTTTAGAGCATATGTCCTCTGACAGTTAGAATGGTCTGACAGGTTATCTTTCCAGTTATAATTGAAGATAGCCTTTAGAGCCTTCTTTGTATATTCTTCAGGGATAAGGTCCCCCAAACCGATAGTAGCAGAAAGCCACTCTCCCAAGAGCTGATCAGATAGACATCCATCTCCATACTGATATTTATACCCTTTACTCCTATCATATTTCTGTATAAAGTACTCACCGTTAAATAATTCCTCGACTATACGTTTACTACCCTTCTGAAAAAGTTCCAGATATTCACCGGATTTCTCCTTCTCTCCAAGATATTCAGCCATCTCACTGGAAGCCTTGAGTGCCCCAAGGTAGAATAGACCGGTCATTGTGTTCGGTCCGTAGAACTCAATATCATAAGTATTATGCTGTTCGCCCTCCATAACCCCATCTCTATCTTTGTCCCATTCTATCCAGGCAAACTCTAGAGCCTTCTTAACATTGTGCCATAATTTCTTTAAGAACTCATCGTCTCCTGAGAGTTTCCACTCTCTGTACAATCTCATTATGCTTCCCATCTGCCCATCGGCTGCAGGTTTGAATCCCCATCTTCCAGTACCTAAAGGCAGTATAGTCCTAAACGACATCTTTCCGGTCTCATCTGTATTGTACAGAAATTCTACCTCCCTCATAGTCCTTTCTAGTTGAGGGAATAGATATGCCAGAGTCTGTTCATAATTCCATACATGGGTACAGTTCATCGGGCAGCATCCTTCGTTGTCGCTGCACCCCTCAAAGCCATAGAATCTTCCATCCTCAGTTCTAAAGCAGGTGTTGGTCCTTATGGTGGAGATCTGACTCGAAATTGCATCCAGGACATAACTGGGAAGCGTACTGGAAAAGAGCAGATCGTGGAACTTTCTCGTCTGATTCTCAAGTGTCTTTAGATTTTCTACCGTATACTTTGCAACTCCCCATGCATCATCAAACTTTGTAGAATAATAAGTCTTTAATCTGATGTCCTCTTTCAGAGGTTCTAACCTGAGGTACTTTGTGATCTCCTCAGGAAGATAGGGGAAAAACCAGGCAAGAAAAACTGGCAATTTTACCTCTTCGCCTGGTAAGAGTTTAAAGTTCAAACCCAGTGTTGCTACATCTGTCTGACCTTCAGGGCTAGGCTCAGGGAACTTTTCCTCTTTCAGTCTTTCCTCTGTCCTAAATTGATCCCAAAAATCCTGAAGATCATCAAACCATCCGCTTCTAAGCCACCTCAGGGTATAGGTGATGTCTTTCCACGTTGTTGCTACTGCTATACTACCATACAGGGGGTCTTCTTTTTTGTATTTAAGATTACTCATCCTTATACCCCTTAGAGGAGCTTCTTCTATAAACTCGTTGAGGTTTGAGCCAAAACAGGGAGCAAATCTATTATTCACCCCATAGATATTTCTCAAAGATACCTTTCCATCGTACCCTACAGGGTTAAGCATACTAAAGGCTAAAGTCCCCTCTAAAACTGTATAACTCCTGTTCTTTAGGGTGAAATAGAATATAGCTATAGGTAGTCCAGAGTTAAAGTCATCCAAGGGGATTAAGGGATTAAAAGCCTCAAGTTGTATCTCTAATGGGAGGTCTCTATCAGAAAATTCTATATAGGCAAAGGGATACTCACCTCTAAAGCTAGCAGAGTCTAATCTTGGCAGTCCGGAGACCCTGCTATTTGGCAGTCCGTGGCTAGAGGTATAAGGAGGAAGCAATCTAGATTCTAATACTTTAGCCAGATATCCATCGTCGCTCTTTACCCTTACAGCGAAGAATGTAAACGGCAAGTTTAGCCCTTTGGCTGGTCTATTAAATATCTCCCAGTCCTGGAGATTTCCCCTTCCTCCAAGAGATACTGTCCCTGTTCCAATCCCTCCAAGAGGAAAGGCTATCTGGGAAAGATTCTGCCCCCTAAAAGTCCTCTGAGGGCCAAAGTCAAAGAGTTCATTTTCAGAATATGGGATCTTCATACCGTTACCCTCCTAGTTTATCAAATACTGGTAGTAGTCTCTCATAAGCCTCAAGAAAGATCTGGTACAATTTCTTATAGATAGCGCTCCTTCTTTCCTCTGGTATGATCCTCTCCTTTATCCTTACAAGTTCTTTTGCCACTTTTAAACTCTGGAATATACCTGCTCCCACTCCCCCTGCTATTGCGGAACCTAAGGAAGTTGCCTCTTCTAAAACTTCCATCCTGAGGACTTCTCTCTCAAATATATCTGCAAGTATATTAGCCCAGAGTTTACTCTTCCCTCCTCCACCTATTAATCTTATCTCACTTATGTCTATCCCCTGCGACAAGAATGCATCAAGTATTATCCTAAGGTTAAATCCTACTCCTTCCAGAATAGCTCTCATAAGATGAGCCCTTGTATGTCTTGGGGTTATCCCGATAAATACACCTCTAGCATTTGGGTTCCAATGAGGACTTCTCTCCCCCAAAAGATAGGGTAAAAATATGAGATTATCGCTACCGGGAGGGATCTTCTCTACCTCTAAGTCCATTATCTCGTAAGGACTTAAACCAAAATCTAAAGCGATCTCTTTTTCTCTCAATGCCAGGTTATCTCTAGCCCACTGATAGGAAAGTCCTGCTGACTGCATAGTTCCTGTGGGCATAAACAGTCCTGGCTCAAGATGATGGAATGTAAAGGTCCTCAGGTGAGGGTCATAGATCGGTCTATTAGATGCAATGGCTATCCAGGAGGAGGCACCCAAATAATTATACGCATCTCCTTCTTCTATCACTCCAGCTCCACAGGCAGCACAGGCTCCGTCCCCACCACCAATGACTACTGGGATACCGGGGACTAAACCGAGTTCTTCAGCCGGGCTATCTGTAAGTTCTCCAACAATATCCAGCGAACTGTGAGGTTCAGGAAGTTTCTCTAAGGGAATACCCACGGCAGAGGCTATCTCTTCTGACCACTTCTCTCCTATCAGATCAAACAGGTTTGTCCCTGATGCATCGGAGTAGTCTGTCACCCATTTACCGGTAAGTTTATAGACGATAAAATCTTTGGCTAATAAGAACTTGTAAGCCCTATCAAATATATCGCGTTCGTTGTTTTTTAACCACAAGATCTTACTTGCCGAGTATGTAGGACTTATCCTGTGACCTGTTATTTTATATACCTTCTCCTCTCCAATCTTTTCTCTTATAAACTCTGCCTCCCGTACCCCTCTCTGATCTGCCCATATGATTATATTTCTGAGAGGATTTCCCTCTCTATCCACCGGGAGGCATCCCATCATCTGCCCACTAAAACTTATAACAGCAATATCCTCTGGTTTTACCTTACTCTTTGTCAAAAGATCTCTGGTAGAAAACTTGACTGCCTCCCAGTAATCTAGAGGATTCTGTTCTACCCAGTTTCGATAAGGATAGTAGGTGGGATAGGAGAAAAAAGAGGATGCGACAAGATTTCCCTCCCTATCGTACAGAGTTGCCTTATTACCTGTAGTTCCCAGGTCATGGGAGAGGATATAGTTACCCATAGATCACCTTTCTTCTATAGCAATAGCCCTGGTCCAGGAACTGTCCATCTTTACCTTATAAGGCAGAGCCATAAAGAAGAACTCCCTCTTAGAGATTAGGTGGAGATTATCTAGAAATTCTATAAATGTAACTCCCTTGGACATCAATATTTCATGGATAAGCCTACCTTCTTCTACATCCCTACCCAATTTAAAGTTGGTATCTATCCCCAGCATCTTTATCTTTTTATCTGCTAACCACCTGGCAGATTCTCCAGTAAGATACGGGTATCCTGAACCTACCCTCCTGTTCCTGCAGATCACAATATCCTGCTCTCTTATAATATCTCCTATCAATTCCTCTATAACTTTAGTATCTATAACCCCTGGCTCCGCATCTAAGAGTATCGCTCTACCGAAGAATGACTCTAAAGGGTATTCATTTATGTCCTTTCCATTACCATAGAAATGAGAAGACGCCTCTATATGCGTTCCAACATGACTATGTGTCCAGACATCGTGCTTATATGCCCCATCAGAAAGAAACCCCTTTTCTACTTTAAACGGTCTATCCTCCGTTCCTGGAGGAATGACCTCTTTAGAAAGGTCAAGGAGTCTGTACTTCGTCAAATCTATATCAAACATCTTACCACCTCTTCTATAAGAATCCTTTAAGACTTTCTCTTATTACCTCTTTCTCCTCTTCAGTAAGTTTTCGCTGAGGAGACCTGACCCTATCGCTTATCTTAAATCCTCTCAGAGATAACGCATACTTATAGGTGGATATAAGCTTCCCATACTGGAATATCTTACAGAGTTCATTCAGTTTACGCTGGTTCTCTATAGCCATATCCATATCTCTGTTGAGAAATGCGCTATAGATGCCAGTGAATATCTCGGGGAAAACATTAGCGGTAGAAGAGACTGCCCCAACAGCACCCAGAGAAAGAGCCAGAAGAAATAGCTCATCGGTTCCAGATACTACCTGAAACTCAGGAGAGATATCTATAAAGCTCTTAAGAACAGTGATATTTCCTGAACTATCCTTTACTCCACTTATCTTTCCCTGCTCGAACAATCTCTGAGCCAAGCCGGAAGATATAGGATTATTGGTAAGCCCGGGTATATTATAGAGGAAGACAGGTAGCCCCTTTGCCTCTTCCAATACTTTGTTATAGTAATCTTCAATGGCAATTTCGTCGAATCTGTAATAGTAAGGAGAAACAATGGCAACCGCATCTGCCCTAGCATCTATGGCGGATCTTATGAGTGTAACGGTGTCCTTCAAAGAGATAGAACCAATATGACAGATTATAGGAACCCTACCATTAGCCGACATAACTGCCAGCTTAAAAAGTTTTGTCCTTTCCTCTAGAGAGAGTAACGGACCTTCTCCTGTTGTTCCAGCTACAAATAAACCACTTACCCCTTTTTCAATGAGATAATTGCAGAGTTCCTCAAAGGCTCTCTCATCTATCTCATAATCATCATCAAAAGGTGTAAGTATTGCAGGTATAATTCCTTTCAGTCTTAACATTATTTTTCCTCCCTTATCAGCCAGATTTCTGCAATCTCACATCCCCTTTCTCCATCATCAGCCACCCATTTAAGGGTCAATCTACCGCTAGAGATTACATCTTTTGGGATATCAAATACCTCTGTAAGGATCTTACGCCTGGTGTCTATAAAATTATGAATCACGTAGTTCTCATTGGCTATAAGCTTTATCTTCCCACCAAGGGAACCTATATAGGTCACCTTGAGCCTGTAGTCTGAGCTCGAGTCGAGATCCTCATACTTTATGATTAGTGGAGTATCGTACAGAGTTGCTATACTGTTCACCCAGGATAGAGGTATACCTCCAAGTTGCTCCTCTAATTCCTTATTGATATGGAGTAGATATGGGGTAAAGACCGTCAGAGGAGATCCAAGATATCCAGGGTCCTCTTCCCACATCTTACTCCTCACAACCCTCTTCCAGCTCCTTGGACTACCAAGATCATCATAGAATCCTCCAGCTCCAGGGTTCGTCCTGTTAATAATCTCATTAATAGCTTTTTGCCTTTCCTCTTCTTTCTCCATCTTACGGATCCTATCAAACTGGAACTTAAGATATCTATAATTATTCAATGGCATATCTATATCATCCATAAATGCCCCTCTATCCCAGGCAATAGCATTATACTTTTCTACAGAAAGCTGTGACCCTATGTTCTTGAACAATTCATCGGCTAATCTCCAGCACTTATCTTTATATTCCTGGGCTACCGGATTCTTCCTTGCTCTCTCCAGTGTCTCTTCTGCAAGCTCTATAGCTTTCAAAGAACCTAAATCTTTAGCCTTCTCCAGAATATCCAATGCTCCTCTCTCTAACTCTGTCTCGTAGATCAAACGCCTCCTTATATATGCATCATAGTAAGCCCTTAATAGACACATCTGAAATCTGTAGTTATTCAATACATCTTTACTCGCAATCTTCTCTATCTCCTGCCACTGCTTTAGAGTTATATCTACCCTGTCATTTACCAGCAATGGTCCCTCCCAGTTCTCCTCTAAAGCCATTATACCCTGTGCTATCTCCTCAGTGAACCTTGGACTTATAAATAACCTTGCATAATCTCTCAATGTCTCTATAACAGGAGTTTCTGGATTCCAGTCCTGGTCACTCCATACAAACTTATTGACATCATCATTTATACCTTCTGAGTAACTAATGCTACCAACTGTATATGGTGCAAAGAGATTGTGTATATGTTTCTCCGCCCTTGGCCTTGGATTTATACATTCACGCCCTAATGTTATAGCAAAAGCAAGGTCCCAGTCCTTTACCGGATACTGACAGTGAAGACTGTGGGTAATGTCTGGATAATGCCTAATAGGATACTTATCTGGGATAATCTTTCTTAACTCTGGTAATGGGGTCTTTATCCAGGGACCAAAGACTATTCCTCCCAGCCATTCTGGTTCTCTTCTTACATTACTGTAAAAATCATCTAACCACTTTCTGGTGGGTCTAAAGCATTGAGGAGAGAGCCATATCTTTGCATTGGGATGATATTTGTTGAGTATCTGATAGACTTTCTCAGACCATTCAAACAATGTGTTTGCTTCCAGACTCCCTGGGTCTCCACCAGGTATAAATACTGCATCTATTCGCCTTAATTTACTGAATATCTCTTCCCTTTCCTCTATCTCTCTCTTCAAACAAGACTCGTCTTTATACTCTTCTTCACTGAACATATTTGGATACCATATCCATACGTCCAATCCATAAGAATCTATTATCTCTGATAATCTTATCATCATCTCTAATGGATCTACCTTCATATGCGGACTTGTAGGATCATCATCTGTCCTTGGAGGTAAGATCTCTATACTATTGGCACCAAAAAGTGCTAATTCCCTTATATACTGTTCGAACTGTTCTACACTCCATGCATCATATGCATTTGTCTTTGGCCTATACCCCAGCTGATGACCTCTAACAGAATACTTGGGAGTACTTGAGATACTGAAAGGTTCTATCTTTATAGATCCTCTATCCCAGATAAGTCTCCTCAAGAACTTCCCTATACCATACAATACCCCTCTGGAATCAGCCCCTGCAATAAGTATAACCGGCTGTCTATCTTCTTTAACTAAAATCCTATAACCTTCCTTGCCAGGCTTTTCTAAAGTATCTAGTAGAGACGTGTATGGCTTTATTAACTCTTTTAATGACTCTTCTGTCCCAACTACAATCACTGGATTACTATTCTCCAAGAGCTCTTCTACAACTGGAAGCTCGATACCTGTTCTCTTTTTTATCTCCTCTATCAAAACTGATATCGCCTTTAATTCAGGTCCCGATGTCCCCTTGGGAATTACAACAGTCGCATTGGATATGTCTAACATATTTTCTCCCTCCTATTCTGTCTTCTTCCTAATATTTTCTATCTCTCTCTTTAAGCTATCCCTAAAAAGAATTAGATCCGAAGAGTAGATAACCATATTTAGTCCATCTCTAATCCAGTTTACTATTTGATCTATATCCCAGAAATAATGGATACCACTAGTTATCCCTTTGCTTTTTGCCTTTGTAATAATAGTATGGACAGCCTCTTCAAATAAAGGATGCGTATATTTCTCAGGGATACCTAAACTACAGGATAGATCATGAGGACCAATAAGAATCCCATCTAACTGAGGGATTTCAAGTATCTCATCTAAGGATTCGATAGCTGGTTTACTCTCGATATTTATAATCAAAATATTATCTTTATTCCTCATAGATAAATATTCTGTTAATTCTGGCTCTAAGTTCTCCTTATTATTCAAAAAATTCTCTAATCTATATCCCTTTAGAGGTGCATATTTTACTGCTCCTACAAGGGCTTTAACCTGATCAACTGTCTCAACATACGGTGCGACAATGCCACTAGCTCCTCCATCTAATACCATACTGGCATAATATGGGTCAGGAGATGGAATACGTACTATGGGAGCAATATCTATAGCCTTGTAAGCCTGACACATCCAAGAAAGCTTGTCTCTTTCAAGTGGCATATGTTCCGTGTCTATAAAAACAAAATCAATCCCAGTCTTTTTAACTTCATCTATCCATTTGGAAGAGGTAGAAATTACAAGAGTCCCATAGACTGTCCTTTCTCTATTTCTTAAGACATTCAAGAGTTCTTTACTGTTCACGATTCTCCCTCCTATGAGTAATTTTCTCTATCTCTTTCAAGCCTATACAAATTTACTCTGCCGAAAGTATTATATGCTTAATGATCTCTCTTCTATAGGTATATACCAGATGAATCAGACCATCTCTAGATTGTATTATGCTTGGATAAGAATACTCCCCTTCTTCCCTCTCTAAATCCCAGAACTCCCAATTTTTCCCATCATCTCCAGATATACCAATACTTAAAGGAGTCCTCTTATCAAAGCTATCATTAAAAACAACAACTAGTCTCCCATCTCTAAGTCTTATAAGATCTATTCCACTATTGGGATTCTTTAAAGTGGTAGGCTCAGGTATACTCCAATCCTTACCATAATCATAGGACTCAGTTCTGTATATAAAACCATCTCTCGTTCTTAAAAAACATAATAAATGACCACCTTCAATTTCTACTACTGCAGGTTGGATACATCCTTTAGGTGTTGTAATGTATCCGGTAAAATCCCAATCTTTCAGATCTCTCGATAGTCCAAAGATAGCCTTCCAGTTAACCTCGTCATATATTGGAAATAATACCTCACCATTAGAAAGTCGAAGCAGTTTATTTCTTATCATCCATCCCCATTCTCTGCGAAGTATCCTTTCTTCTCCAAAGGTCTCCCCAAAATCAGTAGATATCCTATACTTTATTGGACAGGTATTCCAGCCACCCCTTGTAAGATTAGATTTAATAGCTTCAGGATAGTCTCTCCCAATTTCTTCTGACAGACCTCCACCTTCTATAGTTACATAGAATAGATAGATCTTACCATCATCTTCAAACAAAACAGGATTACCGTCTGCTTTACCAGGAGTATCCACAACAATCCTTGGCTCTTCCCAACTTTCAGAATTTTCTCTAAGTCTTGATATCAATATAGCCTCATCTGGAGAGGTCTCATAAGCTCCAGCATACCATACCGCAAGGATATCTCTATTGGAAAGCTCTAGAATATTTGCTGCATGTGACATTGATCGATTATGTAATCTATCAAAGATAAAACCCTCATACAGAATCTTCAATTCTTTTCCCAAATGTTTATTTAGCATCTTTATCTATTCCCTTCAGCCCTACTCTTATTTTAGTATTATATAACTCTCCCTTCAATTAGTTAATTTGTAGCATCATCTAAAAGCTCTCTAAAATTATCAATTCTATGAAAAGTTATATAATTTGCATCATGATAATTGTGAGCCCCATTCAAGGCAGTCCTAGAGACAAAATATAAACTATCGCCTTCGATAAAGAAATCAGGGTACTGAAAACCAACGTGAAGCGCCCCTTCCGGCCAATCCTTATCTTCATAATTTATTAAATCTTTAGCAATCCTCCAATTTATAAGATCTTTAGATATCGCTAGAGATAAGATATTACGCGCTTTATACCACGGTTTATGTGGTCGATTAACTAGTGCCAGATATGTACCCGTTTGTTCATCTCGACGGATACAAAATTTCGATAAATTTCCAGGAAAATCTATACACGCCTCAAAACTCTGCGGTACATCTGGATGCTCATCATCAACACGCATAACTATAGCCTTGCCATATTCAGGATCCCCACCTACAGTCTCGTAACGAAGAATATTAACCAATCCTCCATCAGGAGTAACTACTAAATTACCTTCTAAAACTGAGGGATTACCTCCTCGAATAACCCCTGGCCATCTAGAATCATAAGAAACAAAAGGAGATAAAATCCAATTATCCGGATTACATAAATCGGCGTTTTCATCTATCGAGATGATCCCTGTATCGTGATACCCTTGTTTCCAACAGCCATATTCTATAGCTGTCCAAATGCGACCTTTATGATGGATTATTGGTACAGGAGCTTTATGAGGACCTGGTCTATCCCAACGGCCTTCTCCTTTTAAAATAATAAAGGGTCCACTAAATGTCTTACCAAAATCATCAGAACGATATATCTGTAAATTTCCATATTCGGTACTCGTACATAATATATATAATACTCCCCTATGAAAAAACAATGTACCCCAGAAACAGGGAGTAAGTTCAGAAAGGAAGGACCAACTGGCACCGTTATCATCCGATACATAAATATGGGTGATGTTTTGCCCTCCCCGCCTTTCATATATATCATGAGAGACCAACAGGCGACCATCTGGTAATCGAAGCAGCGAAGGACTACATGTAAACCTACCAGAAGAGCTAAATGTAAAATCTTGTGGATGTAGATATGCCACCACAGTTCCTGGGACTGGACCCGCTCGGAATAATCTTGTTCGAGAACGGGCTACTTCTACCCCATTTCTTATGGCACTAACTGTTATGGCATAATCTACACTATTAAAAATATTTTCTATCCTAAAAGAGCGAGCTTGAGCCGGCACCCAAAATAATATATTAGGAGACTTACTATAGAATGGTGGACGTTCCTGGAAATCTAAAGGCTGAACTCTTATAAAAAAAGCATCTACTTGAGTAACATATGTTTCTGATAATTTCCAATCAACCTGCACACATTTATCCATAGGAGCAACTCTGGTTAAAACAAGCCCTCCAAATCCAGTATCATATCTAGTAGGATTACTTTCTTCTGTAATCATCTTTATCATCCCTCCACTTAAGTAGATCTAACAGATATTTATTTCTTGCGTTACCTTTTAGCCAAAATGTCAGGTTCACTTTTATTACTGTTTGAGAGAACCTATCATTATACCCTTTACAAAGTATTTTTGCAGGAATGGATAAATGACTAAAATGGGTAAAGATGCAACAATAATTACAGCATATTTCATTGTTTCTGCCAAAAGGGCTTCTCTGGCAAAATCTTCTCCTAAAACATCCATAGCCATTTCTCTTAGGAAAGTTGCTTGACTAACTATAATATCTCTTAAAATCATCTGTAAAGGCATTAATTCCTTCCTATTTAAGTAAATCATTGCATTAAACCACGAATTCCACTGCGTAACTGCTGCAAATAAGACCATCACTGCAATTAAGGCTGGAGACAATGGTAGTACAACTGAAAAAAAGAATCGCGTATGTCCACATCCATCCATACTAGCAGCCTCAAAAAGCTCATTAGGGATAGTAGATTGGATAAAAGTCCTCGCTATAATAATGTTATATACATTAACCGATCCTAATATTATGATAACTACAGGGTTACCTATTAACCCTAAGCTTCTTACTAGTAAATATGTCGGTATAAGTCCTCCTGAGAAAAACATAGTAAAAACCATATAAGCCATTATAATATTTTTACCTATTAACTCTTTACGTGACAGGGCGTATCCAGCCATAAGTGTAATTGTAACAGAAAGTAGGGTATAACAGGTTGTATATATTAATGTATTTCGATATCCTATCCATAATTCTTTATATTCCAACACCTTTTTATAACTGTCGAGACCAAACTTCACTGGATAGAACATTACCCTTCCACTTGTTACTTCTATAGGATCGCTTACTGAAGCAATTATAACAAAGTATAACGGATAAGCTATAATAAATAAAGTAATCCCTAAGACGATATAGATGACTATATCAAACCAAAAGTCAAAGTGAGATCTTTTCATTTTCTTGCCCTCCTTTATTACCATAGTGAAGTTTCTCCTAATTTCTTTGCTATCTTATTAACCATAATTAACATTGCAAAGTTTATAACAGAATTAAATAAACCAATAGCTGTGGCTAAACTATAACTTCCCTGTCCAATTCCAGTTTTATAAACATATGTACTTATCACCTCAGAGGTAGATAAATTCATAGCGTTCTGCATCAAAAATACCTTTTCGAATCCTATACTCATTATCCTTCCAGCATTAAGAATAAACAGAACCACGATTGTAGGTAATAATGCTGGCAAATCTATATGAATTATCTTCTGCAATTTATTAGCTCCATCTATCTCTGCCGCTTCATATAGGTTAAGATCAACACCAGTTAAAGCCCCCAAATAGATAATACTATTCCAACCAAGGTTAGCCCATATGCCACTCCATACATATAAATGAGGAAACCAAGCAGGATCATTTAAAATAAACAATGGGCCTTCAAGTAGATGAAATTTCCTCAATATATGCCCTACTATCCCATATGAAGGAGCGAAGAAGATATTAATCATTCCAACTAAGACCACCGTAGAAATAAAGTGAGGAGCATATGATACTGTTTGTACTACCTTTTTAAACTGTAGTGAAGGACACGAATTTAAAATTAATGCCAATATGATTGGTAGCGGAAAACCTGCTAATAACTCATATATACTTAAGGTTAATGTATTTTTAAGAATCACACTAAACATAGGCATATTAAAAAATCTAATAAAATGACGCAGTCCAACCCACGGGCTACCCCAAATTCCTAAACTTGGGGTAAAGTCTTTAAAAGCAATCACAATTCCCATCATAGGAAAATAGTGGAATATTAACAGATATAGTAAAGCTGGTGATAAAAACAGATAAAGTTCATAATTTTCTAAAACTTGTAACCAGTATGACTTTCTGCGATGTATAGGAAATCTTCCTCTAAACATCTCTCTTTCCTTCTCCTTTCATAAAATAGGGGAATTAAGAGTAAGTTGAATGTCTCTAATCCCCTACTCTTAATACCCCTTTATCTCAAAAGAGAAAAGTAAATTACTTCATTACAAGATCGTAAGCCTTCTGCTTTAGTTCTAGCCATTTATCCAAACCCAACTTCTTATTGCTAGCTACAAATTCATCCCATTCTTTATCAATATCGCCTTTACCAGAGATCCACTTTGCAAATGTAATCTTACGAAGATTGGTAAGGTCAGTTCCTATCTGATTCATAAGCTCTGTCTCTTCCTTTGATAGGGTTCCACCAACATAACTGAATTCTCTTGGAGCCAGATGATTTTTATAAACATGCTCAAAGTTCCAAGCACGAGCTCCTTCGATCTCTTTAAATTTGTTATAGTATAACTTTGAATGGAATCTTCTATCTCTTAAGGCAATAAAACTATTCCATAAACCTAACTGTTTAGAATATTTAGCCATCTTATCGGGAGATTCTTCCCAAAAAATATCTATAACCTTACCATCTTTAGTAAAGTCCCAGACTATCCCCTTAATTCCACGTGAAACTGTCATCATATTCTCTAGGTCTGATACCACCCATTCTGCAAAAGCTAAGGTAGCTTCAGAATAAGGATTTTTAGAAAATATCATAAATGCATGGGATGGATTTGGAATATATGTCTGGCGTCTCATAAATGGCTTCTTACCAGTTGGGGACATTAATGGTGGTATGGCTACAAAAGCAGATAAATTACGATTTTCATATGAAAAATACGAACCAACCATAGGTGGAGCAGCATTTGTCTTTGATAAGTAAGTACTAAAGTCATCAGTAAAAACCTCCGGTGGTATTAATCCTTCGGCATAAAGGTCTCTTAGATATTTTAAAGGCTCTTTTATAGCTGGATTAATTGCCTGATATTTTACCTTACCCTTTTCTACACTTAGATACTCACCAGTCGTTACTACTACTCCAAATGTCCCATATATATCAAATTGTCCGCCTACCCAGTTATCAAATACAAAATAGAAGGGGAGTACATTTCTAGGGATACTTCCTTTACCAGCATTATTTTTGAATGCACGTAAAACCTCTCTAAACTCTTTAGTCGTCTTCGGGATCTTAAGTCCTAACTCTTTTATCCAAGTATTATTTATAAACCATTGATCCCGCAAGTCCCGATCATAGGGGGCAAAATCAATAAATGGTAATGTATAACGTTTCCCATTAATTAAAGAAACCCTATCAGCTAATTTATTCTCTTTGGCTCTAAAAAAGTTATACCATGTAGGAGCGTAAACAGGAAGAAGATTATCTAAACATACTAAATCACCAGCTTTAGCAGCTTCAATTAAAAGATTAACCGGAGCTCCGATATTAAATGCTACATCAGGGAAATCACGACTGGCAAACATTAGATTAACCTGATCTTGGTTCTTTAAGACAGTAATCTCAAACTCTATTCCAGTTTTCTCCTTGACATACTTCCAAATATCAGAAGTATCCATATTGGGACGAAGGCTAGTATACATTACTGCCGCCTTTAACTTTATAGGTTTCTTAGGATCAAGTAAAGTTTGCCACTTTTTAGAAGCTGCGTTAGAATAAGTATTTATCAATAAAGAAGCTAAAAGAAAGACCACTAAGATAGGAATAACTTTTCCATATCTAATACGCACTATGAAACACCTCCTTAAAATACTTTTTAGTTTTTAAACTCTTAACATCTCCCCCCTCATCCCTTCCCCCTTCTACTTGATTCTCTTATAATAAGCTCTGGCTTTAGTATTACCACCTCCTTTCTAAGCTTTGCGGTCCTTCCCAGTCTACGCAGGAGCAACTGAGCAGCAGTGGAACCAATTGTATATATGGGTTGAGAGATTGTTGTTAGCG
>Ga0080004_1182360_pt1 | contig 115177 bp, 125 predicted proteins | sample WasSprMetagenome_FD_69207 | JGI IMG/M metagenome (GOLD analysis project Ga0080004, IMG submission 69207) | Sulfidic aquatic microbial communities from Washburn Spring, Yellowstone National Park, USA - WS (SPADES assembly) (version 2) | ecosystem: Environmental > Aquatic > Thermal springs > Hot...
GATTCCCCGATAAGCGAGATTGGTCTTGTAGGATTTGGAATAGGGGCAGCATTAGCGGGACTAAGGCCTATAGTTGAAATTATGTATATGGACTTCTTACCGCTAGCAATGGAACAGATCGTAAATCACATGGCTCAGGCTAGGTTTTTAACTGCGGGACAAAGAGATCTTCCACTTATAATTAGAACGCAATATAGCCTTGGAAGACAACATGGTCCACAACATTCTCAATTCTTTCCCAGTCTCTTTACTAATATACCAGGATTAAACATTGTAGTGACATCAACTCCCTATAATTGTAAAGGATTATATAAACACGCTCTTAGGCAAAATAAACCAACAATAATTATTGATCCTGCCTGGATATATTATAGATTTGTCGGCGAAGTGCCAGAGAGAGATTATGAAGTCGAATTTGGTAAGGCAAGTATAATTAATGAGGGAGAAGATGTAACATTAATAACCTTTGGTAGAACAGTGTACGAGTCTATTCAGGCGCTTAAACAATTACCAAAAGAAGTCACTGTACACTTAGTTGATCTTCAATCCCTAAAACCTCTTGATACTGAGAGTATTATAAATGCAGCTAAGAGAACAGGTAGGGTTCTTATAGTTTCAGAAGAGCATCCTCATTCAAGTGTTGCTAGCTATGTTGCATCAATAATATACGAACATTGCTTTGAAGAACTCAAAAAACCCATTAAAATACTTACTCCACCAGATGTACATATACCTTTCTCCCCGATCTTAGAAAAAGCCTACATGATTACTTCTGACAAGATAATTAAAGCAATATTAGAGCTAACCAAGTAAAAATATAAGGTGACTTTATATGGTTAAAGTATTTATAAAAGCACCTAGATTTGATCCTTCGGCAGAAAAAGTAATTATAATTGAGTGGAAAAAGAGAGAGGGAGAATATGTTAAAAAAGATGAGGAATTAGTTGAAATGATGGGTGAAAAGTCAACATTTATGTATGTATCTCCTTGTAGTGGAAAAATAGTTAAGATAATAGTAAGCGAAGGAGAGGTAAATGTAGGGGAAATTATAGGAGAGATAGAGTGTTACGAATGATCTCATGAATAAGTGTGATTATAGTTTTTAAAACCTTGCAAAATATATAGAATTATAGTATAATAGAGGTGCCGGTGAAAGTAATGAGTCAACAAGAGCCCGTCCGCATATTAGTAGCATGTGGAACAGCTATTGCGACAGCCACGTATGTAGCGGAGAAAGTAAGAAAAATACTTGATAAGTATAAAATTAGAGGAGAAGTATATCAAGCTAAGGCACAGGAAGTTAACTATTTCATAAAAATGCTTGGAAGAGTTCACCTCATATTGGCAACAACTTTTGTTCCTGTTGAGGATAAAAGTATTCCCGTTTTAAATGCCATGCCGTTCTTAACAGGTATAGGTGAGGATGTTTTAGAAAAGAGAATAGTAAGCATCTTGGCTGCTAAGAAGTAGGTGATAAATAATAGTGGTGGAGAAGAGAGCAAGAAGGAAGATTTTATCTGGTTCAATTTTAAACGTTCCTTTCTACGAGATATCCGAGAAAATTCAATTGGCAAAGGAGTATGGGTTGAGAGTTATACATGTAGATATAATGGACGGCTCTTTTGTACCACAATTATGGTTTGGATTAGAATTTGCTAAACAATTGAGAAATATAACAGATCTAGACTTAGAGGCACATTTAATGGTTGTAAACCCCGAAAAATTCATTATGCAGACTCCTAGTGGGCTATTTACAAGGATCTTTTTTCATTATGAAGCAACATTATATCCTTTAAGATTAATTAACTATATTAGAAATATAAATTCAGAGGCCGGCATTGCCATAAATCCTGCAACGCCTGTTCAAGCTCTCGAATATATTCTAAGTGAAATAGATGCTGTTTTAGTATTATTAGTAGAGCCTGGTTATGGTGGGCAGAAAATGATATCTTCAATGCTTAGGAAGGTGGAAGAGTTACATAGAATACGCGAAGAGAGAGGCTATGATTTCACAATAGCATGTGATGGAGGAATAAAAATAGATAATGCAAAAACGATCATAGAGAAAGGAGCTGACGAACTCATCGTAGGAACCGGTATATTTGAGTCCCCTAGATTTTCTGAGATAGTTAAAGAATTCTTAGAGTTATTAAAGAGCTAGTTTTGAGTATTAAACTTTACTCTAAACGAGTATTCAATAAATGTCTTTTTAAATATTCTTCGATTTCCCGTGATGTGCCATTAAGTATAGTTTTAATGAACTCTTCTTTTGAGAATAACTCTGTTAATGATGCTAAGAATTTAACATATCCTTTAGGCTCTTTAATAACTAATAAAAATACAACATCAACAGGGATCTCAATATCTGGCTCATCCATTTTCCTAAAAGTAACTTTACGATGTGTTTTAATAACCACTAAGGCCTCTCTTTTAACATATTCGACATCTGCGTGTGGAATAGCGACGTTGAAGTCGCTTCTAACAACTAAGCCAGTAGGATATTCTCGCTCTCTTTTTAATAAGGCTTCTAAATATTTTTCATCAACGTAGTTCATATCGTAGAGTTTTCCAGCTAGGTGAGATAACAACTTCTCGCGGTCATTGTTTTCAATGTCTAGATCTAGTACTAAGATATCCATAAAGCCTCCCTAGCGGGTTTAGATATATTTATTTGTGTTCGTATTTATTTAAATATGTTAAGACACTTTAAATTGACTCTATGTTGATGTTGAAACATATGAGAACTTATAAGGCTACATATTAACTCATATTTTTATCTAGGTGGTTATAATTGGTAACAATATTGTCGATTAAACTAAAGAATAGATCAGGTTTACACGCAAGACCCGCCTCAGTATTCGTGAGGAAATGTAAGGCATTTAAATCTATAATTAAGGTTCAAAAGGGAGATAAAGTAGCTGATGCTAAAAATATCCTCCAAGTTCTCTCTTTAGGCGCAGATTGTGGCGATGAAATATTAATTGAAATTAATGGGGAGGATGAGAAAATAGCAGCTGAGGAGATAAAAAAACTTGTAGAGGAAGAGTTACCTGAGATCGACAAGTAAAATGCTTCATCCTCTATAAATCCAGCTCTATGTAAATTGAGGTTTCAATTATAAAATTTTCACATTACTTTAAAATCAGCGTGAATAAGTCTTTATTCTCCTAGCACTATTAGCAGTAATATGTTTTTATAATATGTTTTTAAGTAATTTCTTTTACTTGGTAAAAGGGGGAAAGGTGATTTATTGCCTGTATTTAAAGGTATAATTGCTTCACAAGGGGTTTCAATAGCTCCTCTTATAAGATACATTGTTAAGACTGTAGAAGATCTCGACATTACTTACTGTGAATCCAGTACGCGTGAAGAAATAAGACTCGACGTTGCCTTGGAGAAATACATTGAGTTACTTAGTGAAATAAAGAAGAAGGCGCCGGAGAGTGAGCGTGAATTATTAGAAGCATATGAATTAATGGCTCAATCTTTAGTAGATGAGGCTAAAGATATTGTGCGAAGTGAAAATATATGTAGTGAGTTAGCAGTTAAGAGAGTGTATTTAAAATATAGAGATTCCTTTAGGGAGAGTGGGAGTAGCTTAATAGCTTTAAGAGAAGCGGATTTAAGGAGTATTGCATCATCTCTTATAAAATACCTCATGGGTTACACTGAAGGAGGAGGTATATTAGATATACGCGACAAGATCATTATAGCGGAAGACGTGACACCAACAGATATGATTAAATTTGCTAAGGAGGGGGTGAAGGGAGTAGTAACTTTGAAAGGTGGAGTAACATCACATGCCGCTATAATAGCTCGTAGTAATGATATACCTTACATCATAATCCCTGAGATAAGATTAGATGATATTAAAGATGGAGAAATAGCGGTCTTAGATGCTCTTGATGGTTTACTCGTAGTTAAACCAGGGGAGAGTGAGTTAGAGAAATATATGGTGAAGCTTACTAGGTTTGAGGAATTGAAAAGTATCATTAGGAGAAATGCATTTATAAAAGCTACTACACTAGACAATTACATTGTTGACGTCTTATGTAATATTAGAGATCTTGAGGAGGCTAGAGTAGCCTCTTCATCTGGTTGTGATGGAGTTGGATTATTTAGAATTGAATTTCTCTACATGATGAAGGAGAAAGCGCCAAGTGAAGATGTACTATATAACACATTTATAAAAGTGGCTGAATTCTTCCGAGATAAAGTAGTAGTTATTAGAGCGCCAGATCTTGGTGCTGATAAACCACTACCCTATCTTGTTCTCAAAGAAGATAATCCATTTCTCGGTTTAAGAGGTATTAGATTACTACTCGAATATAGAGAAGAAATATTTAAGCCATTTCTGAGGGCGTTTTTGAGAACTCTACGTGTCTATGAAAACTTACGGTTACTATTACCCATGGTGACCACTACTCGTGAGGTGCGTGAAACAGTAGAGTTATTAAATACTTTGATAGGGGAATTAAGGCCCGATGATAAGATGTTATCTAGTATTAAAATAGGCATAATGGTGGAGACACCTGCGGCAGCACTAATGATAGATAAGCTTGTTGAAACAGGGTTAATTAAGTTCGTAAGTTATGGTACAAATGATTTAACACAATATACACTCGCTGTTGATAGAGGTAATGTTAGAGTTAGTTATCTCTATGATGAACTAGATCCAGCGTTGCTAAGACTCCTAGAGATCAGTGTATCTAAAGCTCTAGAAAAGGGTATTGAGGTAGAAGTATGTGGTGAAATGGCTAGTAAAATTCCTGCAATACCCGTGCTCCTGGGATTAGGCATTAGAGGTCTCAGTGTAAACCCGACACAAGTAGGTTTAGTCAAATATGTTATCTCCAAGTTAAGTGTAAATAGTGTGAAAAAAGAATTATTGAGCAGAGTTTTAAGTAGCAGTAATAATGAGGAATCTAGACGTAGCATTAGAGAATACATGGTCTCCATAGGACTTGAAGAGTTAAAGCCATGGCTTTAACTAATTTCCCCTAAGACACGCTTAGCGGGGGGATTTCGAGAAGACTTAGAAGAGAGAACCAGCCATCTATAGTAATAAGGAGTCTGGAAACTTTAGTGAAAATAACTTTATTTCTACTGCTAATGGATATTACATATCAATAAGGCTTAAGAACCATTGTGAATAACCTGGAGATTAACCATTCTCGTCGATAGGTACTGGGTGGGAAAAATAATAGGCTAAAATTTTCTGAGTGAAGTTTTAACTACTTATTGTAAATTATTGTAAATTTCTTTTAGTATAGACCAAATATTGCTGTATTTTTCTCTGAGCTTACTGTATGCTTCTTGCAAGCTAGGATCTGGTCTTATTGTTTCTATAGGTTTTATAAACTTTTCTTTAATAGCGTTTAAGTTGCTGTATAAATGTGTCTTGAGTAGTACTGGTACTAGAGGTCCTGTGTTTATTACGTCGGGGTAGATCTTTACAGTTCTTCTGTAAATCGAGGCTCTCAATATATTATGAACTTTTGACTTTACACCTCCACCACTTAGCCCTATTTCTACGGCTTTTACTTCAAATAGTTTTTCTAATAAATGAATCAGATAATTTTCGGCTAGTGATAATCCGATCATAAAACCTCTGAGAAACCTTCCTATAGTATATTCCCTGGTCTCATTCTCGGATATTTTTAATCCGAGTATGGAGGCGTTTATAGAAGGATCATAGAAGGGGGCTCTATCGCCAGGTGGAATAAATAGGAATTCGTCGCCTATTTTTATGTTCTCTACCAATTGATCAACCTTATTCATTTCTATGCTAAACAATTCACACATCCAAGATAAATAGAATCCTGTGAAACCTGTTGTAACACTAGCTAAATATCCTCCTAATGGATGTAGGTGGCAATATACAGATGGATGTGTTATTAGCTTCTTAGTAGCCATCTTAATGACCGTTGTAGACCCACTATAAACACTAACACTACCTAATTCTAATACGCCAGAGGCAAGTGCAGAAGCAACGCCATCGGTCATCCCCTGATAAACACCTGAGTTATAGAGACCTATTCTCTCAGACCAGCGACTTTTAGCTTTACATATAAATTCTCCACTAGGAGCTAAATCTGGCATTTTGTTTATGTCAAGTTCTAACTCATCGTAGACTCTAGTAAAATATCGAGGTGTTTCCTTTAGTATGTCTAAACCAAACTTCAACGCATTTGTGAAATCTGTCTTGATATTAATCCACTTCTCCCCCTCTCTTATACATAGTCTATACAATAACCATGTTGTTACAGGGACTATCCATTTAGTCTTAGCGTATAAGTTGGGAAATCGTTTTTTTATACCATATAGCCTTGTTAAAGGCGATGAAGGGTCTATTATTACTCCTCTTTGGCTTAACTCTTTTATAGCTTCTTTTTCTTTAATGAGGTTATATGCTTCTATGTCTTTTTCATAATACATACTTGGTTTAATTAATGGATTACCATATTCGTCAACCATTAAGAAAGATCCAGAAGTGCTATCAACGGTGACGAACACCTCTTGATCAGCACCTCTCTTAAGTACTCTTGGAATGGCTTTTTCAATAGCATGAATCCATTCTTCGGGATCTTGCCTCTGGATCGGGTGTTTATTTAGCTCTAAGAGGCTACCATCTAGGTTGTAAACAGCTACTTTAACGGCACTTGTACCTAGATCTATAGAGACGAGCATGAGAGATTAGTCCCCTTTCTAGGATGAGTTTTTAAAAAATTATAAAAAATTATAGTTTCTCTGCCAATTTCTTCGGCATATCTCTCGCATAATACCAAGCAGCAAAGTATATTATTAACAGTATCGTGCCAAATGCAAAGCCGCCCATATTACCCGAGACGAAGGAGATTATCGGGTACATCAGTACAAAGGGTAATACGTGTGAGCCGGCATCTAGACTTGAGGCAAGAGCCACTGGAATAGCATATCCAATGGATATAGCCGCGGTTGTTAGTGGTGAAGCGAAAAGATGGGTAAGGTAAACTACTAATGTCAATGTTATCGATCCATTAAGGAAGGCCTTAATTAAATTACCCCTAGACGCTGCCGCTGCCCACATGAAGAATATCGGTATTATTGCTACATCAGCTAATGGGAGGATTTGGTTGGCTCCTATATAGCTTAAACAAACAGCTATTAAGTATAGTAGAGGTATTGAAATGTATCCTACGGCGATTGATGGTGGATTTGCGTTCCCTATAGGTCCTGCGTCGATGCCTATCCAAATAACTCTTCCTTTGAACCTCTTTGATCTCTCAAAGAATTCCCTTATGCCGTCAGCGATGGGAACTAGTCCCTCCATTAATATTCCGATAAGTCTACCCATTAGTAGCATTAGTGCAGCTACGTAGATCCCAGCTCTTAATACCCAATCCCACGACATTCTAGCAATTAACCCCAGCAATACACCTATTACAAAACCAATCATCATTGGTTCGCCGAAGACACCAAATCTCTCTCTCAGGGACTCGGGATCAGCTTTTATTTCCTCGAGTTTCTTAATTCTCGAAAATATAGCTTTTTCTAAGGCTAGGTTCAGGGGAGCCCAGTTCGTGGTCTCTGTGTGTGGTAGTGAACACCCTGGTATTCCAAAGAATTTCTGTGCAAGGGGTGCTGTCCAATCTGCCAACTTTAGGATAAGTATTTCTGTAATTATTGCTATTATATATGCTAGTGCTAAGTTATTAGTCCACATATAGACCATTACCGCTGTGAAGGCCCAATGCCAGTAGTTCCATATATCGGCATCAAACGTGGAAGTCCATCCTAAGACTAGAAGGACTATGTTTACTATAAAGCCTATAGGTATTATCAACGCTGATAGAGGAACAGCCCAGGTTATAGCGGATGTTAACGGCCAACCTATATCTAAGCCTACAAGTTTTATCCCATAAGCTTGAACCATGGAGTTTATGATCTTGCTAACCACGTCGAGTACAGCTCCCAGGACAGCGAAGATACCTACAAAGGCAATGCCGACTAATATAGCAGCCCTAGCACTTTTCCCAACAGGTTGCCTAAAGATCAGGGCTAGTATGAACAATATTACAGGCATCATTAGTGCTGGGCCTAGCGAGAGGAAATATTGAACAGCCCCCATAATGTCGATCATGCTTTACCCTCCTATATTATACATACATAAGTCAAGTTTATATTTTTTTTTTGCGAATGCTATATAAAGAGGCACATCTGGGGGCTTAAATTGCCAAGAAGAGTAGCGACAGAGGTTGAGGCCCCCCTTGATCTTTATAAGATTGTCGAAAAATTTATTCATAGACTTAACTATAAACTCGTAGAAATAAGCAGAGATCACGCTATTTTAGTAAAAGGAAGTAAGATGTTAACATACATAGGGTTTACAAATTGGGAATATGTGTATAGGAGACTAAAAATATCATTAAAATGTAAAAGAGATGGTAAGTATATTTATCGCCTCGACTACGAATTTTCATGGTTAACTAATGTTGGTTATTTGCATAGAGGTGTATACATGGAGATTAGTAAGCTTGCTAAGGATAATATACTTTTCACCAAGATAGACTCGTCTATACGGTAAAAGAATTTTAAACCCTCTATCTAATACTCCTACACCCAGGTGGTAAGATGTCTGAAGAAAAGAAGTACCTCATATATGTGGCATGCGGATCAGCAGCAGCATCCGCTAACCTAGTTAAGGAGAGACTGAGAGAGTTATTAAAGAAGTACAAGATTAATGCCGAGATGCAAATATATAGGGTAGCAGAACTTGCTAATGCTGTTAAACTTAGAAGACCCGATCTAATTATAATAACCGCTGGTGTATATACGAAGGCTGGTATACCACCAGACATCCCTATATTAATAGGTATTCCACTTATGACAATGGTTGGTGTTGATGATTTTATGAGGCAGGTCATTAATGCATTGCAAAAATCAAAAAGTTAAGTGTAAAGAGAGCGAGAACCAGCCATCTACGGTAATGAGGAGTCTGGAATACCACTAGGTGAGCTTTATAGTTTTTGAGGATGCAGAAGAAGCTCTTAATTGTGCTTTATATGTATATGATGTTTTTTTTTAAGTTGTTTAAAGAGTTAAGTGGGCTTGGTGTTTGAATAGTTTTATTTGTGTGGAATTAGATGAGTCAATATGGATCAGTGTGTAGTAGTCTTTATAGATCTTGATGGGACCCTTTGGGATCACTACGACGTATCTATACTTAAAACACCCTTCACGAAGGTTTCTGAGTTGGAGTTTATAGATTCTAATGGTGTTGTAGTGAGAGTGTATAAACTTGCATTAGAGGTTCTCAAATATGCTATTAGAAGAGGTTTTATTGTGTCAACACTCAGCTGGAATGATCCTGTGAAGGCTCTCCAAGCTCTCAGAATACTAGGGCTGGACGAATTGTTTCATTATCATGCTATAGAAAATCATCCAAATAAAGCATTAATGGCTCAACGTGTATTAAGAATGATCGAGGAGAGGGGACTCTGCAGAAATAATGTAGTAGTCATATATATTGATGATAGAGAACTACACTTAGAGGATATGAAGAGAGCTTTTAGAAACTTGCTTTACATAAAGGCATGGGAGTCGTGTAAGAATATAGGTGATTGTGTAGAGCTTATAGAGCGGTATATTCAGCTCTCTAAAAACTAGAATGATAATTGTGAGTATAACTTCTCAAGGAGATTAAAAGACTTTAGTTATAATATGTCTTAGTTATTTTCGGTGTATACTATATGTCTATGGAGTTATCTAGTAGAATTCTAGACGTAGTTGAGCGTGACAAGAGGGTATTTCCTCGCGGCATATCACTCAAATACTCTCCACTAGTAGTTGAGAGCGCGAGGAAGTGGTTTATTAGAGATATTGAGGGTAGAGAGTTTATTGACTTTGTTTCTGGCGCCGTAGTTTATCCTATTGGACACTTACATGAGGATGTTGTAAATGCTATTAAAAGTCAACTTGAAAAATACTTGGGGTATCCAATAGTCTATTTTTATGCTAGAGAGCCAATAGATCTCGCTGAAAAATTAATTAACATAACGCCGGGTAATTTTGAGAAAAAAGTATTTCTCGGCTTCTCGGGTTCTGATGCTGTTGAGGTAGCTATATTAATTAGTAGAGCTGCTAAGAGAGCTAAGTATGTAGTGTCGTTTTATGACTCTTTCCATGGATCACTCTACATGACTTTTTCAGCTTCAGGGATATTTAGTGAAGATGTTAAGAGAGCTGTTTTAGCTTCTAGTGATATCATCTTAGTTCCTTACCCAAATCCCTATAGAAACCCCTATGGAATAGATGGTTATGAGAAGCCGGTAGAGCTCTCAAACATCGTACTTAGAGAACTCGAGAAGATATTTATTTCAAGGAGTGCTGGGATTTCCTCAATATTGCTTGAACCTATTCAAGGTGACGGTGGAATTGTTATTCCACCAGAATATTTTATCAGAGAACTGGGGAAACTGTGTAGTGAACACGGTATACTACTAGTAGATGATGAAGTGAAAACTGGTGTTGGGAGGACTGGTAAATGGTGGGGTATTGAACACTATGGGGTTATACCAGATCTCCTCGTTACAGGTAAGGGTCTCGGTAGTGGTATGCCGATCTCAGCTGTTATTGGTAGAGCTGATGTTATGGACTCATATCCTGAGGGGGGTTTAGGATATACTCTTTCAGGGCACACGCTTTCAGCTATAGCAGCTCTTGCCACTCTTAAGGTTATTGAGAGGGATAATCTCATTGAGAGAGCACGGGATCTAGGTAGTTATATTATTAAGCGTTTAAGAGAGATGAGTGAACAATTCGAAATCATAGGTGATGTACGAGGTAAGGGGTTGTTAATTGGCGTAGAGATCGTGAGAGATAAGGTGAAGAAGACTCCTGATAAGCCACGAACTCTTAAAATACTGTGGAGAGCTTGGGAGAAAGGACTTATACTATTGGCTGTTGGTAAATACGGCAATGTAGTGCGTATAGCACCTCCACTAAATATTCCACGTGAAGTTGTAGATAAAGCTCTTGAAATAATAGAGGAGTCTATAAGAGACGTGCTTGAAGGACGTGTACCTGATACAGTGTTAACATATATGAGGGGGTGGTGAAGACTCTGAGGAGAGCACTATTTATTGGGAGATTTCAACCATTTCACAACGGGCATCTCTACGCTATTAAATATATTTTAAGCGAATTTGACGAGGTGGTAGTAGTAATTGCGGCTGCACAATACAATTATACTGTAGAAAACCCGTTTACAGCCGGTGAACGCGTTGAAATGATTAAGAGAGGACTTGGAGAACTATACATGAGATCCTATATTATACCAGTTGATAATATTCCAAGTAATTACTTATGGCCTAGACACGTTCTTGAGCGTACTCCACGCATAGAAGTAGTTTTTAGTAATAATAAACTTGTACAAGAACTCTTCGAGGCTTATGGCGTTACCACGAAAAATACTCCTATACTTCCAGGTGTTAGTGGAACTAGTGTTAGAAGATTAATGGCTGAGGGTGGTGATTGGCGATCTCTAGTACCACGTAGTGTTGTTGATTTTATAGAGGAAATTAGGGGTGTTGAAAGAGTTAAAACACTATGGGGGCTTGCTGTAAAAATACCTGGTGAGCGCTTGTGATGTGGAGAATAGCTTGCATTATCACCGTGGGATCAGAGATCACGAGAGGCCTTATACAAGACACAAATTCACACTGGCTTGCTAGTAGACTAAGTAGTCTTGGTATCACTGTAAAGAGAATTATTAGTGTTCCAGATGATAAGAGTGAAATAGCGTGGGCTTTAAAGAGCTGTCTAGAAGTCTCAGATATAATACTAGTGACTGGAGGTCTTGGCTTTACAGCTGACGATATTACTCTCGAAGCAGCTGCTGAAGCTCTCGGAGTTAAACTAGTATTTTCAAGTGAGGCATTAGAGATGATTAAGAGTAGAGTTAAAGGAGAAGTAACATACCAGGTTAAAGCCGCATATATACCTGAAGGCTCCAGACCCCTTTACAACAGGATCGGAGTCTCACCAGGTGTACACTTGACGCTAAGTGCAAAACACATATTTTTCCTACCAGGTGTCCCAAGCGAGATGCAAACTATTTTTGAAGATCATGTAAAACCCTTTTTAACTAGTACCACATACTTCTCAAGAACACTACTAGTGAGAACTAAACATAGCACTGAAGCTGAGGTTTACAAGCTCTTAGAGCCATTAAAATATAAGTATACGTGGGCCTATTTCAAAACACATGCTAAGACACCCGTTGAAGTAGTAGTTGTAATACAGGCTAATAGTCTCATAGAACTGGAAGAAAGAACTCGTAAGTTAATTAACGATCTTGAGAAAATCATCCTCATTGAGAGCTTAGAGTATACTTGAAATACATTTTCACATTAACTCTGAAGACTATGTTTAATTTCAATTAGTACATAGTACTAGGTTATTTTGAGGGTTTATCTTGAAGACTATTTTACTAGTACCTTTCCATGAGAGAGGCTATGAAAAACTAGTTAAATATCTTGAAAAGACAAATTTACGAGTATACTTGCCACTACCAATTGAACTATGTAGAGAACCTATATTACGGGAATATAGTTTTAGCGGGTTGTGGAGTTATATTAGGGTGTGGAGTCCACTATTAGAGTTTTTAAGTAGCCACCGAGAACACATCTGTTATCTAACACTAGGACACTTCGAGAAAACATTGAACACTTCTATTAAACTCCTCGGATTAGTCTTAAAGGCAAAGGTGTTTAATAAAATTGATCCATGTGAATGGCTTATGTTAATGCCAGAGAGAATAGAATTCAATATACCAGGTAACTGGAGTGGTATATTAGTTATTGATCGCTTTGTCGACTATGTCTTACTCATGAAGAGAGATATGGTGGTTAATTATGTGTTACAACAACTAGAAGAGTTTATTCCTACACCACTAGATTTACTAATACTAATTAAGAATAATGTGGTAAATTGGAATTGTAATGTGGAGAGTGTTATAGAGTGGATTATTAAGTATCTTGGTGAATACGTATTATTTAGTAGAGATCTTACGGAGGCTTATGATAAGTTAAATAGATCTAAGGAATACAGAGACCTAGTAGTTAATTGTACTAGTGATGAGTTAATTCTTACATCTTTATCAGTTCTCAAAAATTAACCATTTAAACAAGATTTTGAAACCATTCTCTTAAATTCCTCTGGTTTTTCAAAAATCAATGAGAAGATCTCGCCAGGGCCATGTTCTATTATTAGTTTATCAAGTACTTTGTAGAGTTGACACGTAGACTCTAGGTCTCTAACACGAGATAACATGGTATTTTGTAAGATCTCTCCAAACCTTGCATCAAGGGAGTCGGCTAAGTGTACTATGAGGCCTTCAATAGTTGTTAGGGGTGTATCGCCATGAACTTCCGAGATTACTCTAATGAGTTTTTCAGGAGCTCTCCTCATAATGAGCTCTCCTACGATTGCATAGTTATGTGCTAAATACCAGTCTTCACGCATTTTATAGCCTCCGAAAGTATTGTCTTTTACATATTGATAGTATTTGTAGATATCATGTAGTATTGATGCTGCAATTACTAGGTCTCTATTAACTCTAATACCATATACTTCTTCAATCACACGTGAAATTATTTCCGCGATCCTTACAACTGAAAATGTGTGGAGTAGTAATCCACCTGTAAAGAAGTGGTGTTTACGCGGAGCAGCTGGAGAATCCTCTAGTTTTATAAGTGGATTTGTATTAGAGTAGGTTAACTCAGGTTTCTCTAAGATATCAATTAGTACTCTCTTCACTTCACCGTCTTCCACGAGGTTTACAAGTCTTTTTAACTCTTCAATAAGTTTCATTCTCCAATCCAACTCTAACCCCTCCTCTTACTGGGAACTCTAGATATATAATTAACCTAGTATCATAGTGCACTTTATAATTGAAATGTAAATTTAGAATACTCACTAATAGTGTTCAGCAACGCCAACCATCTTCACTACTCTGACACGGGTTCGCTCATCACCAGTAAAATAGTTAATAGGACAGATTAATAAGCTATTAGTAGACAATGCTGTAGAAGTATATATGAGTGTTCTGAGAGGAGGTTTTCTGTGGGGTTAGATTGGAGGAGGGTGAAACAGGTTAGAGAAGAGTTTTGGAGTAGTAATCCAGTATATAGGGCTATATATGAGAGGCTTACTAAGCAGGGTTATCATATAATAGGTACTATTGGTGCTGTGAAGAGGTGTCATTGGACGAGAGAGGCTATTGTTAGACATAGGTTTTGTTATAAGTGCTTGTGGTATGGTATTGAGAGTCATAGGTGTATTCAAATGACACCTGTAGTTGTCTGGTGTTGGAATAGGTGTCTTCACTGCTGGAGAATAGAACCTGAGGATATTGGTATGCACTGGGATGATACAAGGCCGCCCGTGATAGATGTTCCAGAGGTACTTGTAGAGGAGAGTATAAGAGTTCATAGGCAAATAGTAGCTGGGTTTAAGGGTAATCCACACGCTGATCAGAGGGTGGTTAATGAGGCTTTAGATCCTAAGCATGCTGCAATTAGTTTAGCAGGTGAACCAACGCTTTATCCAAGGCTTAGTGAGCTTATAGAGGAGTATCATAGGCGTGGAATAACGACATTTCTAGTTACACATGGTACAAGGCCAGATGTACTGAGAAATTTAGAAGTAGAGCCGACACAGCTCTATATTAGTATGGAGGCTTGGGATAAGAAGTCTTACGAGTACTTTAATAGACCCTTAGTCCCCAGAGCATGGGAGTTATTTCAAGAAACACTTGAATTAGTTAAGTCTTTTAAGACACCAGTGGTTTTTAGAATAACTCTCATTAAGGGTTTTAATGATCACAGTGAAGCTCTAAGTAGATTCGCCGAGTTTATTAATAAAAGCTATCCACACTATGTAGAGGTAAAGGCGTATATGTATTTAGGTGTTAGTAGAGAGAGACTTACGAGAGAGAATATGCCTTCTCACATAGAAGTGAGAGAATTCGCTAAGAAGCTCTCGGAGTTAACTAGTTATAAAATACTAAGCGAGTCAATACCAAGTCGCGTAGTACTACTTAGTAGATTAGAGAGCCCTATTAGACACGGTAAAGGGTGTCCTGATGGTGTAAAATGCCCTGAGAAATATGTCCCAGTTATTACTGAAGAATATGAGGAGGCAGAAGCTTAGTATAATTTCATTTCTGTTATTTTATTGTGCTTAAAGCTTATAATTACTCTTCTACAAGTCTATATTCTCTACCCGCGAAGAGTACAACCATGGCTTCTCTTCTCATTTCATCTAATAATATTTTCTCGTGGTGAGAGAGTTTGTCTATGTCTTGTATCTTTATTGGGAATTTCGCTTTAAACTCCTTGTAGAATTCGCTATCAACAATAAGTGTGCCAATTTTTTTGACCTTGTTTTCAGAGATCATTTTTTCAACGTAGACTTGTCCATACTTATTTACAACATCATTATAGAACATGACAGGTTCCTCTAAAACCAAGCTCTCAGTTCTCTTCTGCTTAGCCTGAATAGCTTTTTCAAGGTTTTTCAAAGCTCTCTCTAATTCCTCAATTCTCTTTTCAAGGACTTCAACTCTCTTTTTTAAGTCTATAATAGTATCTTGGAACTGCGATATCTCAGTTGCTACTTGAACACTTCCAATAGCAGGTGTTTCTGGGGGAGTGGGTTGTGGTGTTTCCTCATGTATTCTCATAGTCTCTTCTACTGGTTTCTCTTCACGGTGTATTGGTGTTTTTGATTTTTCTAGGTATTCGAGAAATCTTAATCCTCTCTCGGTTAACATATATCCTTTACCAGCTTTCTCAATAAAACCACTAGATTTCAGCTTGTAGAGTAAGCCTCGCACTCTCTCTACACTAATATCTAGTAGTGTAGAGAGTTCTTTAATACTGAGTCCAGGGTTTTCACGTAAGATTTCAAGAACTCTGTGTAATAGGGGTTTATTCACGGCTAACTCACTCCTAAATAATACTTTAAATATGATAGCTATTAATTTGAATATTAGAGGTGTATAAGTGTGAGTAGGCTGTTTGACGAAGAGACTATAGCTGAATTGAGGCGGTTTTTTAGAGCCCTTAGAAAGAACTTAAAAGATATAGTGGTATTAGACTCAATAATTAATCCTGGTGGTAGTGGGAAGTGTGGTACGTGTTCAGAGGCAAAACTACTAGTTGAAGAGTTAATGAAGATTAGTGGTAGTAAGGTGAGCTTTGAAGTATTGGAATTAACGTCGGCTGGGCCTTTAAAACCACGATATATTCCAGCATTCATATATGATACTGCAAGGAGAAATGTGAGATATTATGGATTACCAAGTGGCCAGGAATTTGCCCCATTTATATATGTTCATGAGTATATTTCTGAGGGTGTTAAATTATCAAAACACGTAGTAGAAGAAGTAGAGGCTATTGAAGTACCACTCCACGTAAGGATCTTTGTGACTCCAGAATGTCCATATTGCCCAATAGTAGTAGACTTCATGAATCAAGTGGGTATTGTTAATAATAACATTCTCGTTGAGACTATTGAGGCGTTTGAACACCCATATGAGGCAGATAAATATCGCGTTCTCTACGTCCCATATATAGCTGTGACGAGAATAGAAGAGTATGAAGTTTATGGTGCTAAACCAGTAGAAGTTGTTCCAGGCTATATACCACCTGAAGAACTATTAGAAGTATTAAAAAGAGCTGAGAAAAAATTAAAGAAATCAACATAGACCACGGTGAAATAACTCTCCTTATAAGGTTAGAGTTAAATAGTGTTTTTAGGGATGAAGAGGGCCCTCTAGACGAGTGGTGAGTTATTCACGGACCGTCAGACCCAGTTTTAAGTAATTATTTTCGTTACGCGTGAACACAGCGCGGTTTCTGTTTATAAATCCTTTTTTAACTATTTGAAATTGAAATAGTGTGTGGAATAGGTAGAAATGAGTAGGGAGAGTTGGAGTAGGGAAATTGCGAGAATTATTTATGGATTAGAAAATAGTGTTAGAGGGAATGTATTAGATATAGATGAAGAAGGCTTCTTAGTAATTAGGATTAAGGATAATGTGCTTAGAGTAAAAGACCTTATGGAGAAAAATAAGCTTGATGTAGCTTATATAAGAATACTCCCACTAATTGAGAGAGCCATGGAAACTGTTTACGAGGCTTTTAAAACAGTAATAGAGTTAACAGGTTATAAAGGCACTTTAAACCCAGTATACCCTATGAAAGTAAATCCTATACCATTAATTGTTGAATGTATTTTTAAATATGGTGAAAAATATAAGTGGGGATTTAATACAGGCTCACTCAGCGAACTCCTCTTATTATTAAACCTAACTGAGAAATACACGCCTAGAACACTCATATATGATGGTGTTTTAACAGAAAAAGTTATAGAAGCCCTCTTAAAATTACATAGACTAGGTTGGCGCATAATAGTTGACATAGAGAGCGAACACGATATTGAAGCTATTGAGAAGTATCCTGAACTTGAAATAGGTATTCGCGTTAAACCCATCATAAAACCTCAGGGTAAGTGGTCTACGGCGACAGGTCTCTCTGGGAAATTTGGCTTAACAATAAATACCTTAATTAAGCTAAGAGAGGATTTTAAGTGGATCACAGAGAGAGCAACACTATTACACATGCACCCTGGATCACAGATTTCAAGGTTTAGCGATGTAAAGAAATATCTTAGAGAAGTAAAAGAAGTTTTCAGTGAGCTCCTTGAACTAGGCTTTAAAAACATCTCAATGGTGGATCCTGGGGGAGGTGTTGCTTACCCTTATATTGACTTAAGAGATGGAGATGAAGAATCCCCAGATTACAGTATTGTCGATTACGCTAAGACACTAGTAAGTGAGTTTCTAGGACTTAGTAAACACCCTGATATAGTGTTTGAAGGTGGGAGGTATATTGTATCTTCTCACAGACTCGTAGTTGCAAGTGTCATTGATGTAAGACCATACTCAGCCATACATAATAAAGAGAATTTAAACGTATTACAAGAGTACGTTGAGAAAATTAAATCTATTAGTGATGCTAAGGAATTAATTTCGAGAATTCGTGGAATTCTAGGTTCTATTAAATCTAAATCCAGTGAAGAGACTAGTGTAAGACAACGCGAGCTTTACGAGGATTTAGTAGCTTTTATTGAGAATGATATTGCTCAGAAAATATCAGCTCTACTAGTAGAAGGTAAAATTGATGTGAGAGAAGTTTTAGAAGATCAATTACTCTTAAAAATACTCACCTCGCCGAGTAGGCGGTATATTTTAAATATGTCTATTTTTGCCGATATACCTGACGCTGTTCTAGTAGATCAATACTTCCAAGTCATACCTGTTCAGGGATTAAATAAGCCTCCAGATGTCTTAGCATCTCTAGCTGATTTAACTTGTGATAGTATGGGCGAGATCTCTCATTATATAAGTCCAGGTAACCTACTAAATACAAATAGTATAATACTCACAAATGTAGATCTTAGATTACTAGCTATACCTGGAGTTAAATTAAAACTAAGAGGAGTCCCATTACCACTACCATTAAAAGGTGAAACTCACTATATTGTTGTACTTGATACTGGTGCATATCAAGATACACTGGCAATGAGACATAACCTGATTTATGGTGCTCCAGAGGTAATTATAGATACTAGTGGAGATAGTGTTTCAATTAAAATTATTAGGAATGGTGAGAGTAGGACTTAACTTATTAATTTGCCGAGAACACTTTTAGAGGAGTGTTTAAGGACTCTCGCAGATATAGATCTACCTAACTCTACTTTACCGGGCACTTTAACTGCTATAGGATAGCTTCCGGGGAATCTTGCAATAGTAAAGCTTTTCACGTATTTCTCTGTGTATAGATAATATAATATGGTGTTCACTGGGACAATCCTAGATAACATGACACGATCAAAAAATCTCATAACCCGGACTCTGTGAACATGGTATATCTTCTTGTGTTTGGATCGAATGTAATGTACATCTGCTTTCTTAAGCCAGAGTGGAGTGTTTAGTAGGACTGCTACTTGTCTAATATTAACTCTCCTCACAAGTAAACCCTCGTTGAGAATTTTCTTTAAATACTCTTCATTTATAATAAATGTTTCTTTGGTTTCACCTGGTAAACCGTAGAGGAGATTTATACCTGGTAGTAGGTATGGTAATCCATTCCAACCTCTAATACTCCCCACTTTATTAATTACTCTAATTGCCTCAAGAGACTCATCAGGCTGTGTCTTTAAATTATTTAATTTTACTACTTTTGGGTCAAAGGATTCAATACCGAGAGCAGCTACATCTCCCGGTGTATTATATTTCACTATTACTTTAAGTGCTTTAATAGACTCATCAGGGTGTTTAGCTATAGTGCCGGGGTTTACGTTATCAATATGTAGTGTTATGAGGCCTGGAGCTGAGAGCCTTATACCTTTAAAAAGTTTTTCAAGAGCCTCTACGTTTGGTTTAGGGAATTCTTCAACTCCAATGTTATTAGCCATGTATGTGAGGATGTCTGGTTGTTTACCTAGTCTAATGTGTCTTACTCCGAGTTTATAGAGAACTTCGACTTCTTTAATAATAGCCTCAGTATTCCTCATAATGGGTTTGCCGTAGCGTGGTTCAATACAGAAACTACAGCCACCTGTAATCCAGCGTGGACAACCCCTATAAGTCTCAATCTCGACAACTAAGTTCTTTCCATAGCATGGATGTTCTTGCACGATTTTAGCACCAAGTATAAAGGCTTTATTTGCTAATTCGTAGTTTTCACGTAGAATCCAGGGTCTTGCTTTTTCAAATCCATGGTCTATTAGCTCATTTAGGTATTCTTCTACATCTCCGTGAACAATTTCATCAAATAGGTATTTGTATTTTGAAGGCTCTATAGCTATGCTACCACCTCCGTGTGCTAATCCATATCTTGCAGCTGGACCAACTAGTATTTTCCTAGAGTCTCTTAGTAGTAGGGCTATTCTCTCGAGTTCACTATGTCTTATTGGTACTCCACCAATATATTTACCTGGAACTTCAGAACCAGCTATAATGACGACGAGATCGGACTTCTTAGCTTCACTGAGAAATCTTGATGCATCAGCTCTAAATTGATCTATAGTCCAATACCTCACTATAGCATTCTTATTTTTTAACCAAATTACACCAGCAATGAGTCTTGGATATGTATTTATATATGGAGGTACACCTAGACCAGCAGGTTCATCAGTATAACCATCAAGTATAATAGCTCTCTCTACTCTCACAATTAAAACCCTATTTAAATACTAATTGTTTAATTCTCAATAAGTCTAGAATAGTGTCTAAGTCTAATAGTACACCGGGATATTCTGTCTCAATTAACATAGTCTTATCTATGTACTTAGAAGTTACTTCTTTTAACCCCATTTTCTCTTCTGATATTGAGAGTAAATCTTTAAGAATACGGGTTGAAAAGAGTATTGGGTGTCCTCGTTTACCCCTATATGTAGCTACAGCTATGTAGAATTCATCGAGGCGTTCAAGAAACCTCACAGCGACATTAACATATACGCCTGGATGAATCCAAGCAGCATCACCAGGATTTACACCAAGAACTCTAACATTAGAATATTTTTCAACTATATATTCTACACCGAGCTTAATAGAAGAACTCATACCTAATCTGAAACTAGGATTAAATACTACGTCAATGTGATTTCTAAATTCTCTTAAAACACATTCGACTAAGTGTGCTTGATATCCTAAAACAACAATTACTTTATTAAAAATACCTGATTCTATAATGTTTGAAATAGTCTGCGCTATAATAGGCTTTTCACTATACTTATACAGCATTTTATTCCAGGGGAATCTCGAGCTCTCACCAGCAGCTGGCACGATACAATATAGAGTCACGATAACTACCTCGAAACTAATTGCAATCGGAAGAGGTCTGCAATGTCTTCACACATATCAGTAATTTTCTCAATGTCATCTATAACTACTGGCATAACTATACAGATCTCCTTAATGCTAATAGAGCATTCTCTTAATAGTTCTTCAAAAGCCTTTAACCTGATCTCGTCAACCTCCTCTTCGAGTTCTTCAATTTTATGTGTTAATTCGAGTGCTTTCTCATAATCACTTCTCACAAGCTCTAATATGTTATTGACAAGCTTCACGGCTTCAAGAGATTTCTCAACCGCATTAATTAATATGTCGTGAAGATTACGTGGTATTTCAAGTTGTAGGTGTTTAAATATAAGGATTTTTTTAGCGACAGCTTTTACTAAGCCAATTATATCATCTATTGTTAACACCGTTCTTAATAAGTCTTCACGATCCTCTGGATGAATATGACTAACTCTAAGAAGACTCATTAAGACTCTCTTTAACTTATCACTCTCTTCTTCATGTTTATTTAATTCTTCATACTTCTCACGCATATTCTCATAGCTGAAAATACTATAATTTCTTAAAATTTCATCTAATATTCCTACACCACGTGTAATATGATCTAAGTGTTCTCTGAATTTACTATTAATTTCTTCGAGAAGCCTACCGCCAGTGAAAATTCTGCTAGTAAACATATAATCCCCTTTGAATATTATACATTAATAAGTGTTAAAACTTCTTTCTGTTAAAATAGAAGGTCAATGTCTTTATTGTTTATGTTTTTCATAGTTTAACTATATTCTATACGTTGTGTTTGTATTTTTCATAGTATTTTTACTATGAGAAAACGTTTATTAGATTCTTTACTGATTAATATTAAATAAAATGGTGTATTGTCATGGAGAGTAGTGAATTGTGTGGTATATATGATATAAGATTTCTCGTTAAGAGAGGTATTATTATAACACCACCAGTTCTAAAAACACTTGACGCTGTAATAGCACTCAAAAAAGTTACAGCTGACGACATAGCTAGATATACTGGGAGAGCAAGAACTATTGAATCACGTTATTTAGCAAAACTCAATAGACTAGGTATTGTTGCAAAAGTCAAAGAGGGTAGGAGAATATACTATATGGAACCTATTCACGCTGTCACAGAGTTCTATAATAGATATGGCGAGGCTTTTACACCAGAGCAAATAGCACATATGATTGGATTACCTGCGGACATCGTCAAGATGATTATTAGTACACTTAAAGCGAAGAAGTGAATTAACTATTTAATAGGAGAAGCTTAGGGCCTACTCTTTAAACTTAATACAACACTTACTTCTCTTTTTTCACCCCCCTCCTCTACTGTGAAGACTAGCCATATACTGCTAGCACAATAACCTGTTCTTCTCAATCCTTCAGCAAAGGCCTCTATGAGTTTTGTTAGAATTAATGTTCTAGAGTACTCACCGTGTTTAGCCACAAATTTATCTATAACTAAAAGATCTTCCTCGTTAAGTCTCAGCGAAATCATCTTTTTTCTAGGTTTTAACGGTATTTCTATAATATTGCCGCGGTAAATCAGAGGCTCTTCACTGGAAGCGGTAGAAGTCACAATTAATATCACCAGAGATATCATTGAACCCCTATATATTTAAATCTTAACTTAATACACACTCATAGGGCTCTCAATAGAAACCTTATTTCACACTACATGGAACCAATTGTACAATTATAGATAACACTTACTAGTAATTTATTCTCACTTCGAAATATGAGAGATTTAAAGATAAATAAGCCCCTCGCTATCTAGGTAATTGTAGAGTTATTTTCTCACACTGGAGGTGTTTTATGAAGCCTAGTATTATTGATTTTTTAGATGAAGCTTCAAAACAGATACGATATTTAATTGTTAATGGGAGAGTTTATGTAGTAAAAAAGTATGCTAGTGAGCCTGGTTTAATTAAGTGGTTTTTTATTTCAACATCTAATTTAGCCATTGGAAAATACCCGTTTAAATTAGACCCATTTGAGAGACTTAAACGTGAAGTATACTTTATGAGGCATTCAAAGAGAGGTTTTAATAAACCGGAGATTCTTGTAGTTGACTACTCTAATATGGTTTTAGTTAGGGAATTTGTAAGAGGTGATGTTTATAGTTATAGTGCACCTAGTAGTGTGCACTATGAAGTAGCTAGACAACTCGGTATGTGTCATGAAGATGGCTGGGTTCTCGGAGACTCTAAGATATCAAATTTCATATATAGTGTTGAGAAACATGTATATATTGTTGACGCTGAACAGGCTATTAGAAAATATAGTTTAGATTATTTTGCATGGGATTTACTTGTCTATGTGTCAACTCTAACTATAGATGGATATGTGAAAGCCCTTTATAGTAGAGATGTCTATGATTCTATATTAGAAAACATCATTACTGGTTATCTTCAAGGTAATAGTAATGGTAGAGAAGTTTTCAAGACACTATTAATAAGAGAATTTAAAGTACTTACATATTTCCTTATACCATTTCCATTTAACCACGTTTTTGTAAAGAAAATTGAGAAGTATGTGAGTAGTTAGTGTTTATTAAGCTTGTAGAGTTATTAGTAGTGGTGATGATTTACCTCCGGCTCGAATAATGAAGAGAACTTACCCGGCTGATCAACTTGCCGAGGCGCATACTCATTATTGGTGATACACACATACCTGACAGAGCTACATCTATACCGCGTTTACTTCTAAACTATATATCAGACCATGCACCCTGGGAAATGGTATTATTTACTGGGGACTTAACAGGTGAAAATGTTTTAAAATGGCTTAAGACTATTAGTAAGGAACTATATATCGTTCAGGGAAATATGGATTATTTATTACTACCAAGACAAGTCACTGTGGAAATTAATTGGTTAAAAGTAGGGTTAATTCACGGTGATGGGGTTTATCCACGTGGAAACCCTGTAGAGCTTTCAAAGATAGCTAGAAGACTAGGCGTACAAGTACTAGTCTCAGGACATACACATGCAGATTTCACGCGTATAGGTATAGGTGGTAATACACTCCTCTTGAATCCGGGTTCACTAACAGGTGTGTGGGGTGGTGGAGGCGGTAGTTATAAACCATCTCTAATGGTCCTTGAAATACCTGATCAAGAGTGCGTAGTCGTAGAGGTCTATAGGTTGAATAAAGATATCTTAGAGCATACTACTAGTAACTATTGTTTTAAGAGCGGGGTGTGGAGTTAATCACTCTACTCCTAGTGGCAGTATAATAGTGTTTTTCCAGGGTATTGTTACAGTGATCTCATCGCCCACTTGAACATTGAGAGTATTAGGTAAATATACTAGTAGTTTTAAACCACCAATTTTAAGTCTCCCCTCTATTTTTTCGCCAATAAACATTGCAAATTCTAATACACCTTTCACAGTAGTGTCTTTTTCATCACTACTAGAACCAATTTTCACAATTTCTGGTCTTATAACAACAGCTACTTTTCTCGGTAAATTACTATGGGGAGTTACACCTTTAATAATCACGTCGGCGTCTTCGAGTTTTACTTCGACTTCTAAGCCGCTTTGACGTAGTACTTCACCTCTATATATACTACTACGCCCGAGGAAATCTGCTACAAAGAGGTTATTGGGGTTAAAATATAGTTCTCTCGGTGTCCCTATCTGCATTATCTTGCCCTTATTCATGACAGCTATACGGTCACTAAGGCTCATAGCTTCAATTTGATCGTGGGTAACGTAGATCGTTGTTATGCCAAGAGACTTCTGTAGTCTTCTAAGCTCTTCTCTCATTTCTATTCTGAGTTTAGCATCTAAATTGCTGAGAGGCTCATCGAGTAATAGTATTCTCGGGTGAGTTACAAGAGCTCTTGCTAATGCTACTCTTTGTTGTTGTCCACCACTAAGTTGTAGAGGGTAGCGGTTTTCAAACCCCTTTAACTTTACTAATTCAAGTGCCCATTCAACCCTCTTCTTAATATCTTCATCAGATAACCTAAGCTCTTTCTTTCTAATTTTTAAACCATAAGCTATATTTTCAAACACCGTCATATGTGGCCATAAAGCATAGTTTTGAAAAACCATTGCTGTATTTCGCTTATATGGTTTAAGGAAGGTTACATCTTCATCATCGAAGTATACTCTACCAGTATCTGGTATTTCAAAGCCTGCAATAATTCTCAGCGTTGTTGTTTTACCGCATCCAGAGGGGCCTAGAATTGTAAAGAATTCTCCTCGCTCAACTGTGAAAGAGGCGTTATCAACAGCTATTATGTTACCATAGTATTTAGAGACGTTTTCGAGAGTAACTTTAGTCACTGCGAAATACCCTCTAAACACCTATAAAAGCATATCTCTGTTTAAATACATACACGATTACTACTACGACTATTAATTGTAGTAGTATTAGCAGTGTTCCCATAGCCGCCACGATGAGAGGGCCGCCGCCGGCTCCACCACTATAGTACATTCTCATATAGTATGTTATTGGGGCTTGGTCGTCTCTTATGCCTCCAAATGTAACACTAGTAGAGACCTCGGTAGCCATATATATAAATCCTATTAATGCACCACTCAATATGTAGCCCACTATGAGTGGTAATATTACTCCAAAAATTACTTTGAATCTTGATGCTCCTAGGTTTAAAGCAGCTTCTTCTAGGTTTTCATGTATTTGTTGAAATCCTGCAAAAACAGATCTTACAACGTATGGTAGTCTTCGAACACTAAAAGCTATAATAAATATTAGCCAAGCCTCAAATGCTGGGCTTGCAGGACTAATTCTAGAACCTATCTCGATAGGTAAGAGTTCTGCTAAGCCAGCGAAGAAGATATAGTAGCCAACTGCAAATACTAGTCCAGGTATGGCTAGTGGAGCTACTGAGAGAGAGTCTAATATACTGGTTACTGATTTAACTTTAAATCTACTAACACTATAAGCTACACAAGTAGCCAAGAACACTGCTATTAGAGTAGAGACACCTGCATATATGAGTGTATTAGCAAAGTACCTGTAGATCATGGGGTCTGTGAGTGCTCTCCTAAAATACACGAATAGATCTTGGGGAATACTCAGCTCTAAACCAGATTCACCAATATATGGTTTAAGTACACCTAGTGACATTAAGATAACGCCGATTTGTGGAAGAGCTGTGAAAACTACGAGTGGAAATATTAAGAAATATACTAATAGTTGCCCGAGGAGCCCAAGTCTCCTAATACGAGGATTCCACCTACCACCTCTACTAATCATAGCATAACTTCTCATACTCACATAGTTTCTTATGGCTAGAAAAGCAATTAACGCGAGTATTAGCATTAAAATACCGAGTGCAGCTATTTCTGGCGATATCACTCCGTGAGCTGTTAATAACCCGCTATAAATCCTATAACTCATTAAATTTGGCTCATTAAACACTATTGGGGCTCCAAGATCCTCTAAACTAAAGACGAAAACTAGTGTTGAGCCAGCTGCTATACCTGGAAGTGCTAGTGGTAGTGTAACTGTTCTAAATAATCTAAACCCCTTAGCTCCTAAATTTTCAGCTTGCTCCTCTGTTGAGGGATCTACATTAATAAACGCTGTATACGCGTTTAAATACACTATAGGGTAAAATGAAAATATCTGTGCAACTATAACTCCAACAAGGCTATCAATACTCAGTGAACAACCAGTTAGAGATCTTAGTATTGCAGATACAGGCCCATGCTCACCCCAGAGGAGTCTAATAACATAGGCATTTATGAATGGAGTATTGAAAAGCGGTATTATTGCAAGAACTCTCAATAGTGAATGACCTGGAAACTTATAACGAGCTAGTATAAAAGCTACAAATACACCTAGAAGAGTAGCAATAAGTGTTACTATAGCAGCGATGATGATGCTATTTAACACAGGCCCATAATTCACACCCCTCAAGATAATAATACATCCGCCACCCGGTAACTCCAATATTTCTAGTGGTCTTGAATATATAGGGTTTAAATTTACATAACTAGGTGTTCTGAGTACACTGTAAAAATTTGTCCACCAATAGCCACCTGTAGGGGGTGTAAAAGAGTGAAATAGTACTAGTAGTATGGGGATTAACATGAATACTACGAGATAAGTAAAGCCAAATATGAGGAAAAACCACATTGTCTTATCAAGCTGGTGTAGAGTAGACTTTATTCTCCGCGTATAACTCACAGTTACTTCTTTAACCAACTCTCTACGTGTCTTTAAATATCTAAACCACTCTCGCAGAGCACCTAGAAATACAAGCCCTAGATAAGGAGCTAATCCCACAGCAAGAACTCTTAATAACCCTGTAGCGCAGATAAGTAACACTATGATCTCGTAGAGAGCCACTATAACTGATAGAAATGTTAATGAGAAACTATATTTAACTCTATTATAATCAAACCCCATTACTAATAAAACATATCCATAAATAAAACTAGCAGACCACACAATATATGTGAAGATTTCGACTTCGCTGGGTGGAAGCACCTCGTAACTGATCATGCAGAGTGTTGCAAATAAGACGCCTGCTAATACTACATCTAGAAGTCCAGCTCTCCCAAGTCTTCTTAACAAGTACAAACACCACAATCTGAAAACTGTAAAGGTACTTAGAGGTATTTATAGAGAAAAAGCTAATTATCTCCTCCTCAATAATACTACTAGCAATATAGTAACTACAAGAATTACTATTAGTGCTATTAGAGTTAATGATACACCTCCTCCCTGAGGTGTAGTTGGACTCGGTGAAGTAGTTTCAGGCGTAGTTATAGGTGTTGTAGTTGTTGTTTCTATTGGTGTTTGTGTTGGTGTAGTTGTGGGACTTGTTGTGGGGGTTGTTGTGGTTGTTTGTGTGGGTACTGGTTCTCCTCTTAAGGCCTTGTTAAGTAGGCTTAATACATAGGTATATTTTTCACGTGCAGCATTCTCCCAGGCTGTCATGAGGGCTTGATATACGCTCGGATCTTCTTTGATCTTCTTATTTACTTGTATTGCGTATTCGATTGTAAACTCAACTTTCTTACCTGTAAGTGGGTCTGTGAAAGTTACGGTTTTTCCGAGTTCTTGTACTAAGTAATCAAACCATTCCTTTGAGATTTTTCCATTTAAATATGCTTGTGCTACTTGAGCCCATGTTGCCTGTAGATCGCTGTGAGCATTTACTAGTGTAGCCTTGAAGTAGTACATTACAGAGTTAACCCAGTTTACTGAGAGGGTTTCATTGAATAGTATTGCAGAGGTCTTTAAGAGATCTTCAAAGGCGCTCTTTAAATCAGGTCTCTTAGTGCCTTCAGGAGTGTCAAAAGTCTTGGGGTTAATGGGTATTCTATTGATCTCTGAGTTTAACCATACTACTTGTCCACCGAACTCGCTGAGAACCCATGCTACAAATGCAGCAGCGTGTACAGGATATTTTGTGTCTTTTAGTATAGCTATAGGGTCTGAGTTAACAATGGTCTCGCCTTGAGGTGCTATATATTGACAATTTGGATTAACATTCATAGCCATATAACCGTAAAAGTCTATTGTAGTTCCAATTCCAATATCTCCTTTTATTACAGCGTCTCTCACATCACCACTACCGGGGTAAATTATGGAGTTTGCTGCTAGTAGTGTTAGAGTTCTCCATCCTTTATCCCAGCCCTTAGCTTGCAGTATTATCTCGAAAATTCTCAAGTTACTAGTACTCATAGTTGGATCTGCTGTTCCTATGAGGCTTTTTGCTGGAAGATATTTGGCATACTCTGGTCTTGTAAGGTCATCCCAGCTCTTAGCTTCAGGTACACCATATTGACTTAGTATGAGTTTATTAAGTGTAAAACCAAAACTACTTACACTAGCACCAATCCATTTAACGTGTCCCTCAGGATCGCTCTTATATGTTTCAGCACCAGCTATTCTTTCAGGTATTTTACTCATCTCGTAGAGAACTGCATAGTGCTCTGGATGTATCTGTGTGTCTAATGGCATTAAATAGCCATATTCATCAAGGGAATTAAAGAGTGTTGGTCCACCACCCCAAGCAACATCTATTGGTGTACCAAGTTTCTTTGCTTTTTCAATGTAATCAGGCCATAACTCAGCAGCCACATAGAGGAATTGTATTTCAACAATACCTAGTGTTTTTGCTACAGGCGACTCTAAGAAGAGTTTTCTAGTGAGTGATTGTATAGATGACTCATGTCTTGTTAATACTCGTAGTGTAATACCACGCTCAGGAGTTAAGCTCGCTAAGTAATCTAACCATGGAAAAGGCTCACCTTTACCACTCCAAGGCCATGTCTGAGCAATAGTGAACAGTGATTGTGGTAGTAATATTAGTAGTAATATTACACTACACAGTAAAGTAGATAACTTAGTAGACCTTTTCATAAAAACACCTTTAACACTAACCCAGTTAAAATATTACTATCCAGGTTAATATTCTCCTTTAAAAATGTTTAAAGGAAGGAAAAAGAAAGTTAATTTACTTCTTACGTAGTCTTGTAGCTAAAACAGCGATTATGATAATTGCTATTATTGAGACTACTATTGTTGATGTATAATCTGGTACTTTCTCTGTGATAGTTGTGGTTTCAGTTGTTTTTTCTGTTATTGTAGTAGTCGTAGTTGTAGTCATAGTTGTTGTAATAGTTTCAGTGGTGGTTGTAGTGGTAGTTACAGTCTTAGTTTCTGTTGTTGTAATAGTTGTAGTGATTGGAGTTACTAGTGGAGTTGTAATTACTTTAATCCACCATCTAATTAGATTAGTCACGAATTTAGGACCATCTAAGTTTACTCCATAATAGCTTGATGACCAAGCTGGCTCATAGTCACCGTAGAGAGATTCGCCGGCAACAACAACCATACTGTTAATTTGAGTGAAATATTCTGCTGCATATCCTACAAAGCTACTATCACCTTTAGGTCCACCTAGCCCATATGATAGAAGATCGTAGACAAATGGTGATGGTGGAGTATTATCACCTATATAGGCTCTTCTAAACCACACAAGTCTTATTAAGCCTGGAAATACTTCCTCTACGGGGTCTCTATACTTCCCCGTCTCATCAACCCATATTACACATGTTGGACCATGCATTATTATAGGCTTAGTTACACCTTCATCTAACATATATGTATATAGTAGGGATACTGGATCAGGTTCGACGAAGGCTAATACTCTATAGTAGGCTTTGGCATTTGTAGGATACTCTACACCCTTATATATGTAGCTTCTTGTGTCAGGGTATGGTGTATATACTGCTGCATGTTCAAGTCTTAGTTTTGAGCCTATATACTCGAGTAGAGAGTTAACTGCATTAATACTCGCTGGTCCACCACCATAATCGCTGTCGCCTGCAATATATAGCACTTTATTGCCTGTGAAAAGCCATGTTTTAATAGACTCCATTTCATCTGGTCCAAGACTCACAGTGGGTTGTCCAATTAGTAATATATCAACTCCACTCAGGAGATCACTAGTAATACTCATACCTGACGTGATATTAACCCAGTTAATAGAATATGTAACTCCATCTATAACAACACTCGTAATATTACCCTGTATAAAGCCAAGATACTTATCACTCTCGCCGTGAGCTAAGTCAACAGCTATCGTTACTGTGCGCCCAACCTGTGCTATACTACTCCTCGACGTCATAGCTAGAGCTAATAGGACTAGGATTACTAATCCAAGTACAAATATTTTTCTCATAGAGACACCTTGTCAATTAAAAATGTAATATGAGTGGGGTTAAAAAACATATATGAGATCATTTCTTGGCGCGTATAGCATATACAGCCATAAATACTACTACAAGTATCACTATGAACACTAGTATATATAGTCCCTGAATACCTGGTAAAGTTGGACTAGAAGTAGGACTAGTAGTTTGCATTGTTGATGTAGGAGTCGTAGTACTGTATGGTGGGGTGTGTGTTGGTGTGATTGATGTTGTTTCTATTGGTGTTTGTGTTGGTGTTGTTGTGGGACTTGTTGTGGGGGTTGTTGTGGTTGTTTGTGTTGGTTTTTCTTCAACCTCGATCTCTTCGATCGGATGCTCTGTTGGTATTGCTCCAGGTGGGTAATATATTACTCTATAGAGTTTTTGTGTTATTTTTCCATTTAAGTCTGCTATTTCTATTTTCAGGGTTGTTGTTGTGATGTTAGTGTTTCTTACTAATAGATCTATTTTGAGAGAGGCGTTGTTGTGATGGCTAATATAGTTTATTGGCTTTAAGACTTGAATAGTAATACTTGTACCATTGAAGAACACTTTAAGAGATTCTACATTAACACCCCACTCGCTATCATATATGTTAAAATAGAGTGTGAGAGTTTTATTGAGTATTGGTGTGTTTGGTATATTTCTAAATAACTCTATTATTGGTGGTTTTATATCTTCAATTGTGTAGAGTGATAATTCTACTCTAGTTGTATAGGGGAGTTTAAGCTCTATTAATGTGAAGAGCTTATTAATAATGAGTTTTTTATCTAATATAGAGATCGAGGCGTTACCTGTACTATTAGTTGTAGATATTATTTGAGTACTCTGACTACTTATCCATGGGAATACCCAGAGTAATTTTGCCGAGAGATCATTATACCATGAGTATTTATTTTCAAATATAATCTTATATCCAGTTGTAGAGTAGAATATCCTTATAGGTATATATGTAAGTCCTCCGCCAACGTTAACTCCTACAGGTAGAGAGTTAGAAGCTATTGGGGGGGTTCTATTCATAAACCCTGTGAATCCTGGTGGTTGTAGTGGGAAATTCAATTCGCCGCTTTCTAAGTCTAGTTCAAATAGACCTACACCATTATAGAGTGCTACGCCATGGGCTGTCGACGTAAAAGTCATGAAGTATGTGGTTGTATTTGTCCTTGTGCTTGTGTATTTTACGAATTGATCTCTATGTATATGTCCAGCTATTACAACTGTAACGTTGTAGTCCTCTATGAGTTTAAGTACATATCTAAACGCTGTCATATTGGAGCTCCAATAACTACTAACAGGAGTTACTACTCCCTGAGTATAGGGTTTTAGAGTTACCTCATCATCGTAGCGTGTTGTGAGTTCACCTTGATAATAAAACATTGGGTAGTGGAATACTATAATCTTATATGGTATGTAAGAGTAGTTGAATAATGCTTGCTCTAGAAGAATCACATCTTCTGGTGGTAGAACACCCTCAATACCAGCATAGGGTACAGTATAAATCCCGATAACTAAGAGTTTATCACCTATAATTCTAATCCATCTCAATGGGCCAAGGTACTTGGTGTAAGAGCCTCCAGGCCAATCGTGATTACCTGCAACACTTAATACAGGATATTTGTAGAGATATGTGTAACGATATACTTGTGCAATCTGAGCCTCATACTCAGAACCTGTATCTGTTATATCACCTCCCCATATAATGAGGTCTGGGTTAACCCAGTGTGTTATTAGAGCCGCTGAAAACCTATTAATATCCCCCTCTCTCGGTGTTGGTGAACCAGTCTCAATGTGGAGGTCGCTGAAAACAGCTATTTTAAGCTTTTTAAGATTATTAGATAACACCCAGAGAGAGCGTGGTAGAGTATACTCTTGCTCAGCAATTAATACTAAGTCATAAACGCCGTTGATAATATTACTTGGAGCACAGATCTCTAATACTCTACCATCATATTTATATATACTTAGAGTATAATTGTAGAGTTTTAGTACGTCTCTCTCTTCACTAATCATCCACGCATATGCTCCTCTAATACTATAGACGTCAAATCGTAGTGTTAAATTCAAACACCCTCCAGGCTTTATTATTCCAGGTGCTAATGGCCCTATATTCTCAGCTACTATTTCAACAGCATTTGTTTGTATTTCAGGTATTTTTAAACTAATAGTAGAGGCTATAGGGGTTGAAGTAAATGTAGTGGTTGCTGAAGAGACTATGATGACTATTAAGATTAATGTGAAAAACTTCTTTAAGGCCTTATTAGAACACATTATTTTCACACCAAGTGTTATTAAGCTACAATGTGCTTAAAAGTAAATATTGCTCTACGTTTCTGTATAGGGTGTGTTGTTCTGAGTAGTAGGAGGGTTCGTGGTTTTTCACATGAACGTGAATTAGCTAGGAGATTGTGGTCTCGTGGATTAGCTGTTATGAGAGCTCCTGCTAGTGGTAGTAAGGTTAAGAGGCTTGTATACCCGGATATAGTTGCTATTTATAAAGGGCGGGTTTTAGTATTTGAAGTTAAAACTACTAGTAGTCTTAGAGACATCTATATACCTAGGCGTCAAGTAGAGAAATTAGTAGAGTTTACTCGTAGAGCTGGTGGTGAAGCATATATAGCGGTGAAAATTACTGGTACTGGTGAATGGCTTTTTGTGAATATCGATAAGCTCTTAAAAACCTCCTCTGGAAACTATAAGTTGCCGAGAAATATGCTTGGAGAAGCTTTGAAACTAGCTGCTCTTGTAAGTCTTGTTAAGGGTGTTAAAGACCTCTTTGAATTTACTAATAGTAAATCAGAGTCTACTTAAGTATTACTTTTAATACAGCACCTTGTTTTTCAGCGATTTTTCTAAATCTATTGAGCTTTCTCCTATATACTCTAAAGACATCTCGACTAACCTCTACGACAATGCCGTCGTTAGTCACACTTACATTTACCTCTGGTATTGATGCCTTAATTCTATCTGCGAGTTCACTCCAGCCTTGTGGTGTGTGTTTTAGTTTTCTAATGGGTACAACTACTGTCTGCTCGCCGAAAGTGTAGATTTCATATTCTAGTTCACCGGTTAAGAAGTCTCTTACTTCTACTACTGGTCTTGAGAGCTCGGCTTCACGTAGGCCGGTGGGGAGTTTCACAGTCATTCTCACCTCATATACCTTCTCCACATAGCCGTTCTTTATGAATATTACAGTATCTACAATAGAGGGGATCATGCCTAACTCTACTCTACCAATAAATCTCTGTATAGCATCTATAGGTGAAGTTGCATGTACAACTCCAATCATACCTATACCTGCGAGTCTTAAGTCTGCGTATAATTTAAAGTCTTCATCTGTCCTCATCTCGTCGAAGACTGTGTAGTCTGGTCTTGAGAGGAGTAATATGTCGTGTAATTCACCCATATCAGCATAACTCTTACTTAGTTGTGTTATTTCATCTGGTAATATCATGTCGCGAGGTGACTCTATAGTCTTTACGACTTTACCCATACGCATATAGTATTCTGCGAGAGCTTGTGCAAAAGTAGTCTTACCCATACCTGGGGCTCCAGCTATTAGTATTCCCTCAGCTCTCTCATTTAGCCTCTTAATTAGCTCCCCTGGTAAATTATAGTCTTCGAGTTTTAGCCTCTTAACAGGCCTTGTAATAGTTATTTCCCATCCATCGCCCAGCGGAGGCCTCACAATTATTACTCTGTAAGGGCCTAGCTGAATAATTGTTGATCCTCCACGATCTATTTCAATGAAGGAGTCTCTTCGCCTCTTGGCTTCTTCTATTATTTCATTAGCTATTCTCTCTAAGTCTTCACGTGTAAGGATATTATCTTCGAGTTTAACGTATTTCCAGCTACCTGGTCTACCAACTTTAGTTACAGGTATACTGTTCTCTCTTAAGTGTACACTCATAGTGTCTTCTCCGAAGAACTTCTCGAACTCTAAAACTCTACTAGTCCTCCTCTCAGCTAATAATACCTGTATACCCATAGATCTACATATCTCATATTGCACTTCATCACCAGTAATAACAGTAGCTCCCGTGGAGAGAGCATATTCTCTAACAACACTATTAACCTCGCTAATAGAGTCTTCTTCTCTCTCGCTGAGTACTCGAAATCTCTCACCAGAGAACTCTACTACGACAACTCCCTTTAAGTGAAGCTCTCTGAGTCTTCTAAGCTCTTCAAGACCTGCAAATCCTAATACACGGTTTTTAGAGGCAAAGTATTCAAGTAAGTAAAGTAGTGCGCGGTGAATTATAATTCTCCCACTAATAACTCCATCTTCTATAAGTCTACTCACAGCACCCTGAGTTATCGCGGTGAAATCTGGAACATATAGTGCTTCGCCAGCTACCTTCATTGAATTCAAACCTCACACAAAATGTTTTAACTCCTAGTCCTTAATATCATCCTTAATATTTCTTATTAGTAGAATATTACATTACCCCTAGTCACGTTGAAACCTATAAAGACTTAATAATCTCTTTTCTCAAAGGCTTTAAAAGTGTTTAGTGTGGAGAGATGTTTAAAAGTAGTTTTATAATTGTGTTTGAATTGAAATAGAAGTATGAGAGTAGAGTAGGAATATTAGTTAATATAAAAATAGTTTAGATTTTATCATGTAAGAAGGTTTCACCAGAGAACTGGTGAAGATATATGCCCGACTTTAAAGTAGTGATCTCGGACCCAGAAGCCCCTAAGAGAGAGAGAATAGTGAGAGTGAAGATTGTAGGTGATGCTGAAATACCATTTACTGATAAAATGAAAGAGCAGTTTGAATTACCCGTAATTAAAATGAACTCTAAACTTTACAGGGAGCTTGAGGCAAAATACGGCGTAGTTACTATTAGAATGATTAGACAAGACACTAAGATGAAGGTTAAATTAACTGGTAGAGTTCAAGTAGATGATAATGTCCCTGATGGTGAAGTACGTGTTAGCTTAGCTAAACTCATAGATCTAACAGGTGTTCAGGAGATAGAGGGAGAGATTTTTAGAGCTAGAGCTTGGCAAGTGAGATTAAATGATGAGAGAACTAGTGCTTTTCTAGGGTTAAAAATAGGTGATGAAGTAAATGGATCTATTCTCGGGTTAAGAGGCGTTAAATTAATTATAACAGGTGGAAGTGATATTAGTGGTTTTCCAATGAGGCCAGATGTGCCAGGCCCGGTCAAGAAGAAGGCATTACTAGCGGGTCCACCAGGTTTTCGTCCAAGTGAAAATGGTGAGCGTAGACGTAAAATGATCAGGGGTAATACCATTGCTCTAGACACTGTTCAAATAAATACTATGATAAAATACTAATTTCTCATAATACAACTATGTATTGGTGTAAATGAGAGTGAAGATTCAACAGCCCGAGGTAAACATTGGTGTTGTGGGCCATGTAGATCATGGCAAGACCACTCTAGTACAGGCTTTAACAGGTATATGGACAGCTAGACATAGTATGGAGATTGAGAGAGGTATGACTATATTTCTAGGTTATGCTGACGGTAACATTGCGTACTGCGAAGACCTCTCTCCTCCAGAATCATATACTACAGAGCTCACGTGTCCTAGTGGATTAGAAGCTAAGTTACTGCGTAGAGTGAGCTATGTTGATGCACCTGGACACGAGGCATATATGACAACTATGCTCAGCGGCGCCATGGTTGTAGATGGTGCAATCCTAGTTATAGCTGCTAATGAGCCTTGCCCACAACCACAGACAATTGAACACTTAATGGCTCTTGAAATACTAGGTGTAAAAAACATTATTATTGTTCAAAACAAGGTAGATGTTGTCTCTAGAGAAAAAGCTCTTAAAAACTATGAGGAGATTAAAAAATTCGTGCAAGGTACTATAGCGGAGAATGCTCCAATAATACCTGTAAGTGCACTACACAAAGTTAACATCGACGTAGTTGTAGAAGCACTCTATAAATTAATACCTTTACCCCAGAGAAATCTAGAAGCACCACCAGTAATGTATGTACTTAGGAGTTTCGACATAAATAGACCGGGTACGCGTTATAGTGAAATACAAGGCGGTGTTATAGGTGGAACTATAATACATGGTGTTTTTAGAGTTGGCGATGAAGTAAAAATTCTACCTGGCATTAAGAAGCCTGGGGGGTCTGGGAAGACATCACACTTATTTACACCAGTAGTGACTAGGATTGAGGAAATGAGATTTGGTGAGTATCAGGTAGATGAGGCTAAGCCAGGTGGGTTAGTTGCGTTTAGAACTACACTAGATCCCTCGCTTACAAAGGCAAATCAATTAGCTGGCTCTATTGTTGTGAAAGCAGATTATGAATTACCAGTTGTAAGGTCTATTGAAATATCTTATAACGCTCTTAGTAGAGTTGTTGATGTGAGAGGTCAACCTGCTAAGCTCCCACCACTACAAGTTGGTGAGAAAGTAGTTGTAGCTGTTGGACCTGCTACTAGAATAGCTACTGTTAAGAGTACTCGCAAAGACCGAGTTGAATTAAATCTTGAAATGCCTGTAGCAACGTGGCGTGGTGCTCGTGTAGCTATTGGTAGGCGTGTAATTGCTAGGTGGAGGCTTGCAGGGTGGGGTTTTATTGAAGAACTCTACGAGTAGGAGGTTGCTAGTAGTGTTAGATACAAATATGTTAATGCTCGCAGCTAGTGGAATACCCGTCTTCGAGAACATTGAAGAGGAACTTGCAGTAAAACCTGAATTCATAGTTTTAAAACCTGTCTACGATGAGCTCGTAAATATAGCTAATAGTTCTAAGGGTATTACAGCTAAAAAAGCACTTTTTGCTCTTAAATTAGTTGAAAAGTACTGTAGAATAGTAGACTATAGTGTAGAGTCTGGTGAGAGCGTTGACGACGCCATTATAAGATTTGCTCTTCAAAATCACGCTATAGTAGCCACAAATGATAGAGAATTACGTAGAAAACTGAGAATACATGGTGTTCCAGAAGCATATTTTAGAGAAGAGGCTAGAAGAGTGAAAATCGAGGGACTATATATTTAACTATCATATAATTGATTAAAAGTGCTTAGAGAGCGTGAAATACCGTGTTTATATTGGTTAAAGCTAGAGATGTGGTTAGAATACCGCCAAGTAAATTTATGAGGCCTTTAGAGTCTGTTGTATTAGAGGAATTGAGATCTAAGTATGAAAACATGTTAGTATATATTGAAGAGCCAAGTGGAGGAGTTAAACGCTTAGCAGTAATAATTGCAATAGTGAGTGTTAATGTTGATCCACTAGGATTAATAATACCTGGAGATGGAGCATCATATCACAACGTAGTATTCAAGTTCGTGGCGTTCTCACCATTTATAAAAGAAGTCGTAGAGGGCGAAGTCGTGTCTACTACGAAATCTGGTCTCTACGTGAATCTCGGCGTAATAGACGGCTTTATCCACATTAACCAGGTCTCAGATGAACATGTAACTTTTGACACAGCTTCTGGCTCACTACTATTAGAAGAGAGTAGAAGGCGTATTGAGAGAGGTGATGTTTTACGTGCAAGGGTATATGCAACTGGTATTCTACCGGGTAAGGGTATTAGAATACATATGACTATGAGGCAGCCTGGGCTTGGTAAATTAGAGTGGATTAGAGGAAAGAAGTCTACTGGGTGAGGAGATGTTTTTGAAAATGTATTTAAAAGTTAGATCACATAGCTCACGTGGTTTGGTGGCTACTACATGAGTACTAGGAGGAAGAGTATACCATTTAAGGCGTGTGTATCATGTAGAGCCCTAGTAGATAAAGATGCTGAGGTTTGTCCATATTGTGGGTCAAAGGAATTTACTAGTGATTGGAGTGGTGTTTTAATAGTAATAGAACCAGAGAACTCAGAGTTAGCGAAAACCCTAGGTGTTAGTGGTAAGGGTAGATATGCAGTTAAAATCGAGTAAAATTATGAATATTCCCGCTTTACTATTGCCAAGTGAATTTAGGAGATTTCTAGCTATGCCTCAGGGTACTTTATACATTAAGCCTACTTATGGAGATGTTAAAGGACTTGAAGCCACAGTCTCTGTTGGAGATATTGTTTCTTCAAGGCATAGGACACTGGTTAAAGTAGTTGACTATAAGAGTAGGAGGAGTCACTATGTCTCTGACAACATAGTAAAGGGTATAAGTGAGTATAGAGTAGTTATAAATCCGCCTGGTTTATTGAGTTTAAACGCTATGACTACTTCTACGAGTATTTTAAGGGGTTATATTCATGTAGTTGGAGAAGAAGATTTACTTGTAATACCGTTTCTTGCTAAGAGTAATATAAGTATTCTCTATGGACAACCAGGTACTGGTGTTGTTAAAGTTTACTCAGATGTAAATGTGGCTTTAAAAGTGTTAAAAATACTTAAACCTACTATAGTCACGTATAAGTGTGGTGTTTAAACTGTGAGTAGACATGTAAGATTACTAGATAAATATGATTGTGAAATAGTAGAAGAACGCTATAATCCAATAGTGGGGAGACGTGAAGTAGTATTAAATATCTTTCATGGTGGTGAGGGTACACCTAGTAGAGGCTTATTGAAGAAAGCAGTAGCTAGTCTCTATAATGTAGATGTGGGTTTAGTGTTTATTAGATCTATTGTAACCGAGCGTGGATTAAGTGTTAGTAGAGTAGAGTTACATGTATACGATAACCCTGAGAGAGCTAGAGCTTTTGAACCTGAATACATTATTAAGAGAGATGAGGAATCTCTCTCAAAAATACTTCAAACACAATAGGTGACTTAAATGCCCTATGTACATAAACTCTACGAGATAGACGTTAAGAAGTGGACTATTAAGAGGAGAAATAAGAAGTGTCCTAAGTGTGGTTCTTTTATGGCGTTTCATAAAGAGCCTGTGCCGCGTTGGCATTGTGGTAAATGTAGTTATGTTGAATATGTTAAGTAAAACTAGAAAGGCTTTTAATTAATGTCAACTAAGATGTGTTTTGAAATACCTGTTTTAGTGCCTTCTACTAAAGGATCGCTTGTAGTTTTCGGCGTAGAGTCTACTAGTCACACTTTTGGAGTAGGTATTATTGAGTTTCAAAATAATAATGTATGTGTTCTCGCCAATGTCTCAAGTCAATATAAGCCTGAGAGAGGTGGAATTCACCCTAGTGAGGCATCACAACACCATGTTAATGTATCTAACGAGGTAGTTAAGAGAACTTTAAGTGAAGCTGGGATTAGTATAAGTGATATTGATGTAGTAGCTGTAGCTGTAGGTCCTGGGCTTGGACCTTGTCTTCGAGTAGGTGCTACTCTAGCTAGGTTTATATCGGCTTACTGGGGTAAACCACTAGTACCAGTTAATCACGCCGTAGCTCATATAGAGATAGGTAAACTCGTAGGTAATATGAGAGACCCCCTCATAGTCTATGTTTCTGGAGGTAATACTCTCATAGCTGTTCAAAAAGATAAACGTTACCGTGTTCTAGGAGAGACCTTAGATATACCACTCGGAAATCTACTAGACACATTTACACGTGAAATTGGTATAGCACCACCATATATAGTTGGAGGTAAACACGCTATTGACATCTGTGCTGAGTGGAGTAGTGAGTTTACTCCTCTACCATACACTGTGAAAGGTTCTGATCTGAGCTTCTCGGGTTTATTAACAGCTGCTTTAAGGATTGCTAGAGAAGCTGGGGGCGATAAGACGAAACTAGGTAGAGTGTGTAATAGTTTGAGAGAGACTGCGTTTAACATGCTTATTGAAGTTGTTGAGAGGAGTTTAATGTTAACAGGTAAGCGTGAAATACTATTAGTTGGCGGTGTCGCCTCTAATACTGTGCTTAGAGAGAAATTTGAAACTATAGCTAGATTTTATGGTGTAAGATATTATGGTACACCTCCAGAGATAGCTGGTGATAATGGCTTAATGATAGCTTATACAGGTCTACTCCAATACCTATATGGTAGAATTGTAAAGCCCGAAGAACTCGTAGTTAAACAGAGATTGAGACTTGATGAGGAGGTTTATCCATGGCTTCTCTAAGCAACTCTCTCATAGCGAGAGGGGCTGAAGCAGAGATTTATGTTGCTGATTTTTTAGGAATAAAGGTAGTTGTAAAGAAGAGAGTGAGTAAACCTTATAGAAATCCCATATTTAATAAGATGTTTATTGAGTCTAGAACTAGAACTGAGGCTAAAGTTCTTTCAGAATTATACTTAGCTGGTTTACCTGTCCCCTCAGTTATACTTGTAGATGAGGAAGGTGGTGTTATAGTAATGGAGTATGTAGAGGGTTCTAGGCTCTCAGATATCTTAGGGACTCTTCCACATGAAACAATTATAGATATTAGTGGAAGTATTGGTAAGTATGCAGCATTAATGCATAATATGGAGATCTATCATGGGGATTTCACACTTGCAAACATATTATTCACGAGGAGTAGTAGTATTGTAATAATTGATTTTGGGCTTGCGGGTTATAGTACTGATATCGAGGAGTATGCTATAGACTTACACTTAATGAGTAGGAGTATTGAAGCATTATATCCAGAGTTCTCAGAGATCTTTACTAAGAATATGTTTGAAAAGTACAAAGAATATAGTAAAATCGGGGGCGAAAATGTTATTAGAAAAGTGAGTGAAATTCGCGCTAGGGGTAGATATGTTGATAGAGAAGTACGTAAAGCAATATTAAGGGAGAGGTATATTGGATGAGAAGATCTGTTTTGCTACTAGTAACTTCCACAAGTTTGAAGAAGTCTCAGAAATAGCTAGGAGTTATGGTATTATGCTAGAGCATTGTAATATACCAAAAATAGAGGTTCAAGCTGAGAGTCTCAGAGAGATAGTGTTAAAGTCCGCGATATTAACACGTCTCTACACTAATAAACCTGTCTTAGTCGAAGATGCAGGCCTCTTTATTAAAGCCTTAAATGGATTTCCAGGCCCTTATAGCAATTACGTATATAGGACTATTGGAATAAACGGCGTGCTTAAACTACTAGAGAATATAGATAATAGAGAGGCATGTTTCAAATCAGCGGCAGCTTTAATTCACGAAAACGGTGTTATAATTGATGAGGGAGAAGTCTGCGGGTATATTGTGAGATCTCCTAGAGGAACCATGGGATTTGGGTTTGACCCAATTTTCACACCATATGGCGAGACAAAAACATTTGCTGAAATGACTACTAGTGAGAAAAATAAGTATAGTCATAGAGCTAAAGCAATATCTCGTGTATTTGAAAAATATGTAGAGTTAAAGAGAACTATCTAAGTAGTTTTTAAGGGGAGTGTCTATTGTACTGTAATATGTAATGGTGAAGTCTAGTGAATAAGAAGCGTGATAAGGGGGAATCGCATTCAACGAGGCCGGCTCGTGCTGGCCCACCTCGATGGTTAAAGTTAGACCTTAGTCCAAGTGATATAGAGCAGTTAGTGGTAGAGTTAGCTAAGAAGGGTTATCCCCCATCAATGATCGGAATTATACTTAGAGATCAATATGGGATACCGTTATTAAAACAGGTCATTGGTAAAAAAGTTGAAGATGTGCTTGAAAAGCACGGTATTAAACTAGTTGTTCCAGAAGACCTCTTTAACTTAATGAAAAAAGCTGTAAATCTACGTAGACACCTTGAAGAACACCCCAAAGACTATCATAGTGAGCGTGGCTTAATCGAAGTTGAATCTAAAATACATAGACTTGTAAAGTACTATAAGAGTGTAGGTAAACTCCCACCGGACTGGAAATATGACCCAGAGGCTGCTAAGTTAATTATATCAACAGGCCTCTATAAGACTACTCAGACATCACAAAGAACACGCTTATAATGAAACTCAACTACTCTTACTAATTGGTGTCAAGTTTACTTGAGTGAGAAGACATTTATAGATTTTATAGAGTCTTATAGGAGCCTCACAGTGGTGTCAGATAGCTCATTAGACTCCTTGCTCTCAGCTGGAATACTCTTTAAGAATCTAAGTGAACATGGCTGGGATGTTAGAGTTAACTTAGATCCTAAGATACTCGTAGACTATAAAGATGACCCTGCAATACTCCTAAATCTACAGCCACTAAACGCTAAGAAACAAATTACATTATCAACAACCACTAGCTCTGTTACAGCGCTTGTAGTTACAATGCTTGAGAAGAGCATTGGTAGTATTAGTAAGTGGGATAAAGTATTAGCCCTTCTATCGGCACTATATCGTGGATACTATGATTTTAAAGCAGGATCTTTTCTAGGTGTTGAGAACACTATTTTCAGTGAGCTCTCAACTCAGAAAGTATTTACAGAAGTTGTTGGTTTAAGATTATGGGGGGCTAAGAGGAGAAATCTAGTAGCAGCATTAACGAGGACACTAATCCCCTTTATTCCCGGAATTACTGGTAATGTGGAAAACGCCACTAAAGTTGTAAGAGAGGTTTATGGTGTCAATGACCCGCTCTCTGTTAAGCAGAAAGAGCTTACTAGTGATGAAGATGTGAAAAGAGTTTCAGATCTCATAAAGAGGATCAATGAAATCTCACAGCACTATGTGAAGAAAGATCTACAATTACAATTAAAACTCGTAGGAGACTTCTACATGTATATACAAGTACACGGTGTAGTATTAGAATTAGAGGCTTATGAGACCTTGGGGAACCTAGTAGTATATGGAAGTATGTGTAAAAATTGCCCAGTAGACTTAGTTTTAACACCACTAAGTATAGATATGTTATCGCAGATTTTTGCACTATGTAGTAGTAGTTTAGATTACTTGGCAATATCTCTCTCTAATCAAATAGTAGAATTTCTCAGAGATGAGAGGAGTATATTTGAATGTGAAGATTCAATGCAGAGACCAGATTTAGTAATTGATATATTACTATATCACGGTATTATTCCACGAGACAGACCCATTAAACTCCTCTGTAATGGGGAAGAAATGACTACTCTGAGAGAATTATTAAGGCTTGGTGTAAAGCCTGAGGAGGCGTATTCTAAGTGTACAGAGGATCAATTATGCAAAGTATAGTAGAGGCTATATTAAATATTACTGGAGAATGTCAACTAGTAGATTCTACTAGGAGAGCTCTTACACCTGATAATCAAAATGTACCGGGAAATATGCGTATTTTAGAGATTTTTAGAGAGATTCAAGGTACTAATGAATGTGTATACTCTATGGAGATCCACGTATACGCTGATAGTATTATTGATGCTCTAAAGAGGGCTAAGGCAACTATAAATGACTCCTTATTAGTATTAAAAGCTGTTTTAAACATATATAACTCGCTTAAGAGTTAATAAACCCTGTAGTGTTAAATATGAGTTCAGCTATTAGAGAGGTGCTTAGTTAAATTGTCTAGTAAGCCTATTAAAGACAAGTGGAAGTTGAAGAAGTGGTATGAGGTATTAGCGCCAGAAATGTTTAATAATATTAGTTTAGGGACAATACCTGCGGATGACCCGGATAAATTGATTGGGAGAGTATTAGAGACAACACTCTATGATATAACGGGTGATATTTCACAAGTACATGTAAAATTATATTTTCAAATAATTAAAGTTGAGGGAGATAAAGCATATACGTGGTTTAAAGGACACGAGTTAGCTAGAGATTATATGAGGAGTTTAATTAGGAGAAAGAGTAGTAAAATACAAGGTATATTTGATGTAACTACAAAAGATGGATATGTATTGAGAATTACAATAATTGCTTTAACGAGTTATAGGTGTAAAACTAGTCAGAAGAGAGCTATTAGAAAAGTTATGTATAACTACATTACTAATAAAGCTCCAGAACTAACACTGGCCGAGTTTTTATCAGAGACCTTGAGTTATAAGATCTCTAATGAAGTAGCTGAGCGAGCGAGGAAGATCTATCCTATAAGAAGAGTAGAAGTATATAAGACAAAGCTACTAATGGTGCCAACACCTGAGGGACCTAAACCAGCTATAGTAATATCTCCTATACAACTACGTAAAGCTATGCCAGGCTAAATTCTATACGTTTTAAATCAGCTTTATTTAACATTAATGTTATTTAATTATTTCTACCTATTATTAGTAGTTTTAGGGCTTTAACGTGTCTTTAAAGGCTATTGTACTCGCTGCTGGTGAGGGTACAAGGCTTAGACCTGTAACTGAGACTAGGCCTAAAGCACTTATACCTATTCTTTGTAAGCCACTATTACAATGGCATATTGAGGCATTATTAGAAATTGTAGAGGAAATAGTTGTTGTCACTGGTTACATGTCTGAGCTTGTAGTTAAATATCTTGAGAGCACAGGGCTTATGAGTGGGAGAATTAAAATTGTGAAGCAAGAGGTTCTTCTAGGTACTGGTCACGCTGTTTTAGAAGCTATTAAAGTGCTTAGTCCAGATGACGTGGTTATAGTGTCTTACTCTGATATTTTCTTAGAAGATTGGAGGGTTTTTGAGGAAATTAGTAAAATAGATGATAATGTAATTGTCGGTGTACATGTTCCAAATCCACAGGATTATGGAGTTCTCATAGTGGATAATAATATGTGGTTAAAGCAGATTATTGAAAAACCAGAGCAACCACAAGTTGACCTGGTAAACGCAGGCATTTATAAGCTGAGTGTTAGAGATATTGTAGAGAATAGTGATGTTCAGTTAAGTCCACGTGGTGAATTAGAGTTTCCAAGTATAATTAATAGGGTTGTTGCTAAGAAGCCTGTGAGAGTTTTTGAGTATAGTGGTAAGTGGATTGATGTAGGTAAGCCATGGCACATATTAGAGGCTAATAAAATAGCTCTTTCAAAAATAAAAACTACTATTAAAGGAAAGATCACTGAGCCTGTTTACATCAAGGGTGAAGTATATGTTGAAGAAGAGGCTGAGATATTGCCTTTCACAATTATAGAGGGACCTACGTATATTGGGAAAGGTGCTAGAATAGGGCCACATGCTTACATTAGACCGTGGAGTGTTATATGTCAAAATTCAAAAATAGGTTTCTCAGTTGAGGTTAAAGAGAGCGTTATAATGGAGAATGTTCATGTATCTCACTTATCTTACATTGGTGATAGTGTTATATGTGAAAGTGTTAATCTAGGTGCTGGCACAGTAATAGCGAATTTGAGATTTGATGAAAAGCCTATTAAAATGAACATTAAGGGCGTCGTAGAGAATACTGATAGAGTTAAATTAGGGAGTATTATTGGGGCTTATGTAAAAACAGGTGTTAATGTATCAATAATGCCTGGTGTTAAAATAGGTTCTTATAGCTGGATAATGCCGGGTACAGTTGTATATAGAGATGTCCCCTCTAAGGTTATTTATCCCTCACATAGTACATTACTAATGGAGACTAAGTAGTGATGTATGTGTCTCACGAGTTTAGTGTTGAAGAATTCAAGAAGAAATTTCCAAGATTAGCTGAGGAGATTTTTAGTGATAGAGATAAGCAGTTAACACTTAGAGTAGAGAGTGGGTTTTCAGATCCCTGGAGAAATTATGTACCTACAGTTGTAGATTATATTAGGAGGTGTAAGACTACTGAAGAGGCTATTAGAGTTGTAGAGTATCTCGCTAAGAGAGGTGAATTAACAAGCGAGGAGGCTGAGGAGTTAAAGAAGATTCTTGTAAATCATGGAGTTGAATTTTTTGGTAGTAGGAAAGAAGATGACTACTACTATAAGGAGGCTAAGAGATATTGGAGTCTTATGAGGAGGCAACAGAGGCTTCATAAAAGTTAAAGTACAATCTCTACTAGTGTGATAGTGTAGAGACTATTTTTACAACGTCGTTGTCTTCGAGAACATAGGATTCTCCAACACGCCTCTTCTTTTTAGCGTCAATAGCATATAGAAAACCTTCTCCTAGGGCTGTGTGTATCATGTATGCTAATTCTCTAACAGTAGTACCCTTTTCAACTAAATAAGCGTCTGGGAGCACGTTGCCCGCGTGATCACTTAGTTTACTTTCATCAGCTACAGGATACACTGCTATGAGTTTTAATTTTTCAAAAACAGCTCTTTGTAAAATCTCCTGAACTCCAGTCGACCCATAGGGCTTTAGAACATTCTCTTGAATCATTTCTAAAACTCTCAATTGTTCTCGTGTTAATGCCTTTGAGTTTATAATATTAAATGAGCTATCTCCAGGGGTATATTCTATAAGGCCGGATTGAGCAGCTTTTCTGAGAATTAGCTCTGCTAGTGCACTGACAGGTACGACGTTTTCTCTGCCATATAGCTCTACAAGTCTCTTTACATTATCTCTCGCCTCGTAGTGATCTGCTTTATTCGCCGCTATTATAATTGGCTTTGAGACTTCTCTAAGTGCTAGGGAGAATGCTTCTATATCGCTAGTAGTCCAGTTTTTTGGGTGTTTGGATTCTAGTTGAGAGCGCCTTATAGCTTCTACCACGTGTATTCTCTTTATGTTTAATCCTGAGAGATTTTGGTAAATAGTGTCTAAGGGGTTTTGTGCAGTAGTAATACTTCTAGATATCTTACTCTCCCATATTCTCATAATTGTGTTTTTAAACCACTCGTTAATCTCGAAGAGTATGTTTTCAACCTCTTCCACAGGATCAGCTGTACCTGGTTTTACTCTATTACCATCTAAGTCTGTTGATCCAGCCGCGTCAACTACGTGTATGAGGACGTCTGCTTGTCTAATATCATCCATAAACTTATTTCCTAAACCCCTACCTCTATGTGCTCCTGGAACTAATCCAGCAACATCCATTATTTTTACAGGGATAAATCTAAATCCTCTAATACAAAAACCACTTCTAGGGTTACAAGTACTCAAGCTTAGTTCTACGTGAATACACTTCTTCTTAACATAGGCTACACCAATATTTGGCTCTATTGTAGTGAAGGGGTGATCTGCTATTTTAACTGGGATAAGTGTCATAGCTGAGAAGAGAGTAGATTTACCTACATTAGTTTTACCCACAATACCAATTAACTTCTCTACTACAGGCAAATAGCACTCCCCTGTACTCTATATAAACCCCTAGCACATCTTTAAGTATAATCGGCACTAAAATGGTGTTTATCTTGGCAAAAAGTATGTATCACTATTTAGCTCAGACTTGGCAACAGATTTATAAAGGAGATCTCAAGAAACTGCTCCGCGAGAAGTTATTAGAGTGGAGGAGAGAGCCAAGTGTAGTTAGAGTAGAGAAGCCTACGAGGCTTGATAGAGCTCGAGCCCTAGGCTATAAGGCGAAAATAGGTTTTATAATTGTACGTGTACGTGTTAGAAAAGGTGGTCAGAGGAGGCCTAGACCTGATAGTGGGCGTAGACCTAAGAGAATGGGTGTTTATGGATATGCTCCAGCCAAGAGCTTGAGGCTTATAGCTGAGGAGAGAGCTGCTAGGAAATATAGGAATCTAGAGGTACTAAATAGCTATTATATTGGCGAAGATGGTAAATATAAGTGGTTTGAAGTAATATTAGTTGACTCACATCATCCATCGATATGTAGAGATCCAGAGATCAAGTGGATTTGTGAGCCACAAAATAGGGGTAGAGTGTTTAGAGGATTAACAAGTGCTGGTAAGAAAATGAGAGGTTTGAGGAAGAGTAGGGGGTTGAAAGGCACTGTGTACTATAAGTGGAAGAAGAAGCAAAAAGAACGCTTATTAAAGAAGAGGCATGAGGCTAGTAGAGGGGCTCGTGAACCTTGGCAAGTAGCAGAAAGACTGAAAGAAGAAAAGTAGAGGCCTTAACACTAAAGATCACTGCTTTTTGCCACGCTACAGAGGAGTGTTCACGTGTTGAAGAATCTATGAAAAACCTCCTCCCAGAGGACATTAGATCTCAGCTCACCACCGTAGTGAAGCATGAGAAGGGCTATTATGGAAACCCTATAACAATAATGACTATTGAAGTAAAAAATCCAGTGTTAGTAAGTTCAATAATGAAGTACATAGCGAGTAAATTAGAAGAGACTGAGAAGAGGATATTGAAGATCACTAGTAGGCTTAGATATGATCCTGGGGAGAAGAAGTTTACAGTGAGATTTTCTAAGCAAAGTCTACTTAGAAGTAAATTTCAATTATCAGATACAGATGACGTGGTTAAACTCATAGTACACTTAAAGAACATTAAAAGCCCTAAAGATCTAGAGGAATTTTTAAGTGATATGAATTTAATTGCTTAACCAATAAGTAATGGTAATTAAAAGGTAAATTTACCTCTACTCCTAGATCTATCTTACTATGAGGGGTTGATATTTGAGACGTGTTTTTGCCGATATTCATGCAGCTCTTTGTACTGATGAAAATCTCTCTATGTACTATAAGCTAGGGTATACTCTCATTGCCTGTGAGAAGTTTTCAGGTAGAACTAGTGAGATGGCTGAGAGAGGTGTGAGTGTTGTAGGTAAAGTTGTCATAGATGCTAGTAGTACTAGTGATCTTAGGGAGGCTCTTGGGAAAGTTAAGTATAGAGAGAGCGTTATAGCTGTACATCCTGAGAGCGTAGAGGTTGCTAGGTGGGCTGCTCATGATGGTAGAGTAGATGTTATTCTCTTAACGCCGAGTAATATTAGAATATTTGATAAGAGGCAGTTTAGTACAATGAAGTATTATAGTAAGCCCTTAGAAATACGTATACCTCACCTGCTCTATAGTAATAATGAGGTGAAGAGTTATTTTTACAGGAGATTAAATATGCTTGTGAGATTTAAACTGGGATTTGCACTAGGCACTTCTGCGAGTAGTTTTTATGAGCTCTTACATCCACTTGTAGCTGTTAAAGCTTTGAAAACACTTTATGATATTCCAGAGAAAATAGCACTATTAGCTTTAACTGATATTCCAAGACAAATAATATTTCGAAAATTAAATGTGTGAGTTAGGTGTCTTAGTGGTAGATATAATATTATTATTTAGTATTATATTAGCTTTAATACTGGCATTTCTAATTATAATCTCAATTACACTGTTAAGATTTAGGCGTTTAGTAGGGGCGTGTATAGCTCTCTTAAGGGCTAGAGAGGAGCGTAGTGAGGTTAGTAAGAAATTAAGGAGGAGATATGTTGTCTTCACCGCGATCTGTGAAGAGAGAGTTAGATTCAGCGATCTCCAAGAGGCTGTTTCAAGTAAGTTTTGTGAATTATTTAGTGAGACTATGTATTATAAGGCCTCTCCACAACTAGTATTATTTGATGAGAGTACTCAGAGAGGAGTGTATAGAGTAACACACCTCTATCTAGATCACCTTATTGTCGCTCTCGGACTAGTAAAAAACATTAAAGGTAAGAAGTGTATATTATTGCCGCTGAGAACAACCGGGACATTGAAAAAAGCTAGAGAGTTAACTAGAAAGCTTAGATTTTAAGGACTATTAAAAATACTATAATTGGTGATGAAGCCGCTCCAGTATGATCGATGATTACTTCGCGACGATCTGATGACAAATACTACACAAACTCATATATCTCCCAGCAGCTCAGCTATATTAATTAATAGCTAAGATCTCAACTACGAGCCCCCGATAACATCTCTTTTTAAATGCCTTGTTCTTAGCCTACTAATAGCCCAGATGCAAAATGATACGTCGTAAAAGGCTACGACACATACTAGAGTCTTCACGTCATTTAAAAACTTTTAGTTATGAGATTTTTGTGTTTTAATAAGTGGTTTAGGAGTGCGGGGGGTGGGATTTGAACCCACGCAGGCCTACGCCAGCGGATCTTAAGTCCGCCCCCTTTGACCAGGCTCGGGCACCCCCGCGTCTCCTAATATTTTTCTAGTGGGAGGGGTTTAAATAGTGTAGTGTGTTTTGTTTTTATTATTCCCTAAATTATTTTATACACGTAAGGTAGTTTAGTAGTGTAGTGTATATGTGGGTGTAGTGTATGAGTTTGCCAATAACAGCTGCCTATGATAGGGCGATTACGATATTTGCGCCTGATGGTAGGATATATCAGGTTGAATATGCATTTGAGACTGTGAGGAGAGGATGGACTAGTCTCGGTATTAGGACGAGTAGTGCTAGTGTTATAGCTGCCGAGAAGCGGAGGGTGTTACCGCTTGCGGATGAGAAGAGTGTGAGAAAGATATTTAGAGTGGATGATCACATAGGGGCTACATACGCGGGCATGGCTGGTGATGGGAGAGTACTATTAGATTATGCTATACAGCAAACACTCTACTATAGGTTTATATATGATGAGCCTATTCCAGTAGAACACCTCGTTAAATTAGTGTGTGATGTTAAACAAATCTATACACAACATGCTGGTGTAAGGCCTTTTGGAGTAGCAATAATATTTGCAGGTGTTGATGACAGAGGATTACACCTCTACATGACAGAGCCTAGTGGTAACTACATTGGTTACTACGCTATTGCTATAGGTGAGAAGAGTAATGTTGTCCAAGACTTCCTCGAGAAAAACTATAAATACGATCTTGACACTAAGAGCACAATTAAATTAGCTATACAAGCTATTGTAAATATTATTGAGAGTAAGCCATATGAGAGCTTTATAGAAGTAGGATACGTAGATAAAGAGACTAGGAAATTTAAACTACTAAGTGAGAGTGAGATTAAAGAATATATTGAAGAACTTGGACGTGAAGGTAAAATAAAAGTCTAAACTTATTATTGATTATTAAGAGAAGTTTACGAGTTGAGTTTAAATATTTTTAAACATAGATCATGGGTGTTTTTGTTTTGAGCGAGAAATATGTTATTGCCAGATATGAGGCTAAGGGTCATAGATTTGAAGTCTTAGTAAACCCTGATTTAGCAATTAAGCTTAAAGAGGGTAAATCAGTGAGTATTGATGATGTACTTGTAAGTGACTTTATCTATAAAGATGCTAAAAAAGGTCTTAAAGCTTCACCTGAAGCTATGCGTGAGGTTTTTGGAACAGAAGATCCGAGAACAGTAGCTGTTGAAATTATTAAACGTGGTGAAATACAATTAACAGCTGAACAGAGGAGAAAACTTATTGAGGAGAAAAAAGCTCAAGTATTAAATCTAATAGCTAAGAATGCTGTAGACCCGAAGACGAAGTTGCCAATACCATTAAAGAGGCTGGAATTAGCATTAGAGCAGACGAGGGTGACTATAGATCCCTTTAAACCAGCTGAACAACAATTAGATACTATAGTGTCTCAGTTAGCTAAGGTTATACCGATAAAAATAGCACGTGCATATGCTATAGTAAAGCTCCCTCCAGAATGCACTGGCAGGGGGCTTAGAGTATTACAGAGTATGGGTGTAGTTAAAAAGACAACTTGGCTTAGTGATGGTAGCTTACAAGTTGAATTAGAAATTCCCGCTGGTCTTCAACAAGAATTAATAGATAGAGTTAACGCTATAACTAAGGGTAGTGGTGATGTGAAAATTACAAGTGTTAGGTGATTTAGTTGTCAACAACTACTCCAACATTAAAAATACTAGTTGCAGATAGACAAATAGTGAGGCCTGGAGACTGTTTAGCACTAATTGAGGGTGTATTTGAGCAGAAATTAAAACATATTCCGGAGAAACACATCTATATACTTGGTAATAGAGTATATAGTGATGTAGTTGGAGTTGTATCAATTGAAAATAATACTTTAAGTGTAGTACCCCTCGAGAGCACTTATATACCTAGGAAAGATGACACCGTGATAGGTGTTATTAGTGGTGTTAGTGTTTCTTCTTGGAGTGTTGATATTAAATCACCATATAAAGCAATACTCCCAGCTTCAGATGTTATTGAGGGGTTTAATCCAGCTATACATAATTTGAGAAATTATCTCGACATTGGAGACTATGTATTAGCAAAAGTAGCTGCATTTGATAGACTAAGAGATCCTGTCTTAACTGTTAAGGGTAAGGGTCTTGGAAAAATTATTGATGGATATGTAGTAGAGATTAAGCCTAGTAAAGTTGCACGTGTTATTGGTAAAAAGGGGAGTATGTATAATTTATTGACAAATATGACTAAATGCGAGCTCGTAGTAGGAGTTAATGGGTATATATGGGCTAGGTGTCCTGATGAACGAGTACTAGATGTCTTAGTTAAAGCTATAAGGCTCATAGAGACTAAAGCTCATGTGAGAGGTCTCACAGAAGAAGTTAGATCTTACTTAGCATCAAAACTAGGTGTTCAATTGTGAGTGTTCAAAAGCCCGTTTTAATCCGCGAAGATGGGAGAAGAATAGATGGGAGAAGACCTGACGAGATGAGACCTGTTAAAATAGCTGTAGGTGTATTGAAAAACGCTAATGGCAGTGCTCTAGTAGAGTATGGTGAGACAAGAGTATTAGCAGCTGTTTATGGGCCTCGCGAAGCATTACCCAAGTATATGAGTATGCCTATGCGGGCTACTCTACGTGTACGCTACCACATGGCACCCTTCTCAACAGATGAGAGAAAAAGTCCTGCACCAACTAGGAGGGAAATAGAGCTCTCTAAGGTTATTCGAGAAGCACTTGAAGCCATAGTATTTAGTTCACTCTTCCCTAGAACGGGTATAGACGTCTTTATAGAGGTGTTACAGGCTGATGGTGGGACTAGAACAGCTGGGCTTACAGCGGCTTCAATAGCTCTAGCTGATGCTGGAATACCATTAAAAGATATTGTGATCGGGGTTGCTATTGGGAAAGTTAATGGTGTATTAGTATTAGATATTAATGGGTTAGAAGACGAATATGGTGAAGCCGATATGCCAGTGGGTATAGCGCCAAATCTCGGTGAGATTGTTCTCTTCCAGTTAAATGGTGTACTTACACGTGAAGAGGTGAAAGTGGGCTTAGATATGGCGTTTAAAGCAGCTGAAAACATTTATAAAATTGCCAAAGAAGCACTTTACAATAAGTACATTAAAGTATTAGAAGAGGTGAAGTTTGAATGAGCATTACGCCTGAGAGAGAAATCGTGCCTAAAATGCAGTTTGAACAGATTGTTAAGAGTATTAAGCGTGGTGAGAGAATTGATGGCAGGGGGTTATTAGACTATAGACCTATATCAGTAATACTTAGCCCTATAAAGAAGGCTGAAGGTAGTGCTCTAGTTAAGCTAGGCAAAACCCAGGTTATTACAGGTGTGAAACTAGATCTTGGAGCTCCATTTAGAGATAGACCTAATGAGGGTGTTTTACAAGTACACGCTGAATTTGTACCTCTAGCTTCTCCCTCATTTGAACCTGGACCCCCAGATGAAAACGCCATTGAAGTAGCTAGAATAGTTGATAGGTCGCTTAGAGAGCCGCGTGCTATTAGACTCGAAGACCTTGTCATAGAGCCAGGTAGAACTGTATGGGTTGTCTATAACGACATTTACTTAATTGACCACGATGGAAACATTGTAGACTCTAGTATGCTTGCATCTATGCTTGCTCTTGCAACCGTTAAAATACCTAAGCTCATTAAGACAGAAAGTGGACAATATATATTAGATAAGAGTATGCGTGAAACACCATTACCATTAAATCTCCTAGTAGCTACTGTGACTATTGGTGTATTAGAAAACACTCTCTTTGTAGATCCAACTCTCGAGGAGGAGAAGGTCGTAGATACGTTGATAGTTTTAGCTGTAGATGAAAAGGGGAGAATTTGTGGTGCACAGAAGAGGGGTGAGAAGAGTATTTCGAGAAAACTGCTTGAAAATGCATTAGATATTGCTTCTGAAAAGGGGTTGCAATTAGTGAGTTTTATGAGGAATGTGTTAAATAACCCACAAGACTACATTAAACCACTAATAGAAATGTAGGTGGTGTTTATGGGTAGAACTAGAGTTGTGGGTATTGCTGGCAGATATGGGGCAAGATATGGTTCAACACTCAGAAAAAAGGTTAAAGAAGTTCTTGAGAGGAGATATGCTGATCACACGTGTCCATTTTGCGCACACAAGGGGTATGTTATGAGATTAAGTACTGGTATTTGGATTTGTAGAAAATGTGGTGCTAAATGGGCTGGAGGCTCATATATACCTAGAACAGGCCTATCTAAAACCTACTCAGAGATTATTATTAGGGAGTAAAACTATTGTTTCTCATTACTACATCACATCGCTCTTCGCCTCGAGTTAGATCTCTTGTAAAAGACCTTGTAAGCGTGTTTCCAGGGGCTTTAAGAGTTCAGCGAGGACATAGAACACTTAACGACCTAGCTGTAGAAGCATATGTAAATAGATTAAAATATGTTTTATTAGTCGGAGAGCTACATGGAAACCCTAAATTAATATCAATATATGAAGTCCTTGAAGAACCTGAGTTAAGGCTAGTAAAAATAGTTGATCTACTACTTAAAGGCGTCAAGTTATCTAGAGAAAATCCTTCATCGGCGAGAATATATGGTGTTGAGACTTTAAGTATTAACTACTCTAAGTGTATTTCTAGCGACTGTTATCTCCTCGCAGACGTCTTAACCAAGATTTTTCAGCCTAGAATTAGTGAGAACCCGGATATTACAGTGATCTTGGATGAGGAAAAGTATATTGAGGTTAAATTTCAAGGTGTTCATGGAAAACTCGTGGGCCCAGTGTTAAGAGTACTTAGAGTAGTTAAGAGTGGTGATATTGAAACTTAGAGTTGTATATAAAGTAGAATTAGACGATCGCTTGGTTGAAGCAGTGTATAAGGCACTTACACCTGAAATGTCAATACTGCCAGAGACTTGTAGAGGTGAAGTTAATATATCTCAGAGGACCCTTATATTGATCTTTGAGTGTTCTAGTCTTAGTAAAGTGAGAGCTTTAAATAATAATTTAATAAGTCTTCTCGCTCTACTATTAAGAATTGTAGGTGAATTAGAAAATGTCGGAAACTCTGCGTGAGAAGAGTCTGCCACCAGAAGTTCAGCAATTAATAATTCAATATCAGACTCTCAGAGAACACTATGCTAGAATAGAGACAGAGCTAAGAACAGTTGAAGCTGAGCTGAGTGAAATAGACAGTATTAATGATGCTTTGAAAAACTTAGATGATAGTGTAGAGCTCTATAAGAGTGTAGGACACGTGTTAATTAAAAAGACACGCTCAGAGATATTAAGAGAGCTTGAAGAGAGAAAAGAATTACTCATTATTAGGAGAGATAAGTATAAGAAGCAATTAGAATTCTTAAATAAGCAAATACAAGATCTCGAGAACAAGTTAAGAGATGCTTTAGCTAAACATGGGATTAGTGTTGGTTAGTGAGGAGAATAGTTCACAGAGAGATCAAGAGTACTTAGCTATACTGAGAAATCTACCATTAGAAAAACTCGAAGAAATATTACTAGTAGTTGAAAAGAGTATTAAAGAATATCTTGATGAGAAGCTTAAAAGGCGTGGTGAATATACAATTGTAGCTAGTATTTCAAGAGGCGTTAGTGGCGTGGATCTAACCATAGATCTTCGGGTAAATCACTGTATTACGCCTCGCGAGAAGTGTAGTGATATTGTTAGTAGTGCGTTGAGCTATGCTAGGAGGCGGGTTGAGGAGTATTTAGAGAATTTAAGTGTAAGAAATTTGTAATTTTATAAGAGTTTTAAGGGATTTAGACTCATTTATGAATAATAATGGTGTATAGTATGGTTAAATATAAGCAGACTATTGAAGTATTAAGGATTATGAGGAACATTGATCAAATCAGGAATATAGGTATAACGGCACATGTAGATCACGGTAAGACGACATTATCAGACTCTCTACTTAGTGCTGCAGGATTATTATCAGAGAAGCTAGCTGGTCAAGCATTAGCACTAGATTATCTTGATGTAGAGCAGAGGAGGCAAATGACTGTTAAAGCTGCCAATGTGAGTCTCTACCACGAGTATAAGGGTAAGCCATATGTGATAAACCTTATAGATACTCCTGGACACGTAGATTTTCAGTCTAGGACACTTAGAGCTCTGAGAGCTATAGATGGAGCTATCATAGTAGTAGATGCTGTTGAAGGGGTTATGACGCAGACTGAGATGTATTTACGTGTAGCATTAGAAGAGCGTGTTAAACCAGTTCTCTTTATAAACAAGATTGATAGGCTTATTAAAGAGTTAAAATTGTCTCCTCAGGATATTCAGCGGAGGCTAGTACAGATCGTGAGAGATATTAACGTACTTATTTCAAACTACGCTGATAAGGAGTTTCAAAAGGCGTGGCTTCTAGATCCAGCTAAGGGGCAAGTAGCCTTTGGCTCTGCTAGAGATAGATGGGGTCTTACAATACCCTTAGCTCAGCAGAAAGGTATAAAGATAAGTGATATTATTGATATTTATAATCGTGGTAGAGAAGCTGTAGCAGAATTGCAAAAAATCGCTCCACTACATGAGGCTGTATTAGACATGGTTGTTAAATATCTTCCTAATCCACGTGAAGCCCAGAAGTATAGGATACCTAAGATCTGGCATGGTGATGTTAATAGTGAAATAGCAAAATACATGGTAGAGTGTGATCCTAACGGCCCATTAATAATGATGGTTACTGATGTTAAAGTAGATCCACATGCTGGCCTAGTAGCTACTGGTAGAGTGTTCTCGGGTACTGTAAAGCCCGGTGATGAAGTATGGCTTGTTAATGCTAGGACTGCTCAGAGAGTATTACAAGTAGGGCTCTACATGGGGCCTTATAGAGAGCTAGTAAGTGATGTTACAGCTGGAAATATAGCTGCTATACTAGGTCCTGATAAAGTGAGGGCTGGTGAGACTATTGCTTCAGCCATGTTGAGAGATCAGATTGTCCCATTTGAGAGGTTTAGAATGATAACAGAGTCTGTTGTAACTATAGCTGTAGAGCCTAAAAACCCACAGCAGTTAACTAAGCTTATTGATGCTCTCTACAAGCTACATCTTGAAGATCCAAGTCTTATTGTGAAGATTAATGAGGAGACTGGGGAGTATTTAATTCACGGTGTAGGGACGCTTCACATAGAAATAGCTCTCACACTACTAAGAGAGTTTTATGGGCTTGAAGTAGTGACAACACCACCTCTTATAGTGTATAGAGAGACTATTAGATCAGCTAGTCAAGTATTTGAGGGTAAATCGCCAAATAAACACAACAAGTTCTATATTAGTGTAGAACCCCTCGACGAGGCTACAATAAAGCTTATACAAGAGGGTATTATAACAGAGGATATGGATTCACGTGAGAGGGCTAAGATTTTAAGAGATCACGCGGGCTGGGATACAGATGAAGCTAGGAGAATTATTGCTATAGATGAGAACATAAATGTACTAGTAGATAGAACTGTAGGTGTACAATATCTCCGCGAAGTGCGAGACACACTTATTCAGGGCTTTAGATTAGCTATGAGAGAGGGTCCACTAGCACACGAGCCTGTGAGAGGGTTAAAAGTAATATTACACGACGCAATAATACACGAAGACCCCGCTCATAGAGGACCAGCACAGATATATCCGGCTGTTAGAAACGCTATTTTTGCAGGATTTTTGACAAGTAATCCTACACTACTAGAACCAATACTTAAACTCGATATTAGAACACCACTTGAATATATTGGTAATATCTCAGTTATTATAACTAAGAAGCGTGGTAAAATATTGAATGTTGAGCAATCCGAGAACTTAGCACGTGTAATAGCTGAGATCCCTGTTGCAGAGTCACTTGACATAGCTGATGCTCTAAGAAACGCTACTGCAGGTAAAGCTATATGGGGTCAAGAGTTTAGTAGATGGGCTCCACTCCCAGATAGCATGTTAATGGATATGATAGCTAAAATAAGAACTAGAAAAGGTCTAAAACCAGAACCACCTAGAGTAGAAGATTTTATTAAGTTCTAATTCACTTAGAATTTAATAAGTTTATAAGTATTTTTACTTAATCTCATAGCTAAGCCAAGCTCATACATCTTAGAGAGCACTCTACCAGCACTCCTAGTTGAAGTAGCAAGTATTTTTGCAAGCTCATTAACCGAGATAAAGTAAATACCAGCCTCAATAAGCCTTAAATATAAATCATAGACATCTACAGCTACATGTACATAGCTCTTCACAATAAACACCCAGTTAAATTAAATTACAGTTATAGCTGAGAGTAAAGCGAAACTTTTAAAAAACGCCGGGGCGGGGATTTGAACCCCGGACCACCGGGTTTCCACCACGGCTACCACTATGTGGGGTTAACAGCCCGGCGCTCTTCCAGGCTGAGCTACCCCGGCTCCGAAACATTATTATTGTAATTAAAGGGTTTAAATTTAAAGTCCTAGTTGAGTAAGAGTTTTTCTCGGGGAGGCTGTTTCGGTTTCCATAATCGCTCGTGGCACTCTCATTCATTGATGTCTAAAGTCTCTCAGGGCTGTGAGGTGCGTTTATAAACCCCTCTAAGATACAGTGGTATTGGTTTTTGCTTGAGGCTGATGAACAATCCATGAACCCCGATTACTCGAGGGGAGTGGGTGTACCCCTAGGCAACTAGAGGTGAACAACTCCCGTAGAGTGGTCGGGGAGATAAAAGCCGTTGAGAGGCAGATGGTGAAGAGCCCTGCTATGAACCACCATCTGCCGAGAAACGGTTTTATGTCATGTTGTAATCTCTACTTCTTCACCGCTAGCTGGGATATATATGTTTATGTCTTCACCAATAAACTCTTTCATTCTAGTTGAGAGTACTAGGGCTTCTTCGTAGTCTCCGTGAACTATTATAATATTTCGTAGAGTATTCTTATATTGTAGAGTGTATTTGACAATGTCATCTTTACCAGCGTGGCTGGAGAGATCTATCCACTCAATTCTAGCTTTAATAGGTCCGACGTCGTGTTGAAGGAGTTGACCTTCCTCGAGAATTCTATGTCCATTGCTGTTAACTGCCTGATAGCTTACTAAAATAATAGAGTTTTTTGAGTTATCGTAGAGTTTTTTGAGGTAATAGAGGCTTGGTCCACCTTTAAGCATGCCCGCTGATGCCACAATAACACATGGTTTTCTCACAATTTTCCTCCTCATAGAGGAGTCTGTGACGAAATTAATGTTCTCGACAACTTTGTTAAAGAGAACTGGATCTCGAAGAAACCCCCTGTGTTTAGAATAGATCTCAGTAATATCTCTACTTAAGCCATCTACATATATGTCTAAGTATGGTGCATGTGTGTAAAGTAGTGTAATTACTTCTTGAGTTCTACCTACACTAAATGCTGGTATTAACGCTACTCCCCCACGATCTATAGTCTCTTCTACCACTTGGATAAGTCGCTCCTCCATTTTACCGCGTGGTGGGTGATTTCTAGATCCATATGTTGACTCCACTATTAATGTTGTTACTTTTAACGGAGCTGTATCTGCTGGTTTAAGTGTCCATGTCTGATTAGTATTGAAGTCTCCAGTATATAATATGTTTTCATCGCCCGGTGTTTCAATGTAGATCAAACTACTCCCAATAATATGTCCTGCATTAAAAAACTGCACTGAGAAATCATCTATCTGTACTTCTTCACCATACTCAACAAACTGAGCGTTACTATTCATACGATCAAACTCCCTCATTTCATAGTCAACGTAGAGTGAATTTAACCTCAGGAAATCTATTGTTAAAAGTCTAGCTACATCTATAGTTGGTCGTGTTGTTAATAGTTTTGGATTACCTGTTATATAGAGGTATGGTGCTGCACCTATATGATCTAGGTGTGCATGAGAGATCAGGACTGCAAGCACCTCTATAGGTCTCACATGTAATGGTAGTATTGGCCTATCTTTCTCGTCAAAGCTAACTCCATAGTCTAGTAAGAGCTTCTTACCTACACTCTCAACGATAATAGCTGATCTGCCGACCTCTCGCCCCCCACCAAGAACCTTAATTTTTAAATACATAGCATACACACTCCAACTCGCATTTACCAGAGTTACACATCTTTAAAACATAGTATTGAGAGTTAATATTAGAGGTGCTTTTAAAGTGATATCTCTAAGTCCACATGAGCTTAGAAGACTACTTAAGAGATATGGTGTTGAAGTTGAAGAGGTTAAAAGTGCAGAGAGAGTTGAAATACACTTAGCTGATAAAGTCATTGTCGTAGATAAACCTCAAGTGCTAGTCTTTAAGATCGCTAAGCAAACAGTATTTCAAATATCAGGTGAGAGTGTACGTGAAGAACAGAGAAAGAGATCTGAGCAGGTAGAAGAGATCAAGGTGTCAGAAGACGATGTGAAATTTATTGTTGAATATACTGGTGTAAGTTATGAGAAAGCACGTGAAGCCCTAATTAAAGCTAAAGGTGATATAGCTAAAGCAATAATGATGCTCACAAGCGGTGAGAGTAAGCAATGAATAATACACGCTTACATGGGGGAGTAGAACACATAGATCTAACTTTACCATTTAAAGGAAACTTCGATAAGATTATAAATACACCACACTACTTGCTAGGAGTCTATTATGATGGTAAACTAGGTAAAGCTGTACTTGTTTTTCTCAGCGAGAGCGGAGATAAACTTGTTAAAATAATAGATCCCACGGGGCATCACCCCTATTTTTTAACAAATGAGAGTGTTGAGAGCTTAAAGGTGAAGTTGAGTTCTGATAGTTCAGTGCTTGGATTTGAAGAAGTTCAAAAAATAGATCCACTCACAATGAGGAGTATTAAAGTAGTAAAGGTAGTTACAAGAGATCCACTAGCTGTTAAAAAATTGAGAAATAAAGTTGAAACAGCATGGGAGGCTAAGATAAAGTATCATGCTAACTACATATTTGACCTTGGACTAATACCAGGTATGAAATACGTCATTACTAGTAGTAATGGGGTTTTCAAGATCTCTATTGTAGAGCCCTCTATACCGGAATCAACACTAAAATCTATTGAGAAGCTATTTGAAAAAGAACCTGAAGAGGTAAAGAGTACTGCAAGACTATTTGCAGCACTCTTTGAAGAACCACCTCCACCTGCACTCAGAGTTTCACTAGATGTAGAGGTGTACACTCCAATTAAGGGGAGAATTCCTAGCCCTAAGCTTGCAGAATACCCTGTTATAAGTGTGAGTATAGTTGATAATAAAGGCTTTAAAAAAGTCTTTATACTATCTCGCCCATTTAAAAACAAGTTTACTTACGCATTAAACCCGAGGGAGTATCCTGTAGACGCAGAGATAGAAATATATGATTCCGAGGAGGCTCTTATACTAGAGGTTTATAAGACTATTTCAAAGTATCCTATAGTGTTAACTTATAATGGTGATAACTTCGACCTCCTCTATTTATACGTGAGATCTCTTAAACTCGGAATACCTAGGTCCATGATCCCTATTCAAATAAGGGAAGGTATGTTGGGATTAGAGACTAGTATACACCTAGATCTCTACAAGTTCTTTTCAAATAGGGCGGTGAAGAACTATGCTTTTGGAGGTAAATACCAGGAAAATAGGCTTGACGCTGTAGCCGACGCGTTACTGGGAATGGCTAAAATAGGCTTTGAAGAGACTATTAGCGTGATTTCTGCTGGACTTTTAGCTGCTTATAACTTGAGAGATGCTGAGATAACGATGAAATTAACTACTTTCAGCGATGAGCTTGTATGGAAGTTAATAGTTCTCTTAGCTCGTATTTCTAAGACTAGTTTTGAAGAGGTTTGTAGAAAACAGATTTCGAGCTGGATACAAAACCTATTCTTCTGGGAACATAGGAGGAGAGGTTATTTAATACCAAATAAAGAAGATATAGCTAATCGCGTGAGATCCTCTACTAAAGCTGTTATTGAGGGTAAGAAGTATGCTGGAGCACTCGTCATAGAGCCTCCTAAAGGAGTGTTCTTTAACGTGGCGGTTTTAGATATAGCATCACTATATCCGAGTATTATAAAGAACTATAATCTCAGCTATGAGACTGTAGATATGGATTGGTGTAGTAGGAAAGTTAGTGTCCGCGATGAGACTGGTGTTGAAATACATAAAGTGTGTACTGATAGAATTGGTTTAACAGCATTACTCACAGGTATATTAAGAGACTTTAGAGTTGGAGTTTATAAGAAGCGTGTAAAAGATAAGACATTAACACCTGAGCAGAGAGTCTGGTATGATGTAGTACAGAGAGCACTTAAAGTCTTTATAAATGCTAGTTATGGTGTTTTTGGAGATGAAAAATTTGCGTTATACTCACCAGCTGTAGCTGAGAGTGTAACTGCTCTTGGTAGAGTTGCTTTTAAACACATTGTCTGTAAGGCGTCAGAAATGGGTGTAAAGCCATTGTATGGTGATACAGACTCTATTTTTATATGGGCTTATAGTAGAGAACACCTCGAACTACTACAACAGTGGACTCAGCAAACTCTAGGTTTAGATATAGAGTTAGATAAAGAATTCACGTTTACAGTGTTTACTGGGTTGAAAAAGAATTATCTTGGAAGAACTACTAGTGGTGAAATAGAGATTAAAGGCCTCATGGTGAAGAAGAGAAATACGCCGGAGTTTATAAAAGACCTCTTTAACGCGATAAATGATAGGCTTTCAAAAATAGAGTCTCCTACAGATTTCTCAGAGTTTATTGAGTGGCTTGAGAAGACATTGAAGTATTATTATGTTGGTTTAAAGCGTAAAGAGATCACGCTAGATCAGTTGAGTATTAAAACAACTTTGTCTAAAGATCCATCAGCATATACTAAAAGTCAACCATTCCACGTTAAAGCGGCATTACAGCTTAGAAGTCATGGTGTTGATGTTCACGAGGGTGATGTAGTACTTGTAGTTATGGTTAAAGGTGGCGGCGGCTATAAGCCTACACAATTAGCTAGGCAACATGAAGTAGATTCTGAAAAATACATTGAGAGGCTTAAATCAAGCCTAGAACAACTCTTATCAGCTATTGGTGTAGAGTGGGAGAGTATAATTGGGGGTGCTAGTTTAAGAAAATTTAGTATTTCTCATTCTTCTTAAACTCCTAGGTGAAGTTTAGAGATATATGAGTATATATTACACGCTTTAGTAATTTTTAAGGAGAGGTCGAAAACGTGTTAGCTCTCTGGACTATTGTATTAATTATCATAGTGTTACTCATTGTTATACCATTATTAGCTTCAGCTATAAAGATTGTTAAAGAGTATGAGAGGTTAGTTGCATTTAGACTTGGCAGACTTAGGGGTGCAATTGGCCCTGGACTAGTTATAATAATACCTTTTATTGATACTGTTGCTAAAGTCGACTTGAGAACTATAACTGTTGATGTGCCTAAACAGGAGGTTATAACGAGAGATAATGTTAGTGTGACTGTTGATGCAGTAATATATTATAGGGTTGTTGATCCAGTAGCTGCTGTTACACGTGTAGCTAATTATCACTACGCGGTGAGTTTACTAGGACAAACTGTTCTAAGAGATGTTCTCGGACAGGTTGAATTAGATGATTTATTACAGAGGAGAGAAGAGCTCAATAAGAGGCTTTCAGCTATACTAGATGAAATGGCTATGCCATGGGGTATTAAAGTTACCGCTGTAACAATTAAAGCTGTTGAGTTACCTGAAGAAATGACTAGAGCTATGGCTAAACAAGCTGAAGCTGAGAGGTGGAGGAGAGCTCGTGTTATTGAAGCTGAGGGTGAGAGACAGGCATCACTAATACTTAGCGAGGCCGCGAAAATGTATGAAGATCACCCCGTGGCTTTAAGGCTACGTGAATTACAAACTCTCATTGAGATTGCCAGAGAGAAGTCTCTTGTAGTTGTAACAGAGACGGGTGGTGCTATAGGTAAGCTTGTAGGTGTTGAGAGGGCTGTTCGTGAGCAGGAAAAGAGACTTGGTGGTTAAATTTGAATACTCGTAGAGTATTTTTCATTATCATCTTTTTCACCATACTCTCCTCTGCTTTTCACCTTATTTCCTCTACAGCTATGAGTTCACCTGAGAAGAGCTATAAAGAGGCCTTATTAGTCGAGATTACTCCCCCATGGGATACTATAGATAGTGGTGTAGCTGAGTGTCTTGTAGATGCTGTTAAGACAGCTGAAGAGCGTGGTGTTGCATTAATATATAAAGTGGAGTCTTATGGTGGATATTTAGATGCAGGATTTACTATTGGTGATGCTATCTATGATGCTAAAGTTGCTACTGTTGCCTATGTTGAGAACAAGGCTTTAAGTGCTGGTACATTGATAATAATTCCAGCGGATATTGTTGCAGCTAAGAGAGGCTCTATTATTGGAGCTATGCAGCCTGTTATTGTAAACCCTGTTACAGGCGAAGTGACTTTTATCAATGAATCTAAGATTATTGAGCCTATACTTAGAAAAGCAGAGGTTTATGCTGAGCGTGCTGGGAGAAATAAGACTCTTATAGGAGAGTTTATACTTCAAGCGCGAGCAGTAGATTCTAAAACAGCTGTTGAAAGTAGAGTTGTGGATTTAGAGGTAAATGACTATAGTGAGCTATTGCGAATATTGAGTAATTACACTATTACTAGGGGTGGAGTTAGTTATAAGTTAGAGATTAGTAGAGTTGAAGTTTTTGCTTGTAGTTTAAGGTCTAGGATGTGGTCGACTCTCTCAAATGCATATCTAGCTAACATATTAGTATCTATTGGAATTCTGGGAACAATATTTGCACTAGTTTCTGGTAAACTAGCTGTTCTCCCATTAACTTTTATGTTAATACTACTTGGACTTATAAGTACTGGTTTAAATCCAAATATAGTTTCACTACTCTTAATAATGCTAGGAGCAGTATTATTAGCAGTTGAGCTCTTTATATTGCCTGGATTTGGAATTGTCGGTATTAGTGGCATAATTTTATTAACACTGGGTTTTGCACTATTACCAATGTATATTCCAATAGGAGCATTACCAACAGAAGAATACATAGCGGCTATTAGGGCATTTATAATAGGTGTAGGCGTCACACTCGGAGGGTTTTTCGGATTTGTGATTTTCAAGATCGCTGAGGCTAAGAGGAAAAAGCCTATTGAATACACGCCTAGGGGTAAAGTAGCAGTTGTCATAGAGGATATAAAGCCTGGAGCTCTTGGTTTTGTCAAACTTGAAGGAGAGATCTGGAGAGCTACTTCTACAGAGGAGATCAGGGTTGGTGAAGAGGTCATTGTCTTAGAAATGCGTGGTGATGGAGTATTAATTGTCAAGAAGAAGACTAGTTAAAAAATTAGGGGTAGAGAACACCTATTTTTAATAAGCCATCTATAAATCTCCCAGATACGAGTCTAGTTATTACTCCCCTCTCTCTTAATCTTTCATCAATATTGTTCACGTAGTCTTCTAATCTATACACGTTAGATGCTACTATGAAATTCACGTTTAATCCAAAACTCGGCACCCAGAACCAGTATTCTGAGATATATTTAAATGAGCTCTTCACACTGCTGAGAACCCATTTATATTCATCTGGGTAAAAGTAGCTACTACCAGCTTGTGTTACAACAACACCGTCGTCTCTAAGTATTCTTCTTATTTCTCTGAAAGCCTCTGGACTATAAAGTGGCTTAGCTATTTCACTAGCATAGGGGTCTGTTAAATCCATGATAACTACGTCGAAGTAGTTGTTGGGTGCTTGTTTAACGTAGTCTTTACCGTCCATTATTATTACTCTAGCCCTTGGATCGCTGAAACTACCTTTATGCATGTGTTCTAGATACTTCTTTGAGAACTCTACTACCACTGGATCTATATCAATCATAATGGCTTCTCTCACAGTGGTGTGTTTTAATACCTCTCTCAGCGTGGCTCCTTCTCCTCCACCCAATATTAGTACTTTCTCTGGGTGTGGGTGTAGACACATTGCTGGGTGTACTAGGAGCTCATGATACATATATTCGTCTTTCTCAGTACTTTGTATAAACTTATCTAGTCTTAGTGAGCGCCCAAACCCCTCAATATCTGCGAGGACTATTTCTTGGTATGGTGATTTTTCTAGAGCGTAGACTCTATTTACTTTGAGAAGTAACCTTAGATATCTGCCGGCGGGTTCAACTATATATACGCCTTCAAACTCCTCGCGAGTAGACACTACTCTTCACCTTTTAATTTTAAAAACTCTTCTATTATTTTATCTCCACTACTAGTACCTATTCTACTAGCACCAGCAGCTATTAGTGTTAAAGCGTCTAAGGCGTGTCTTATCCCGCCAGAAGCTTTAACTAAAACTCTCCCCCTACTAGCCTTATATAGTAGTGAAACATCGTGTATTGTAGCAACTGAGCCTAGAAAACCTGTACAAGTCTTCACGTAATCCCCCTTAGCCTCAACTACTATGTCTACGGCTCTCACTTTTTCTTCATCTGTGAGTAGGCCTGTCTCAATAATGACTTTAACAACTCTCACACCCCTGCTCTTAGCGGCTTCAACAACACTAATTATATCGTGCTTAACGAAGTCAAAGTCTCTAGATTTAAAAGCATTAATATTCATTACCATATCTACTTCACTAACGCCAAGTTCACCGGCCTCTATAGCCTCAATTACTTTAACCCTAGTTGACGTATTACCTAGTGGAAAACCCACTACAACACCAAGCTCAATACTTCTACCAGCAATTTCCCTAGTCTTCTCTACAAGAGAGAGTGGGATCACTAGGAGTGCAAATCCATACTTCTTTACATCATCAATATACTTCTCTAATAACTTGTAGTCAGCATCAGGCTTTAGTAACGTATGGTCTATTTTTTCAGCCAGCTCTCTAGGAGAAGTCTTATATATTAATTCTTCTATTAATTCCACAAATAACACCATAGGTGTTTTTAAGGAAAAAATAAGTTAAAAAAGAGAAAACCTTCTACTTTTTCTTTAACTTCTCAGCGTATTCTTCAGGCTTTAGTAAAGTCTCATATTCATTAATACTTGTGGGTTCAATTACTACTATCCAGCCGGCGCCATATGGATCTTTATTTAAGAGTTCAGGGCTTTTTTCTAATTCCTTATTAACACTTATTATTTTACCTGATATTGGTGCATAATATGGTGATGTAGCCTTAACTGAGTCTATAACACCAATCTCTTCACCTTTCTTGACAATTCTACCGATCTCTGGTAGTTCTACTGCTACTATATCTTTGAGTTCTTTTTGAGCATAATCAGTTATTCCAACTCGGATAACACCACTACTTTCCAGTAAAGCCCATTCATCGCTTTCTGTATATCTCCTATCTGTTGCTACAAGATATGTTTTTCCCTTCGCTTTAACTTCAATTAAACTCATAATGACCACCTCTTTAACTTCTTATCTACTCGTACTAGAAAAATTATACTTCAGCGTGGAGCATTATTTTTAATAGTTTTATTTCATCCTCCCGCGTTATTTTAAATCCATAGTGTACTTCTTGAATAAATTCTTTTCTAAACTCTATTACTTTTTGTCTTACTTCGGCAGGATCTTTTCTATCAATTAACACCATCTTCATAAATCTAGCAATTTCCTCTATTTCATCTCTCCTCATACCCCACCTAGTTACTTCTTGAGTACATATTCTAAGCCCACTCGGATCTCTAGCTTCTTCAGGCTTATCACGTGGCAAAATACTCTTATCTACTATAATATTGGCTTCTCTTAATAGTGTAGCACACTTAGTACTTCTACCGAGTTGTGAGACGTCTACTGCTACTTGATGACTACTCGTGTAGCCCACGTGTTCAAGTACTACTTTAAAGCCTTCAGATGCAAGGGCTTCTGCTAGTGTCTTAGCGTTTTTAACTACTTGTACAGCGTAATCTCTACCCCAAATTTTCATTTCAACAGCTGTTATGCCAATAGCTATTAATCTATGTAAATAATAACTTGGAGTAAATAGTGGAATTACATTACTTACCTCCTCATAATCTCTCCCATTAACTACAGCTATAAGCCCCCCTTGAGGACCTGGAAAAGTCCTATGTGTAGAAGCTGTAATAACATCTGCTCCTAGTTTAAGTGGATTCTCCCAAACACCCCCTATAATTAAACCCAATACATGTGCAACATCATGTAAGACTTTAGCTCCAATAGTATGTGCTATCTCAGCAAGCTCTTTATTTGGATGTGGAAAAAGGTAGAGTGAGCTTCCAAGCATAATTATTCTTGGTTTAACCTCTTCAATTAACTTAATAGCCTTATCTACATCAATATTCCAGTCTTCTATGTTAAGAGGTAATTCGATCTTTCCTACACCAAGAGCTTCTAGTATACTATACTTATTGCGACTAAAGCCTATTCCAGCTTGTAAAGGAGACACGACAACCATATCACCAGGTTTTGTAAAAGCCTTGAGTACTGAGACATTAGCTACTATATCACTAATAGGTCTCAAATCCACGTAAGATGTCTCTAAGAAATCCTCCACGAGTCTATGTACTTTTTCTTCTAAAACACCGAGATATTTTAAACCCCAATAAGATCTCTCATTTGACTTATCCCCCACATACATGTTTATTGAATTACCAAGGTATGTTAGTATTGCTAGTGGTGATAATACATTTTCATCAGCACTCATGTTTAAACAGTAACGTTTTCTCCATAAAGTGTAGTTTACTGAGAGGTCAAATATCTCTCTTAAATCAGGGTATAATTGTAATAGTGCATCTAAACCTGGAGATTCACCAAACTCATACAAGTATACTCCACCAATTATACTTAGAGAGTAGAGTGTAAAAGATGTATTTTTAACTAGTATACATTAAGGTCCACTATTTCTTGATAAAGGGGAAATCAACGATTTTAGCTAGATATCTTTTCCCTCTAATATCAACTTCAACTTCTTCACCTAGTATAGCGTATTTTGAATCTATATATGCCATGGCTATTCCTCTATTAAGTACTGGTGAATAACAACCGCTTGTAACCCACCCTATATAAACGTCTTCTACATATACACTACTATCTTTTCTCGGAAATAATCTACCAGCATCTCTACTGATCTTTAATCCTACTCTAATCCACTTAACACCTTCACGTCTACATGTCCTCAAAGCTTCTTCTCCAATAAAACCCCTCTTCTCCCACGATATAGCACTCATACCATATCTTAAACTAACTGCACAGGGGAATTTAGATGGATCTTCACCATACTCATGATCTCCTAGTACAAATCCCATTTCAATTCTCAACGTGTCACGTGCTATTAGACCTGCTGGTTTAATACCCTTAGAGAGCATGACCTCGAGAAGTCTCTTAATTTCGCCGTGTTCACCCCAGATCTCGAAGCCATCTTCACCAGTCCACCCACTCCTACTAATAAGATATATCTTCACACCTGCTATTTCTTCATTTAGCCTAAATTCTAGTGGTTTTAAGTCAACAGCCCATTTAGCTCCAAGATCATCAAGGATTTCTATTGATCTAGGTCCTTGAATAGCTAACATAGAGTACTTCTCCGTTAGGTCATATATTTCGACTTTAAATTTTCTCTCTTCAATTATGTGCTTAAAGTACTTAAGCATTTTCTCTCTAGCTAGAGCATTTAATACAAGTAACCACTCTTCATCACTAATCTTATAGAGCATTTCATCATCTTTAACTCTAGCAAGCTCTGTTAAAGCTAGTGTGGGGCCACTCATAAAGCCTACTTTTACCCTTGATAAGTCTCTTGTGTAAACATATTGTATAAATGGCACTACATCAGGGCCTCTTAATAAAACTCTACCCATGTGTGAGACGTCAAAAAAACCCACACTAGTTCTAATAGTCAAGTGCTCTTCTATAGCACTAGTATATCTCATTGGAACCTCCCAGTCGCCGAAGAAGCCAGGCTCTGCTCTTAATCTCTCAATGTAAAAATCGAGTAGAGGTATACGTTTATACAATTCATACACCACTTCACTCTATAAGGAGGTATGATATTAAGTTTTTTACCTTAAGATTCTTTCTTTTAAAACTGGTGTATTTTATTGAATACATCACATCCCTGGATACCTAGCTCTACACCTGAGCAAGTAGAGAAAATGTTAAAGATTATTGGTGTTAAAAGTATTGAAGAACTATTTACTGATATTCCTCGAGAAGTGTTATTGACGCGTGAGATATGGGAGAGTCTTGAAATAGGGTTTAAGAAGTCTCTCTCTGAAATTGAGGCTAAGAGGGTTATTGAGGAGAAGTTTTCAAGGAATACTAAGCTAAAAACACCCCCATTTCTAGGTGGTGGTGTTTATCCTCACTATGTGCCATCACTAGTTAAATACATTGTTTCTAGAGGAGAGTTTCTCACAGCTTATACACCTTATCAAGCAGAGATCTCGCAGGGATTAATGCAAGCTCTCTTCGAATATCAAAGCTTAATGGCAGAGCTTCTCGACATGGATGTAGTTAATGCCTCAATGTATGATTGGGGTTCAGCGGCAGCTGAAGCTGTCTTAATGGCTCTTAGAGTTAATAAGAACAGGGGTAAAGTTATATTACCAGCTAATATGAACCCACTTCACAGGAAAGTAATTGAGACATATACGTGGCCTCACAATATTAAATTAGAAATAGTGCCTTATGATAAAATACGTGGTACTATAGATATTGAGAGAGTAAAAGAGCTAGTAGACTCTAATACAGCGGCTGTATATGTACAATATCCAAATTTCTTCGGGATTATTGAACCTGAGGTAAGAGCTATCGGTGAATTAGCACATGAAAAAGGATCTCTCTTCATCACTGGCGTTTACCCTATAGCACTTGGATTACTAAAACCACCTGGTGAACTTGGTGCTGATATTGCTGTTGGTGAGGGTCAGCCATTAGGACTTGGATTAAACTATGGTGGACCATATCTAGGAGTCTTTGCTACGAGGTATGATATGAATCTTATAAGACAAATGCCTGGTAGAATTATAGGTTTAGCTGAGAGTGTTAGAGGTGAAAGGTGTTTTGCAATGATCCTTCAAACTAGAGAACAACATATTAGGAGAGCTAGAGCTACTTCAAATATTTGTACAAATGAGGCTTTAGTAGCTATTGCAGCAGCCATATATCTCTCAATGCTGGGTAAAAATGGTGTTGTGAAGTTAGCTGAGATCAATTATTACAATGCACACTACGCGTGGATCAAAATGAAGAAAAATGGGTTAAATGTAGAAGTGTTTAAAGAAGACTTCTTCAACGAGTTTCCTATATCATTTAATGAGTTTAAATTAAAATATAGTGTTATACATGAGAAGCTTTTAGAGAAAGGTATTCACGGCGGACTCTACATTGGTAAATACTATCCTGAACTAGGAGAGACAGCTCTCTTCGCGTTTACAGAAGTCCACTTGAAGAGCGATATAGATATGCTTATTGAAGCCCTTAGAGAAGTGGTGTTTAAGAGGTGATCTAGGTGTTTAAGCAGGCTAAGTGGAGTGAACCATTGGTATTTGAACTAGGAGCTCCTGGGAGAATTGGAGTAGCATTACCAGAGATAGATGAGGAAATTAAGAATCTAGTTGGCGAGGTTAAAATACCAAGTAGTATTAAGAGAACTACTCCACCACAATTACCAGAACTAAGTGAAGTTGAAGTTGTTAGACACTTTACTAATCTTACACAGATGTCTTATGGAGTAGATAATGGCCCAGTACCATTAGGCTCTTGCACGATGAAATATAATCCGAGAATAGCATGGGAGATCGCATTTGACCCCAGGATAACAGAGCTACATCCACTCCAAGACGAGAAGACTGTTCAGGGACTACTCGAATTAATGTATGAGTTGCAGAGATGGTTAGCTAATATTGTTGGCATGGATGTGTGTACATTACATCCAGCAGCTGGAGCTCATGGAGAGTTAGCTGGTGTATTAACTATTAGGAAGTATCATGAGGTTAAAGGTCAATTAGATAAAAAAACAGAGATAATAATACCTGATAGTGCACATGGTACAAACCCAGCTAGTGCTGCTATGGCTGGTTTTAAAGTTATAGAGGTTCCTACAGGGCTTGATGGTAATGTAGATATGGAGGCATTAAAGAGTATTGTAGGAGATTCAACGGCAGGACTAATGATCACTAATCCGAGTACTCTAGGACTCTTCGAGGAACATATACTTGAAATAGCAGAATTATTCCACAAATATGATGCATTACTATATTACGATGGTGCTAATTTAAATGGAATTATGGGATATACAAGGCCAGGAGACATGGGCTTTGACATAGCACATATAAATATACATAAGACTTTTAGCTCACCACATGGTGGTGGAGGTCCAGGTGCAGGCCCTATTTGCATTAAGGATAGACTAGTAGATCGAGATCGAAACATCTGGTTAAGAGACTTAATACCAGGCTATGTGGTTGTTTATGATGAGAAAGAGAGGGTTTATAAGCTTAGGGGACCTGGACCTTATAGCGTAGGATTACTAAAATCCTTCTTTGCTAATACAGTTCCACTAGTGTGGGCTTATGTCTATATATTAATGATGGGGCCTCAAGGTCTTAGAAGAGTTACTGAGCACGCTGTACTAGTAACTAATTACTTCGCAAAATTAGTGAGTGAAATTAGGGGGTTTGAAATACCCTATGGTAAGAGTAGATTTAGGAAACATGAAGTTGTTGTTAGTGCTAGGCCTATGAACAATGAAGTTGGTGTTACAGCAGAAGATATTGCTAAAGGTCTTTTAGACGCAGGCTTCTATGCTCCGACAATATATTTCCCGCTAATAGTCAAAGAGGCTTTACAAACAGAGTTCACAGAGACAGAAACACCTGAGAATATTGATAAATATGTAGCTAGGCTTAGAGAAATTAGTGAAGTAGCATATAAGAATTCACTTGAACCTAAGAATTGGCCGATTAATACTAGTGTTGGAAGAGTAAATATGGCTAAGGCTAATCACCCCAGATATCTTACACCAACGTGGAGAGTTTATTTGAAAAGGCTTAGAGGGGAACTAGAGTGAAATTTGATGTTGTTATCGTGGGTTCTGGTGTTGGTGGATATCCTGCGGCATTATATCTAGCTGATAAGGGGTTTAAAGTAGCAGTAGTTGAAGAGCACTTAGTAGGTGGAGAATGTACTAACTATGGTTGTGTTCCAACTAAGGCATTTTATCATTTTGCGGAGTCTGTGAAGTTTATTGAGAAAATTAGTGGTCAAGTGTATTACAAGTGGATTGATCTAGTTGAATGGGTTAAAAATATTGTGAGAGAGTCGCGTGAAGGCTTAGAATACTTACTACAGGCGCGTGAAGTTACTCTACTAAGGGGTAAGGGTATTTTAGCGGGGCCTGGGAGAGTTGTAGTTGAGGCTAGTAATGGTAAGAGTAGTGTTGAATGTAATAGTGTTATTTTAGCTCTTGGTACAGATCCAGCTGATATACCTATTGCTAGGTTTGATGGTGTTGGTGTTATTAGTAATAGAGAGGCGTTATATCTTCAGGAGAAGCCTAGTAGAGTATTAATTATTGGTGGTGGAGTAGTAGGCGTAGAACTCGCTAACATCTATTCTTCCCTAGGAGTAGATGTGACTATTGTAGAGATCCTAGAACACATACTCCCCTTTACAGATAGAGATATAGCATTAGCACTTAAAACACACCTAACTCAGCGAGGTGTAAGAGTACTAGAGAAGACTAGCGTAATTGGAGTTGAGAAGAAAGGGTCTTTTTACAATGCTAAGTTGAGTAGTGGAGAAGTTCTCGAAGTAGAAAAGATTATTGTAGCTGTTGGTAGAAGACCTAAGACTAGTGGTATTGGACTTGAAAACATAGGTGTAAAACTCGATGAGAAGGGCTATATTATAGTTGGCGAAAATATGGAGACAAGTGTGAAAAATATTTATGCTACTGGAGATGTTGTTGGAGGTCCTCTACTTGCTCATAAAGCTATATTAGAGAGTTTAGTTGCTGCGAGGAGTATAGTTAAAGAAGATGTGTTTAAAGTAGACTATAGGCTTGTGCCATTAACGATATTTACAGGTTTAGAAGTAGCATCTCTAGGTTATACTGAGAAAGAGTTAAATGCTGTAGGTGTAAAATACTTAAAGTTCCGTGTTCCAGTATATTTCCTCTCAGCTGTGAAGATTAAGGGGTATAAGAACGCCTTTGTAAAGATCATTGTAGATGAGAGTAGAGAGAAAGTTCTCGGAATACACCTAGTTGCACCTAACGCTTCAGAGGTTATTTCAGCATATTTACCACTATATCTCAGCAAACTAGGTGTTAAAGAGGCCTCTAGAATACCATATCCACATTTAACAATATCAGAGTCTCTGAGAGATATAGCAGAATATATTTTAGGTGAACCAATACACACTATTATTAAAAAGTAGAGTTATTTTCCACTATTAGGCATTAAAGTTTAGGGGTTTATAAGTGAGTTTTCTAGGTGTTAGTGAAAAGTATTTTACAAAGTATTGTAGTAATGGGAGAAATTGCTTCTGGGGTTATGCTGCACTTATAGAACCAGTGGCTAGTAGAGATCTCTATATATTTGATTGTTCACTCTTTAATTACGCGAGAGACGAGTATAGAGAATACCCTGAGTTAAGAGTACTTTTATCGTTTAAAACAAGTACTCATCCAAGTGATATTTGGTTTACTAATCAACTAGGATATGTTAAGCTACCTGAAATTACATCGTGTAATAATAGTGATATTGAAACTTGTTTAAACAACTCTCTAAAAACCCTAGAATCAATGATTGAAGAGGCATCTAGTCAAGTAAAACTCTTCTCTAAGCGAGAAGCTTTAAGATTTATCTTGCCCAAACCATCAGACTATGCAACTGCACGTGGGAGATATCATGGGCTCTTAATTAGAAAGAGCATTTTAAGTGAAATAGCGAGTAATCTAGGTTTTAATAATGGTGTTTTAAACTCACGTGTGAGAAGTGTCTATGTACTCTACAGTGTTGACTACTCTAAGTGGGATTTTACAGCACTCATATGTGATAAGCACACTAAGCTAAATGCACATAAGAAAATTATTGATAAAAACAAATTATTAAGTGCTCTGAGAGAGTTTTCACATTAATTTAATTTAAACCCGCGTTACAGCTCATTATGGGGGAGTATGGGAGATTTAAGCGACACATAAAAAGTCCTTGGAAAACCAGTTTGTGAGGTTAAATATTTTTACTTTTCACTTTATTTTTAAACTTGGTGGGCTCTAAGTGAGTATTAGAGATCTTAGTTTTGAAATTGTAAATGTAGTTAAGAAGGTTAAACCATCAGTTGTTACAATTTCTACTGAGATACCTCATCCTTTAGAGTTTTTTGGCTATGAGCCTGTGAGGGGTTATGGCTCTGGGTTTGTTATTGCACCTGGATATGCTATTACTAACGCCCACGTTGTTAGAGGTGCTAGTAGAGTAAATGTGTTATTTAGTGATGGATATTTGAGTTCTGCTAGAGTTGTAGCTAGTGATCCTGTGAGAGATCTCGCCTTATTAAAGACCGAAGAACATGGAACACCATTAAAACTAGGTGATTCTGATAAGCTTGAAGTAGGTGAAATAGTACTCGCTATTGGCTCACCTCTAGGATTACTTGAAAACTCTGTTTCTATGGGTGTTATTAGTGCAGTGGGGAGGACAATAGTTTCTAGGGATATTGTGTTAGAAGACGTTATACAAACAGATGCTGCAATAAATCCCGGTAATAGTGGTGGTCCACTAGTAAACCTAGAAGGAGAAGCTATTGGTGTTACAACAGCTATAATACCCTTTGCTCAAGGCATTGGCTTTGCTATTCCAATAAATACTGTTAAGAGATTTGTAGAAATGATTATTAAATATGGTCGTCCTGTGAGAGCGTGGATAGGTGTATATGTAGCACCATTAAACCCCACTATGGCAGCACTATATAAGCTCCCAGTAACCGAGGGTTTACTAATAGCCCGAGTCATCCCCGGATCACCTGCAGACGCTGGAGGACTTGTAGAAGGCGATATTATAATTAAGGCAGATGAGAAACCTGTAAAGAGAGTTGCTGAGTTAAGAGAGATCATTGAGAGAGACATTGATAGAGGTTATATCATATTAGAAGTTATTAGAGCTGGGAGGAGATTTACGGCTAAAATAGGCATTATTGTAGAAGAGATCTAGTATAGTATTGTAAAAACTAGGACAAATCTCTATTTTTCAACTACAATAGCACTTATCACTACTGGTGGTATTATAGAGAGAATTATAAATTGGTAAAACATCTTCTAGTATAAAATCAGCTAGTATAAAGTGTAAAGTTGTAAGCAGAGATGTCAATATAAACCTATAAATGCTAATACTCCACCATGATCAATTAACCCTTAGATATCTGTGAAAGTTAATTACCTCTAGACTTTTTGAATACTTTGGGTGGTGTTTGTGGAGTGGAGAGATGAGCTCTATAGATTATTAAAGAGGCTTGCAGAGGCCCCTGGTCCTAGTGGTAGAGAAGAGTCTGTGAGGAATATTGTTGTTGAGCTCTTAGAGAGTCATGTCGATAAGCTTTGGATTGATACGTGGGGTAATGTTATTGGTGTTAAACATGGTGGTAGTGGTGGAGGTAGAGTTATGGTGGCAGCTCATATGGATGAAATAGGGTTTTTTATCTCGCATATTGAGGATGATGGATTTCTCAGAGTTATACCTATAGGTGGTGTAGTAGAGAGATCTCTACTTTATCAGAGAGTTGTAATTAGATCTAGAAATGGGAGGCTTATTAGAGGAGTAGTGGGGCTTAAACCACCACATATAGCTAAGCCAGAGGAGTTACAAAAAGTTCCCGAATTACGTGAGCTCTTTATAGATATTGGTGTTTCTTCACGTGAGGAGGCAGAAAAACTTGGTGTAAGAGTTGGTGATATTGCTGTTTTTGATAGAGATGTAGTTGAACTTGCTGGTACAAGGGTTTCTGGTAAGGCTTTTGATGATCGTGTTGGTGTTCTAGCGCTAATTAAGGCTGCTGAGTTGACGAGAGATCCAAAAATAGACGTGTATTTTGTAACTACAGTTCAAGAAGAAGTAGGCTTAAAAGGTGCTAGAACATCTGCTTTTGCAATATCACCTGATGCAGCATTAGCAGTTGATGTTACTATTGCTAGTGATGTGCCAGGTGTAGCTAAAAGTGAGTGGTATACGAGACTAGGTAAAGGTCCAGCTATAAAAGTAGCTGATGGCCGTGGAGCTTCTGGATTAATAGTACACCCTAAAATATTTGACCTACTAGTCTCTCTAGCTGAAAAACACAATATACCATACCAAGTAGAAGTAATACCAGGCGGTACGACAGACGCTAGTATTATAGCATTAAATAAAGAGGGCGTACCTGCAGGAACAATATCTATTCCAGCAAGATATATACATAGTCCAGTTGAAGTAGTAGATCTCAGCGACATCTATAATACTGCTAGATTACTCAAGGCTTTCGCAGAAGAAGTTACACCTGAGTGGTTAAGAGAAGTTAAAGGTACCTTTATAAAATAATTTTTAACTCATTTTATTCCCTATGAGACCGCAGATCTCTTTGTTTAATTTATCCTATGGTTTTGCTTATTAAATACTCCATTGTTGAGATTTACTATTATGAATAATGCATAATTTAAATTTTATGTTACATTAAATTGTTCTCTCTTCTTTATAGAATACTTTGCCGAGACTTCCTGGGGGTTCAAATATTCTTCTTAGTTTTGTTGAACCATATATTATCATTAGTATGAGGGCAGCTATGAATGGCAACATTTTAGCTAAGTCTGCTTGTAAACCAAGTTTAGCTTGTAATGTTATACTAAATTCTACGAGTCCTCCAAACATGAATGCTAGTGGTATTAATACTATTGGGTGTCTACCAGCTGCTAATGCTATTGTAAAAGCTAACCATCCATAGCCTAAGAGATATGTCTTTATATCCCAGTACTTCTGCCATAGTAGTACAAAAAATGAAGCACCTACACCCATGATGAAGAAGCCTAATAAGCCTGCTATAAGTCTTGTTTTTAAAACACTTGCTCCTAGTGCTAATGCTACATGTGGGTTTTCACCACAAGCTCTTATAGCCGTGCCTAGAGCCGTCTTAAATATGAAGAAGTAGGCGAGTAGTCCTATTAACACTGTAATAGCTAGGATCGCTAAGTAAATACCTAGAGAATCTGGGTATGTATATGGTCTAATACTACCAACTCGTAATCTAACTTCATAACCTGCTATAATGCCTAAGCCATAGCCTAGAAACATTAGTGAGAGTCCTACAGCACCATGGCTTATAGGTAGTTTTGTTAGTGTCCACGCCATGAATATGCCAATAATAGCTGTAGCTAAGCCAGCTGTGAGAGCTGCTAGTGTTGTTGAGAGAACTAGTGAGAGTCCTCGAGCTGTGAGAAGCCATGTTAACGGGACAACAACAGCTGTTGTTACACCAGTTGATAAGAAGAATACGCCGTCAATAGCGAGATTTAATATTCCAGATTTCTCAAATATACTGTGTCCTAGTGCTACCAGATACATTGTTGTAAATGCAGCTGTTAATCTAAGTATAATTGTAGTTTCAATTACCATTCAAATCTCACCTCATATTCCACGAGAAACCTCGTTATAGAATATGTAAGTAGTATTGCACCTATGAGTAAGAGTGATTGTTCTACTCCACCGAGACCAGCTACTTGTAGAGCTATACCAGCATTTCTTAGAGCAGAAACTATGTATGCTGAAAATGGTATCATCTTGAGATCTAGTAGTGAAAGCCATGATACTAATATTGCTAAATAACCATAGCCAGCTGTTTGTCTCTCAATTTCATAAGGTATTCTACCGAGTTCTGATAGTAAATATATAGAACCTGTGAGACCTATGAGAGCACCTGATATAGTCATTGTTAATAAAATAACGTGATTAACACTTACACCTACAGCTTGGAGATAACCTGGATTAGAGCCGTGAATCTTTGTATAAAGTCCTATTCTACAGTGTTTAAAAAACCACCATGTAAAAACATAAATTAATACTGCAAGAATTAATAGAGCTATATAGTAAGCTAATTGTACTGTTAAATTCTGAAGAGCTACTTGTAGAGGGTCTCCACGCATTGGTAAATGAACTCTCACATTAAGCCTATAGATTTCAGGTATTTCATCTGTTCTTAAATAGCCATAAACATAGCGGCCTTTAAAAGGCCCAAATATTAGGTAGTTTAAAATATAGTAAGCTACGTAGTTCAATATCAATGTAACTGGAACTTCATCTATTTTCAAGTAAGCTCTAAATAGAGCTGCAATAAAAGCCCAGAAAGCACCCATGATTGTCCCTGTTAAAGCTACTAGTAGGATTACTAATGGTGCTGGTGCTGGATTATATCGAGGGTTAAATATGAAGAGTGTTAGTAATATTCCAGGGATTGTTGCTATATAGAATTGACCTTCACCACCAATATTCCACAAGGCAGCCTTAAAAGAGATTAATAATGCACAACCCATAGCTATGAGTACAAAGAAGTCTTTTACAATACTCGGGCTAATAAAAGACCTTGCAATGTTTACGAGGACTTCTAGTGGGCTTCTTCCTACTAGTATTGTTATGAATAAGTAGACTAGTATACCTAGAATTAGAGATATTGCTGTAGAGATCCAAGTATGATATCTGGGAATGGTTTTTCTTCTTAGAACTATGAATCTCAACTACATCACCATGAGTTTCTCAATATCTTCACGTGGTGTTTCTGGGGTTAGAGGACCATATAGTCTCCCAGTGTTCATTATGTAAATGATATCACTTACCATTAAGACTTCATCTAGGTCTTCTGAAGCTATTAAAACAGCTAAGTTCTCATTTACAGCCTTCTCTCTAATTCTCCTTCTCACATATATAGCTGAGGCCTCATCTAGTGTTCTCGTAGGGTTACATGCTATGAGGGCTTTTTTAGCGTTTTCAATTTCTCTAGCAACTATAGTTTTTAGTATATTGCCTCCAGAGAGGTATTTGACAGGTGTTTTAGTACTGGGAGCGATTATTTGATATGAATTTATGAGTTCACGCGATATCTCTTCAATTAAACCCCAAGGTATATTTATACCATTTCTCACAGTACATGCAGCAATATTCTCTACAATACTCTCTTCTGGTGAAATACCATGTTCTAGGAGTCTATCTGGTATAAAACTCACACCGAGTTCTCTGATATTTCTAACACCACTTCTCTTAACATTTACATTATCCACATAGATATCACCACTCTTTATTTTTCTTAATCCTACAATAGACTCTAAGAGCTCTCTCTGACCATTTCCAGAGATACCAGCTATACCTACAACTTCACCTGCGTGTATAGTTAGATTAACTCCTCTAACGATCTCTCTGCCGTAGTCGTCTTCTACGTGGAGATTTCTTATAATTATTCTTGGCTCACCACGTGGATTTATAGTTTGTACTTTGACGTAGCTTATTTGCTTAGATCTTTCTTCACCAAACATCATGACTCTAACTTGATCAATAGTTGTTTCCCACGTGTTTACAACACCTACTATTTTACCAGCTCTGAGCACTGCAATTCTATTAGAGATCTCCATTGCTTCAGAGATCTTGTGTGTTATGATCACAATGGATCCTCCTTGCCCTTTGAGCTTTAAGAGTGCTTGATAGAGTTTTCTTCTCTCAAGTAGTGGTAAATATGTTAAAGCCTCATCAAGTAATAGTATCTTAGCATTGACGAACATGGCTCTAAGTATCTCTACGAGTTGTTTTTGCGTATATGTAAGATTATAAACTTTCTCATTAGGATCTATTTTTATTCCTATTTTCTCTGATTCTTCACCAATAATTTTCAATATTTTCTTAATAGATGTAAGGCCCTTAACACCATGTATTCTCAGAGAAGTCAATGTTAATGCCATATTTTCAGCAACAGTTAATTTACTAATTAATTGAGGCACTTGGCTAACCATGAGTATGCCTTTACTCATAGCGTCAGCTGGACTATTAATCGTTACTCTCTCTAGAACTCTGCCTGTTTTCATGAGGATCTCTCCATGATCAGGTGTATATATGCCATAAAGGATCTTAACAAAAGTAGATTTCCCAGAACCATTCTCACCGAGAAGAGCTAATATTTCACCAGCATACAGATCTAATGACACCCTATCTAGAGCAATAACAGGCCCAGGGAAGCTCTTTGAGATATTTCTAGCAGAGAGAATAACGTTCTCAACGCTGTCAGCACTACTTATATTAGCACTTGTACTTAAAACTTTACTACTCACCGGTTTCCACCTCATATTAATCTTTTCAAAAACATGTTAAAAAGAGATGAGGATGTGAGATGTTTAAAAAAGTTAGCCAACCCACTTTACATAGGTCATAAAGTAGTCCATGGTCCAGAGGTCTTCGTGTCCTAGCCTTACACCTGCTGGTATTTTAACTGGTGCACCCTTACTTGCACCTTTACAATATGTGGAAGTAGATTTTTCAGGGTCGAAGAGGCAGTATCCTTCAAGTGGGCCAGTGAAGGGGTCAAATACTGATGCTATTGGGTATGGAATAGTGCCTAGTTTACCACCCCAATTTAATGGTATGCTTAATATATTCTCGTATTTGTGTGTTTCACTTGATACTTGTAGTGGTATAACCATGAATGCGTTTTTCATTTGCCAATATCTCTTTAATACTAGGTCATAAACACTTAATTTCTGCCCATCTATCTTATCTGTTACTATAATGCTCTTTAATAAGTCAATATACTTGGGGTTAAACATTACTGGTGAGCCGTCTAGTGCTATGTCAGCGCCTAGATCTACAGCTCCACTCGATAATAGATACCAGTAGTCTACTTTATCTAAGTTATATGGCGTATAGACTCCAGCCTTGATCTTGACTAATATGTCTGCATATATCCTCTCCCATCTAACAAGTTGACCGCTCACAACGTAGTTTGGACCATACTTTAACATTGGACCATAGTGGCTGAAGACATAAACACCCTTCTCCTCACCATACTCAATCACGGCTGTAGAATCTTCTGTAAACGCTAATACATCTACATTGTACATTGTTACTAGTGTTTCAGCAGCTGACCTGGCTCTTTCAGGGGCGTACCAAGAGCCGATCATGATGACGTCTACTTCAATATTCTTCCCTAATTGTTCACCAACTTCTTTAGCACCTATAGCAAAAGCATTAATATGTCTAACAACCTCAGGTATTAAGAATGCTGCTACATAGCCTATTTTACCTGTCTTTGTTAATGCACCTGCTATTAATCCGTTAAGGTAGTAAACTTCATATAGATCTGCGAAATATGTACCAACATTAGGTGCTCTCTTATAGCCTGAACAATGGAAAAATATGATATTAGGGTATTTCTTAGCGGCTTCAATAGTCTTATCCATGAACTCGAATGACGTGGTGAATATGACGTTATAGCCTTCTGCTACAAGTCTATCAACTGTTTCAACTAACTTCTCCTCGGAAACACTCTCTACATATGTTGTTTCAAGCCAGTCTTTAAAGAGCTCTTGCACATATTTCCTACCAATATCATGCATATAGCTCCATCCAAAATCTCCTACGGGCCCGACATATATCCAAGCAGCCTTGATCTTTTCAGGAGGCGTCCACACTTGTGGTGTGAGAGTAGGTGTCGGCGATGTTGTAGGTGTTGTGGGTGTAATTGTAGGTGTAGGTGCAGAGATCAAGCCTATGTAATAGCCAATTACGCCTGTAATAATAGCTATAATGATCATTATAGCTATTAATACTGAGGTCTTCATTTATTTCCACCTATTTAGAAGTCACTAGATGTGTAAAGGTATTAGAGAGTAAGGTTTATATATTTACTTTGGCATCACTAGTGTAAAGAGAAATGTATTAACACATTAAACCCACATATGGGCTTTTAATTAAATTATTTTAATTATCTTAGTAAGAACACTGTAACTTGGAGAGGACGTGTGGAGTTAAGAGGTATACATTTTGGATTAACTCTACTCTACTCGTATCTGCTACCTCTCTATAGTATTGAGGAGTTTAATGGTGGGTTTTTATTTAGAAAAATAACGGGAGTTGGTAAAGGTTTAGAGTGTGTTTTTAGAGAGAAAAATCTTGAAACTCACTGTAGAATTCCAAGTGGAGTTGAGATCTCACAAGGGCTTCTAGGATTAGATAAACAAGTACTTTTTAGAGAAGTGTGTAAGCGTGTTGGAGTTGAGGATTGTATTGCGAAACATATTACGTTAATTTATGAGCCGCATGATAAGGAATTAATATTTTACTCGGTATATTTGTCGAGAAATACAGATTACTATATTAACACTGTAAAGTGGATTTATGAGCTAGTCACGAAGGGTACTATAAGCTCTACTTCTTATACGATTAAAGAATTTACTAAGAGGAGAGATTATTTTAGACAAATCCTTAATAAAAATGCAGATCCTTTGAGCGAGGCTATTGAATTACTTAACATTAAAAGTGTTGGAGTGAAGAGTATTAAAGCATATTTACTACACGCTTATGGATTAACAATACACGCACCAATAGACAGACACTATGCGAGAATTCTCAGAGCTAAGCCTAGGCAGCCAAGTAAAAACATTTGTGCTATGCTTAGATTAAATTGTACAACATGTACACTTAAATGCCTCTACGGCTATACGACGAGATTATTTGGATTACTCAACGGGATTATACAGTCACTCAGTTACATTTACTATAGATTAAAGTCTAAACGTAGAAGTATAATAGAAGAAATCCTTATACCAGACCCATCACACTACGTAGATGACATTGAAAAACTATTAAATAATATTCTTAAGCTCTCTCCTAGGTCTTAAAAGTTTCATGTGAGAGAAATTTAAGCAATTTAATTGCTCTAGTTAAGATTTAACATTTCTCATCTTACAAGACGAGGTTCCCGGCTGTAATTACTCAATAGGTTACTTAGTAAACACTAATGTCTGGGTTTTCTTATTCCTTAATTGAGATTAGTTTTTTACATGTTTTCATATATCTCTCTATTGTTTTTACATCTGCGATATGTATTTCTACTGGAGCATCCCATGGAAGATTATAAATATCAATAGCTCTCATGAGGATTTCTATAGTAAGTTTTTTCACAGATTTTTCATCTAAGATATTTGTTGGCAAGGTTATGAGGATATCTATATCACTATATATTGTTGTCCTGTTCTCTGCAACACTTCCAATAACATATACTTGAGCATTTGGCAATAGATCTCTAGTAGCTTTAGCGATTTTTAAAGCATATTCATGCCATTTCTTTAAGTGTTCAAAGTGATATTTAACCCAACTTAACACGTTTAACAACCTCGTCGAGGATTTCAACGAATTTCTCAGCCGCTCTAATAACTTCACCAGCTTCCTCGTGGTTATAACTAATTTCTCCATATCTCCCTGTCGTATAAGCCTCTTCACCTAATATTAAAGCCCTTCTAAACTCCTCTACGAATTCTCGAAGTTTATTGGCAATGTCGTTAAAACCATGTTTATCTAGTGATCTAGCTAAAATTGATATAAGTTCTCGTAATTTGTGACCACGTATTAGGTCTCCGAATAATTCGTAGTAAACTGCTTTAATATATAATTGCATTGCTTGCTCAGCGAAGAAGGCTGCAAGATCGGGGTCTCCAACAGATATAGCTTCTCTGAGAAACACTCTCGCTCTACGCTTTAATTTCTCTACATATTCTCCGCTCAATATATACTACCTCTAGTTATAGACCAGTCTAACACTCGTAAATAAAAATTATAAAAGTTCCTGTTTATGACTTGCTTAGAGAGCTACGGAGCTTCTCCCAATATTCTCTATTAAGTCATCAATACACTTCGTAGTTTTACAAAACACTCCTACATTACCAATCCTCACGTTATTTAATCTTTTCCTCAGAGCTCTATAAGCTATTATCATTTCTTCAAGTGTCGGTGTTCTTAAGTGTAGTAATTTGTATTCGGGGAAGAATGCTAATAGCATTACTGGTATATTTTTGTCTATATTAGCTATGTGCTCGGAGAATTTCTCAATCTGATCTATTTCCACAAGTCCCGGTATATAGAGTAAGACTATTTCTAATACAATACCCATGTCACGTATTAAAGCTGGTAATTCTAAAATCCACTTATTACTAGTACCACATAGAAACCTATAGGTGTCTTCATAATAAGCTTTCATGTCAAGCCATATAGAATCTAATCCTGCTTCATATAATACTTCAAGATTTCTAGGTGTTAATCCATAACCATTTGTCTCAATATGAACCCACATATCTGGAGTTTCTTTTTTAATCAACTTAAATACTTTAACATAGAATGCTGGTTGACAATAGAGATCTCCGCCAGTAAATGAGATTATATTTCTAGCTGGTCCATAACCCTGCGGTGACCATGTGACTTTATCTGGGCTTAATTTACCTGGACAATAAGCTCCAGTTGTATCTGTGAGTATACAGGATCCACAGTGAGCACAGAGATCTGAGGCATGCCACATAGTAGCTCTTTCACGCGGCTCCCAAACAGTAACTTTTTCTCTATACTTTAAGACCTCATTTAGAACTTCACTTGGATTATACCAATGTCCAATAGCTACTTGTGCAAAATACCAACTATGGCATTTTAGACAATTATGATTACAACTACTTTGATATATTGAGAGGTAGTCTTCAGGTCTTGAAAGAACTATGTCATATATTAACCTGTAAATCTCGCCATTGGATATTCTAAACCCAGTTCTACATGGGAGTTCATGTTTACCTGAGACCTCTGTAAAACAATAGCAGGGTTCATAGCCCTGAGCTTTAAGAGTACATTGTAGTTGCGTAAAGATCACCTTAAAGCTACTAGAAGTTAATAGTATAATTCTCTATGGAGACGTATTTTTATTCAGCATTATTAACCTTCACTAAGTAGTTTTCTACTGGGGGAATTAGCTTCATGATGACTGTCACGGGTCTGAGGTATTGATGAAGGCATCCTAGTCTGATAGGTTTTAAGGAAAGCTTTTTTCCTTCTTCTGCGAAGTATAATTATGTATACTTGGTGGTTTTTTGTGGAAGTTTTATTTGAGAAAGAAAGACCTATTCCACCATATGTTAGAGTTACTGTGAATAGTTTAAAGAGGCTTGTTAAAGATATCTTTATAGCTCTTGGTGTTAGAGAATGTGATGCTGAAGTTGTAGCTGATGTCTTGGTTACAGCTGATCTTATGGGTATATCTAGTCATGGTGTACAGAGAGTTGAGAGATATGTGTCTGGTATTGAGCTTGGCACTGTTAATGTTAATGCTGAGATGAAGTTTATTATAGATAATAGTGCTATTAGTGTTCTAGATGCTGATAATGGACTTGGCCACGTAGCGGCTCTTAAAGCTATAGTACACGCTATTGAGAAGGCAAAGCAATTTGGAGTGGGAATTGTCTTAGTTAGACGTAGTCATCACTATGGCATAGCTGGCTATTATGCTCTTAGAGCTGTAGAACACGGCATGATTGGTGTTTCAATGACAAATTCTGAGCCACTAGTAGCATATATTGGTACAGTTGAGAGATATCTCGGTACAAATCCAGTAGCATTTGCTATCCCTAGGAAACAGCCACCACCAATACTATATGATGGAGCACTCTCAGTTACTCCTGTAGGGAAAATAGAAGTTTATAGTAAAATAGGTAAAGATGTTCCTGCTGGCTGGGTTATAAGTAGCAGTGGCGAGATCATGAGTGGTGATGCGAAGAGAATTTATGATGCTATTAGGAGGCGTGAAGCTGCAATATTACCACTTGGAGGATATCTTGAAGAGTTTGGTGGTCATAAGGGTTCAGGACTAGCATTAATAGTAGATATATTATGCGGAGTACTCTCGGGTGCAGCCTGGGGTAATCACGTAGGTTATACTACCGTGAAAAACGCTAATGTAGGACATGCATTTATGGCTATAGATATATCTAGATTTATGAAGCTAGAGGAATTCTATGAGAGGCTTGAACAAATGATCAGTGAAATAAAGTCCCTTAAGAAGTCTCCGTGGGCTGAGAACATATGGATTCCAGGTGAGAAAGCCTGGTTAACAATGCAGACAAGACTTAGAATAGGAATACCATTACACATTAACATATTTGAAAATCTCAAGAAGATCGCGAGTAGAGTGGGTATTAGATTTGATGTTGAAGTAGTAGAAGAACGTCTTACTTAAGAATACTAAGTAAAATACTAGAATTATATTATAATACTTTTGTCTCTAGTCAAGTTGACGGAAGACGTGTACTTGTTGAAAGGATCACCTGTAACGCTCATAAATATTGTTAAATAATTCAGCGTGTATAATTGTTCCTGGCTCAAGTAGCGATAAAGGTATTGAAATAAAACGCTTTATAAACAATGTGATTACTCATCATTGTGGTGATCACATCTACGCGTTATCAACACGCACGTCTGAGTCTCTTGATCAATTGACATCAATAGTTATGATAAAACTAAATATTGAAAACCACTCTCATATCTCTTAACACACACTACTCTTAGAGCTATTATTAGCCACTTAGCACTTACTCGAAGAATAAGAATTTATGTTGAGAAAAGACAATTATTATTTAAAGCATTAGATTAACTAATATAAGGCTAGTAGTTGCTATAATAACTGATGAAGAATACTTCTTATACTAGTACCTTCAACACCTACTTAACACCTATATTCCTCAATAAAACAATAGTTAGAAGAATACTCTAAACGTCACTTCTAAATTTTTCACGGTAAAAGATATTCTTAAATGGATATTATTCACTTAGAGAAATACTCCTAAATATTCACAACTAAGCTAACAGGCCGCAGAGGTCTATTAATAATCTTTTTAGGGGCCAGTAAGAATAATATATAATGGCCTCGCCCGTGGAGAGCCGGGAGTACACCGGCACTGTGAGAGCGGGTTCCGTAGCCGACCCACAATCCATTTTTATCCCTTAGTGAAGCTATGATGGTGGCTCATTTATACTAGTTTGCTTATGGATCTCTATGTTTTTAAAATTGGGAATACTTGGTATTTTTAACTATTGTTTTTTGACTAGTAAGTATCTTTCGTATACTAGTGTTATTATGTTTTCTTTGATGTAGAATTCTATGGGTATTTTAGTGTAGAGTGTTGTTATGTAGAATTTTGCATAGTCTTCTTCGATGTGTTCTGGGATTAGTGTTAGTGGTGGTTTTTGTTCATATAATTCCTCGAGTAGTAGAATATCACCACTTCTCTTAACTCTAATGCTAATAGTGTTCTTGTAGCCTGTATATACGCCTTCTAGTTTATCTACAACTCTATCTATGCGGAGAAATCCTAGTTTACTCTCACTAATGCCAGTAGCAAGTGCTAATATATATGCACCTATAAGTGAAAGTGGATAACCACTACTATTAGATGTTAAAGCAACAGCAACTCTTTTCTCGGGTAAATAGCCCATGTATGCTGTATACACGTATACTGAGCCACTATGACCTACAAGTTTATATTCACCGGCAAATTTATCGTGTATTATGAGGCCATATCCATAATACTTGCTAGTTGGAGATTCATAGGGTAATTTAATATGTGGCTTCTCCATTAGCTCTACTGATTTCTCTTCAAGTATTCTAGTAGAGTTAAATTTACCTCTAGATGCTAGTGTATAGGCGAATTTTGCAAGGTCTAATGAGCTCGTGAAGAGGCCTCCATCAGCTGATACTCCAAATATTGGTTCAGCTCTTACTAATTTACCTTCACGGTTATAGTAATATGGTGTTGCTTTATCAAAATCTCTCACATACTCCTCCCTAGTAAAGTAAAACTTCTCTAAGTGAAGTTTATCAGCTATCTCTCTCTTCACATACTCCTCATATTTTAAACCACTAATCTTCTCAATAATTTCACCTAACACCACGTAGCCCTCATTGAGGTAAAACCACCTCTCACCGGGCTTATATCGTGGATATTCTTCATAATTACTCATAAAGACTAATACTTCGCCTGGTGTAGCTATTGGTAGTAATGCGTCTGTTCTAAAACCATAATAAGTATCTATTAACATTTCAGCATATCCTAATGCCGGTATTCCAGATGTGTGTGTTAAGAGATGGTGAATCTTGATCTCGGGGTCTTTAACCACGTTAACATATCTTGAGACACTATCATCTAAGCTGAGAAGACCCCTCTCAACGAGTTGCATTATTGCTATAGCTGTGAAAGCCTTAGTCACAGATCCAACACAGTAACTAGTACGTGGAGTTGTAGGCGTAGAAGACTCTACGTCGCGAAATCCAAAACCCTTAGCGTAAACGACTTCACCGTCACGTATAACTGTTAACGATAAACTAGGCATTTTATATTTAGTCATCTTAGTGAGAATAAAAGACTCTAATTTCTCAGTAAAATTCAACATGAAATACCACCAGTTAATACCTATTATCTACGTATAAATAATAAACTTTGGTATTTGAGTACTAGTATACACTGATAGACATAATATAATTGGTGTATTTTGTGAAAATATTTGAGAGGATTAAGAGACAAGTAGAGTTAATAGAAGAGCTTGTGAAGGAATTAGGGTTTGAGAAGAGCTATAGAAGAGTTGAGAGACTAGTATAATTAATTATCCAGGCACTTTTGGACTTAGGCTCCATGATCATAGTTGCTCTTAATGCTCCTAAACCTAGTTCTTACTCTGAGATAGGATTTATACTTAGAGATATTGGTGTTCTAAGTAATGAAGATGCAAATTTAATGAGAGCTCTTGCTGGTTTAAGAAATATATTGGTATATAGTTATGTTACTGTCGACAGAGAGGAGATTGTAGAGTTTTCACGTAAACTACGTTTAGAATAGCTTATGAAATATTGAGTAGTATAAAGGAGCTTGAGATCCAGTTACACACGATCTCTTAGATATCGTAGAGAGAGTTAAGAGCATTCTTGCTGGTAGAGTTCTATTAGCTTACCTATTTGGTAGTAGAATTAGAGGACGAGTTCTTAGGGGCGATTACGATATAGCTGTATATATGCATGGAGACTGCGACTTCTATAACCTGGATATGTTAGTAGTCGATGTAGCTAATGTGCTTGGTGTTAACGAGGAGAATGTTGATATCGTGTGTCTTAATAACTCGCCGCCAGAAATAATATATGAAGCCCTTGGTGAAATACCCATAATAATTGAAGACCATGAATTAGCCTTTACTTTAAAATATAAAGCACTATTAGAACTATTAGATCTCGAAGAGGCTATTAGATCAATCCACAGAGTCTAACATAATCTAATAGTAGATAAGAGAAAAACAGATTTCTCTACACTTGTTTAACAAGAATAATGTATTTATAACTCATAACTCTAAAGTTACATCTAAAAACTAATCTTTTAGATTTACCAGTATATCGTCACGTTTTCATGTAGAGTGATCATGGCTATAAAACTCTAAATATGAGGAAACTAAATGTTAGTATTACACGTTATAGAGTTATTTTATAGTTTTGATTTATTTATCGCAATTGCATTTGTAGATGCTTTTTGAAAGCATTAAATGATACTCACATAGCAGATCTTCTAACTATGTTCAAGGGGTCACTTGTATGTCTCCATAAGCCTTTACTAAAACTCACTACAATAATACCTAGTTCATCAATAGTTATATCTGTTATTAGTGGTTCTAATAAACCCTTCTGTATAACTAAGTCTGCTACGATTTTGGAGAGTACTTCGCCGCGATCTCCGAGTAGTTCAAGCTCTACCGCTTCATCAATAACATATGCTTCGCTAATAGAAGATGCCTCTTCAACTTCAAGTGTTCTCCACTTATTACTTGGCCATAACCCTAGCTCTCTAGCAGTGGCTTCATCGACAACAATACATGGCTTAGTGCTTTCAGCACCACCGTTTACGAGAACTACTAGTTCTAAGCTACGATTACTAAAACGAGATTTAATTTTCAATTTTACTCTCACAGCCAATTACTTCACCAAGTTCTCTTTTAATAACCCATCTGCCAAGTTTTAGTCTTTTATCTTCTAAACCAGCTTGCTTTAAGAGTTTTTTTAATAAATCTATTGAAATAAAGACTTTTTTACTCACAAATACCCCTATGGTAAACTAGGTCTTATCGAATTAAATATTCAATTACTACTCTAGGATTAATCGGGTTTTAGAGGAAGAGATCTTTAGGTTTTACATAATTGACAAGAAACTCCAATTATAAATGAGTGTTCTACTATATAGTCTACTCCCTTATATTCTACTATAGCTTTTATGTGTATTGTATAAGAGGTGAAGTCAGTGTTGGGGAGGGCTGGTATAAATTCTAGGGTTAATGTTCCTTTACCATAAAATCCTAGATCTCTACATCTCCAAGTAATTACAGGTCCATTTTTATAAAACTCTACTGGGGCAGTAATAGTTGTTGATATCCATGCTAAATCCACGAATTTCGATGGTGGAGGTGTAAATTCTATCTCTAAACTCTTAATTTCAGAATCTCTCCTCCACGCTAAGTGGATAGAGAGGGGTGCTTTGTAAGGACTAGGTTTAGGTATTCTCACATATAAAGCTCTAATATCTTCATCTCCTACATAGGCGACTGCGAGGTAGTATATGTAGGAAACATCTTCTTTAAAACCCTCTGATTTAACAATAGCATATCTTAAATTACTCACAAATAGTGAGGAAAACACAAAATTCGCTGTTAAAACAACACTCACCACTATTGCTATGACTAAAACTAATATAAGCCAAAATCTTCTCTCCACACAACTCACCCCGAGTTATTAACAATTAATAAGAATTTAAATAAATACTTTAAGAATCACACCGAGATCTCGTTTACCTCGAAATACGTCAAATGAGGCTTAGTATCCACGATTGAGTTAACTAATATTAAAATAGAACCTCTATTTAAAGCTCTTCCACATTTGTGAAGAAGGGGGTTATGTATACTAATTAGGCGATCTTCACACTCATAAAATATCCTTAAGACTCGAATTTCACTTAAATTAATCACTAAGTATTTATATAGCTTAAAATTTATTTGTTTATTTATCTCTCACAAATTGCGGCAGAGGTGATTCTACTAGATGATACCATCTGACGTATTTAGTATGAGGCTCTATAGGTTTAAAGAACTTCTTAAAGAAGCTAAACTTGACTGTGCTATGATACGTACACTATCAGATTTTAAATACTTTACTGGAACTAAATGGCTTAGACCCGCTCTACTAATACCCTCAGATGGAATACCTAAGGTATTCTTAGCTAAGGGGGAGGAAGAGGGGTTCTTGGAGAAGTCTAAGTTAAGGGATTTCGAGGTAGTATCGTATACTGATGGAGGTGACTTAATGGGTAAGGTTACATTGACATTGAGGTCGATTAAGGCTCGAAGAGTGGGAATGGTGTTTGGAGTTGAACGAGACTCATATATATTGTTCTATGAGATGTTTAAGAGAGCTAATAGAGATGTAGAGGTCGTTGATATTGGAGGTTTACTCGCAGAGATGAGGGCTATTAAAGATAAATATGAAATAGAGGCAATGATCAAAGCTGGTGAAATGTCAAGTAAGATCCTTGAGCAGACTCTTAGTGTTATAAAAGAGGGTATTTCAGAGCTCGACATTGCAGCTGAGGCGTATAGCCTTGCTTTTAAGCTAGGGTCAGAAGAACCACACATATATGTTAACGTTGGACCACATCCCAGAGTTCACGCCGAGCCACTCAGAGGTATAACTGTTAGAAAAGGAGTACTTGTAACAATTGTAGTGGGAGTAGATTATGAAGGGTACTATGTGAATACTTCAACATCAATATTTATTGGGGATTCAAAGCCTAGTGAAGTAAAAAACGCCTTCAATTGTGCTATGAGGGTTTATGAGGAAGCAGTATCTTTAACTAAGCCGGGTACTAGGCCGTTTCAGGTAATGAAACACCTTGACACTATTTACTCAGAATATGGTCTTCTCGATAAGAGGCTAATTGGATATTTACATGGCGTAGGACTTCAAGTAGAGGAATACCCAGTTACTACTATAGTATCTCCTCATAGAACTATTGAGTTAAAGACAGGAATGACAATCGCCCTTGTACATACACCGATAATGCTACCTGGATATGGATCAATCAAAGTAGAAGATACTTTTATCATAACAGAGAAAGATTTAAAAAGAATAACAAAGGCTAGAGAGATAATGGAGTCTTTTTAGAGAACCCTTAATTGACACTATAACTAAGAAGCCCTTGATCTAATGCTCTCCACGAGATTATAGAGAATATATTGTTATTTATTTTTTCTACATAATAGATTGTTTGTTGAAACTAGCGTATTAAATTATTAAAATTATGAATAATATTAGAGGTGCTTATATGTCAACCATATTATTAATCTGTAAAAACACCATTAAGCAATTAGTTACAGAGGCTCTAAGATCGCCTGTGGAAAAGGTGTTTCTTGGAATTGGCTTACAGTCGGGAAGAGAATTTAGAGTTATAGAAGTACAGGAGTGTCTAAATATATCTAATAATCCTCAAATACACTTTACTGCAGACCCTCTATGCTTATATAGATTGTTCTCTTACGCCGTCGTGAAACTGCTTTGTTTTTCACAAGGGTTTATAAGGGTTGTTGATGTTTCCTCTACTTGGGACGCCTCGAGATGCGGGTTTAACGTGGAGACCCAAGAGAGGCGTGTTTTGAGGGAGGAATCCAGGATGCGGGGGTTTCCTCACAGCAATGACCCAGAGGAAACAATGAAGGAGGAGCTGTGAGCTGGGGTTACCCCGAGGGGGCGGAGCCCTGTGACATGGATCCCGGTGAAAAGGGATCCCGAGGGCTGTGAAGCCAAGGGTGGAGGGCTTGACATCAAAGAACATCAAGCCCAATGAAACCCGAACCCCCCTCTCACTAAGGGGTTTGACGCGAGCTTTGTGACTATGAGTACGTCTATGTCGCTATCACTCCTAAAACCACCTATTTTTCCAAGCTCGAATGTCTCCTTTAGATCAGCTGTGTTGAGACCTATTGGTGCACTTGGATATGCAATTTTGCCTTTAAAGGCATCGTCCATTGGTATTGGCAGGTGGACGTGGCCTAGTGCAATATACCTCGTGTTCTCGGGTAGTTTGTGTAGGAAGTCTTCATACTCCATGTATAGTTGACTATATCTCTTTGAATACCTAGATGGATCGTATCCAGCAAACTTAGTATTGATGTGTGCAAGGATGATTAATTCATAGTTTGAGTAATCCCTTAAACCCCTAAACCTCGTTGTCCCATGTTTAAGATACTCAACCTCTCTATTACTACTACCTCTGAAGCCAGGTACTCCATAGAATACAAGCCTATCGTCTTGAAACACAAGGGGCTCAAGGATCAACCAACCCATTTCCTCCTTGAAGTCGAGTAGGTGTATTAAACCCGCTCTAGCCAAGAGATCTAGAACACTCGTCCTAGTCCTTGATAAGTCGTTATTACCAGGTACTACTATAACCCTTACCCCACTGTCTACAAGCTTCTTTAAAACCCCAACTGTCTTTATGACAATGCCCATTGATGGCCTATCAGTGTTGAACATGTCGCCAGATATCAATAAGTATTTAGCTTTTTCACGGAGTACATTATTGCTTATTTCCTCTAGTACGCTATAATATGAACTCTCCAATATAGTGTCTTGAATTGATCTGGGACTAAGTGTAAGTCACTTATATGAATGAGTAGCAAGCAAATACACCATTAAAACAATACTAAACCCACCTAATTAAATAGGAGGGTTTAAAAGTGAATTAAGCTTGAAAATGAGAGACGAATGGAAAGAAAGGGGTAATAACTATATTAAAAACTACTCCTTTGACCTCTCTCTAATAACTATCTTCGCACCAACGATCATTCCGCTTGGAATCAACACCTCTACGCCATCCTTCCTAGTAACCTGCGTAAACATCGTTGATATATCCTTCACTCTAACCTCGCTCTCACCTGCAATATCAACTAAGTCACCGACCTTGAATGGCCTAGCCAGTAATAGGAACATCCCTGCAACAGCTTGCCCAAGTACTTGCTGTGTGGCGAAGCCAACGACTAATCCTATGAAGCCACCTAGTGCAACACCCGCTGCTCCACCAGATACTCCACCAGCAATTCCTGCTAGTAGTGCTCCTAGTCCAAGTATTCTTATCAAGCTACGGACGGCAGCGGCGCCGGATACTCCATACCTTGGCTTTAGCAGTGCGTAGAACATTGTTGCTACAGCGTTTACAATTAGCCAGCCGAGAACTAGTAGTACTATTATGTATACGTATACAGCGTAGTCCCGTAGTACAAGTACTCCCCCCAGTTTCGTCGCTTCGTATAGCATTGAAAGGCCCTGTGTAAAGAACCACTGTAATACCCCCATTACTACCGATAGCAATACTGCATACACTATTACCATGCCAAGTGCTTTACCAACGCTATCCGTGGTGCTCATCCTGGACTCACCAATGTGATCCTTGGATAAGAGGGTTTTTAAATTTTATAGTCTGAGTTAATTAATCTATGATATTCAAGGCGTTAACGACGCCTCAGTGAAATAAAATACATCGCTATAGCTATTGATACTACTAAAATTACCCCTATGCTTAGGAGGAATTTATTGTCCGCCTGCGTAGTTGTAGTGGAGCCGAAAGACCTCTCCCCTATGTAGATTCTCGGAGATGATAAAGGCTCTAATTTGGCTAATTGTAGCCAGAAATCTTTGTTTTCAACCTCACCTATTACTATTGCCAGCGTTGTGTTTCCATTTGACTCCATCTTTATAACTAGAGTTGTGGGGACTCCGAGGTATTCCTCAGGTACAGAGTAATTCTTAACCATGTCTCGATAAAGATTCATTAAGTTATTGTAGCATATGGAGTCTAAGTCAACCCAGCATTCAACATATTTATTTGGAAAAGTCTGGTTAAAGAAGGAATCTAATGCTCTACAATGAGGACACGTAGTCAAACCATACATATAGAATAATATATCTTAGAGTTCATCGATCTCACAATGCAGTGTGGCAGGGTATATTTGAGTAATTGGAATTATTAATATAAGCAAAAATGCGACCCAGCCCCTTGAAAGCAGTAAACTCAATTCCTTCATCATTATCCATTAAAACTACTAAACAACCCACATCTTAAAATTCGTACTGACCTTATAAAATCCTTCTAGCTAAATATTTCCATGCATCTCTAACAAACCGCTCTCTTCTGACAGCGTGTTCTAGCTCTATATCTATGAGCGTGACTCTAGACAAGTAAACACCTCTAATAGCTTCTCACAGAGGGTTAATATTCTAAGCGCGATTTCTCTATCATACTCTCTTGGCAAATAGCGTGACGATATATATGCTTCTTCTAGTATAGGCTTTCTAGGTTCTTATCCAAGAACACTTTAAGCCTGCAGTCATCATAGATCTTTACTAGATCTCTCAGCAATCTTGTAAGCGAATGTGTCTTAGGGAAGTCTCCAATTCTCTTATATACGAGGTACTTAGAGTAAAGTTGAGCAAACTACTCTGCGTGAAATAGCATTAAGCCGCAGTCTCCACTCTCTAGATCAAACTTTGCATCTCTCAAGAAGCTAAGTGCTCTCTTCCTAAGTAACTCAAAGCTCAACTAATACACCACGTAATTAACTCTAACTAAGGTTAATAACCAGTAGTCTTTCAATAAGCGATTACTCATGGAGGCGTGAGATGTTAAAACAAGTTGTTACAAAGAGGCCTATTCTGCGAGAACACCTCATAGAGGCCGGAGAACTATTGTGTAGAGAACAAAATAAATTGCGGGGAGAGAGATTATGGAAATAAACGAGATCTCTAATGTTTTAAATACCCTTATTAAATGTAATAATAACAGCTCTATGTGGTGTTAAAATAGTTTTCTAATTTAGAACTTGGGATTAAGAATTATTTGAATAAGTATATCTTAGTATCATTGTATAATTTTAATCTACTCTTGGCTTGCTTTTAGCTAATTGTATTATGTTAAACGCTATGATTAGTAACATGGCTATCGTTAAACCCCATATTATTGGCGTTATTATATTTGTTAATACTTCAACACTAACACCTCCTTGCTCAATAGCAAAGATCACTACGACTATATATAGGAGTATTCTGAGATACTCTGCTACTGGTGTAAGTAACTGCATTTCTGTTCTTAACTCTGAGCTCTTATATATGTAGCTTATAAAAGCATCAATTAATATAAAGCTGACAATTATAATTATTAATGCCTTGATAAACCCGGCAACATATAAGTTGAGTAGTAATATTGAGGTCTTTGCAACATCATTTAATCCAATGTAACTTGATGCGTAATATACTCCGAGTATTATGAACACTATATATATGATCCACGAAGCCATTATTCCAAAGAATTCACTAACCATAAAACCAGTGCGCTTTATAGCTCTTCCAAAACTAAATCTCCTCAACCAATCCTCTAAGCCAAGTTTGTCAAGACCTTTGACTAATAAGATCTTAACACCCTTGCCTAGAATATACCCTATGATTATCAGTAATGCCGCAATACTTATACCAGTTAAAATCCTAGTAATAAACTCCACATTTATCTCTATCAATTCTCTCACCACATGGGAAAATTAGAATTCAAGAATAAAAATATAGTGTTTCATAAGTATTTAATAGCGTAGGGCTTAGAGATGTATATTAGTTACCCTACTAGATTTGAGACATATGGGGCAGTTAGAATTTTCGAGTTAACAAAAGTACACTCACTACTTGCTGTTAAAGGAGAGTGGAAACCCGGATTATATAATATACCTGATTTTAGAGAATTAGAGAAAATTGCAGAGACAACTGCTATAGTTGTGCCAGTGAAAGATGAAGATCTCATGGTTTTTGAGGGGGTTTTAATGGCTATACCAGTATATTCTCCACTCATAGTTATATCAGCTTCAACTCAACACCCTTTAAATATCTATAGTATTGAAATCGACGTAGTAAAAGCTCTATATAGAGTTACTGGTAGACCAGTAATTATAGTACATCAGAGAGATCCAATCATAGCTGAAGAGATCAAGGAGTATTTGCCCAATATAATAGATGAAAGTGGACTTGTAAGATATGGTAAAGGGGAAGCTGTATTATTAAGTGTCTTATTAGCTGATGGATTAAAAGCAAAAAACATAGGATTTATAGATGCAGATAACTATATTCCCGGCGCAGTATTAGAATACACGCTAATATACTATACAACTCTAAATATGAGTGAATCAGATTATAAAATGGTTAGAGTTTCATGGGGATATAAGGCCTGGAGTTCTGGTGAGTTGTATTTTAGAAGATCTGGTAGAGCATCAATGATGGTAAATAATGTTCTAAATAAAATATTATCCTCTAAGAGAAGAGCTGAAACCGATATTGTTAAAACTAGTAATAGTGGTGAACACGCTATGAGTATTCAATTAGCTAAAGAATTAACTTATGCTAGTGGATATGGTGTTGAAACACAAGAATTAGTTAGTATTCTTGAATCATGTTATATAGGTATTGATGAAAACAAGTGTAAAGCACTACCTCAAAACATCGAAATTTACCAGGTTGAGTCGAGAAACCCCCATATACACACTGAGAAAGGCAAATCACACGTTGTTAACATGATAATTGAAAGTCTCGCTACAATATATCATTCAAAACTCGCAGATGAGAGAGGAAAAACACTAGTATTAAATGCTCTCAGAGAATTAGCATATGAAGCAGAACCCCCTCTACCATTGAGATATGAGATTCCACGAAACTTAAACACAAAGGGCTTCTTAGATAGAATTATAAGTGAGAGTAAAATGAGTATTGCTTATGGAATATGAGCCCCTTTAAAGAACGTTTCCCTCTATATCTACTTAATTAAATAATAGGGCATATATCATGAAAGTATATCTAGATTAAAGCTAAACGTTAATTAGTAGATAAGGATGTGTGGCTTGAGGCATGAGCAAAGACTACTAGTAGTAATTATTGGTTCATTCATAATTATACTCTATGTGCTTTTTGCATTTACTGCGATTTATGCTCAGAATCAAGTGGTTTTTGTAGTTTTTGATAGTTGTAGTTATGAAGTTGCAAGAGATATTAATAAATTATTTCTCAATAATACGGGCTATGTGGCTTTTTCTTACATAATTACTAATGCTACACCAAGCTCATACTATATAATACTAGCAACAAACACCTCACTTCAAAGTGAAATAGGACGTGTTTTAAAAATAATTACTAATAGTAATGCACACTATATAGGAACAAGTATACTAAGTGTAAACAATAATATTATTAGTCATGAAGACTTGTGGAGCTATTGCCTATATGGAGATTTAAATGCTCTTAAACGAATATTTGAAACCATAATTATAAGAGAAGAAACTCCTAAGTCTACACTACTATTACCATTAATTATAGGTACTCTTATAGTAGCGTCTATAACAGTGTTCTCGATTAGTCAAATAAGTCAAAGTAGTAGAGAGAAAATTACAACTATATTTAAAAAACCTCTAATACTACTTCTTCTCACACTACTTAGATTTAGAATTCGAAGTGAAAACATACTAGAACACCCTATTAGGAGAACAATATATGAAAAAGTAATCTCGGAGAAAGTAGTTCCAATAAGTACATTAATGAAAATTAGTAGTAGAGCTGTTTTAGAATGGCATTTATCAGTACTAGTTAGAGCTGGAATTATACGTGAAATTAGAGTTGTTAATAAGAGATTTATTATAGATCCTAAACATCTAAATGAAGCATTAAGTAAACTCGTAAAAATAGATCCTAGAATTGAGTGTATTCTAAGAGAAATCCACAGTAATAAGACTACTATAGAGGAGATATCTAAGAAGTGTCGTATTGATGATAGAACAGTTCATACCATCGTGAATTTAATTAGTCAAACGAGTTAAATAGTGATCCATGAGTAACCTGCAGTTTCTCTAACACATCAATTTTAAATCTAAAACAATAGTAAATTTAACATGGTGTGAGAAATGCCACTATGGAAGTGTACTATATGTGGACTCATATATGAAGCTACAGAGCCGCCGGAGAAGTGTCCAAAGTGTGGAGCTCCTAAAGAAAAGTTTATTAAACTAACTGAGGAGGAGGAGCGATTAATAACTAGATCGAGGTTAACTAATTACTTACATATGAAAGCACACACACTCCTCCAAGAACTACTTGAAATAGCTGAGAAAGGTATTGCAGATAACCTAGATCCAGGCTGCCATAAGATATTTATGGAGGAGAGGGAATTCGCCCTCATCACAATTCAGAAGATTAAAGCTGAACTAGAAGCACACTTAAAGAAGGGTAAGTGGGGTTAACTAATAGATCTTGAAGTGTTTTTCTCTTATCTTGAAGCATAATGCAGGTTATTTTCTCTTTAAACCTTTTAACTTCTATTTTTGTCTGGTAGAGGAGTTAATATGCGTATAAGTACTAGAGACGTCTTACTTACTAAGGGTTATAGTTTCCTAGAGATCAAGGAGCCTGCCTCTATACCGATTTATGTTGATCTACGTTTTAAAGACATTATTCCAGAGTTTTCAAGCCTTGAAATAGGTGATTGTAAGCTCTATAAGCATCAGTATTTAGCTTATAGTAAGTTAAAAGAGGGTTTAAATGTAGTTTTAAGAGCTGGAACTGGTAGTGGGAAAACTGAGGCGTGGGTGCTTTATTTTATTGAAAATGTGAAGAGGCGTAATGATTTTCACGCAGTTGTTCTTTATCCAACTCTGGCTCTTGCAAATGATCAGATTAAGAGATTAGAGAAGTATACTAGTGTAGTTAAAAAGAACACTCTACAACTTGATAGTGTTAAGAAAGAAGAATATTTGAAAACTACTAGTTTGACTATGTTAAAATCTAATATTGCCTCTTCAAATTTAATTATAACAAATCCAGCATTTCTACTACACGATTTAAAGAAATATTTTGTTAAGAAAGAGAGTGCTCTTCTCTCACCTATTTATAATAAAATAGAACTCCTCGTTATAGATGAAATAGACTTTTATAGTCCTAGGAGTTTAGCACTATTACTCTCAATATTAATATTACTCTCTAAGATAACTGAAAAACCTCTACAGGTAGTTGTACTTTCAGCTGGGATTTCAAATCCTGAAGAGCTCTGTAATTTCTTAGAGAAGGCTACGAGTAGGAAATGTTATATTATTGAGGGGAGTCCTTTTAGAGTTGAAAATAACGTATATATAGTTCTCGGCAAAAATCTCGAGGAGATTTGGAGTAGAGTTAAAGCAGTGTGGTGTGAACTTATTGTTAAATATAAAGAATTACAACAATATACTAGTAGCGTTGAGGACTTTGAGGAGTTTAAGAAAAACGCGTTTTACATTCTCTCCCTACTTGAGAGTCTTGGAGTAGAAGTGCCTAGTTTAAGTATAGATCCTGTTGAAATTATTGGTAGTTATTTAATAGATGATTATGTTACAGTTGTATTTACTAGGAGTATTAATACAGCTGAGGAAATTGTGAGAGCTATTAAGATGAGGTTTGGCGAGAATTCTCCTGTGGCAACACATCATCACTTAGTACCTAAGAGGGTTAGAGAAGAAGTTGAAGAAGCTGCTAGAGAGGGTAGATTAAAGGTTATTGTCTCTCCTAGAACACTCTCTCAGGGTATAGATATTGGCTTAGTATCTCGCATAGTGCACTTAGGGCTTCCTGATAGTGTTAGAGAGTTTTATCAGCGAGAAGGGAGGAAGGGGAGGAGAGCTGAGCTAGGCTTCTCTGAGACTATTATAATACCATATTCGCGGTGGGATAGAGAATTGTTAAGTCAAGGTATTGAGATGTTTAAGTCTTGGTTAAACTTGGGATTAGAGAAAACTCTGATTAATCCAGATAATCTCTACACTTATCTACTAAGTGGTGTTTTAAAACTAATATCACCTTGGTTTAAAGAACCATTATCTGAAGTTGAGGTCAGGGCTCTTAAGAGTATTGGTGTACTTACACGTGAAGGCGTGGTTAATGAGAAGCTTATACAGGAGCTCTATAATAAATTAAACTTCTATGAGTATGCTCCACCATATGGTATAAAGAGGTATCTTGAGAAAAATGGATCTCTAATACCACTAGAGCCTATTGGCCACTGCGACTTAGTAGAAAAATTTCAGCCTGGCTGTATAGATTATAGCGAAGAGTCAATAGTGATCTCGATTAATTGCGGTAAGAGTACTAGACATGTGAGAAGTGTAGTTGAGAAGCCTATAAGAGATATTGACTTTAAATCTAATGATGCTTTAGCAGTGGCTCTTGAAGAGTATAGGTATATTAAAATGAACTGGGGTGAGAAGCCGCAGTTTATGAGGGATCTCCTTGCTGGGAGAATTACGAGTGAAGAATTATGTGTTGTCTATGTGCCTCGTAGTGGTTTTGGCAGATATATTAAAATACCAGAGCGCTGTATTTGGACTATACGTTCTGAAAAGCCGAGATTTATACTTGCTAAGGGGAAGCCTATTGTCTACTATGATAAGAAAACTATTTATGTTCCAACACCAACAGCCGGTGAATATAGAGATTTCACATATGGTTACACTTATAGCGTTGATCCGCGTGAAAACGCGGAATTATTGAGACTAGCTCTGGGTTTATTAATGATAGTACTTAGGAGGTTGAAGAGTATACCGCTTGGGGCAATAATGTATGATGTTACAAAAATTGGTGAAGATAAATATTTCACACTCCACGAGCCTGAGGCAGCAGGTATTATTGAGAAAATTGATTGGCTAGAAGTTAGGAGGCTCTTAGAGAACTATAATCCAGATGAGCTTGATAGAATACTCCTCTCAGAAATAGATGATATAGCATACTCAACTCTAGTAACAATAGAGTTTAACTGGGATATTGTGAAGGAGCAGGCTATTAGAGTTGTAGATTATATTCTAGCTAGAGATAAGTTGAAAATTTTATTTAAAGACAAGGAGATCTATATACCTCGCCCAAGTCCAGCTTTAAAAATAATCTCATATAGTGTTATCAGTGAAGTCTTAGGCGAAGAGACTATTACTCCAACACTACTAGTTTGCCAGGGATTTTATGATGGTGAAGACTTCTACGGCGTAGTTGAGCTCTACCCGCCAATACCACTAGTAAAGCCTCCGCGTAGTCTACTCGAGGTAGAAGAAGTATTGCTTAATAGAGTCTTCTACGAGGACTTTACACTACTATTAGAGAGTCGAGATGTTATTCTCTCACAGCTTAAACAAGCTAATTTAAAACGCCTAGTATTTTTTATAGAGAATCACAGAGATAGAGTAATAGATTTTTCAGAATTACTAAGTAAATGTGGATTAGAGTATTTGAGAATAGATGATATTGTAACATATACTGGTTTTGAAGCCTCAGTGAGTACTGCGAAAATTAGAGAAATAATTAAGCAAATTGAAGAATCAAAGAACTTGACAAATAAGGCTCGAGAATACCTATTAGAGTATGTTAAATTTAAGAATAAAGCTCTCTATATGGCATATTTAATTATAAGTGAACTCTATAAATCTAAAAATAAGTGAGAGTAGAGGAGTAATTACTGTGATCTTAAACCCAGAGATCACATTGTTAAGTCAAATTATAGCTATACTTATCTTATTGGTAATAATAATAGTAGCTCTATTTGAGATTCAAGGTATTGTTAGAGATGTACTTACAGTTATGTTTCTCATGCTCATGATTATAAATTATGGAGTTATCTATGCGGTAGCTGAAAGTGGTGTATCTATAGCTATATATCCACTCACCATTGTCGAGCAATATGATCCTTACGGCTCTATTTACCCAGATCTCGGCCAGATCTCACTACTATTTATATTAATAATGTGGAGAAGAGAACTACTTAAATATTTAAAACTTCTAAGAGAAAAGTAGAGATCAGAGTTAAAATACATAGTTACATTACTAGAAAAAGAAACCACAATATTAAAGTCAAGGAATAATACTTAAAAGCCTTTTACAAGAATTTCACTAGTAGACGCCGCCGTAGTATAGCCCGGTCAAGTATGCGGGCCTCTCGAGCCCGTGACACCCTAAAAGGCCCGGATAAGGGTGCGGGAAACCCGGGTTCAAATCCCGGCGGCGGCATATTTATAAAAGATCCTTTTGCTAGTCGGGTTTTGGAGGGGTTACATTTACTTGGCCTTGATATTTACCTTGATATGGTTTATAGACAGGGCTACTTGTTCTTAAGAATACTATGTGGAGAAATCTTTGTTCAGGGTATACTTTAACAGGGTTTGGTCCTCCTATTAATTCAATAGTAATATTTCCTTTAAACCCTGCATCTATAACTGTTGGTGGTATATATATTCCCGCTCTTGCAAAACTACTTCTTAAGTTTACTAATCCAACGAGATCGTGTGGTAATTCAACCCATTCAAGAGTAGTTGTTAATACGTGTTCGTAGGGTTTAATTATAAAGCCCTCTTCTAAGTTAACATCAATACACTCTAAGACCTCTGATACATTCATGAATTTTGTGTCTACAATTAAATTAGTGTTTTTAAATCTGCAAAATCTATAGCCAAATCTTAAGTCAACGCCATTTTCTCTCACAGTGTCTTCGAATATTGGCTTAATAATCAATAATCCCTTTTCTAAGTAAATTTTAATATCCCAATCACTGAGAATCACATAAAACCACCCTATACTTAAAATGCCTCTTAAATACACTTAAAACATGGGAGTGAGATTTTCACATAGTACTTGTTGAGAGTGATGTTTCATTTTGAATATGCACTTATTGATTTAATGTAAACTCTCGAAAACCCATATGACTTCACTACTTCTACTAGTTCAACTAGTAGTTGTTCTGGCGGAAAACACTCTACACGACACCACTCTTTATCCCTGGGATCTACTATCGGCTCTCCAAGCAACTGGTTGAGAACTACTATTGTTTTATCGGGGTCTAGTAAGCTGTGAATGTTATTTAAGTATTTTATTAAAATATCTCGTGTTAATCCCTTGTAAACAGGTATTCTAAGCTCTACGAGAATGGGGTATTTTCTAATTAATGTTAGTGATTTTAAAAACAACTGCCACAGTGTCTTTGCAGAGTTATATGTTACTCCATAGAGTTTTTCAGGCGGTATTTTTAAGTCTAATGCTACGTGGTGTATTAAATTAGAGTCTAGTAGTTTCTTTAATGGCCCATAGAGTGTGAGATTTGTATTTATACTGTTGAGAACGATGTTCTGTGTTTGCTTAAATAATTCTATTAGCTCTCGCCACTGTAATAGAGGCTCGCCTCCTGTAACGTGGAGATATGTTACTAAAAACTTGCTTGCATAGATTTCCTCTAAGATATCCTCAATACTTACTAGTCTACATATAGCAGGATCTATATTAGCTATTCTCCAGTTGTGGCAAAAAGGACATTTTAAATTACAACCACAAGTCCATAGAGTAAATGATGTATGGCCGTGGACGTCTATGAGTGATAAACTCTTCCACCCTGCAATTAGGAGTTTTATAACATTAGTCAAAAAGAAACACTTTAAGTAGTATTATTAGAATACGTAGTGTTTTCGAGTCCAGAATTCTTTCCTCCTCTGTGGATTCCAGTTTCTTAGCGGCCTATAATAGCCTATTATCCTGCTCCACACATCAATATTCTCACTTCCACAAGAGGGGCATTTCGCATATAATCCTGTAAACGTCTTTTCACAGGTATTACAGTGTGTTACTGCTGGAGTATAACTCCAATACACTAGCTCTGTTTGTGTTAATTTCTTAGCTAAATCTGCTAAGGCTTCGGGCTCAGGTTCTTCACCGAGGAATATGTGCATCATGACGCCTCCAGTGAAGTATTTTTGAACTCTCTGCTCCACTTCTATTCTATCAGGTAACTCCATGTTAGCGTAGTATGGTACTATACTAGTAGCGTAGACTGGGTTTTCAGGGTCAGGCATGTATTCTCTAAGCTCAGGGTATTTCTTCAAGTCAAGCATTGCTAATTTGGGTGATGCAGACTCACCTGGGACTTCTTCAACATTCCACGGCACACCTTCTTCTATCATCCACTTCCTAGCAGTCTTTGTAGTATACTCAACTATTCTCCTCATTAACTCAGCTGCTCTAAGCCAATCTCTCCTGGAGCCATCTAACCAAAGCCTCGGCTCACCCATCAAGATCGCGGCTGCTTCAGGTAATCCTATAAGGCCGATTGTGTTAAAGTGACTTAAGGGGAATTCAGGCATATACTCTAATATCATAGCGTAGAAGTTAGGATAATTCTTCAATATATATTCATACCTATTCCTAAACCAGTTAACAGCTTCTCTAATAAGCTTTAATCTCTCATCATAAAGCTCCCAGAACTTAGACTCCTCTTTCCTAGACTCAAGAGCAATCCTAGGTAAGTTCACGTCAACCACATTAACACTCCCAGTTATATCAGGCAAAGCCCATAAACCACCAAACCTCTGCCTCTCAATTTTACCCCAGTAATCCTCTTGCACCTGCTCCAGATCCTTTTTAAGTGCACTTAGAGTGAACTTAGAGCCGGTCCTCGCAGCGTTTTGAAGCGCGTATGCCAGCTCGCTACGATCAATAGATATACGGCAACAGTTATGAGTGATCACACCCGAACTGTGGACGAAGTAGTGAAATCCTTCAACCTCGATATCGATAAAGCGTTGTTCTGTGTCAAATACTACCTCTTCTACACTTTTAATATTTACCCAAGCAATTGATCCCTCTCTCCTATGCTTTAATGGATTAGTAGTTTCAAAACTCCCATCGGGCCTTGCAGGGATGTATACGACTTCTGAGCCATCTTTATTTCTACGTATGTATGCAGATATCCCCGTTATTGATGCAAGTAAGACTATGTCTTCTGCTAGGTCTCGGTTCTTAATATGAAGCTCCCACTGCGCCCGCGTTTTATTCGTTGTATTAAGCCTGAAGTATCCATCTGCTTCGAGTAAGCCCTTGAGAAAGCTTAACCTCACTGATGGGGGGCTTACATAGATAAACCAAGGTATTCTTTTTTCATCGGAGTGTGGGCTTACACCATTATCCCATAGGAGGCGTGCAAGTGGAGCTGAATAAATGGCAATATAGTGGACGCTTGGATATCTTGGATCATCCCATTCCCTTATACTCCAACCATTCTTTACTGCATAACTAGTAATAAAGTTTATGGTTTCAACCTCGCTCTTATTGAGAGAGAATTGAACACCACGCAGGTAAGACTCTCCACGTATTTTATTAGGACTCTTCATTCTCACAGCGTTATATTTATTTCTAATGAGTGTTCCATCGCCATAGTATAATCCAAGGAACCGAGCAAATTCCTCGTCAACGGTGATTTCGATCTCTCCTTTTAGCTTTATGTATTTACCGGGTAATTCATGCATTAGAATCGGGATCTTGTACATTCCGAGTTGTTTAACTCTAAGAAGATCTTCCGCTTTCCTGAGATCCACTCGTTTCGTGTATTTACTATATACGGGTATCGGATGATCCGGTGTAACTATGAAGACCTTTCCATCACTTAACTTGATCCTTATTGCACGCTTCAATTTCTTGATAAGAAATCTCTTAACTGTGCGCCATTCAGCAACTTTTGACTCGAAATCAAAAGCTAAAACTCTGAATTCTCTCACAGGCTTATACCACTCTGCACCATCTGGGTCGATTGACTCTCTTTCACCCGCGTACTCATCGAAGAATTCTCCCATTGTAATAACGCTGATGACATCACCATCTTTTATAACGATTTTTTCACTTTCGTGGAGGCACATTGCGTATGCAGCATCTGGGTCAACTATTCTTGTATTTAACCAGTAAAAACTTCCTTTTTTAGATGCTGTTTTGAATATTGCTTCATGTATTTCAGGGTCTTCCCAGATCCACTTAGCTGTTACCATTAGTGTTGGTATGGGGAATGTGAAGGGCTGTCCTACGCTGTCTCCCTCACTATATAGTTCTATAAGTGCTTTTAAGAAGATTTTTGCCTCTTCTTCGTATTCTCCAAGTACTCCGGCTTCTATACCACCATATATAGCTTTATCTCCTTCGAGCGCTTTTTTTGCAGCATCCATAGTAATAGTGAAATTTGTAAATGGTGTTTGTAATCCTATTCTAGTAGGGTAGTTTAAATTGTAGAGTAATCTTTGTATTTGTTGTTTTATTTGTTTATAATTTAACTTATCATTTCTAAGAAATGGTCCAGCATACCACTCAACTTTTGATAGTGCTTGTGCACCTGTAAAGTAGTGTTGCATAGTGATGAGGAAGTTGGCGATGTGATCGACGAAAGTGTCAAAGTGTCTTGCAGGTCTTGAAATAATAGTAACTGTTCTCAACCCCTTTTCAAGTAGTCTAGCTAAACTATGACCTGTACAATAAGGTATAAAGACGCTGTGAGGTAATTTGTGAATATATATGTCTCCATTAATATGAGCCTTAACTAGATGTGGTGGTAAGATTTCATATGCATCTCTCTCCATATATTTATCTAAAAGCCAGGCGAAGAAACTACTAGGTCCCTGATATCTATTAGCATTTTCATTAACATCAAGCCTATTCCAACTAGCATAGTCGACTAGAGGATCTTTTTGAATACTTTCCATGTATACCGCCCTCTATACATCATTTTCAATATAGCCCTTTTTAAAGAAGCACTGAAAGTATTTCATTGGTATTACGATATTATTTAAACTATAATTCTAAGATCCCATAGATCTTCTCAGCTGAGGAGATTACACGAGAAACTACAATAAATGTTGTTAGTGGTTTCTCATATATTGAATAGCAAATATTTGCGTGTTTCATTGTAGACTCCTCGAAGTCTCCGTGAGGAAATCCTCCAATACCAATAGCCATTTTCTCAACAATAGCTGTTTTTACAATTTCACTTAAGGACTTTTTCTCGCAGACTTCACGTAGTAGTATTAATCCTTGAGCTCCTAATTCTTCTAGTAGACGTGTTAACGTAATAGTTTTAATATACATTAGAGGCTTATCACTCTTCGGAGGTATTTTCCCCTCTTTAAATAATTGCTCTATTAATCCTACAAATCTATTATAATTCCTCGGTATTCTAGTTGAGGGATCAATGAATATAGCGTGTCCTTCTATAGTGTGAATAGCTATTTTCAAATAACCGGCTTTATTAAGGGGGCTTTCAAGTGCTTCAAGTAGACTTATGTGGGCAATATCTGGCCTACCACGTTTATGTTTTTTCTCAAGATTCTTCATAGCATGATAGTGTAAACTAACATCTAATAGTATTTCACTAGGAGACTTCTTCCTTCTCTTAGCACTCTTAATAACTGAGGGATGAGTGACTATAGCTGGCGGGACAAGCTCTAAAGCGGTTTCTAAGAGTAGGATTATTAAAGGCCTCTTATACAAATATAACACCGAGTACAAGGATATTTACTCACCAAAATTAATACTACTCTTAGTTCTACATAGTCTTGGTGTGTATTATTGAAGAAGTCTTTGGTGTTTCTTAGAGATCTAGCGCTTCAGAGGTCATATTTACTCTACAATATGGCTTTAGAGCGTGTGAGGAGAGGTGATTATGAATTAGCTAGGAGATATATTGAAATAATGCTTAAGATTACTAGTAAGGCTAATTTAAAATTGCCGCGGAGGATTAAGAGGAGTATTTGTAGAAGATGTTATATACCCTTAATACCTGGATTAACACTTAGTGTGAGAATTAGGAGTGAGGGTAAAGGTAGTAGAGTTGTATATAAGTGTTTACTATGTGGGTGGATAAGGAGATTTCTAATAAAAACATCAAAGAGAAGATCAGTGAGCGAGTAGCGGGTAAAATAGATATGCAACTAGGTAAGAGTGGTATTACAGAGGCGTTTCTCAAGGAGGTTGAGTTTAGATTAAAGAAACAGAAGGTTGTAAAAATACGTGTTCTTAAGTCGTTTAGGAGAGTGTTTAATACTAGTATTGAGAAAATTGCTGAGGAAGTTGCTGAAAAGACTAATTCTAGGGTTTATGAGGTTAGAGGATTTACTTTTACACTTATTAAGGAGAATTAAGAGCTTATAGCTAAGTGAGAATAGAGTACTATTTGAGTAGTAGATTAGTAATGGGTGTTGTATCATGGTTACAGCTTTAGAGGTACCAGCAGATAAGTTGATTGAGAAGTTAGCTATGTATTTAAAAGAAAATGTACCTGAGGTTAATCCACCAAGATGGGCTATGTTTGTTAAAACAGGGTGTTTTAAGGAGAAGCCGCCTGAAAACCCTGATTGGTGGTATTATAGAGCTGCAAGTATATTGAGAAAACTCTATAAAGCAGGTGGACCTGTAGGGCTCTCAGAGCTTAGAAGAGAATATGGTGGGAGGAAGAATAGAGGCTCTATGCCTGAGAGAACTTATCGAGCACCTGGAAATGCTATAAGAAAAATCCTTCAGCAATTAGAAGCAGCACAGTTAGTTAAGAAAACACGTGAAGGTAGAGTATTAACTTCTCAGGGTAGGGCGTTATTAGATAGAATAGCTCTCGAAATATCTCTTGAATATGCACGTGAAAACCCAGAATATGCGAAGTATATTTCACCCTCACTTAGACTAACTATCTCACAGAGGGGTGTATAGTGTTGAGTGAAGACATAGTTTACGATGAGGAATTAGAAGAGTTGAAACTTAGAAAACTAGCTGAAATGAGGAAGAAGCTGGAAGAAGAACGTGTGAGGAGAGCACGTATTGAGGCTATTTTAAGACAAATCCTCACGCCTGAGGCTCGTGAAAGACTCTATAACCTTAAATTAGTTAAGCCAGAATTAGCTAGTATGCTTGAAGAACAACTCGTCTTACTAGCCCAAAGTAAACGTATACCTATCCCTGTAACAGATGAATTTTTAAAGAAACTCCTCTCTGAACTATATGAGCAGACGCGTAGAGAGACGCGTATTACATTTAAGAGAAAGTAGAAGTAGTGATCTCATATGGCTCGCGCTAAACACGTAGCTAGAAAGTTGCGATTAGCGGCAGCGACTAAGAGTAATGAACCTATCCCAGTGTGGGTTACAATTAAGACTAGGCTGAAAGTTAGGAGGCCGTTTAGAATAAGACATTGGAGGAGAAGTAAATTGAAGAATATTTAGTTTTTATGGGTGTTTTGAAATATGAGTAAGAGTAGTATTGAGAGATCTATACATGTAATCCCTCTTAAAAGAGTCTATTTTGGGCGTAGGTTTAATAGAGCTGATAGAGCTATTAAACTACTAAGACGCTATGTGACTAGGCATTTTAAAGAAGCTGAGAAAATAATAATTGATCCAGAGGTAAACGCTTATATTTGGTCACGTAGTCGAGAAAAACCTCCACGTAGAGTTGTAGTTGAAATACGATTTAATAGAGAAGAGAAAACAGCCCATATACTACTAGTTAGGCAAACCAAGTGGAGGAGTATTAAGCCGGGTATGGTGGGTTAATGGAAATTGGAAAAATGAGTTTTTTCGGAAATCCAAATATTGGAGTATATGCTTATGCAAATGATGAACTCTTATTACTCCCACCTGGACTTGGTCGAGATGATATTGAAGAATTATTGAGTGTTTTAAAAACAAAAATAGTTATTGAGACAAAACTAGCTGGTACAATACTCATCGGTGTCTTAGTATCTGGTAATAATAGGGCAATACTCTTACCCCACATAGTATTTGATAATGATGTAGAATACTTGAAGAAGCATATTAGGGAAAACGGCTTAGACTTAGAAATAGTGGTATTAGATAGTAAATATACAGCTCTGGGAAATCTAGTGCTCTGTAATAGTCGTAAGTGTATTATAAGTCAACTCTTTAATGAGAGAGAAGTAGAGGTTATAGAGGATTTCCTAGGCGTTGAGGTTTTAAGAAGACGACTTGTAAATACAGATCTTGTGGGGAGTGTTGCTGTGATTACTGATTATGGAGGTGTTATACATCCTGATGCTAGTGATGATGATATTAAGGCTTTAAGAGAGCTCATGGGTGTTAATGTAGAGAGGGCTACTGTAAATGCTGGTGTTGTATACGTGAAGAGCGGAATTATAGCAAATAATAAAGGAGTAATTATTGGTGGTAATACTACGGGTCCCGAAGTATTCCGCATTAAACGCGGATTTGAGGGTGGTGTAGTTGAGTAATGAGGTGAAAATATATAGAGTAGAGGGGAGAATGCTGATAAGTCATGACAAGTACCCAACTTGGCAGAAATTTGTGAAAGAAGTAAGAGCATTAAATGAAAGGCAAGCTATTGAAAAAATATATTCTCTTCTTGGGAGTATTCACAAGCTTAAGCGATATCATATAAAAATAGAAAAGATATATGAAATACAGCTTGAAGAAGCTACTAGTAGAGAAGTAGTGTATTTAAGTAGAGTAATGAGGCTTGTTAAGAGATGAGTACAGAGAAACAGGAGAAGAGAGTTATTACTTTTGAAGAACTCGTGGGGAGAGCTACTGAGCTTAAAGAGCAATTAGATTCTCTTAGTACAGTATTAAATATGTATTTAGATCAGTATAAGGAATTACAGTTATCAATGGAGACTCTACAAAATCTACCTGAAATTAGTACTACTGGTTTTACTGTTCTAGATAGGCTTTCATCGGTTTACATACCAGTCAAGATCAGTGAAGACTGGGCTAGAAATGTCCTCGTTAATCTTGGCTTAGGCTATTACATGAAGACTACTAGGGAAAAAGCTGTTGAAATTTTAAGTCGTCGTATAAGAGATCTTGAAAGAGTACTCAGAGATCTGCAAACACGGCATAGAGCATTGCTTGAGGAGTACTTAGCTCTACAGAGATTAATATCACAAATTATTGAAACACATAGAGCTAGAGTAGCTAAGAGATCTTGAGTGAGAAATAGTGTTTCAAAAACTTCGAGAAGTCTTTAAAAAGTTTATTGAATCAGCTTCTTCTCTATTAACAACTAAAGATAAATTAGTAGAGGTAATTGAGGATCTTAAATTAGAACTCATTAGTAGAGATGTGGCTTACGAGGTAGCAGAGAATATTACTAATAGGCTTTTAGAGGCTGTTGAAAAAGGAATTATAAAGTCTAAAAAGCAATTAATGTTGAATTTAAGAGAAATTATAATTAGCTATTTTACCTCAATTAATCGCGTAGACCTCTATAATCTAGCTGTGAGTAATAAGCCATTTAAAGTGGTTTTTCTCGGCGTTAATGGTGTAGGTAAAACTACAACTATAGCTAAAGTGGCTGTGTATTTTAGAGATCATGGGTTTAAACCACTCATGATTGCTGCTGATACTTTTAGGGCGGCTGCTCAAGAGCAGCTTAAAGTACACTCTGAGAGAGTGGGTATACCGGTTTTTCTAGGTAAGTATGGTGTTGATCCTGCTTCAGTTGCTTATGATGGTGTATTATTTGGATTAAATCGAGGTTATGACGTATTTCTCATTGATACAGCTGGGCGTATGCACGTAGATGTTGATCTAGTGAATGAGCTTAGAAAAATTATTAGAGTAGTGAAACCCCATTTTAAGATATTAGTAGTTGATGCTTTAACAGGGAATGATTCAGTTGAACAAGCAGTCTTCTTCAATAATAGTGTAGGTGTTGATGGGGTAATTATAACAAAAGTTGATGCTTATGAAGAAGGCGGAGTCCCATTAACACTGGCATATGTGCTTAAAAAACCTATACTTTTTATTGGGACGGGGCAGGGTTATAGGGATTTAAAAGTCTTTGATTACCTTGAATATGTAGATAAAGTGATTCCACTAGAGTAGTTTGTAGGAGATGGAGGTGTTAGTTTTGTGAATTTGAGAGAGCTTGTAGATGCTTGGAGGAGAATACTTATAATAGTTACTAAGCCTACAAAAGATGAGTATTTAGCTATTTTAAAGATAACTCTACTTGGATTAATAATAATTGGCATTGTATCATTTATTATTAGAGTAGTCTTTTACACTTTCTTATTTCCATATCCGGGTTGATTTCTTTGAGTCAGTCTAGTGTGAAAACAGAAATAGTGGCTGTTAGGACAACTAGTGGAAAGGAGCTAGATGTAGCATTAATCATAGAGAGACGTGTAGCAGAGAGACTTGAGAGAGGTGAGGATCCAGGTGTTAAATGTATTCTCGTAATTCCAGGTGTTAAGAGCTTTGTATTTATTGAGACAATAAAGCCTAGTATAGTACCAACGCTGGTTTTAGGTGTAAAATATGTTAAAGCTGGGAGATTTCCAAAAGTACCATTAGGCGAGGTTACTGAGTTAATTAAGCCTAAGGCTGTTATTGAAGAAATCAGTGCTGGTGAAGAAGTAGAGATAGTTAAGGGGGCGTTTCGAGGCATGAAAGCCGTTGTTGTTAGTGTTGATAAAAGTAAGAATGTTGTGACTTTAAATATATTAGAGGCTGCTTTCTCAATACCAATAACAGTCCCTATTAGCTATGTGAAGAAGAAAGGTAGGTAAAGTATGGTTAAGAAGACGTTAAAATTCATCATAGAGGGCGGTAAAGCCACGCCTGGACCACCAATAGGACCCGCTTTATCACCATATAAAGTCAACGTGGTAGAAGTGGTAAATGCTATTAACAAGGCGACAAAAGACTATGAGGGATTACCAATACCAGTAGAGGTTACAATAGACACTGATAATAGGAAATTTGAAGTAAAAGTTGGAATACCGACAACAACAGCTTTACTTATGAAGTTTGCGGGTGCTAAAGAACCTACTGGAGACCCTGCTCACAAGAAAATTGGAGATGTAAAATTCGAAGATGTTATTAAAATAGCTATTCTTAAGAAAGAGCAATTGTCAGCTAAGACGCTTAAATCTGCTGTTAAAACAATTTTAGGTACAGCTCGTGCAGTTGGAGTAACTATTGAGGGCAAAGATCCCAGGGAAGTAGTGAGATTAATAGATCAGGGGTTTTACGATGAATTAATAAAGAGATATGAAGATGAGTGGAATAAG
>Ga0080004_1223652_pt1 | contig 114935 bp, 102 predicted proteins | sample WasSprMetagenome_FD_69207 | JGI IMG/M metagenome (GOLD analysis project Ga0080004, IMG submission 69207) | Sulfidic aquatic microbial communities from Washburn Spring, Yellowstone National Park, USA - WS (SPADES assembly) (version 2) | ecosystem: Environmental > Aquatic > Thermal springs > Hot...
ATGAGACCTTAGCAAAGAAGGGTTTGAGGAGGCTAAACATTGACCCAAAAAGGGTAGAGATGGGCTGGGTGATTGACTTTTGCGCCCAAGCTTTAAGGCATATCGTCATCGGTCTTGGCGGAAAAAACGACGGCTATCCTATGGAGTCTAAGTTCTGGATTGCCGTTGCCTCTGAGGTGATGGCTATCCTTGCTGTGGCAAGAGACTTAAAGGACCTAAGAGAAAGGATCGGAAAGATCGTTGTAGCCTATGATAAGTATGGCAACCCCATCACCACTGAAGACCTTGAGGTGGCTGGAGCGATGACTGCTTGGCTTGTTGATGCTATAAATCCCAACCTTATGCAAACCATTGAAGGGCAACCAGTATTAGTTCATGCTGGACCCTTTGCCAACATAGCCATCGGACAGAACTCTATTATTGCCGACTATGTGGCTTTAAAGCTTGGGGACTATGTGGTAACGGAATCGGGATTTGCTGCAGACATTGGCTTTGAAAAGTTCTGGAACATTAAGTGCAGACTGTCGGGGCTTACGCCAAATGTTTCCGTTATTGTGGCAACTATTAGGGCTTTGAAATGCCATGGAGGAGCTCCAATTCCAAGACCTGGTCAGCCAATACCCAAGGAATACTTCGAGGAAAATCTTGAATGGGTGGAAAAGGGATGCGAGAACCTTCTCCACTGCGTAAACATCGTGAAAAAGAGTGGTGTGATTCCTGTGGTTTGCATAAACAAATTTTACGCCGATACAGAAAGGGAGGTACAGCTTGTGCGGAGGATCTGCGAAGAAGCAGGGGTAAGGGTTGCTTACTCTGACCACTGGCTTAAGGGAGGAGAGGGAGCCCTTGAGCTTGCCGATGCGGTGATGGATGCCTGTAGAGAAACTCCCCAGTTTAGGTTCCTTTATGAGCTTGATGAGCCGGTTAAAACAAGGATTGAAAAGATCGCTAAAGAGGTCTACGGGGCTGACGGAGTCATCTATCTTCCTGAGGCTGAGGCTAAGATTAAGATGATCGAAGCAAACGAAGAGCTAAGGAAGATGCCCATCTGCATGGTGAAGACCCATCTTTCTTTGTCTGACGACCCAACAAAGAAGGGCGTTCCTAAGGGATGGCATCTTAGGGTTAGGGATGTTTTGATCTTTCGAGGCTCTGGGTTTATCGTTCCTGTAGCTGGAGACATAAACCTTATGCCTGGAACAGCATCTGACCCAGCCTACCGCAGGATTGATGTAGATGTAGAGACGGGCAAAGTAAAAGGATTGTTCTAAAGCTATTAGGAGGGAGGGGAGGATGCCAGCTCAGATCCTAGATGGGAAAAGCATAGCTCAGGAAATTAGAGAGGAAATAAAGAAAGAGGTTATGGAACTTAAGGAGAAGCATGGTATTGTCCCTGGGCTTGTGACCATACTCGTTGGGGAAAACCCGGCGTCAGTTTCTTATGTCACGGCAAAGCAGAGGACGGCTCATGAGCTTGGTTTTTATTCTGTGCAAGAAAACTTGCCTGAAAATGTCTCTGAGGAGGAACTTTTAAAGCTCATAGATAAATATAATCGGGATGAGAAAATACATGGCATACTAGTTCAGCTTCCTCTACCTAAGCACATCAACGAAAGGAAGATTCTTTACGCCATCGACCCGAGGAAGGATGTAGACGGTTTTCATCCGGTGAATGTGGGGAAGCTTGTAATCGGCGAGCCCTGCTTTATACCCTGCACCCCCTACGGCATCATGATATTGCTTGCCAAAACTGGGGTTCCTGTTGACGGAGCGGATGTGGTAGTTATTGGAAGAAGTAACATCGTTGGAAAGCCCATTGCCAACCTCCTTATGCAAAAGAGAAAACCCGTAGGCAACGCAACCGTTACAGTTTGTCATACTGGGACTAAAGATATAGCTTCTCATACAAGAAGGGCTGATATCTTGATCGTAGCTGCGGGTGTGCCCAAGTTTGTCACCGCTGACATGGTAAAGGAAGGAGCAGTGGTGATAGATGTAGGCGTAAACCGGATCGGGACAACGCCTGACGGTAAAGCAAAGCTCTGCGGTGATGTGGACTTTGATGCCGTAAAAGAAAAGGCAAGCTTCATCACCCCAGTTCCTGGAGGCGTTGGTCCTATGACCATAACCATGTTAATGAAAAACACCTTAGAATCCGCTAAAGCCTGGGCTGGGCTCCCCTCGGAGGTTGCTTAAAAGTGAAGAAAATCACTAAAGTTAGATTCCTTTTAATTTTAAATTTAATTTTTAACTAAGAACGCAAGAGGGGGCAAGCCATGATAGATGAGAGGGCAAGGTTTGGAGAGGTAAAGAAGGGGAAAAAACCAGGGGTTCAATCTAAGCTTGCGGAGGAACTCTATCAATCACTAAAGGAAGATGTTTTGACTGCTCCAAAGAGGGTTGAGAGAAGAGGGACTTTGCCTTGTGCCTTTGGGAAGGGGGGAACTTGCTGCCGAGTTTGCAACATGGGACCCTGTCAGGTGGTAGAAGGGGTTGAAGAGTTGAGGGGTGTTTGTGGAGCCTCTGCAGCAACGGTTGTTGCCAGAAACTTCGCAAGGATGGTTGCTGCTGGGGCATCGGCCCACTCAGACCACGGAAGGCATGTAGCGAAGATTTTTTATGAGGCGGTCCATGGGGAGGTTCCCTTTGAGGTAAGGGATAAGAAGAAGCTTAGGGTTGTGGCTCAGGCTCTTGGCGTTGACCCAAGCTTGCCTGAAGATGAGATGCTAAAGAGGATGGCTGATGCAGCACTTCATATCTTTTCTCAGCAGGAGGGCGAGATAGTTCTTACGCATCGCGCGCCAAAGCCACTTCTTGAAAAATGGAGAAAATACGGAGTAGTGCCAAGGGGCGTTGATAGGGAAGTTGTTGAGCTTATCCACCGCACAACCATCGGTGTTGACCAGGATTATAGGAACATCCTCATGGGTGCGGCAAGGTGTTCCTTGGCTGATGGCTGGGGCGGAAGCATGGTGGCTACTGAGCTTCAGGACCTTTTGCTTGGCAATCCTCAGCCTATAAGGGCTAAGGTCAACATTGGTCTTGGAGTGTTAAAGCCAGACCATGTGAACGTTGCCGTGCATGGGCATGACCCATTGCTTGCCGATGCCTTGGTGATGGCAAGCTACGACCCGGAGATTCTTTCTTTAGCGAAAAAGGTTGGGGCGAAGGGTATAAATCTTTCGGGTATCTGCTGCACCGGAAATGAAGTCCTCATGCGGAAGGGCATCCCGGTTGCGGGGTCATTTATTCAGCAGGAGGTTGCCATAGCCACGGGAGCCCTTGAGGCGGTTGTGGTTGATGTGCAGTGCATCATGCAAAACGTAACCGAAGTGGCAAGGCATTTCCACACAGCCGTCATAACGACAAGTCCTATAGCTAAGATGGAAGGGGCGATCCACATTCCCTTTGATGAGAAGAGAGCGATTGAGGTAGCAAAAGAGATCTTGAAGGTTGCTATTGAGAGGTACCCGCAAAGGGACCCAGCTAAGGTTAGAATTCCTGATAGTAGTATAGATGTAGTCGTTGGGTTTAGCCATGAGGCGATAATGTACATCCTTGGGGGCAGGTTTAGGGCAAGCTATAAGCCCTTAAACGAGAACATCATAAACGGAAAGGTCCGCGGTATCGCAGCGATCGTTGGTTGCGATAATTACCGGGTGGATGAGCCGATACAGGTTGAGCTGGCAAAGGAGCTCATAGCCAACAATGTGCTTGTGCTTGCCACAGGATGCTCGGCAACTCAGCTTGCTATGGCTGGGCTTTTATCACCTGAGGCAGCAGAGCTTGCCGGACCGGGCTTAAGGGAGGTGCTTGAGGCGGTTGGTTGTCCACCAGTTTTGCATATGGGAGCCTGCGTTGATAATTCAAGGATTCTTATTGCGGCAACTGAGATTGTGCATACTGGAGGGCTTGGAGAGGATATTTATCAGATCCCGGCTGTAGGGTGTGCTCCTCAATGGATGAGTGAAAAAGCAGTTGCCATTGGCATGTATTTTGTGACCAGCGGAGTTCAGGTTGTTTTTGGACCAGACTTCCCAACCCTTGGAAGCAAGGTGGTTACTGACTTCCTTTTCTACGAGATTGAGAAGTATTTTGGAGGCTCCTGGCGAGTTGCAAGGACGGCAAACGAGTTTGCCAACATCATGATCGATAGGATCGATTTTGGAAGAAGAAACCTCGGCATTGATAAACCAAAGCCCAGGATCCTCTTTGACATGGCGATGAGAAGAGCTTTAGATGCTGCAAGGTATATTCCACCTTTCCATGGGCTTGGATGCTTTGGACCGCATACTGTTAGAGCGGAAAGAGCGGAGGAAAAACAAGAAAGCTAAGGGGGTAGAGAAGTGGAAGGGATGAGCCCAAAGGGCAAAGTATTGGTTGTTGGTGGGGGTATAGCGGGTATACAGGCGGCGTTAGACCTTTCTGAGCTTGGCTATTATGTGTATCTTGTGGAGAAGAAGGCCTCGATCGGTGGGGTTATGGCTCAGCTTGATAAGACCTTCCCCACCAACGACTGCAGTATCTGAATACTTGCCCCTAAAATGGTGGAGGCCGGTCGGTCTCCCAACATTGAAATCCTTACTTTGACCGAGGTGTTGAAGGTCGAGGGCTCTGCCCCCAACTTTAAAGTGACCCTTAAGATTAAGCCAAGGTATATAGATCCCGCAAAATGTACAGCCTGTGGAGAGTGCATGAAATACTGCCCGAGGCTTGCTATAGATACATACAACGCCAATCTAACTTTTACTCGGGCAGCAAGGATAGATTTTCCTCAGGCTGTGCCTACTGCTTATTACATCGATGAAAGCGTATGTTTAAGGCTCAACCATGAGACCTGTCAGCTTTGCAGCAATGTTTGCGGACCAAAGGCTATAGATTTTAGTCAAAAGCCTGAAATTCGTGAGGTTGAGGTAGGGGCGGTGATTCTTGCTCCTGGGTTTGGGATGCCGCCTCGGTCTGCTCTTGAGAAGTTTGGCTACGGGAGATGGAGCGATGTCCTCCACAGCATAGAGATTGAAAGGCTAACCTGTGTTTCCGGTCCTACCGAGGGAGAGGTTATAAGACCTTCTGATTTTCAGCATCCAAAGAGGATTGCCTACATTCAGTGTGTGGGTTCAAGGGATATCACCTGCGGGCGTCCCTATTGCTCTTCTGTTTGCTGTATGTATGCGGTAAAGCAGGCTTCCGTCATCAAAGAGCATGAGCCAGAGGCTGAGATTACCCTCTTTTTCATGGATGTTAGGACCCAGGGCAAGGGTTTTGATGAGTCCTTTGAGAATGCGGTAAAGAAGTACGGCTTCAGAATTGTTCGGGCAAGACCTGGGAAGGTTGACCGCGTTGGGAAAAAGCTTGCCATAAGCTATGTGGATGAGGACGGAACGCTAAAGAGAGAATACTACGATATGGTTGTTCTTTCGGTTGGTCTTTCTCCTCCTGAGGATGCGGAGAAGCTTTCTCAAGTCTTTGGGATAGAGTTAAACGAGTTTTCCTTTGCCAAGACCTCTTACTTTAAGCCTGTTGAGACTAACGTTCCTGGGGTCTATGTGATAGGGGCTTTTCAGGGACCGAAGGATATTCCTGAGAGCGTAATGCAGGCATCCTCTGCATGCGCTTATGTTTCTGAGCTTTTGAGCTCGGCAAGGTTTAAGGATACAGTAGTCAAAGAGTATCCGCCAGAGGATGTTGAGCTTATGAGCGAGGAGCCAAGGATAGGGGTTTTTGTCTGCCACTGCGGAGTAAACATCGCAGGGGTCGTGGATGTAAAGGCTGTGCGGGATTATGCAAAGACCCTTCCCAATGTGGTTCTTGCTGAAAACATCCTTTATGCCTGTGCTCAGGATTCTCTTGAGAGTTTAAAAGAAAAGATAAAGAAGTATCGTTTGAACAGGATTGTTGTTTCTGCCTGCACGCCAAGGACGCACGAGCCCCTCTTTCAGGACACCTTGAGAGAGGCGGGGCTTAATCTTGCATTGATTGAGATGGCAAACATAAGGGACCAGTGCGCCTGGGTCCATCCAGACAATCCTGAGAAGGCAACGGAAAAAGCCAAGGACCTTGTGCGGATGGCTGTTCTCAAGGCAAGAAGGCTTAAGCCCCTTGAGCTTCAGAGGGTAAAGGTTACGCCTTCAGCCTTGGTTATCGGGGGCGGTGTGGCAGGTTTGATTTCAGCCCTATCCATTGCTGAGCAGGGCTATGAAGTGCATCTTGTGGAAAAGGAAGATAAGCTTGGGGGGATAGCAAGGAGGCTAAAGAGAACTATTACCGGGGATGACCCGCAAGCCTTTCTTGAAGAGCTGATTAAAAAGGTTTCAACTCATCCGAAGATAAAGGTCCATCTTTCAACGACGGTTGACAACATCTCTGGCTACATAGGAAACTATACGACAACCTTAAGGAAGGCTGATTCTTCAGAGGTAGTCAATCATGGAGTGATTGTTATAGCCACGGGTGGGGGAGAGTATAGACCAGAGCATTATCCTTTAAACGGGAATAATGTCCTCACCCAGCTTGAGCTTGAGGAAAGGTTAGCGAGTGGCAACTTTAAGAAGATAAAGTCTGTGGTTATGGTGCAGTGCGCTGGGGCAAGGGGCGACGGCGTTGACTACTGTGGGAAGGTTTGCTGTCAGCAGGCTTTAAAGAACGCAATCTGGATAAAGGAGGTTTCACCCGAGACGGATGTTTACATCCTTTATCAAGACATGAGAAGCTATGGCTTCTATGAGAAATACTATCTTCAGGCAAGGAAGCTTGGGGTAAGGTTTATAAGATATCCTGGGGGCGAAAGACCCAAGGTTAGCCTTGAGAAAGGAAAGCCTGTTGTGAGGGTGAAGGATACATTGCTTTCCGAGGAGCTTGAGCTTAAACCGAGCCTTGTAGTTTTGTCTGTTCCACCAAAGGCAAGCGAAGATAAAACCTTAGCTAACATCCTTAAGCTTCCTACAACGGATTCTGGCTTTTTCCTTGAGGCTCATGTTAAGTTAAGACCTGTTGAGACGGCAACGGATGGTGTGTATTTGGCTGGGCTTGCCCATAGCCCTCAGCCTTTGTCTGAAGTCATTGCCCAGGCAAAAGCAGCTTCTGCCAAGGCGTGCATACCCTTGGCTAAAGGGTTTGTTGAGGTCTCACCCATCACCGCTGAGGTTGATGTCAAAAAGTGCATCGGTTGTGCCATCTGTGCTGAGGTATGTCCGTTCAAAGCTGTTGAAATGGTAAAAGAGGACAAAAGAAGGAAGGCTCGGGTTATCAAAGCATCCTGTAAAGGTTGTGGCATCTGTGCAAGCCACTGTCCAGTTTTTGCCATAGATGTGGGAGGCTTTACTCTTGATGCCATCTTAGAGCAGCTTCGTGGTTTTAAAGGAGAGGAGAGGGTTGAGGCTGAAGAAAAAATGGTATCTGTTGGGGGTGCTTAGGCTATGAGTTATGAGCCAAAGGTATTGAGCTTCATGTGTCATTGGTGATGCTACGCGGCAGCTGACGCGGCCGGTGTGGCTCGCCAGAATTATCCACCCTTCCACCGGGTGATAAGGGTGATGTGTAGCGGAAGGGTAGACCCCTTGTTTGTTGTTTCGGCCTTTAGGGCCGGGGCAGATGGAGTGATGGTTGGGGGCTGTAAGCTTGGGGAGTGTAAGTATGTGGAGGGGAACTTCCAAGCTCTTGTTATGGCTGAGCTTGTCAAGCTTCTTCTTACGCTTATCGGGATAGATGTTCGGAGGTTTAAGCTTGAGTGGGTGTCATCTGCTGAGCCAGCAAAGCTTGTTGAGGACCTAAAGAAGTTCTACGACGAGCTCAAAGCTTTGGGTCCGCTTGGTAGCTCAGAGGGGATAAGTAGAGAGGACCTTGATTTTAGGCTTTCTTGTGCTGAAGAAACCTTAAAGAACATGCAGGTTAGGACGGCTTTTGGAAATGTAGCCAAGGAGTTAAAGAAGCTTTCTGATTTTTCAGTTGAGACGATAAATCAAAAGGTTAGTGAAAAGCTTGAGAATTTGGTGAAGAGTAAATTCTATGAGCTTGAGGTTAAGGAGCTTTTGAAGGATGGACCAAAGAGCATTGATTATTTGGTTGAGAAGACGGGAGCTGAAAGGAGCCTACTTGAAAGCATACTTGCAAAGGTGGTGAAGGCTTAAAAGGGGGAAGGATGGAGATAAGGGAGTTTGTTGGGAGCCTAAACGAGGGGTTTGATCGTTGTTTTAGGTGTGGTGCTTGCTCTGGGGTTTGTCCGGTAAAGAAGGTTGAGGTTAAGTTCGACCCAAGGCTTATCGTTCATCTTTTGCTTAACGGCTTTTACGATAGGGTTTTGACGGAGAGGCTTTGGTCTTGTTCTCAGTGTGGGAGTTGTGTCCCGGTGTGTCCGATGGATGTAAAGCCGAGGGATGTGATCTTCAGCCTAAGAAGATACATGCTTGAGCGGGGTCTTATTTCTGAGGAGAGGCTCTTTGAGATAGGAGCCTTTGCTCGGGTGAATCCAGAAAAATGCATCGTTTGTCTAACCTGTGTTAGGGTTTGTCCTTTTTCAGCTCCTATCATCGCAGACAAAGGATATGCGGTCATACAAATTGATAAATGTAGAGCCTGTGGTATATGTGTTAAGGAATGTCCGGCTCAAGCAATTGAATTAAAAGGGAAGCCATCTACTGAGCTTACCCTGACTTAAGAATAGCATAGCCTTTGGGGGATGCGCATAATGGGCGAGGGTATAAAGTTAGCCATTCTTTGTTGCAACTATACCAATTTGGCGGAGCGGGAGGATTTATACGAGGTTCCGGCAAGGTTAGAGATAAAGAGGTTTCCTTGCGGTGGGCACATCGAGATTACAGACATCCTTAGAGCCTTTAGGGAGGGGGCAGAGGGGGTTTGCGTCTGCGCCTGCGAGCAAGGGACCTGTCACAACGGAAAGGGGAACGAGAGGGCTGAGAAGAAGGTGGTCGGAGCAAGGGCCATTCTTCAGGAGATAGGGATATCACCTGAGAGGGTAAGCTTTTATTATGTGCCAAGGCTTGATGCCGAGGCTTTTGTTGAGGATGTAAAGGCATTTTTTAGCAAGGTCCTAAAGGAAAAGGTTGAGGAGAGAGGAAAATGATCATAGCGGAGAGGAGACCGATCCCTGAGATACTTGAAAACATTGCTCCCTATAGCAGGGTTCTTGTCCTTGGGTGTAGGGGATGCGTTGCTGTTTGTTCTGCAGGAGGGGATAGAGAGGTTGCCATATTGGCTGAGGCGATAAGGCTTGCAAGGGAGAGAGAGGGGAAACCCATTGAGGTTATCGAGAGGACTTTTATTAGGCAGTGTGACCCTGAGTATTTAGAGCCGTTGAATGAGCTTTTGCCTCAAGTTGAGGCGATTGTTAGTCTTGCCTGCGGAGTTGGGGTGAATTTAATTGCTGACCTTTATCCCTCGGCGAGGGTCTATCCGGGGGTTGACACGAGCTTTTACGGGGCAAATGTGGCGCTTGGTGAATGGGTAGAGAAGTGTCGAGGCTGTGGGGATTGCATTATTGATAAGACGGCAGGGCTTTGCCCTATAGCAAGGTGTGCAAAGAACCTTCTTAACGGTCCTTGCGGGGGTTCTCAGGGTGGGAGGTGCGAGGTAAGGAAGGACATGCCCTGCGTGTGGCATATGATCATTGAGAGGCTAAAAGAGAGAGGTGAGCTTGAGAAGCTCCTTGAGATAACGCCACCAAAGGATTGGCGCCCGGCTGGTGGAGATGGGCTTAGGGTAAGGGTAAGACCGGACCTTGCTTATTAATTTAAGTAGAGGAGGACGGGCTTTGGAGCCAAAGAGCCATTTGCATAAAGTTTTGAGCTCTGGGGAGTTTGCGGTAACTGCTGAAATCGGTCCACCGAGGAACGCTGACCCTGAGGTCATTCGGAAAAAGGCAAGGTTGCTTAAAGGCTACGTTGATGCGGTAAACATTACCGATTGTCAGACGGCAATTGTAAGGGTTTCAAGCATAGCTTCGGCGGTTTTGGTAATGTCTGAAGGTCTTGAGCCTGTTGCTCAGATGACGTGTAGAGACAGAAATCGAATAGCTATTCAGGCAGACCTTCTTGGGGCAAGCGCCCTTGGCATACGGAACCTTCTTTGTTTGACTGGGGACCATCCAAAGTTTGGAAACCACCCTATGGCAAAGCCGGTGTTTGACCTCGATTCTATCCAGCTTTTGAAGCTTGTTTCAGACCTTGAGGAAGGAAGGTTTGCAAACGGAGAAGAACTGAAAGGGAAAAAGCCAGTGTTCTTTAGAGGAGCGGCAGAAAATCCTTTTGCTGAGCCTTATGATTTTAGACCTTATAGATTGGCCAAAAAGATTAAGGCTGGAGCCCAGTTTATTCAGACTCAGATAATCTACAATGTGGAGCGTTTTCGCAAGTTTATGGAGGAGTGCGAAAGGCTTGGTCTATTGGATAAGGTTTATATTCTTGCAGGGATTACACCGCCAAAGTCCCTTGGGATGGCAAAGTACATGAAGCACCATGTCCCAGGGCTTGACGTTCCTGATGAGATAATAAAGAGGCTTGAGTCCGCAAAGGATGTTCGGGAAGAGGCTATAAACATTGCGGTTGAGATTATAGAAAGGGTAAGGGAGATCCCCGGGGTTCGGGGCGTTCATATCATGGCTATCGAGTGGGAAGAGGCGGTGCCGGAGATCGTAAAGCGGGCAGGTCTTTATCCAAGACCAGCGTATGAAGACATTAGCTATCCTTTCGTGGTGGAGAAGGTGGTTGAGAAGGTGGTGGAGAAGGTTGTAGAGAAGCCTGTTGAGGTTGTCGTTGAGAAGGTGGTTGAAAAGCCTGTTGAGGTAATAGTTGAGAAAGTGATAGAGAAGCCTGTTTACATGTCTATGGATGAGGCAATATCTGAATTGGAGGAAGGTATGGCAAGGGGTGAGATACCTTTTGAGACCTTGGTTGAGATCTTAGCAAGCCTTAAGGCTGGGCTAAAGCAGATAAGGTCTGGCATGGAATCTGTGGAAGAGACGATGAGGCTCCTTGAGGAGGAGTTTATCAAGAAGCCTAAGGTAAGCCCGGCAATTTCGATAACAAAGAAAGAAGAGATAAAAAAGGAAGAGCCAAAGCCTGTAAAAGTTCTTGAAGAAAAAGTAATGGAGGTTTCAGCACCCTCTGTTGAGGTTAAAGCGGAAAAGCCTGAAGAAAAGCCTGAGGTAAAACCTGAAGTAGAGCCAAAGGTTGAGGTAAAATCAGAGGTAAAACCAGAGGTTCAGCCTGAGGTAAAGGTTGAAGCAAAGGTTGAGGCAAAAGCAGAGGTACCGCCTGAAGAAAAGCCTGAAGTAAAACCCGAGGTAAAGCCTGAAGTAAAGGTTGAAGAGGAAAAGCTTGTTCCTAAGGTTGAGGCAAAGGCAGAGGAAAGGGCAGAGGTAAAGGTTGGTGGTTTTAAGGGAGTTTATAGACCGATTTCTGAGAGGGCGAAGCTTGTTCCGCCTGATTCTTATCTTGAGAAGGCGACGGGTGAGATAAGGGAGGTTGTGATTGGGAGGAATGGAAAATCTATCAAGGTTGGCGGGGCGAAGGGTTTAAATTTTCACTACTTTGAAGGAGAATTTAAAAATCCGGTGCGGATTGCCTTTGAAATTCTTGATGTAAAGCCAGAGGACTGGCCGGAGAGTTTAGCCAAATACTACAGCGATGTCTGGCATGACCCAGCCCTATGGGCAAAAAAGTGCGTTGAAGAGTATTCTGCTGAGGCAGTCTGTATCTACCTTCAGGGGACAGACCCAAACGGTTTGAACTTGCCCGCAAGTCATGCGGTAGAGGTAGTGAAGAAGGTAAAGGAAGCAATTGATGTGCCGTTAATAGTTTGGGGTTCTGGCAATGCGGAGAAGGATGTTGAGGTCCTGCGTGAGGTTGCTGAGGTTGTAGGCGATAGAGGGGCGGTAATTGGTCCGGTTGTTGAAGCGAATCATAGGACTCTTGGGGCAACGGCAATGGGTTATGGGTTGCCGGTTATTGCTTCAAGCCCGATAGATGTAAACCTTGCCAAGCAGCTTAATATTCTTCTTGAAAACATTGGGGTTAGCCTTGATAAGATCCTTATGGACCCGTCGATCGGTGCCTTGGGATATGGTATTGAGTATACCTATTCGGTGATGGAAAGAATTAGGCTTGCTGCTCTTTTTGGGCAGGATACAAAGCTTGCCTGTCCTTTTATCTGTAGCATCGGCAAGGAGGTTTGGAAGACAAAGGAAGCTTCTATGCCAACGGATGAGGTGTTTGGTGAGCAGGAAGAAAGAGGGGTGCTGATGGAGGCTATAACCGGTGTTGCTTTGGCTATCGCTGGGGGGGATCTCTTGATCATGAGGCATCCTTTGGCTGTTAAACTATGCTATACCTTGTTTAACGCTTTGAGCGGAGGCTTATAAAGCTCAGCATGACATTAATAGGAGGAGGGGGATAGAAGATGTCCAAGATAATTGCAACGGCTGCCATAAGAGGTGCCCATAAGATTGTTGAGAGGGCTTTTGAAAAGTATGAAGAGGCGGTAAAGAAGTTTGGGAAGGAGGCGGAGATAGGTTTTCCAAACACCGCTTACTATCTTCCTATAATTTATGCCATACTTGGCTATCCAGTGAAGAGGCTTGGAGATTGTGAAGAGGTGCTTCAGGAGGCAAAGAGGCTTCTTCCTGAGATTCCAAGCGAAAAGACTTGGGTCCCTTATCTTGGCCCAGCTCTTGATGCTGGAATGGCAACCTTCTTTGCGGAGGAAATCATCGAGGCTATTCGCTATTTAGAGAATCCTAACTTTTATGTCAAAGGTGAGGAAGTAACAGAGAATAACATTTGGCTTGGTGCGGCAGATGATATCATCTTTCGTAAGAGGGGCGTAGAGTTTGTTGACGGGACAGCTCCTGGCTTTGCAGCTATCCTTGGGTCTCCCCCTGATAAGGAGACAGCGGTTCGCATTGCTCAGGAGCTCTTAGAGAAGAACCTATATGTGTTCATGCATGATCAGACAAACGGCATATACATGCCCTATCTGCTTAAGGAGGCAGGAGTTCAGCTTGGTTGGCCAACGAGGCTTATTCCTTTTGGACCAGACTACACATCGGTTGTCTTTTCCATTGGGTTTGCCTGCAGGGTTGCCATGTCCTTTGGTGGAATAAAGCCTGGTGATTACTTGGGGAACCTTCTCTACAACAAGGATAGAACCTTTGCCTTTGTTATCACCTTTGGTCCAGTGTCAGATGAGTGGTATGCCAACGGAGCCGGTGCAATAAACTGGGGCTTTCCGGTTATTTCCGACTGGGATATTCCAGAGATCAAACCTTACGGAGTCTGCACTTACGAGCATGTGGTATCAAGGGTTCCTCATGAGGAGATCGTCGATAGGGCGGTTGAGGTTCGCGGTCTAAAGGTTACGACCATTAAGCTTGACATACCAGTTGCTTATGCTCCAGCCTTTGAAGGAGAGAGGGTAAGGAAGGATGACCTTTATCTTGAGTGTGGCGGTGGAAGGTCACCTGCGGTAGAGCTTCTCATCTCTGCTCCTCTTGAGGAGGTTGAAGATGGCAAGATTGAAGTTATTGGACCGGAGATAAGCGATGTGGAAAAGCTTGGCATCAAAGGGCCGCCTTATGTTCTTCCTTTTGCGGTTGTGGTAAAGGTAGCAGGGGTGAACATGCAACCAGACTTTGAAGCCATCCTTGAGAGGCAGTTTCACCATCTTATAAACTATGCTCAGGGTATCATGCATGTTGGGCAAAGGAACATAATGTGGCTTAGGATCAGTAAGCAGGCTGTAGAGAAGGGCTTTCAGTTTAAACATATCGGGAAGATCCTTTATGCTAAGCTTAGGCAGGAGTACTCGGCCATCGTTGATAAGTGCGAGGTAACTATTTATACGGTTGAGGACAAGGTTAAGGAAGTTCTTGAAATGGCAAAGAAGATTTATGCTGAGCGTGACGCAAGGCTTGCTGGATTAACGGATGAATCTGTTGATGTTTTCTACTCTTGCACCCTTTGTCAGAGCTTTGCCCCAAACCATGTTTGCGTGATAACCCCTGAGAGGGTTGGAGCCTGCGGAGCTTACAACTGGCTTGATGGGAAGGCATGCTACTCTATAAATCCTGCTGGACCAAACCAGCCAATTCCTAAGGGTGAGCTGATTGACCCTGTCTTAGGGCAATACACTGGAGTAAACGAGTATGTGAAGCAAGCATCTCGCGGGAAGGTTGAGCGGGTAAGCCTCTACAGCATTTTGACTGACCCGATGACTGTTTGCGGGTGCATGGAATGCATTGCTGCCTTTTTGCCTTCTATAAACGGCATCATGATAGTTAATAGAGAGTATCTTGGGATGACTCCGACAGGGATGAAGTTTTCGACCCTTGCGGGTATGGTTGGTGGTGGACAGGTTACACCGGGCTTTATGGGTGTTTCCAAGCATTACATCACCTCGAAAAAGTTTCTTTCGGCGGAGGGTGGATTGTTAAGGGTGGTGTGGATGCCAAAGATGCTAAAAGAGGAGCTTAAGGATAGGCTGATGGAGCGGGCAAAGGAGCTTGGCGTTCCGGACCTAATCGACAAGATTGCTGATGAGACGGTGGCTACAACCGAGGAAGAGGTTGCGGAATACATAAAGAAGGTTGGACATCCTGTGCTTAATTTACCGCCGCTCATGTAAAGATGAGATTTTAAGCTTAGGGGGCGAGTTATGGGACTTACGGGAATTCAAATACTGGGTAAGCTACCGAAGAAAAACTGTAAGGAATGTGGATTTCCTACTTGTATGGCCTTTGCCATGAAGGTTGCCGCTGGGCAAGCTGAGATCACTGCTTGCCCCTATGTTGACCCAAAGGTTGTTGAGGAGATTGCTGAGGCTACAGCTCCACCCATTAGAACGGTAAAGCTTGGGGGTGGGGATGGTATCTATTCCCTAGGTGGGGAGACCGTTCTTTTTAGGCATGAAAGGAGGTTTGAGAACCCTCCTCTTATCGGAACGATAATATCGTCATCCATGAGCGGAGATGAAGTGGATAGAAGGATAAACCTTTATAAAAAGCTTAGCTGGGAAAGGGTTGGTATAATTTTAAGACCGGATGTGGTGTATGTAGAGGGGGCAAACGCTCCGCTTGTCAAGCGGATAAGGGAGGAGCTTCCTTGGTGTGCTTTAGTGTTGGCTGGAGATAAGGCAAACCTTGAGGAATGTTTAAAGGTGTGCGGTGATTTCAAGCCACTTCTTTATCCGGCAAAGGGGGAGGCTGAGGATTTCTTTGAATTGGCAAAGGGAAAGGGTGTTCCGCTTGTCATCTCTGGGGATAGCCTTGATGAGGTTGTAAGCCTTTCTCAGAAGGCTTTAGATGCTGGGCTAAAAGACCTTGTTCTTGACCCAGGTTCAAAGGGCGTTCGCGAGCTTTTTGAAGACCTAATGATTATTAGGCGGTCAGCCATTAAGACCAAGTTTAAGCCCCTTGGATTTCCTGTCATCACTTTTCCTTATCGATACACAGATGACTATTTGCTTGAGGTGACTTTGGCAAGTCTACTTATTCCGCGGTATGCAAGCATTATTATTCTATCACAGCTTTCTGCGGGAGCTCTCTTTAACCTTCTCGTTGAGAGGATGAACATCTACACCGACCCCCAGAAACCTCTTGTTGTGGAAGAGGGGATCTATCCGGTCAACGGACCAAACGAGCTTTCCCCTGTAGTTATAACCTGCAACTTTGCTTTAACCTATTTTTTGGTAAACAGTGAGATAGAGGGGAGTAGGGTTCCGACTTGGCTTTTGATCAAAGATACGGATGGGCTATCTGTTCTTACTGCTTGGGCTGCTGGTAAGTTTGGGGCAGACACTATCGCTGAGTTTGTCAAAAAATGCGGAATTGCTGAGAAGGTAAAGCATAGGAAGCTTGCGATACCTGGGCTTTTGGCAAGCATTAAGGGCGAGCTTGAGGAGGAGCTTCCTGGCTGGGAGGTCATTGTCGGACCAAGGGAGGCAAGCGGGTTACCAGCCTTTTTGAGACAACTTCAAGAGGAGATTAAAGCCAAGGCAGCTTAAAAAAATTTTCAAGGAGGTTTGAAGGATGGGTAATACTGTGGTTTGCATAGCTGAAAGCATAAACATCATGTCAAAGCGGATCGGCGCGGCGATGAAGGAGAGGAACCCTGAGCCTATCCAGAAGATGGCAAAGGAGGAAACAGAGCTTGGGGCTGATTATCTGGATTTGAACATCGGTCCGGCAAAAAAGGACGGACCGGAGCTTGCAAGCTGGATTGTAAAGGTGGTTGAGGAGGTAGTAGACACTCCTATTTCTCTTGATACCACAAACCCGGATGCAATGATCGCTGGGCTTAAGGCTTCAAAGAACCCTCAGAAGGCATTGATGAACTCTATAACCATCCAGCCTGAAAGGCTTGAGAAGCTTGGTCCTTTTGCGGCTGAGGTTGGTTGCGAGGTTGTGGCACTTCTTTGGGGTCCTGATGGTTTGCCGAGGGATGCAAACGAGAGGGCATCCATAGCGGTTGACTTGGTGATGAAGCTAAACGAGTTTGGCATCCCAAACGAGAAGATTTGGGTTGACCCTATCATTACCCCTATTACCCTTGGTGCGGACCAGCTAAACGAAGCCTTGATGTTTCTCTCTATGCTTCAGGACATTGCTCCCGGGGCAAAAAGCATCGTCGGATTGTCAAACGTGTCAAACGGTGTGGCTACCCATCTTAGACCATACCTAAACCGGGCACTTCTTATGATGCTTATGAAGTATGATATCTATTCTGCCATCCTTGATGTCTACGATAAGGAGCTTATGGAGATAGCCAAAGGGCAACATCCTGATTGGGTAGCCTTAGTTCATCGTATCATGGATGGAGATGAGCCTGACCCAAAAACCCTTTCCCCAAAGGAGCTTGAGATCTATAAAACCGTTCGAGTTTTGATGGGTAAGACTATATTTTCTGAATCCTGGCTACAGATTTAAAAAAAACAAAAATTGTTTTAAAGGGTTACAAACGTGGTCAGATTTTTTGTAAACGATAGAGAGGTTCTTGCCAACCCTTCAGAGACTATCCTTTCAGCCTGCAGGAGAGTAGGAGTTGACATACCTTCCCTTTGTTATCTACCGGGGCATCCATATCCTACGAACCCTTGCGGTCTTTGTGTAGTAGAGGTTGAAGGTTTAGGTATTGTTAGAGCCTGTGAGACGGAGGCTAAAGAGGGGCTTAAGGTCTACACTGACACCTCAAAGGTAAAGGAGATACGCAAACACATCTTAAAGGGGCTTGTAAGCAACCATTACGGTGATTGCAAGGCACCCTGTCATACTCCCTGCCCTGGCGGATTAAACATTCAGGGTTATGTAGGGCTCATCGCTAAGGGAGATTTTAAGGCTGCTCTTGCTCTGATAAAGGAGAAGCTTCCTCTTCCAGCAACGGTAGGAAGGGTTTGTCCAAGGTTTTGCGAGCCTGTGTGTAGAAGGGCTCTTGTTGATAGTCCTGTAGCTATAAACAACCTAAAGAGGTTTGTAGCAGACTATTGCTATGAACACGGTGAGATACCCCCTGAGGTGAAACCACCAAAGGGGAAAAGGGTAGCAATAATTGGGTCAGGACCAGCGGGTTTAAGCTGTGCCTATTTTTTAAAGCTTGAAGGCTATGATGTTACCATCTTTGAGCGGGAAGAAAAACCGGGCGGTATGCTTCGTTATGGCATACCCTCTTTTAAGCTTCCTAAGGATGTCCTTGATAAAGAAATTGGAAACCTTCTAAACCTTGGCATAGAGTTTCGTGGTGGGCAAGCTTGGGGTAAAGACTTTACCCTTTCAGACCTTTTTGCTCAAGGATTTCAAGCGGTTTTCATAGCCATAGGAGCAAGGAAGGAGCGCCTCTATGGATTTCCTGGAGAAGAGCTATCTGAGAGTGGGTTGAATTTTCTTTTTCGTTTTAACAAAGGGGAAGAAGTAGCGAAAGCCTCATTCGAAGAGAAAAGGGTTGCCATCTTAGGCTGTAGCTACACTGCAGTTGAGTTGGCAAGGGTTTTGGTTAGGCTTTCAGCTAAGGTTGATGTTTATTATCATCGGGCAAGGATGGAGGCTCCTATACCTCAGCGAGAAATCTCTTACGCCGAAAAGGAGGGCGTTCGTTTTGTCTTTGCTACAGCTCCTCTTGAGCTGAGAAAAGGTTTAAATTCTTATGAGCTTAGACTTGCAAGGACGATAAAGACAGAAAAGAAAGAGGTGAAAGTCCTTGAGGACACTGTTTTTAGTGAGTCTTATGATTTTGTTTTTAGGGCTTGGGGTGAGGAGCCAGGGGTTGACTTTTTAACCTATGGTGAGCTTGAAGCCAAGCTTGAGGTTAATCCTGATGGGACGCTAAAAGTTGACCCTTCTACACTTGCTACCTCAGTGCCTGGAGTGTTTGTGGGTGGAGATGTGCTTTCTGGCACAAGGACAGTAATCCAAGCTGTGGCAAGTGGAAGAAGGGCAGCTCAAGCTATTTCTTCTTTTCTTGAGGGTAGACCTAAGGAACGCTCAATCATTACCGTGAAGTTTGATTTTACCCGTGGAAAAAGGGCTGAGGATATAGACTCTAATTTTCTTGATCAGTTTACTCCCCAAAGTAGAGCCCAGCTAAAAGAGAGACCCCCTGAGGAAAGGATAAAGGACTTTGACGAGTTTCTAATTGGATTGACTCCTGAAGAGGCGGTCAAGGAGGCTCAGCGCTGTCTTAAGTGCGGTTGCCTTGGTTTGTCAAAATGTGAGCTAAGAAAATACATGATCCAGGAAGATGTCCCGGCAGCAACTTCCCGAAAGAGGATGAAGTATCCTATCATAAGGACGCATCCTTTAATCGAAGTCGATTCTAATAAATGCATTGCCTGCGAGCGTTGCGTTCGTATTTGCCCTTATTCAGCCATCTTCCTACGGGTTGTAGATAAAGGCAAACCTACTGAATACATCACTTTTAGGTTTACTGAGGCTTGCGTTAGCTGCGGGATGTGCGTTGATGCCTGCCCAACGGGGGCTCTAACTAAGAAAAATCAGCCTGTCCCTTATGAAAGACACACAGCAAAGGAGGTTAAGAGCGTCTGCGGCTACTGTGGAGTGGGCTGCAATCTCACCTTAATTGTAAAAAATGGAACAATCCTTGAGGTGAAGGGTAGGGATTTACCACCTAACTACGGGTTTACTTGTGTAAAGGGAAGGTTTGGCTTTGAGTATTACAAGAGTCCTGAAAGATTGACTAAACCTTTGATTCGGGAGTCCATTAAGGATGATTTCAAGGAAGTAGATTGGGATACCGCTTTAGATTTTGTGGCGGAAAATCTTAAGCGTTTGAAAGAGAAGTATGGACCTCAGGCACTTGGTTTCCTCTGCTCAGCGAGGGTAAGCAACGAAGAGAACTATCTTCTTCAAAAGATAGCCCGAGGTATTTTTAAGACGAACAATGTTGATAATCCAGCGCGGGTCTGACATGCACCATCGGTCGCAGGTCTTGCGGCCACGGTAGGAACTGGAGCAGCCTGCGTAAACTTCGATGAGATAGAAAACGCTGAGCTTATCTTTATTCTTGGGAGCAACTCTTCAGAGGCTCATCCTATCGTTGCTCAGAAGATTGATAGGGCTTTGAAAAAGGGAGCAAAGCTCATCGTTGCCGACCCTCGAAGGATCCCATTTGCCGACAGGGCAAACATCTTCCTTCAATTGAGACCAGGAAGCAATGTGCCCCTTTTAAACGGCATGGCTTATGTTATCCTTCGGGACGAGCTATACAACAAGGAATTTATAGAAAAGTATGTAGAGAACTTTGAGGGTTTTCGTCATTATATTCTTAGCGAGTGGGACCTTGGGAGGGTGCAGAGGTATACCGGGATCCCCGGTTTTTTGATCGAACAAGCTGCCTACATGTATGCCAAGGCAAAGTCAGCCTTAATCCTTTGGGGGCTTGGAGTTTCTGAACATCGTTCTGGGTCGTATGCTGCGATGGCAGCGGCGAACCTAGCCACCCTTTGCGGTTTTTGGGGAAGACCAGGTTGCGGAGCTATGCCCTTGCGGGGTCAGAATAATGTGCAGGGTGCTTGCGACATGGGAGGTCTTCCTTATGTATTGCCTGGCTATCAAAGCTATCTTTCACCTGAGGTGAAAGAGAAGTTTGAGAAGGTTTGGGGCTTAGAACTTCCCAAGGCTGAGGGGTTAACTCTTCCAAAGATGCTTGAGTCTGCCCTCAAAGGTAATCTCAAGGGTATGTATCTTATGGGGTATGATGTGGCTACAAGTCATGGAGATATAGGGACTGTATTTCAAGCTTTGGAAAGGTTAGAGTTTTTAGTCTGCCAGGATATCTTTATGCCTTTATCAGCAAAATGGGCTCATGCGGTTTTACCAGCAGCCTGCGTGTTTGAAAAGTGCGGGACCTTTACGAACGGAGAAAGGAGGGTTCAGCTTTTTGAAAAGGCGGTTGAGCCTCCAGGTTTGGCTTTACCTGATTGGCAAATTCTCACAAGGCTTGCCAAAAAGCTTGGCTATGATTGGGGCTATACCTCACCTGAAGACATTGCCATAGAAATCGGCGAAGTTTGGTCAGCCTGGAAGGGAATTACCTATAAGCGTTTAAGACTCGTTGGTTTGCAGTGGCCTTGCCCGGATGAAAGCCATCAAGGAACAGCCATCCTTTTCACAAACGGGTTCCCTAAGGGAAAAGTTCATCTTGCCATCGCAAGGCACATCGAGCCGTTAGAATCCTCAACACCAGATAAGCCCTTCATTTTGGTTACGGTTCGAAGGCTCGAACACTATAACATCGGTAGTATGACAAGGCGGGCTCCATCTTTGATGAAGCTTTCTTCTCAACCCATCGTTGATATCAATCCTCAGGATGCTAATGAGTATGGAATCCTTGATGGTTCAGCTGTTAAGCTCAAAAACGACCGGGGAGAGGTTGTGTTTAAAGCAAGGATTAATCCACGAGTTCCGAGAGGCTACTTGTATACTGATTTTCACTTCGACACCGCTTTGACAAACGTCCTTGTTAGCCCAGGGCTTGATGAACTCATGGATACACCGGAGTACAAAGTTTCCGCTGTTTCTATAGAAGTGTTAAAATAAAAGCATGCCAATTCTCTTTGGTCCGGTTCTCTCACGCAGGCTTGGTAGGTCCCTTGGGATTGACCTTGTTTTTCGGAAGGTTTGTAACATGGATTGCCTTTATTGTGAAGTTGGACGGACAACTTATTATACCTTAGAAAGAAAGCCTTACATTTCGTTAGAAAAGATAAGAAAAGCCCTTGAACAGGCCAAAGAAATTGCCAATACTTATGATGTGTTAACCATCACCGGCTCGGGCGAGCCAACTCTTAACATCCACTTTGAGGAGGCAGTTCATCTTGCAAAAGCCATGATAGATAAGCCCATAGCAGTGCTCACCAACTCTACCCTTGTTCATGAAAGGTCAGTGAGAGAAGCTTTAGCCAAAGTTGATTTTGTGCTTGCTTCTTTAGATTCCGCAAGGGAAAAGAGTTTTCGTTTAGTGAACCGTCCGGTTGCGGCTGTGAGGCTTGATTTGATCATCGAGGGGCTTTCCGCTTTGCGGCAAGAGATGGAAGGCGAGCTTTGGCTTGAGGTCCTATTTGTCAAGGGTCTAAATGATACGCCTGAGGACATCTCCGCCCTAAAATCAGCCATAGACTATATTAAGCCCCATCGGGTTCAGCTAAACACGGTGGTTCGTCCTCCTGCCTATCCTATGGCAAGACCTTTAAGCCTTGAAGAATTGGAAGCCATCAAACAAAAGCTTTCAGGTAAAGCTGAGATAATCTCAGCGGAAAAAAGGGGTGCCATACTCGAAAAATCGCTAACCCTTACTGAGCTTTCCGAATGGTTGATTAACTATCTTTCAAGGAGACCGGCTGACCTTGAAGAGTTGGCTTTAGTGTTTGGAGAAGCGAAAGACAAGCTTCTTTCTCTGCTGAATAAACTTCAAGATGAAGGAAAGGTCACGAAGGTTTATCATGAAAGAAAGGTCTACTTCAGAGCTTAGTTTTTACAAGAAGGTGATAGAGGCTCTCCTTTTTGTATCCGGGCGGGTTTTAACTTTAAAGGAGTTAGCTAAGGTTTGCGATGGTTTATCGTTGGGCGAGGTTGAAACCATCATCAAAGAGCTAAGGAAAGATTATGAGGGAAGAGGTGTTGTTATCAGAGAAGTTGCTTATGGTTATCGCGTTGAGACCATCCCAGAGGTTTCAGAATACATCAAAAGGGTCGTAAAGCCTAAAAACCAGCGTTTAACCCGGTCTCAACTTGAGACTTTAGCCATCGTGGCTTATTTCCAACCCATCACCCGGGCAGAGGTTTCAGCTAAAAGGGGCGGAGTTGATGCCGGTCCTGCCTTAAAGCTTCTTCTTGAAAGAGGTCTTATTAAAGTAGTAGGAAGAAAACAGGTTCCAGGGAGACCACCTCTTTACGGCACCACCCCTTTTTTTCTTGAATACTTTGGATTAAAATCCTTGGATGAACTTCCACCGCTTGAAGAGCTAAAGAAGATGGCAGGAGTTGAGTAGAACTCATGATCGGAATCGTTGATTACCAAGCAGGTAATTTGACAAGCGTTGGACGAGCCTTAGCTTACTTCGGAATACCTTATGTTATCTCCGGAGACCCAGAAGTATTAAAAAAATGTGAACGGATCATCTTCCCAGGAGTGGGGGCGGCAAAGTCTGCTATGGAAAATCTTAAAGCTCGGGGTCTTGATGAATTTTTGAAGCAGGCCTTTGCTGATGGCATTCCGACCCTTGGCATTTGCCTTGGTATGCAGATTATCATGGAGTATAGCGAAGAGGATGGCGGCACAGAAACCCTTGGTCTAATACCGGGTTTTGTTAGACGTTTCCCTATTCCTTTGGTTTATGGGGGCGAGGTTTTGAAGGTTCCCCATATGGGTTGGAACTCCGTAGAGTGGATAAGGGAACACCCTGTTTTCTCGGGGCTTGACCCAGACTATGAATATTATTTTGTTCACAGCTACTTTGTCCAGCCTAAGGACGAAGGAATAATCTGCGGGGTCACCTTTCACGGAATAAACTTCCCCTCAGCCATAGCTTACAAAAACCTTGTTGCGGTGCAATTTCACCCAGAGAAAAGCGGGAACCCCGGGCTAAGGATTTTGCAAAACTTTTCTCGCTGGGTTCCTTAAGAAGCAAACCCTACCTCTGTTTCTATCCCCGAACGAAGTGAGGGGGCTTCTTTCTATTTTGCGGGAGCAATCAAGGCGGTCATCATCTTTCCTTCAAGCTTTGGTGGTGCCTCAACCACTCCCTTACCTTCAATGGCCTGGAAGATGGTTGAAAAGACCCTATCCGCAAGCTCAGGATGGGTGATCTCCCTTCCCTTAAAAACTACACAAACCCTTACCTTATTCTTTTCCTCAAGAAATCTCAGAATATGCTTGATCTTTACCTCAAGGTCATGCTTATCTGTTTTTGGACTAAGCTTTATAGTTTTGACCTCAACAACCGCTTGTTTTTTCCTTGCTTCCTTAGCTTTTTTAGCTTGTTGGTAGAGGAATTCTCCAAAATCCATGATCTTACAGACGGGCGGGTTTGCTGTAGGTGCAACTTCAACAAGGTCAAGCCCGTAGCTTTCAGCAATACGTAAAGCTTCTTGAAGGGGCACAATGCCTATCTGCTTCCCATCAGGTCCAATAAGCCTTACCTCTTTTGCTTTAATACGCTCGTTCACACGGTACTTTTGCTTTAGGTCTTGCTGCATACCTTAGGCTTCCTCCTTTTTTGATTTTATTATTAAACTTTTCCTTCTCTATCCTAATCACCCTGAGACTCTCTTTTTTGTCCCCCGAGCTTCTCTCTTTTTTTTGTTACCCCGAGCCTCTCTTTTTTGTTGTCATCCTGAGCCTCTCTTTTTTTGTCACCCCGAGCTTCTCTTTTTTGTCCCCCGAGCTTCTCTTTTTTTTGTCGCCCCGAGCGTATGCGAGGGGTCCCTCGGCGCTTACGCGCCTCGGGATGACATGGATGGGACGCCGTCCCGAACGAAGTGAGGGATACCTCGCTACCGCTCGGCACGACAAAATGTGGGATATCATCCTGAGCCTCTCTTTTTTGTTGTCACCCCGAGCCTCTCTTTTTTGTCACCCCGAGCGAAAGCGAGGGGTCTCACGCACTCCTGACGAATGATAAATGAGAAACCTTTGCTCAAGGGATTTAAAAGAGAGTCTAATCTTGACAAAGTTTCTTTAGCGGAGATAAAATCGAGATGGGTCATGAAGCGCCGAAAAGAGGTTGAGCTTCGGATTTAAACCGCTCGATGGCTTCATCCAAGGTGATGTTGTTTAGTTGTTCACCCTTTCGGGAACGGAGGCTAACGGTTCCTGTTTCCATTTCCTTTTCTCCAAGGATGATCATGTATGGAACCTTCTCAAGTTGAGCTTGTCTAATCTTATAGTTTAGCTTTTCGGGACGAAAGTCATCCTCAACCCTGAAACCAAGGTTTTTAAGCCTTGAAGATACAGTCTCAGCATAGGGAATGACGCTGTCTTTAATGGTTAGAACTTTTATTTGGACTGGAGCTAACCAGAAAGGAAAGGCTCCGGCATAATGTTCTATGAGCACCCCAAGAAACCTCTCTAGCGAGCCAAGCAGAGCTCGGTGGATCATTATGGGACGATGGAACTGATTATCCTCCCCAACATAGACAAGGTCAAACCTCTCGGGTAGATTGAAATCAACCTGCACAGTGGAACACTGCCATTCCCGACCAAGCACATCTTTAATCTTAAGGTCGATCTTTGGACCATAAAAAACGCCCTCTCCAGGGTCTATCTCATAAGGTAAACCAAGGGTTTGCAGGGCAGACTCCAAGGAGCTCTCAGCAAGGTCCCAACGCCTAACGTCCCCTACATACTTTTCTGGTCTTGTGGAAAGATAGACCTTATACTCTTCAAACCCAAAGAGCTTAAGAAAATAGATTACCAGTTCAAGAACTTTAACCAGCTCTTCTTGGAGCTGGTCCTCTCGGCAAAAGATATGGGCATCATCCTGAGTAAAGCCTCGAACTCGCATAAGACCATGCAAGACCCCGCTTCTTTCAAATCGATAGACCGTCCCAAGCTCACAGAACCTGAGTGGGAGCTCCCTGTAGGATCTCCTTTTCTGATTGTAAACATAGATGTGAAAAGGACAGTTCATTGGCTTTAGCTGATAGGCTTGATTTTCGAGCTCCATCGGGGGGAACATGTTTTCACGATAGAAATCAAGATGCCCTGATGTCTTCCAAAGGTCAAGAAGGGCAACATGAGGGGTGTAGAGGAGCTGATACCCTCGCTTTAAGTGCTCATCCTTCCAAAAGTCCTCAATAATCCTCCGAACTATAGCTCCTTTTGGAAGCCAGATGACTAGACCCGGACCAATGTCTTCCTCTATGGTAAAGAGCTCAAGCTCCTTCCCAAGCCTCCTATGGTCCCTTTTCTTTACTTCCTCTAAGAAGTTAAGATAGGCTGAAAGGTCTTCTTCCTTAAAGAAGGCTGTGCCATAGATACGCCAAAGCATCGGATTTTTTTCGTCACCCTTCCAGTAAGCACCAGACACAGAAAGAAGTTTTATGGCTTTAATTTCTCCAGTTGAAAGCACATGCGGTCCACGGCAGAGGTCAACAAAATCCCCCTGCCTGTAAACAGAAACCTTATCTTCGGGTATCTCATCAATAAGCTCAAGCTTGAAATCTTCATTAAGGCTCTGAAAGAGGGCTTTAGCCTCTTCCTTTGAGAGCTCTTCTCGTTTTAGAGGTAAGTCTTTTTTTATGATCTCCTTTACTTTTTCTTCAATCTTTGCTAAGTCTTCTTCGGTAAAAGGTCTCTCGTAGGCGATGTCATAATAGAAGCCTTCATCGATGGCCGGTCCAATGCCAAGCTTTGCCTTGGGGAAAAGTTCTTTTACCGCTTGAGCAAGAACATGAGAAGCAGTATGTCTTAAAACCAAAAGGGCTTCTTTATCCTCAGGATAAAGAGGTTTAAGAGAAAGGGAAGGTGCGCTGGAGTTAATGGGTGTGTGCCAATCTATAATCTCTCCCGCTGGAGTTAGAAAGGCTACGGGTAAGCTCTTTTTTGGGTTTAACTCTTTGATTTTATCAAGAAGAAGAATAAGAGGAGAATTATCTGAAAGCTCAAACTCGCCTATGCCTTCTACGGATATTTTCAAGGGGGCTATGTTTCTCCTATCCTTTTTGAGGTTTTTTTATTTGATGGTAGGCGCGGGCGGGATCGAACCGCCGACCTCTTGCGCGTCAAGCAAGCGCTCTCCCACTGAGCTACGCGCCTATGTTTAAGTTTAAACATAATCAAAAATCAAAACCTGTCAAGATGCTTTGGGGGCTGTTCAAAAAAGTTCCCTACTCGTCGTGCCGAGCCGCCCACAATGTCATGCCGAGCGTTAGCGAGACATCTCCTACTTATCTTGTCATTTCGAGCGTAGCGAGAAATCTCCTCTTTGACAATTGTAGACCCCTTAGCTGACGCCTCGGGCGACAAAAAAAGAAGCTTGGGGTGACACCGGGAGGGCTTACACAAAAACATTTTTGAACAGTATACCATATCTAGTTGAAGAAAATAAAAAAAGTTAGTATAATACTTAATATTCAAACCACTTTAGGAGGGGGGAACATGGCTTGCAAGGTTACTGATCAAGACTTTGAAAAGGAGGTGCTTCAATCACCCATACCGGTGCTCGTTGATTTCTGGGCAGCCTGGTGCGGTCCCTGCAGGGCAATTGCCCCTATAATCGATGAGCTTGCGGAGGAGCTTTCTGGAAAAGTAAAGGTCTGCAAGATGAACGTTGACGAAAACCCCATTACCCCAGCTAAGTATGGAATTAGAGCCATTCCTACCTTAATCATCTTTAAAAATGGACAACCAGTTGAGACGATAGTCGGTGCCGTCTCTAAAGCGACCATTTTGAACGCTTTAAACAAGGTTATGTAGCACTATTATAAATGACAGAAAAGGTCTATGACCTCATAGTGGTAGGCGGTGGTCCTGCTGGGCTTACCGCCTATCTTTATGCCAAGCGAGCCCTTCTTGATGTTTGCTTAGTTGAAAAGGGACCGATAGGTGGTCAAGTCCTTCTTACCGATTGGATTGAGAACTATCCAGGCTTTCCTGAGGGTGTATCTGGGTTTGACCTGATTGAGCTTTTTAAAAAGCAGGTGGAAAAGCTTGGTCTTGAGGTCAAGTATGACGAGGCTATCGACCTAATCGTTGATGGGAACCTTAAGATTGTTCATTTAGCAACCGGGGAGAAACTGAAGGCTTATTCTGTAATTCTTGCTCTTGGATCCGCGCCAAAAAGGCTCGGAATTCCGGGTGAGGATGCTCTTATTGGGAAAGGTGTTTCCTACTGTGCCGTCTGTGATGGTCCCTTCTTTAGGGATGAAATTGTAGCTGTGGTAGGTGGGGGTGATACTGCCCTTCAAGAGTCCCTCTATTTAACAAGGTTTGTGAAAAAGGTTTATCTTATCCATCGCCGGGATTCCTTTAGAGCTATTCCCATTTTGCAAAAGAGGGTTCGGGAAAACCCTAAGATTGAGCTAATTCTTAACTCCGTAGTCAGGGAAATCCATGGAAAAGAAAAGGTTGAAGGGATTTTAGTTGAGAACCTGCAAACTGGGGAAAGTTTTAAGCTTAAGGTGTCTGGGGTTTTTATCTTCATCGGTCTTAGACCTCAGACGGAATGGCTTAAAGGAAAGCTTGACCTTGATGAAAATGGCTTTATCCTTACAGATAAAAACATGGAAACGAGCCTGCCCGGAGTTTTTGCCTGTGGAGATTGCGTATCTAAAAAGTTTCGCCAAATCGTCATAGCCTGCGGTGAAGGAGCCGTGGCAAGCCTTTCAGCCGAAGAATACATCCAAAGGGTTAAAAATGCTTAAGGTCCTTTCCCTATTTTTACTTTCTCTGCTTCTTTTCGGCTGCGCAAAAGTCCCTGAACCCTTAAAGTTCTTAAAGAGGGAGATTACTCCGGCTGAAAAAGAGAAGCCTTTGCCTGAGCTTTTTGCTAAGGCTGAGAGAAACTTTCAAAAGGGCTATTACGACCTTGCCTATCAAGCTTACGAGGAGATTAAGAACAAGTATCCTGGAACCCCTGAAGCAGTCCTTGCTGAGCTCAGGCTTGCAGACATTAAGTTTTGGTCTGGCGAATACCTTGAAGCCATATCTCTATATGAGGAGTTTGAAAAGTTTTATCCCACAAACGAGGCTATTCCCTATGTGATCTTTCAGATAGGAACCTGTTATTATAAGCTCAGACAAAGCATCGACAGAGACCCTACCTTTGCCAAAAAGGCGATAAACCACTATGAGAGGCTCTTGCAGAACTATCCTAACAGTCCCTATACCTTAGAAGCAAAAAAGCGTATCCAAGAATTAAGAGAACTCCTTGCTCAGCACGAGCTCTATGTGGCTAAATTTTACTATAAGATAAAGTATTACCGCGGAGCCTACAATCGCCTTCTCTATCTGATAGAAAATTATCCTGATACTCAAGCAGGTTCCATGGCTAAGTCTTTAGTAGACCTCTACTACCGTTTGGCTCTAAAGGAAACGGAAGAACTGAGAGAGGGAAAGAAAAGAGACTTCTTTGGCTCACCCGTGCCTTAAAAAAAAACCTAAGTTATATCCTTCATCTCATTGCTTAACTCTTGAAAATTTATTTCGATCTCTCTTTTTTGAGGTTTTTCTACCTCAGTTTGTCCTTTTGCTGGTTCTTCATAAGTAGGGGTTTTTTGGAAATCTTCGATAAAGAGGAAGGGTTCCTTGGCAGGTTGAGGAAAGTAGCCGAGCTTCTCAAGCTCTGCCCCAACATCCGCTCCACATCTTGGGCAGGTTTTTAGCTCCTCTGAAAAGATGTAGCTACAACTGGGACACCTCATGTCTTTCCTCCTCGTTGATTTCTAAAGCATCTCTGCCACAGCATTTCTTATACTTCTTTCCGCTTCCGCAGGGACAGGGGTCGTTTCTTCCTACCTTTTCCGCCCTGATAGGTTGATTTTTCCTTTCTTCCTCGGCGAACACATCCTTTTTGGCAAACTTAAGCTTACTTTCGTCTATCTCGCCCTCCTCTAAAACCATCTCTTGAACCTTTTCAGCCTCTTCTCTTAGCTCAATCCTGAACAAATAAGAGAGTGTGGTTTCCCTGATCCTTTTCATGAGTGAGATAAAGAGATGATAGGCTTCTTTTTTGTACTCCTGAAGTGGGTTCTTCTGTCCGTAGCCTCTGAGACCGACGCTTTCTTTTACATAGTCAAGCATTAGAAGATGTTCTTTCCAAAGGTTGTCGATGGTAGTAAGAAGGAAGTACTTTTCTAAATTCCTCATTAGGTCAGAGCCAATGTTTCTCTCCCTCTCTTCGTACTTCTGTTTAGTGAAGTCTTGAAGGTAAGCAATGATCTCGGACCTTGTGGTTAAATTTTCAGGAAGCTTCAAGGGAAGGGCAAAGACCTCTTGATATCTCTTTACTAGGGCTTCGAGCTCCTCCGGCTGTAGGTTCCTTTCGCTTAAGATCGTTTCTTCAACAAGCTCTTTGCAAGTTTCGTCTATCAAAGAAAGTATCCAATCTTTGATGGATTCGCTCTTTAGGATCTCCTTTCTCTGAGTATAAATAACCTCTCTTTGCATGTTCATCACATCATCATACTCAAGGAGGTGCTTTCTAATGTCAAAGTGGTAGGCTTCCACCTTCTTTTGGGCTTGCTCTATAGCCTTAGAAAGCCAAGGATGTTCCAGCGGTTCGCCCTCCGGAAGACCAAGCTTATCGATGAAAGCTTTTATCTTGTCAGAGCCAAACAGACGAAGTAGGTCATCTTCAAGGGAAAGGAAAAACCTTGTGGTTCCTGGGTCACCTTGTCTACCTGCCCTACCTCTGAGCTGGTTATCAATCCTTCTTGATTCGTGTCTCTCTGTGCCGATGATGTAAAGCCCACCAAGAGCTCGCACCTTCTCGGCATCCTTTTGACATTCAAGAACCTTCTCATAGAGAACTTGAGCCCATCGTTCTGGATACTTTGTTGTTGGGTCCTTTCCTTCTTTGGCCATGTTTAGGGCATCATACCAATCCCTCTCGGGGATTTGGCTCACATCATAGCCCTCGTTTTCAAGCTGCATCTTGGCTAAGCCCTCCGGGTTTCCACCAAGAAGGATATCTACGCCCCTTCCAGCCATGTTTGTGGCAATGGTTACCGCATGGGAACGCCCAGCTTGAGCGATTATCTGAGCTTCCTTCTCATGATGCTTGGCGTTAAGCACCTGATGGGGGATCTTTTTCTTCTTGAGCATCCTTGAGAGGATCTCACTTTTTTCAATCGAGGTTGTCCCAACAAGGACTGGTCTTCCCTTACGGTAGTTTTCTTCTATTTCTTGCACAACCCTTTCAAACTTTTCTTTCATCGTGCGGAACACAAGGTCGGGTAAGTCCTCCCTTATCATGGGTTTATGTGTAGGGATTACTACGACATCGAGGTTGTAGATCTCCTTAAACTCAGCCGCTTCAGTTTCTGCCGTTCCTGTCATTCCGGCAAGCTTTTCATACATCCGGAAGTAGTTTTGAATGGTGATCATAGCCAAGGTCTGGTTTTCAGCTTCGATGCGAAGGCGCTCCTTTGCTTCAATTGCCTGATGGAGCCCATCGCTCCAACGCCTTCCGGGCATAAGCCTTCCTGTAAACTCATCCACGATGATAACCTTCCCATCCTTTACCACATAGTCTACATCTCGCTTGAAAAGATGGTGAGCCCTTAGGGCTTGATTAATATGATGAACAAGCCTCACATACCGAGGATGATAAAGGTTCTTTATCCCAAGAAGCCTCTCACACTCCGCAATGCCCTCCTCGGTTAGATGAGCAGACTTAGACTTCTCATCCACCGTAAAATGGACATCCTTCTTAAGCTTCCTGACAATTTCATCTATGTAGTAGTAGAGGTCTGTGCTTTCCTCAGAAGGTCCTGAAATGATAAGCGGTGTCCTTGCCTCATCGATAAGGATGGAGTCTACCTCGTCGATTATGGCATAGTAATGCCCACGCTGAACCATGTCCTCCAGGGAATACTTCATGTTGTCCCGAAGATAGTCAAACCCAAACTCTGAGTTTGTGCCGTAGGTAATGTCGCAAAGATAAGCCTTCTTCCTCTCCTCATTGTCCATGCCAGAGGTGATGTAGCCTACAGTCAAGCCCAAAAATCGATAGATAGGTCCCATCCACTCGGCGTCCCTTTTAGCAAGGTAGTCGTTAACGGTCACAATGTGAACTCCTTTTCCGGTTAAGGCATTGAGATAGGCTGGGAGGGTAGCAACTAAGGTTTTTCCTTCACCTGTTTTCATCTCGGCGATCTTTCCTTGATGAAGCACAATCCCGCCCATTAGCTGGACATCAAAGTGGCGCATCCCAAGAACTCGCCTTGCCGTTTCCCGAACAACAGCAAAGGCTTCAGGCAAAAGGGAATCTAAGCTCTCCCCCTTTTCTAACCTCTCCTTAAATTCTACCGTCTTTCTCTGAAGCTCGGCATCGCTAAGCTTCTGCATATAGGGCTCTAAAGCGTTTATCCTTTCCACGATGGGTTTTAGCCTCTTTAGCTCCCTTTCGTTCTTTGTCCCAACTACCTTCTGTAAAATTTTGGTTAACATTTCGCTTTTACCTCCCTTTCCTTAATAGAAACCCTTTAAAATTTAATTCCTTTTTAGCTTTTTTGAAGCCTTTTGATAAACCGTTCCTTTTCGCTAAAGATGCACCCGCAGTATTTTTGTCGATAAATGCCAGCCTCAACGGCTAATTTTTTCCCTTCATAGTAATAGGGACGAAAATCTTGATAATAAAAAGAAAGCCCCTCCTTTTTAGCCACCTCTTCCCCGATATCTCTAATGAGCTCATGGAACTGAAAGGGGCTGAAAAGAAGAGTAGTAGAAAAAGCAGAAAATCCAAGCTCCTTTGCTTTTTTTGCTGTTTTCGAAAGCCTAAGGTAGTAGCAAACTTCGCATCTTTTTGGACGGTGAGGTTCAAAAATTACTCTAGTAAGAAAGTCCTCAAGGTCATAGGCATCGTCAAAGATGACCTCAAAATCTAAAAGACCTGCTACTTGAGTTAAGGCTTCCCGTCTTGCAAGATACTCTTGAAGGGGATGGATGTTTGGATTGTAAAAATACCCTTTAAATTCTATGCCATAAGCTTTCAGGTGTTTGACTGGGATAAAGCTACAAGGACCACAGCAGATGTGAAGAAGAAGCATAATTGCTAAGCCGAAAGTTTTAGTCCTATCTTAGCAAGCCTTTTACCAAAGGCTCGAAGGATTGCCCTTTCTTCTGGGTCAATTTCCCGCTGGTTGTCAGGACCGGCTACATGAGAAGGACCATATGGACTTCCGCCACCTTTGGTAAAAAGGAGTTCCTTTACGGAGTAGGGGACGCCAACAAAGACCATTCCTAAATGCAGAATAGCCGGCAAAAGGGAAAATATGGTCATTTCTTGCCCGCCATGAAGGGTGGATGTAGAGACAAAGATACCAGCTGGCTTCCCTTCTAACGCCCCCTCTTGCCATAGCGGGCTTAGCCTATCGATTTGGTTCTTTAGCTGAGCTGAGACTACACCAAACCTTGTCGGCGTGCCAAAGGCTATTGCTATAGCTTCGCGGAAATCATCAAGCGTAACCAACGGGACATCCTTCTGAAGCTCTTTACCTCTCTTCATGTCCTCCCGAGAATCGATTATTTCCTGGGGGATAAGCTCAGGAACAGTTCGAATAACGGGCTCGCAACCTGCCTCTTTTACCCCCTCCGCCACTTCAAGAGCCATTTTGTAGGTGTTTCCATAGAGGCTATAATAGACTATTAGAACCTTCCTCATATTTTTTCTCCTTTTCTTATCATTTATGTAAAATATAATTTAGTTTTAAACTCATTTATTTTCAAGCTAAAAATTCTCTCCTAACGGACCCCCTCCCCCCATACCTTTTGGGGCTCATAATTCAAGGATTTAAAATACCCTCTTGACTTTTTAAAACCCCCTTTTATGCTTAGTGGAATAAAGTGGAAAAAAGTGGAAGATAATGTTCAGAGGAAAATTCATCCATAGTGTAGACGATAAGGGAAGGATAAGTTTGCCTTCCCGATTCCGCGAGGTGTTAAGAATAAGGTATGGCTCGGAAACCCTTATCATCACAAACTTGCCTGAGTGTTTAGTAGCCTATCCCTTTGAAGAGTGGAAAAAGCTTGAGGAGAGGCTTTTAAGCATTCCCTGGAGCATGAGGGAAGGACGGGAGTTTTTACGCTACTTTTTGGGCTCGGCTGAGGAGTGCCAACCTGATAAGCAGGGAAGACTGCTCCTGCCCCAGACTTTGCGCGAGGAATACAACCTTAACCAAGAGGTTTGCCTGCTTGGGATGCTAACCTACTTTGAGATTTGGCATCCAGAAAGGCTAAGGGAAAGGTTTAAGGATATTAAGGAAAACTTTTATCAGATCCTCGAGACGGTAAACCCCTACTTTGCAGACGGAAAAGCAGGCTCATCATGAGCCAGTTTTGCTTAAAGAGGTTTTAGAGGGGCTTAATGTAAAAGAGGGTGGTGTTTATGTTGACGGGACGGTTGGTCTTGCAGGACATAGCCTTGCCGTCCTTGAGAGGTCTTCTCCTAACGGGTTTCTTTACGGTTTTGAATGGAACGAAGAAACTTATGACATCGCCCTTGAGAGGCTAAAACCTTATGAAGGCAGGTTTAAGCTTTATAAAGAGAACTTTGCAAAAATCCCGGAAATTTTAAGCCAAGAGGGTGTTTTAGCTGATGGGGTGCTTCTTGACCTTGGTGTTTCCTCCTTTTTGCTTGAGGGCGTGGGACGAGGCTTTAGTTTCAAAAGAGATGAGCCCCTTGATATGAGGATGAGCCAAACTTTAGAGATAACCGCTTCAGATGTGATGAATAGGCTCAGTTTGCCTGAGTTAGCCAAGGTTTTTGAAGAGGGTGAGGTGCCAAAGGCTTTTTCCTTTGCCAAGTTTATCTGCGAACAAAGGAAGCGTGCCCCCTTCACGAGGACTGTAGATTTAGTCCAAGCGGTTAGAACTTTTTACAAGGGGAGGCGTGATTTAAACGACCTTTTAGCCATCGTTTTCCAAAGCCTTAGGATAAAGGTCAATCAGGAGCTTGAGAATTTAGAAATAGCTCTGAAAGGAATCCCATCTATCTTAAAGAAAGGGGGGAGGTTTGTAGTCATCTCTTTTCATTCTCTTGAAGACCGGCTGGTCAAACTTTCCTTCAGGAATGACCCAAGGCTTAAGGTTTTGACAAAGAAGCCCATTACTCCAAGTCCCGAGGAGGTAAGGCGCAACCCTCGGGCCCGGAGCGCAAAACTCCGTATAGCAGAGAGGGTATAGCCATGGCAGGAAAGGTATACACAGTAAAACCTGGTGGCTCTTTTATGAAAGAAAATTTGCGCCCCTCTCGAGGCGGTGGGGAGATGCTTAAACCAACCGTTTCGAAACCAAAAGTCCGCTCAGAAGAAAGAGAAGAAAGCTTACGAGAGGTTCTGATTGATTATCTTGAAAAGGGCGCGCTCCTTCTTTTAACCGTTCTTTTTCTGGTTGTATCTGTCTTTTTTGCCCACAAACTTTATCAATACTTCATGGTAAGAGTAGAAAAGAATAAGCTTTCCCAAGAGAACGTTTATCTCACTTCAGAACTAACAAGGTTAACCTCTAAGGAGATGCTTGAAGAAAAGGCTAAAAAGCTTGGGCTTAGACCACCAACAGAAAAGGATATCATAAGGGTGCCCTGATGAAAAAGGGAAGAAGGCTATTTCCTTGGGTGTGCATTTTTTGTTGTTTTGTTTTTGTAATTTTATATATTACAACGGTCAGAAGTAGCCCCATTGAGAGAGTTCTAACTAAAAGAGGCTACATCCTTGACCGCGAAGGGAACCCCCTAGTTATCTCCCGAGACCATTACCGAGCCTATCTCCTTATTAAAGGAAAGGGGATGATAGGGGATGACCTGTCCCCTCTTGTGCGAAAGTATCTTGCCCAAGGGGTAAATCTCCCTGAAAAGGGAGTTTTCCTTCTTTCCGATTCCTTAACTCAAGAGGAGGCAGAACTTTTAAAACGGGAAGATAATGTCCTCGTGGAATGGAGCTTTGAAAGAAAGGTTATCTATCCAGGTTTAGAAGCTTTGATTGGAAGAGTTAGCAATCAAGAGGGGGTAACAGGCTTGGAAAAGGCTTTTGATGATAGTCTAAAGCAAGGAAAAAGCCTTCAGGTATCCCTTTCGCTTGATACAATAAAAAGAATATCAAACTTGGGGAAAAGGGTAAAAGATTTAGAAGAAATCCTTGTTGCTAAGAGAAACGGAGAGTTGCTTGGTTTTTATTCTATCTTTGCCACCCCTTTTTTTGAGAAACCTTTCCTTCTTCCACCCTACCTTCTTCCTTCTTATGAATTTTCAACTTTTGAATGGGAATTTGGAAAGCAAGAAGTTAAAAAGGACGGAGAGTATCTTAGGATAACACCCCTTCATTTGGTGCAGGCTGAGTTAAGAAGGATAAACGGAGAGAACACAAGGTTGACCGTTTTGCCAAGGTTTGGGGTTGAAGAGGCAACTATAAAATCTTCAGATTCTTTCTCTCAAGAAGCAAAGGAGGAAATCATAGTTCTTCCATCGCAAGAAAAATCTATCCATCTACTATCTGGGAAGGAGCGGGTTATTTTGGTGGTTAGAAACGGGGTCGAGCCCCGTAAGCTTTTATCCCTTTTTAGGGATAGCGGTGTCTTAAGATGAAACGGCTAAAGGACCTTTTGTCGAGAGATGAGGTTTTGGAAGAGTATATGGTAAACTGGGATGAGGAGATAAAAGGAATTTCTGACCATTCGCAAAGCGTTAAAGAGGGATATATCTTTGTTGCAAGGCGGGGCACAAAGCTAAACGGCAAAGAATTCATACCTGAGGCCATCAAAAGAGGGGCAAAACTTATCATTCAGGAAGATAGCATTGACCCAAGCCTTAATACCCCTCAGATTAGGCTTAAAGATTTTAAGGGAACCTTAGGAAAGCTCCTTTCCCGCTTTTATGACCATCCTCAAAGCTCGATCACTCTAGTTGGGATAACGGGCACAAATGGAAAGACTTCATCTACCTATTTTATCAAAGCCTTAAGCTCTGCCCTTGGAGTAAAAAGCGGCTACATTGGGAGCATCTATTACGATGTTGGGGAGGTTTTGCCATCACGGGAGACAACGCCTTCAAGCTTTGTGCTTTTTCCTTTTTTAAAAAAAGCAAAAGACTTGGGGATAAAGCTTCTTGCCCTTGAGGTTTCTTCCCATGCTTTGGACCAAGATAGGGTCTTTGGGCTAAACTTTTCAGCTTGCGGGTTTACCAACCTTTCAAGGGACCACCTTGACTATCACGGAGACATGGAATCCTATTTTCAAGCAAAGAAAAAGCTCTTCACAAAGTATCTTAAGGAAGATGGGGCAGCTATAATCTCCTTTGAGACAGAATACGGAAGAAGGCTCTTTGAGGAGCTAAAGACTTTTCGACCAGCGTTACGGCTTATCTCTGTAAACGATGACTTTTATCGAGTAGCCTTAATTCGAAGAACGCCCTTCCTTGAGTTAGCGATGGAAATAGCTGGAAAGACTTATAATGTGAAGACAAGGCTTGTTGGCGATTTTCAGGCCAAAAATCTTGGTGTTGCCTTGGGGGTTCTCTATGCCCTTGGTTTTCCTGTGGATGACCTTGTGAAAGCTTTACCAACCCTTACCAATCCACCGGGTAGGCTTGAGCTTGTTGGTGAGAAAAATGGAGCCTATGTGTTTGTTGACTATGCACATACACCTGATGCTTTAAGGTCTGCTTTAGAGAGCTTAGCTCCTCTTCAAAGGAATAGGTTAATCGTTCTTTTTGGTTGTGGGGGGAATAGGGATGCCGGAAAAAGACCACTTATGGGTAAGGTTGCTGAAGAACTTTCTGACCTTATCATCCTAACTTCAGACAACCCTAGGTTTGAAGACCCAAAGATGATTATCGAAGACATAAAAAAAGGACTAACGGGAATGAAGCCCTATTATGTGTGGGTCGATAGAGAGGAGGCTATAAAGTCTGCCCTTGAAATGCTAAGGGCTGGGGATGTACTCCTTATAGCAGGGAAGGGGCATGAGGATTACCAAGAGGTGCAGGGGAAAAGATATCCCTTTTCTGACCGAGAGGTAGTAAAGAGGCTTTTATCGGAGATTAAAAGCTGAGAGGGGACAAATGATTGCAAGGAGGGTTCTATCCACTGAGGATGTAGTTCGGGCAACGAAAGGGATTCTTTTAAACGGGGATATGGGCATTACTTTTTCCGGGGTAACCACTGATTCAAGGGAGGTCGAGCCGGGTTTTCTTTTCTTTGCGTTAAAAGGAAAAAGGTTTGACGGGCACGAGTTTATAAAAGAAGCCATAGCAAGGGGGGTAAAGGGAGCGGTTGTTGAGCGCATGCCTGATTACCTAAGATGGGACGACCTGCCAAAGGATGTATCCATAATCCTGGTTAAGGATACCCTTTTTGCCCTGGGTGAGCTTGCAAGGTATGTTCGTAGCCTTGATAGCTATAAAGTAATCGCCATAACAGGCTCCTGCGGAAAAACGACAACCAAAGAGATGACCTATCAGATCCTTTCTAAATTTTATAGATGTGGAAAGAACGAGGCAAACTTCAACAACCTAATCGGTGTCCCAATGAGCATTCTTGCCCAGGAGAAGGATAAGGATTGGGTAATCCTTGAGATAGCAACGAACTCACCCGGTGAAATAGCAAGGCTTACGGAAATTACTAACCCAGACCTTGGAGCTATTACTTGTGTTTATGCCGCCCATCTTGAGGGATTAAAAAGCCTTGAAGGGGTCTTGGAAGAGAAAACCTCCCTTTTTGCTAAGATGAAAGAAGACGGCACGATCGTCTATTTTTACGACCAGGAAAACCTTCGCGAAAGAGTTAAAAACTTCCCACAAACTAAGATTAGCTTTGGTTTTGAAAAGGGGGCAGACCTTTGGATAGAGAATTTTGAGGAGGTTGAAGAGGGAGCAAAGATAAGTTTGGTTTGGTCTGAGAAAAAGAAGGAAGTCTTTGCTAGGCTTAAAGGTAGGCATCAAGTGTTAAACCTTTCTGCAAGCATAGCCATTGCCCTTGGGACAGGCTTAGAGTTTGAAGAGGTCTGCGAAAAAATACCGGAGATAGAAGAGTTCTACAGTAGGCTCAAAGTCATAAAAACTGAAAAACTGATTGTTCTTGATGACACCTACAACGCAAACCCCGGTTCTATGAGTGTAGCCCTTGAGTATCTTGAAAATTTTCCAAGAGGGGACTTTAGAAAGGTAGTCATACTTGGCGATATGAAGGAACTTGGAGAGTTTGCTAAGTCAGCCCATCAAAGTATCGGGGAGCTTGCAGGAAAAGTTGCGGATTTTGCCATTTTTGTGGGGGAGTATGCCCAAGACTATAGAGTAGGCTTTGGAAAGGGCGATTGCTTTACCTTTGAGACAACTGAGGCCTTGTTAGAGGCTTTAAAGCAAGGGAAGATTGACCTTTCTCGGTGTGTGGTGTTAGTTAAGGGGTCGAGGGCTATGGAAATGGAAAGAGTCGTTTTGGCTTTGCTTGAGGGAGGTAAATAGGGCATGTTTTACCACCTTCTTTATCCGCTTTCTGAATGGATAAGCGTATTTAATGTTTTTAAATACATCACCTTTCGGATGATCTATGGTTCCATCTTTGCCTTTTTGCTTGTCTATTTTCTTATGCCAAGGTTTATAAGGTTTATGAGAGAAAAGCAGTTTGGTCAGGTTGTGAGGGAGGAGGGTCCTTCGCATCATATGGTTAAGAGCGGGACCCCTACGATGGGGGGAATTGTTATCATCCTTTCAGTGGTCATTTCCTCGCTACTTTGGTGCAACCTCACCAATCCTTTTGTCTGGCTTGCTCTTTTTGTGCTTCTCTTCTTTGGGCTTGTGGGATTTGTAGATGATTACCTAAAGATCAAGCGAGGGAAAAACCTTGGTCTTACGGGAAAACAAAAGCTCCTACTTCAGGCTTTTGGTGTTTTGATCTTTTATCTTCTTCTTTTTGAAGCCTTAGGGTTTAGCACAACTCTTAACCTCCCCTTCTTTAAAAAGGTTGTTTTAGACCTTGGGATTTTTTACCTTGTCTTTTCTCTCCTTGTTATGCTTGGAAGTTCTAATGCGGTAAATCTTACGGATGGTCTTGATGGGCTTGCTATTGTTCCCTTCTGCGTTGTGGCCGGTGTATATCTTGTCTTTGCTTATGTATCTGGGCATGTTAAGTTTGCCCAGTATTTATTCTTACCTTACATCCCCTATGCCGGAGAGTTAGCCGTAGTGTGTGCTATCCTTGGCGGGGCTGGTCTTGGGTTCTTGTGGTATAACTCCCATCCAGCAGAAGTTTTTATGGGGGATGTTGGGGCTTTAGGGCTTGGAGGGGTTATGGGAGCTATAGCCATCATGGTGAAGCAGGAGTTTATGCTGCTTCTTGCTGGAGCTATTTTTGTTGCTGAAGCCTTATCAGTAATCCTTCAGGTAGGATACTTTAAGCTTACAGGCGGGAAGAGAATATTTAAGATGGCGCCCCTTCATCATCATTTTGAACTACTTGGCTGGAAGGAAAATAAAGTGGTGGTTAGATTTTGGATAATTTCTGTGATTTTTGGGCTTTTAGCCCTTAGCACCTTGAAGATAAGGTAGGATGAGCCATGGATGTTAGAGGGAAAAAAGTAGTGGTAGTAGGCTTTGGTAAGAGCGGGCAATCCGCGGTTAGGCTCCTTTTGGTGAAAGGGGCAAATGTAGTGGTAAGCGAGTCCAAACCAAAGGAGGAGCTCCCACCTTCTATGGTTTCTTCCTTTGAGGTTCAAGGGGTAGTTTTTGAGGCTGGAGCCCATCGGGAAGAAACGCTTGAAAAAGCTGACCTTGTGGTTGTAAGCCCAGGTGTTCCGCAAGAAGTTTATCTGCCTGCTTTGCGAGCGGGGGTCCCTGTTATCTCTGAGCTTGAATTAGCCTGGTCCTATCTTTCAGAGGATGAAAAAAAGAGAACCGTTGCCATAACGGGAACAAACGGAAAGACTACGACCACAGCCATGGTCTCAGACCTCTTTAAGTTTGCCGGAGAAAAAGTGTTTACCGGTGGAAATTACGGGATACCTCTTTCGGACTATGTGCTCTCTAATGTTAAAGTTGATAGGATTGTGCTTGAAGTCTCAAGCTTCCAGCTTGAAAGAATAGAAACCTTTGCCCCAAAGGTTGGCGTCCTCCTAAACATAACCCCAGACCATCTTGAAAGGTATCGAGACCTAAAGGAGTATGCCTACTATAAATACAGGCTTTTTGAAAATCAAACTCCAGAGGACTTTGCCATCTTAGCAAAAGCATTGCCCTACTTTGAAGATTTTAAAGGGATGGTTAAAGGGGAAAAGCTTTTCTTTGGGGAGAAGGAAGAAGCAGGTGTTTCTGGCTACCTAAAGAACGGGTATGCCATCTTAAAACTCTTTAATGAAGAGGAAGTTTATTCCCTTTATAAATTTAAGCTTCTTGGGGTGCATAACCGTTTGAACCTTCTTTCAGCCCTTCTTGTGGGGAGGGTCTTTGGGGTTAGTAAGGAGGTATGCCAAAGGCTTATAGACAACTTTATAGGCTTTCCTCATCGGATTGAGTTTGTGGGGACTTTTGGAGGGGTTCACTTTATTAACGATTCCAAGGCTACAAACGTTGACGCAACTCTTCAGGCTTTAAGGGGTTTACCTTCTCCCATTATTTTAATCCTTGGTGGGAGGCACAAGGGTGGGTCCTACGCACCGCTTATCCCTCTAATAAAAGAAAAGGTAAGAGTTCTTATCCTTATGGGAGAGGCAAGATGGATTATAGCTGATGAGCTAGCAAACCTTGTTGAAACCTATGTGGTGGAAGACCTTCCTTCTGCTTTAGCCGTAGCCTTCAAGACAGCAAAGCCAGGGGATACGGTCCTTCTTTCTCCAGCCTGCTCAAGCTTTGATCAATTTAGGGATTATGCGGAGAGGGGCGAGGTTTTTAGACAGCTTGTCTTAGAGTATGCCCCAAAGTATCTTGGGAAAAAGGAAGAGGGAGTGGTGTATCATTGAGATGGATGGTTGTTGCCGGAGGAACTGGGGGGCACATCATGCCTGGGCTTGCCTTAGCTGAAGCCCTTCTTGAAAAAGGAAGGGAGGTTGTTTTTGTAGCCGGCTCTCGCCCTATAGAGAAGAGAATTCTTAAGGATAAGCCCTTTCCGGTTTATCATCTTGAGGTTGAAGGCTTTGTTGGGAGGTCTTTGCCAAGAAAAATAATTGCCCTTTTTAAGCTTGGTCTTGCCTTTTTAAGGTCTTTACAGCTTGTTAGACATACTAACCCTCAGATTATCTTTGCCGAAGGGGGTTATGTTTCTATTCCCGTCGTCTTAGCGGGGAAGCTACTTGGAAAAAGGCTTGGGCTACATGAGCAGAACGCTATCCCAGGCGTGGCAAACAAGCTCCTTTCCCGTTTCGTTGACAGGGTGTTCATATCCTTCCCAGAGAGCAGAGATTATTTCCCGAAGGATAAGGTAGTTTTTAGCGGGAATTTTGTCCGAAGGTCTCTTTTTAAGAAAAAAGAAGCTAATAAAGAAGGTGTTTGTCTTCTCATCCTGGGGGGTAGCCTTGGGGCAAGGTTTATAAACGAGCTTTCTTTAGAAATCTTGCCGAAGCTCCTCGAGGACTTCCCAAATCTGAGGGTTATCTGGCAGACTGGGCTTGATGATTATGAAAGGGTAAAGAAAAAGTTTAATGAAGGAGGCTTCGGCGGAAGAGTTAAGATTTTGCCATTTATCGATGATATGGGCTCTGTTTACAGCGAGGCAGACTTTGTGCTAAGCCGAGCTGGGGCAAGCACCATCGCTGAACTTTGCGCCCTTGCGATACCTGCCCTATTTATACCCTTTCCTTATGCTACGCACAACCATCAAGAGAAAAACGCAAAGGCATTGGTGGAAGCTGGTTGCGCCTTTATGCTAAGGCAAAGCGAAGCTACACCGGAGAGAGTCTTAAGCCTTTTGAAGAGTGCCCTTTCTCAAAAGGAGCTTAGGTTTAAAATGGGAAGAGAAATGAGAAAATTTTTTGACCCTCAAGGCATAGAGCGGGCAATTGCTGAGATGGAAGCTTTAGTTGAAGGGAGATAGGTATGCTTGAGAAGAAGAGAAAAATCCATTTTGTGGGCATAGGCGGTGTGGGAATGAGCGGTTTAGCCCTAGTTCTCCATAAGATGGGGCATGAGGTTTCCGGATGCGACCTCTCCGAGAGTAAATACTTGGAAAAGGTTCGCGGAGCTGGAATACCCGTTTTTCTTGGTCATCACCCCTCACATCTTGAGGGGGTTGAAATAGTGGTTTATTCTTCAGCTGTTTCTCTCGACCATCCCGAGCTTAAGCAAGCTCGTGAGCTTGGGTTATGGGTTATACCAAGGGCTAAGATGCTCGCTGAAGTGATGAGCGTTCATCCAAAGAGCATCGTTGTTGCTGGCTCTCACGGAAAGACTACAACAACCTCTATGCTTGCTGAGCTTCTCTGCAAGCTTGGGCTAAAACCAACCGTAGTTGTGGGGGGCATCGTTAACAACCTGCAAAGCCACTCTTTACTTGGGGAAGGAACATACCTTGTAGCCGAGGCTGACGAGAGCGATGGCTCTTTTCTCTACTACAACCCTTACATTACTATCATCACGAACATCGACCGGGAACACCTTGATTTTTACGCCGACTTTACCGCCATAAAGAAGGCTTTTCAAAGCTTTATCTTGAGGACAAGCCCTGAGGGTAGGGTTATCCTTTGCGGAGATGACCCTGGTATTAGGGAAACGGTTGCTGAGCTTTCTTTACCTTTTATCTTCTACGGTTTAGGCGAGGAGAACGAAGTTAGAGGAAAAGTTTTAAGCGATACCGCTTATCCAGAGGTTGCTGTATACCATGGGGAGGAATTTCTCGGGGTTCTTAAGCTTCAAGTCCCAGGGCTTCACAATGTTCAGAATGCCTTGGGTGTCATTGCCTGTGCCTTAGTTTTAGGCTTACCCATCCCGGAGGTTTTATCTGTCCTTTCTCAGTTTAGGGGAGTAAAGAGGAGGCTTGAGCTTAAGGGTATAGCCCAGGGTGCCCTAATCTATGATGACTATGCTCATCATCCAAGGGAGATAGAGGTTAGCTTAAAAGCCTTAAAGAAAAAACATCCGGATAAGCGCCTAATTCTTCTCTTTCAGCCCCATAGATACACCCGAACCAAAGCCCTTTGGGAAGACTTTCTTTTAGTGTTGAAGGAGCCTGATATCCTCATCCTTACGGATATCTATCCGGCAAGCGAGAAGCCATTACCCGGAGTCACTGGAGAGGCTTTATATCAAGCAGTAAAAGAAATTCGTAAGGAAAAACCGACCTTTTACGCTGAAAAAAGCAAGGCTTTAGGGGTGGTTAAAGCGCTTCTTTCTCCAGGCGACCTTTTTGTGACCATGGGTGCAGGGGATGTGTATAAAATCGGAGAAGCCCTTTTGAGCGCAACAGAAGAGAGAGATGGAGAAGCCCTTTCAGCTTAAGATTTTTGAAAAGTTTTTGAAGGAGAAGGGCATAGCTTACAAGGAGGATGAGCCTTTAGCTAAGCATACCACTATAAGAATAGGTGGTCCGGCAAGCTTTATGGTTTTTCCAAAAAGGGAGGATGAGCTTCTTGAAATAGTAAAAAATGCCACGGAGCTTGATATACCTTGGTATGTAGTGGGAGGGGGTAGCAACCTTCTTTGTGCTGATGAGGGATACCCTGGGGTGGTGATAAACCTAAGGAGTATGAAAGGGATAGCTGAGAGGTCGCTTGTTCCAGATGCCAATTTATTTCTTGAGGCTTTAGCGGGGACTATGGTTGGTGAGGTAATAAGCTTTGCCAGGAGAAAGGGCTACTCTGGGCTTGAGTTTTTAGCTGGGGTTCCGGCAACGGTTGGGGGTGCGGTGCGGATGAACGCAGGAGCCTACGGAAGAAGCTTTTCTATGCTTGTTAGGAGGATAAAGCTCCTTAAAGACGGGAAAATAGAAGATTATGAACCAAAGGATAGCGATTGGACTTATCGGTCCTTTCGCAAAGAAGGCATAGTAGTCTCCGCAACCCTTGAGTTAGTAAAATCTAATCTAGAAGAAATCGAAAGAAACTTAAAAGAAATCTACTTTAAAAGGAAGGCAAGCCAGCCTTTAGCCGAGAAAACCTTTGGGTCTGCTTTTAAAAATCCGCCCTGTTGTTATGCAGGAAAGTTGATCGAAGATTGTGGGCTTAAAGGTTTTAAGGTCGGTGGGGCAAAGGTGTCGGAAAAGCATGCGAACTTTATCATAAACCTTGGTTCAGCAACGGCAAAAGATGTTTTAGCTCTGCTTAGGGAGGTGCAAAAAAGGGTTTGGGAAAGGTTTAGCATCATGCTTGAGCCAGAGGTTAAGTTTTTAGGATGCAGTATGTAAAAGAACTTTGGCAAACAAAGAAAAAGCTATTTTTAGGCTTTATTTTTAGCTTGCTCGGAGTGCTGCTTGCTGGGCTGTTAGTCTATGCCTTATACTTTACTCGGCTTTTTGTGCTTAAAGAGATAAAAGTCTACGGAAATGCTAAGGTTAGCAAGGAAGACATTTTAAGGATGCTTGATTTAAAGGGTGGTGAGATACTATATCGTTTAGACTTAGCCCAATTGAGAGAAAGGCTAAAAAAACATCATCTTATTGAAGATGTTACGCTAAGAAGACAACTTCCTTCGACCCTTGAAGTGCAGGTTAAAGAGAGGTCTCCCCTTGCCATCTTAGTTCAGAACAATAAAGGTTATCTTATAGACCGTAACGGTGTTATCTTATCTGAAGCTAAACCAAATGACATCTTATACTACCCTTATGTGATCGTCGAAGATGAAAAGAATAAAGATGTCTTTTTCAATTTTTTAGCCTGGTTAAAACAGAATAAGAAGTATCTACCAATCTATGAAAATCTGCAAAAGATCCTTTTGACAAAGGATAAGATTATTTTATACACCAAAAGTCATATAACTATCTATTTACCCCTCACAACTGCTAATGAATTGTTTACGCTCTATTCTTATCTTGATAGGATTATGATCTACATATATGATAACCACTTGGAAGATCGTGTAGAATTGATTAGACTTGATTATCCATTTGGTCGAGCTTTGGTAAAATACAGAAGTGTTTAGGGGTGGTTTAGATGAGCGGTGGTGCTTATTTAGTGGTTGATGTTGGGACGACTAAGGTCTGCGCCCTTGTAGGGGAGCTTAAAGGGAACGAGCAGTGGGTAACAGGCATAGGTGTTGTGCCTTCAAGCGGTTTGAAAAAAGGGACGATTGTCAACCTTGAAGAGGCAACTTTAAGCATCAAACAGGCCATCGAAAAGGCTTTAGCTCAGGCAAAACAGACACCGCAGGTGGTGCTGGCAAGCATTGCTGGAAGCCATGTGAAGACCTGGACCGGTATGGGTGTTGTAGTCTTAAAAAATCGAGAAGTAACTCCAGAGGATGTTGAGGAGGTTATTCAAGCAGCTCAATCCATAGACCTTCCTCAGGACCAGATGATACTCCATGTGATCCCTCAGGAGTTTGTTGTTGACAATTTAAGGGGGATTCAGCAGCCCATTGGGATGTCTGGGGTAAGGCTTGAGGCTCATGTGCAGTTGATAACCGCCCAGCGCTCTCAGGTGCAAAACCTTCTTCGCTGTTTCGAAAACTTAGGGGTCGAGGTTTCGGCTGTCCTCTATCAAGGGTTAGCCTCTGCAGAGGCTGTTTTAACGCCAGAAGAGAAGGACCTTGGGGTGCTGATCATAGACTTTGGCGGTGGAACTACAGACTTTGCGGTTATCCAGGAAAATGTTCTTAAGTATGTAGGCTCAATACCTGTAGGCGGTGAAAACTTAACGAACGACCTAGCCATCGGGCTTCGCACCACTAAAACGGAGGCGGAACGAATCAAGATAGAAAAAGGGGTTTGCCTTAGAGAGCTTGTTGATGAGCAAGAAGAGGTTGAGGTCCCAGGAGTTGGAGCGAGACCTTCAAGAAGGATAAGCAGAAAGGTTCTTGCTGAAATATTAGAGCTAAGGATGAGGGAGATACTCGAGCTGATAGACCAGAATATTTCTAAACATATAGATAAAAGTCTTTTGACCGGTGGTGCGGTCTTAACCGGAGGTTCAGCCCTCTTGCCTGGGCTGATCTATCTGACAGACCAGATTTTAGACCTTCCGACGAGGATTGGCTATCCTGTTAAGCTAAAAGGACTTGGAGAGGAGATAAATCATCCCCAATTTGCCACAGCTGTGGGGATGCTTGTTTATGCCTTCCAAAACTATCAACTTGAAGAAATTAAAACATCTAAGGGGAAAGGGATTTTCCAGAAGCTCAAGGAGTGGATTAAAGGATTTTAGAATTCAAATTCTAAAGGAGGAAGGAAGATGGGTTTAGTCTTTGACATGGTAGATGAAGAAATAAAGCTTCAACCTATCATTAAGGTGATAGGGGTTGGAGGTGCTGGCGGAAACGCAGTTGCTCATATGATAAAGAAGGGAATAAGTGGAGTGGAGTTTATAGCCGCGAACACAGATTACAAAGTTCTTTCTCTTAACCCAGCACCCATTAAAGTCCATCTTGGGAAGAACCTAACCCGAGGGCTTGGAGCTGGTGGAAAACCTGAGATTGGAAGAAGGGCTTGTGAAGAGAGCGAAAGGGAGATTAGGGATTGTTTGAGGGATGCGGACATGGTTTTTATCACAGCAGGAATGGGTGGTGGAACAGGAACAGGTGCAGCGCCAGTTATAGCACGGATCTGCAAGGAAATGGAGATCCTTACGGTAGCAGTTGTGACCAAACCTTTTACCTTTGAAGGGAAGGTGCGGCAAAGGATAGCCGAAGAGGGACTTGAAGAGTTGAAGAAGTTTGTGGATACTTTAATTGTGATCCCTAACGATAGGCTTTTGACCCTTGGCTCACCTCAAGAAAAGCTTTATGAAATGTTCAAGAGGGCAGATGATGTATTATATTATGCAGTAAAGGGTATTTCTGACTTAGTGCTTTCCCCTGGTTATATTAATCTTGACTTTGCGGATGTTAAAGCGGTGATGACGGAAAGCGGAGGATTAGCGCTGATGGGAATGGGTGAGGCAAGGGGTGAGGATAGGGCTGAGCTCGCGGTAAACATGGCGATTTCGAGTCCGCTCCTTGAGGATATATCTTTGGCTGGAGCTCGGGGCGTGCTCTTAAACGTCACCGTTCATCCTGAAACCTTTACCCTTTACGAGACCCAGATTATTACTTCAACTATCCTTAAGGAAGTTCATCCCGAAGCAAAGGTCTTTTATGGTATAGTGTTCGATGAGTCTATGGAGGACCTTCTTAGGGTTACGGTAATCGGAACCGGTATTGAAAGGGTTGGTGAAAAGGTAAAGGATGATAAAATAATGTCCCTTGAAGAGGGGCGAAAAAGAAAAGAGGAAAAGCTTAGGAGGATTGTTGATAATGAGCTAATAGATGACATACTTGATATCCCAACCTTCTTAAGAAGAAGCGCTGATTAAGACCAAGGAGGGAAGGAGATGAAGGAGATAGCGGTTTTTGAGGACCCTATAAAGAAGCAACCGTTAAAGCTTGCCCTTTTTCGTCTTGAGGAAATCGAAATTCCCCCATTCCAACGGGACCTTTCAGAAAGCTTGAGAAAACAGCTTGAACTTGCCATCGATAAGCTTGGATTCTTGACTCCTATTGTGGTCGTTCCTAAAGGCGGTAAGTATTATGTCGTTGATGGGAGGCATAGGCTTGAGGCTATGCGAAGCCTTGGGGCAAGAGAGATTTTAGCCATTGTTGTTGATGAGAAGATGTACCACTACATTCTTGAGTTCAACACTGAAAAACCACCGAATGTTAAAGAAAAGGCTAAGCAAGCTTATCGGCTTTACATGGATTTTTACCATGAGGACCCAAACCTTATCGAGGATGAGCTTTATACTTACTTAAAAGAGCCGATGCTTATTACCTTTGGGTTTGCTATTGAGGAGTTTGATAAAAGGTTTCCGGCAAGCTTCTACGAGAGTTTTGTGGACAAGATCGATGATTTCCTTCGGGTGCCTCTAAGCGAGGGGGTGGTTGAAAGAAGAAATCGGGCAAAAGCCTTGATTGAGCTTAACGACATTGTTAATCAAAAGTATGCAGAGTTTGGTTGGGAAAACGCCCTCCTAAAAGGGGAGATTCTTCGGAAGGCAGTCCAAAAGGCTTACGGAGTTCGGGTGAGGACAATCGAGGACGATTTTTATTCCGCCGTAGAGCGAGTAAAGCAGGCTTGTCAAGAGTTATCTCAAGAAGATTTTGAAGATGTCTCCGAGCAATGATGAACTCAGATTTCAAACCCATACTTAGGCAGCTTGACGCGATCCCTGGGACCATCGATGGAAAGCCCTTCCTTTTTTTAAGAGATCCTGTTGGTTTCGTTGACGAAGTCTTACCTATTCCTCAAGAGGTAGTTTTTCTTCTAAGTTATATGGATGGTAACCATGACTTACGGGACCTACAAGTTTTGGCTACTCGGAGGTTTGGTCAGATCGTGCCCTTTGAGGAGATTGTTAAGTTTGTGCAAACCCTTGACGAGAAGGGGTTTCTTTGGAGCCAAACCTTTGAAAAGATAAAAGAAAAAGTTTATGAAGCTTGGTTTGCCCTACCAGCAAGACCGATGGCTCATGCTAACATAAGCTATCCTTTAGACCCTGAAGAGGCAAAGGCTTTTGTTGAAGAGATACTGAAGCTTGAACCTGTTGACGGAGTAAAGCCCCCACGGATCCTTATAGCTCCTCACATAGACCTTCGGGTTGGTGCGAGGTGTTATGCCAGTTCTTACAGAAGGTTTAAACTTCCGCCTGGGTCAAGGGTGATCATCCTAGGGGTTGGGCACTACCTTGATTATCCCTTTTCCGTTTTAACTAAGGACATGCACACTCCTTTTGGTCTTCTGCGTTTTGACCGGGGAGGCTATCTCTATCTTGCCAATTCAAAAAAGCTTGAACTCTTTCCAAACCATATTGTCCATCGGAGGGAGCATTCCATCGAGTTTCAAGCCCTTTTCTTACGCTACCTTGGGGGTGATTCCATCGTTTCCCTCCCCATACTCGTTGGGTCTCATCATTTGTTAGAGGCAGGAGGAGAACTTACAGACAGGTTTGTTGAGGGTTTAGCAGACCTAATAGATGATACGACCTACATTGTTCTTGGCATAGATTTTTGTCATCTTGGTGTAAGGTATGGGGACCCATTTCCGGCAGGGGATGAGATTGCAGGGATAGCCCTGCGGTTTGACAAGAGGGTCATAGAGCTTGCTTTTCAGGGAGACACGCAAGCCTTGAAAGAAGAGCTTATCAAAAATGAGCCTCTAAAATGCTGCGGTTCAGGGTGCTTGTATTTGCTTGCGAAGCTTATCGCAACTCTTAAAGCTAAGGCAACGGGAGAGATTTATAAGCAAGAAGCTCTACCTTTTGGGGAAGGCTCAATCGTTACTGTAGCAAGCGCAGGTGCAAGCATATAACTCCTAAAATTAACCTTGGGCTGTCCAAAAAATGTTTTTTTAAACAAGCATCTTGTTGTCGCCAGAGCGTCAGTCGAGGGGTCTCCCTGTGGGACGCCGTTCCGATTGAGGTGAGGGATGCCTCGCCATCGCGAGGCATGACAAAATAGGGAGGATCGGCAGGACAAAGTAGGGGGACTTTTTTGAACTGCCTCAACAAACCTTGACAAAGTAATTTTTTGGTTAATATAATCTACAAAATTTTATGAATATTATTTTTAAAATTAAGCGAAGTTGTGTATGAGAAATTGGATATCTAAATTTTTGAATATTTTTTTTAATTTAAGCTTATTTTGGAAGGTTGGTTTTATTATTGGTGCTTGCGTTTTAGTCAACTTCGCTCTGACCTTTTATTTCTACTTTCTCCTTGAGGAAATTATGAACAACCCTTCTTTAGCTACGCAAAAAGAGCTGCGCCTATACTTTGAACGGTCTCTTCTGTTTTTAATCATTTTTATCTTCATCTTCCTAATTTGGGGAGCTCTTGCCTTTTATTATATGGTCAAAAGACCGCTTGATAGAATGAGACAAAAGATCGCGGAACTAATCACTAACCCCCGTGCTTCGATGGTTGAGATGGAGAATATTTCTTGTCTTGGGGCAAGGGATGAGATTGGAAGCCTTGCCTGCACTGTCGAGAATTTAATTCAACAGTTTAAGGATTTAGAAATCTACAGACACCTTATTGAAAACGATGAAGACCTTATGGATATTTACACAAGGCTTGGTAAAACCTTAGAGAAGTTAAGCCTTGGGGCTATCGTTATATATGAGGTGTCAAACTCAGCAAACACCATGTCCGTCGTTTACAAATCTGACGAAGACCTTGAGGTTAATCCAGAACCCCTTTTTAACGCTGATCATTGCCGAGCAAAAAGAACGGGTGAGGTAGTAGATTCTATCGGCACCCCTTCTCCGTGCAAGTATTATGAATATCAAGGAGTAACAAACCATGTTTGCATCCCCATGACCTCAGGGGGTAAGGTTTTAGCAGTCGTTGAAATCCATCTTCCAGGAAGCATTACCACTTTAAAATCTAAAAAAATTATGGAAAAACTATCCATGGCGAGAAGATACCTTGAAGAAACCGCACCTGTTTTAGAATCTAAACGCTACGCTTTAGCCTTAAAGGAACAGTCCTTAAAGGACCCATTAACCGGGCTTTATAATCGCAGGTTTCTTGAGGGAATACTTGATAACTTGACAGCACAAATCCTTCGCCGAGGAACAACCCTTGGTGTGCTTATGTGTGACCTCGACTATTTTAAGTCCATAAACGATAAATACGGACATGATATCGGGGATTTGATCTTGAAGGAGCTTGCTAACCTTCTTGTTTCTTCTGTTCGGAAATCCGACTTAGTCGTAAGGTTTGGTGGCGAGGAATTCCTAATCCTTCTTATTGACATGAAGGAGGGTGAATCGGAAAAGGTAGCAGAGAAGATAAGAAGAAAGGTTGAAGAGCATGAATTCAAAACTCCCAAGGGAATAATCAGACGGACTATTTCCATCGGCTGCTCCGAGTTTCCCGTTGATACCACTCACATCTGGGAAGCAATAAAGTTTGCCGATGTTGCCTTGTACAAGGCTAAGGAGCTTGGGAGAAATAAAGTGGTCAGATTTCAAAGGGAGTTCTGGACAAGCGAAGAATACTAAGGTAAAATTAGCCAACCTCTATGTCGGAAACTTTAATCCTCCTCAAAAAATTCTTCCTTTACCTATTCTATCCCTCTACCTTGATCTTCCTTTTTCTTCTTTTGGTTACGATTTATGTCATTCTTGAAAAAAGAAGGGGAAGAAGAAGGTTTCTCCTTTTTGTGGCGGTTTTTCTGTATTACCTCTCTACAACGCCAGTCCTTCCTTACCTACTTCTTAAATCCTTGGAAAGGGGAGTAAAGCAACCAAACATAGAATTAACCAAAGAAGTCAAATACATCGTCCTTTTGACCGGGGGTATAAACTTCGGTGAAAACCTGAGCTTAGAGGAAAGGATAACGAGCGAAGGGATGAGAAGGCTTTTAGGCACGCTAAAAATCCTAAGGGAAAACCCAAAAGCAAAGCTTATCATCTTAGGTGGTTCTTATGAAGAAGGAAGGGAGGCTGAATATTATCGTAAGCTTTTAGAAAACCTTGGAGTAAACGCTTTGTCTATTGATACCCCGCTTGACACTTTGAGCTCGGCAAAGGATTTGAAAAACATCCTACCTCAGGGAGAACCCTTTTTGCTATTAAGCTCAGCCTATCATCTTCCAAGGGCAACCCTTCTCTTTAAAAAGGAGGGTCTAAATCCTATACCCTATCCGACACATTTTGCCCATCATCTTTGCGTTCCCCGTTTGACCTTAAGAAACCTCTTCCCCAAACCTTTATACTTAGACCTAACAAACATCGCCATGCACGAATACCTTGGATTAGCTTACTATAAGTTGAAATATGTGTTTGTAAAATAAAAGCCTTAGATAACAGGGACGAAGCAGGATGAGCGACCTTACTCAATAGGGGGCTAAGATGACTTTAGAGAAATCTCTTCTAACCCAAATTTTAGAAGAGCATAGTCAAACCATAGATGAATTTATACGTAAAGAGGGAGAAAAGATCTTGCAGGTTGTTGAGCTTTGCGCTGAAGCCTTTCGTCAAGGAAGAAAGCTTCTTGTATTTGGCAACGGGGGGAGCGCGGCTGACGCTCAACACCTGGCAGGAGAACTTGTAAACAGGTTTAAGCTTGAGAGAAAGCCCCTTCCAGCCATTGCTCTAACTACCGATACTTCGGTCCTCACCGCTATTGCTAACGACTACGATTTTTCATTGGTCTTCGTCAAGCAGATTGAAGCTTTAGGGAAGGAAGGAGACATTGCCCTTGGTATAAGCACTAGCGGAAATTCTCCCAACGTCCTCCTTGCGCTAAAGCGAGCAAAGGAGCTTGGTCTAACTACCGTTGGTTTAAGCGGTGGAACAGGTGGGAAGATGCCAGAAGTGTGCGATATCCTTATCCTTGTTCCTTCATCAAACACACCAAGGGTTCAGGAGGGACATCTCCTTTTCCTTCACATCTTCTCCGAGCTACTCGAGAAAGCTCTCTTTACTTAATGAAACGCTAAGCGATGCTTCTTGCCATTGAGACAAGCTGCGACGAAACCGGCGTTGCTCTGTTTAATCTTGAAGGAAGGCTTGTCCATTCCCTTCTTTACTCTCAGGTTGCTCTGCATTCACCCTTTGGCGGGATCGTGCCTGAGATAGCAAGCAGAAAGCAGCTTGAAGTCTTGCATCCTTTGGTTAAAAAGCTTTTAGCTGAAGCAGGGGTTAGTCCAAAGGACATAAGAATCATCTCGGCAACCCTTGGACCAGGGCTCATAGGGTCTCTCCTTGTTGGCGTGACCTACGCAAAAACCCTTTCTCTAACCCTTGGGATACCCTTTATCGGGGTAGACCATTTGTCCGCCCATGTCTTTAGCATATTTCTTGAGCAGGAGGTTGAGTTTCCTTTCCTTGGACTTCTTGTTTCTGGAGGGCATACCGCGCTTTTTTTAGCTACCGATTTTGACCGTTTAGAGCTTCTTGGTCACACAAGGGATGATGCCGCGGGCGAAGCCTTTGATAAGGTAGCAAAGCTCCTTGGTTTGCCCTATCCCGGAGGTCCAGCAATAAGCAAGCTTGCCGAAAAGGGAGACCCAGACTACTACGAGCTTCCCCGCCCTTTACTTACCAGTCAAGACTTTGACTTCAGCTTCTCTGGGCTTAAAACATTCGTTCTTCATCTTGTGAAAAAAGAGGGAGAGGGGCTAAAGGTTGAGCATCTTTGCGCTGGGTTTGAGAAGGCTGTTTGCGAGGTCCTTGTGGAAAAAACAGTAAAAGCGGTTAATAAGCTTGGTATCCCAAGGGTTGTCGTTGCGGGTGGAGTTGCGGCAAATAAAAGATTGAGGGAGTTTTTTCAGAAAAGAGCCCTCGAGGAAGGGTTTACTGTCCATTTTCCCTCGACGGAGCTTTGCACGGATAATGCGGTCATGGTTGGCTTTCTTGCCTATAAAAAATGGGAAAGGAAGGAAATTACTCCCCTTTCAGCAGAGTGTTATGCCAGGGCAAAGTATAAGCTTAGGGCTTCAAGCCAAGCTCCTTGATCTTCTTTTGAAGATAAGCCCTTTCAATACCGATTTCTCTTGCCGTTTGAGAGACATTCCAATCGTTCTCTTCAAGCCTTCTTCTTAGATATTCCCGTTCAAACTGTCTTTTAGCAAGCCTATAGTCCTTGAGATTGAACCAAGGCTCAAGCCTATCTTCCTTCTGAAGTTTAAGCCTTCCTTTAAGCTGAGATATGAGGTCTGGGGGAAGGTCGGAGAGGGTAATTTCTTCTTTGTCTCCGGCATAGATTACCAATCTTTCAACGGTGTTTTTGAGCTCCCGAACGTTGCCAGGCCAGCTGTAGTTTAAGAAGAGCTCTATCACCTCAGGTGCTAACCTTTTTACTCTGTGAGGCATCTTCAAAGCAAACTCAGCGAGAAACTCTTCAACAAGAAGGGGTATGTCCTCCTTTCTTTCTCTAAGGGCTGGGACCCTGATTGGAAATACATTTAAGCGATAGTATAGGTCTTCGCGGAATTTCCCTTGGGCGATGAGCTCCTCTAAGTTCTTGTTCGTTGCCGCGATAACCCTAACATCAACCGTGATGGGTTGAGAACCACCAAGCCTTTCTATCTTTTTTTCTTGCAGAACTCGAAGAAGCTTTGCTTGAGCAGAAAGGGACATGTCCCCTATCTCATCAAGAAAGATTGTCCCTCCGTGGGCAAGCTCAAACTTACCCTTCTTTGCGGACCTTGCGTCCGTGAAAGCTCCTTTTTCATAGCCAAAGAGCTCAGCCTCAAGAAGAGTTTCCGGGATGGCAGCGCTGTTCACTTCAATAAAGGGTTTATCTCTTCGGTCTGAGTTTAGATGAATGAGCCTTGCCACAACCTCTTTGCCTGCCCCAGATTCCCCGTAAATAAGAACTGTAGTGTCAAGCTTTGCCACACGGTTTATGAGCTTTCTTAATTCTTCAACGGCTTTAGAGTTACCGGTAAGCTTTACTTCACCTAAGAGGGCGGAACGAAGCCTTCGGTTTTCTTCTTCAAGGCTTGCAAACTTTAGAGCCTGCTCCAAGGTGAGAAGCACTCTCTCGTAGGAAAGGGGTTTTTCGATGAAATCAAAAGCACCAAGCTTTATGGCTTTAACCGCGCTTTCAACCGTCCCATGCCCGGAGATGATGATGACAGGTATTTCCGGGTATTCCTTTTTTAAGTGGGCTAATACCTCCATGCCGTCAGCATCCTTTAGCCAAAGGTCAAGAAAGACTGCTTTCGGTCTTTGCTCTTTTAAAGCCTTAAGAAAGTCTCTTGCCAGAATAAAGCTTCTTGCGGAATAGCCCTCATCCTGAAGGATGCTTACCAAAATTTCGCAGATGGGCTTTTCGTCGTCTAAAATCCAAACCTCAGCCTTCATACAATTAATTATTATATTGCGAATTTGGTCAAAGTTAAAGAAAACTTTAAAGCACTCAAGGACTGAGGGAAGACATGGATGGGCTGTCAGCTCCAGCGTTAGGCGAGAGATCTCCTTGTAAGATGTCGCCCGAACGAAGTGAGGGATGCCTTGCTCTCGCTCGGCAGGACAAAGTAAATGGACCTTTTTTGAACAGCCCCAGCTTGAGAATGGGTTTGTTGTTGGTTTATTTCAGAGAAGTATGGTAGAGGATTCCGCTACGGTAGAAACTGTGTTAAGCTTTTGCCAGAGGTTAAACATCAAGGTCATTGCTGAATATATTGAGAATGAGGAGATACTGATAATGCTTAGGAACCTAGGCGTGCCATTTGGACAAGGATACTTTCTTGGAAACCAAGCCCGGACCTTAATTTCCCTGACCTTGATATTCGTTGATCCTTAAATGACTGAAGTCGTTGGACTTTATCTTCATGTGCCCTTTTGCCTCAAGAAGTGTCCTTACTGCGATTTCTATTCTGTAGCTAAAAAGCCTGACGAAAAGGAATTTTTAGCTATCGTCAAGGAGGATATTAGGCGGAAAAAGAGCCTGCTTGAAGAGCGGTTTTTCCTAAGAGAAATAAGGATAATCACCTTCTATGCCGGAGGGGGGACGCCAAGCCTTCTTTCTCCGGCTTTTTATGAAAGCCTTTTTTCCGAGCTTTCCAGGCATTTTATCTTTGAACCAGTTGAGCTAACTATTGAAGCAAACCCCGAGGGCTTAACTCTTGAAAAGCTTTCAGGCTATAAAGAGGTTGGGTTTAATCGTTTAAGCCTTGGGGTCCAGTCCTTATCAAACCGGGGGCTGCGCTTCCTTTCAAGGCTTCATGATGTTAAAACCGCCCTTAAAGCTTTAGAAATGGGGGCTAAGGTCTTTGAAAACATCTCCGTTGACCTGATCTATGGCTATCTTGGTCAAGGGGTAAAAACTCTTTTAAAAGAGTTGAGCCTGCTTTTAAATTTTCCGGTAAGGCACATTTCCCTCTATGAGATAACTCCCTATGAGGGGACCCCATTTGCTGAAAGGTTTGGGGAAAGGCAACGGCAAAAGAACCTTCGCCTGGGAAGGAAGCTCTTTTTAGCATCTCACGAATTCTTAGAGGAAAGAGGCTTTATCCACTACGAGATTTCTAACTATGCAAAGCCTTCCTTTTTTTGTCAGCATAACCTCCTCTACTGGGAGTTTAAGCCCTACCTTGGGATTGGACCGGGGGCTGTATCCCGTATAGAAAACCTTCGGTGGAAGGATGATGAAGTTTTAGAGGAGCTAACACCCCTTGACATGGCAAAAGAGGTCATCTTCATGGGGCTTCGGATGCGGAAAGGATTTTCAACTCTTCGGATCAAAAAGCTTTTAGGTTTTTCCATTCCTAAGGAGGATTTAGAGCCTCTTCTTAAAGAGGGTTTGGTGGTTCTTAAGGGGGAGCGAGTTTGCCCAACCCTTGAAGGGTTTTTAAGGCATAGCTTGGTGGTAAAATACCTCTGGCAGGTCGTTGAAGCTTTGTATAAAGAGGGAGGAAGATGAAGGTTTACTTTATTGGTATCGGCGGAATAGGTATGTCAGGCGTAGCAGCTCTTGCTAAAAGGCTTGGGTACGAGGTTTCAGGCTCGGATAAACTACCCCTCTATCCTCCAGCAAGCGAAATCTTAGAAAAAGAGGGGATCCCAATTTTTGAACCAAAGAAAGAGAACATCGAGCTTTTTAATCCGGACCTGGTGATTGTTGGGAATGCCGTAAAAAGAGACCACCCTGAAGTAGAAGCAAGCCTTAATATGGAAAAACCGCTTCTTTCTTTTCCGCAGTTTCTTTCTGAGCATATTTTTTCCGGAAAAAAAGTCCTTGTTTGTGCTGGAACCCACGGAAAAACAACCACAACCGCCCTATTAGCTCATGCCCTTTCAGCCCTTCTTCAAGACCCTACTTATCTTGTGGGTGGAGTCTTGAGAGAAACAGGTCTTAATTTCCGTCTTGGTAATGGGGAATGGGCAGTCGTTGAGGGGGATGAATATCCTTCAGCCTTCTTTGACCCTTCTCCAAAGTTCAAACACTACAAGCCCTTTGGTCTAATCCTTACAAGCCTTGAGTATGACCATGCCGATGCCTATCCTGATTTTGCTTCCTTGGTAAAGGTGTTTAATGAGCTCGTAGCCGAGGTTCCGCAAGAGGGCCTTATAGTGATAAATTGGGATTACGAAGTCTTAAAGAGGCTTGCAAGAGAAGCAAAGGCAAGGGTTGTTAGCTACGGTAAAGACCCGAAAGCTGAGTTTCGCCTACTTAAAGCAACTACCACCTTTGAAGACGGTCGCTTTAAGACAAGGATCATCTTTAAGCATGAGGAAAGAGAAATTGAAGTGGGCAAGGAAGGGGCCCTCCCCCTTCCCGGTGATTATAACGCCCTTAATTTTATCGCCGTCTATGCCCTGCTATACCATCTTGGTTTTTCGGAAGAAGAAATTATCAAGGCTTTAGAAAACTTTGAAGGGGTAAAGAGAAGGCAGGAAGTGCTGTATGCAAAGGAGAATATTGTAGTGATTGACGATTTTGCCCATCATCCAACCGCCGTAAAGGAAACCTTTCTTGGGCTAAAGGAGACAATAAACCCCGAGCGAACCATCATAATCTTTGAGCCACGGACCAACACCAGCAGGAGAAAGGTCTTTCAGGTAGACTACGAAGAGGTCTTAAGCTTGGCTGATGAGGTGTTTATAAAAAAGTCGCCTCTTCTTGAAAAGGTGCCCCCACAAGAAAGGCTTGATTTAGAGAGGCTGATTCAAGGTATAAGAAGAAGAGGTAAAAAGGCGCACCTTTTAGAAAATGGTTTTCTCCCCTTAATTCAAACTGGGGAAAAAACTCTCATAGTTTTCATGTCCAGTCAGTTCATGTGGGAAGAAATTCACAATCTTTTAGGCTTGCTCAAAAGTTATGCTTAAATTTTAGGGATGTGAAAGAAGGAGAATTTTTCTTCAAACTGGTGGGTTTTTCTACATACCCATATCCTTTAGCCATAACCTCTTTGATAGATGAAGGTCATATTATCCTTAAGGTAAATCAAGCTTTTCTTACCACATTTAAGCTTAAGAGCGAGCCTGTAGGACAGCCTTTGGAAAAAGTTTTAGGCTACTTTTCCTTTTCTCCTGGGTTAAGCCTTTTCCCCTATGAAGGAGCCTTTTACTATTCCATAACTCTGAGTTTGGATGAAGGAAGGCATCTTCATATTCTGATCCGCGATATAGACCTTTTTAAGTTCCATCAGTGGTATCATACGGATAGGCTTATGAGCCTTGGAAAGCTTGCTGGTGAAATTTCTCACGAATTGAAAAATCCCCTTTCAGGGATCCTCTTTTATGCAGAGATGTTAAGGGATGAAGTTCCAAGTGAGAGCAAAGCCAGAGAATTTGTGGATAAGATTATAGACCTTGCCAGGCGTTGTCGAATAATTACAAAAACCCTTCTTGATTTTGGAAGGCCTGACGCTGAAAAGAAAGAATGGATTGACCTGAACCAGGTGATACTAAAAGTTTACAATTTTTTGGTAGATTATCAAATATTCCGAGAGGTCGAGTTTGAGATGAAGCTTGACCCAAAGCTCCCTCCTTTTTATGCAAGCCAAACCCAGATGGAACAGGTTATGTTTAACCTTTTCATCAACGCTGCGGAAGCCATGAAAGGAAAAGGTAAGATATATGTTGAGACTAAGGCAAGACCTGATAGAATAATCATAGTAGTTGAGGATACAGGACCTGGTATACCTACTGAAGTTTTGCCTTACATCTTTGACCCCTTCTTTACCACCAAGGAAGGTAAAGAAGGGGCTGGGCTTGGTTTAGCCATCTGCGCTAACATCATCAAGCACCACGGCGGCACCATAACCGCTTATAACGCCCCAAAAGGAGGGGCAGGCTTTCAAATAAAATTACCATTACCCACGAGGGAGGCGTTGAGAAGCGATGTCTTTTAAAGCTAAGGTGTTAGTGGTTGATGATGAGCTCCCTATTAGGGAAAGCTTAAGTCATACCTTTCAAAAGGAGGGCTATTTAGTTGATGTAGCGGGCTCAGCTACCGAAGCAAGGAAGCTCTACTCTCAATACGAGTATGATGTCGTCTTCTTAGACCTTAAACTCCCTGATGGAAACGGTTTGGACCTTTTGCAAGAGTTCTTAGACCAAAGCCTTGATACCCAGTTTATCGTCATCTCAGCCTACGGAAACATCGAGACTGCGGTAAAGGCTTTGAAGATGGGCGCCTTTGACTTCCTCGAAAAGCCCTTTGACCTTTTCACCGCAAAGCACACCCTCGAACAAGCCTTAGAAAAGAAAAAACTTCTTTTAGAAAACCTTTACTTGAAGCTTAGCTTAACGGAAAGGGATGAGAGGATACCTTTTATCGGAAAGAGCCAGGCGATAAAGCAGATTTTAGAAAAGGTTAGAATGATCGCTCAAACGGACACCACGGTTTTGATCACGGGAGAATCCGGAACTGGTAAAGGGCTTCTTGCCAAAAAACTTCATGAGCTTGATACTATCTACAAAGGTCCTTTTGTTTGCGTGGATTGTAGCTGCATCGTCCCCACTCTTTTTGAAAGCGAGCTCTTTGGTCATGTGAAGGGAGCTTTTACTGGAGCCTTTACTTCAAAGGTGGGGAAGATAGAGCTTGCTCAAGGGGGAACGCTTTTCCTTGATGAGATAGGTAACATCCCCTTAGACCTTCAGGCAAAGCTTCTAAAAGTCGTTGAAGAGAAGGAATTTTCTCCTGTTGGAAGCCTAAAGATCGTTAAAGCTAAGGTTAGGATAGTTGCAGCAACGAACAAGGATTTAAAGGAGGAGGTCAAAAAAGGAACCTTCAGGGAGGACCTCTTCTATCGCCTCAATGTGGTGCATCTTCATCTACCCCCTCTCAGAGAGAGAAAAGAGGATATACCCCTTCTTGCCCAGTATTTTCTTAATTATTTTAGCAAGAAGCATCAAAAACCGATCAAAGGCTTTGCCCCAAGGGTCATGGAGCTATTCTTTAGCTACGATTGGCCTGGTAATGTCCGGGAGCTAAAACATCTTGTTGAGAGGCTTGTGATCTTTAGCAAAGATAGGGAGATTACCGAGAAGGACCTTTATTTTGCTGGGTTTGAGCTAAGCAAAAGGGATGAGTCCATGGAAGAAACTGCTATTCCCATCCCCGTTCCCAAAGATAAAGCCAAAATCTTACCTCTTGAAGAGGTAGAAAGGCTCTACATCCTTAAAGTGTTAGACCTCCTCAAATGGAATAAAAGTCTAACGGCTCAAGTTTTAGGCATCGACAGGAAGACTTTGAGGGAGAAACTGAAAAAATGGAAATTTTCTTAGAGGTTTTTAAACATGAAAGCTCTTCTAATCTATCCTCGGTATCCAGACACCTTCTGGAGTTTTCGGCATGCCCTTAAGTTTCTAAACAAAGCTGCAACCCATCCCCCCCTTGGTCTACTTACCATAGCAAGCCTTCTTCCCCAAGATTGGGAGCTGAAACTTGTTGACCTTAATGTTTCCCCTTTGCAGGATGAGGATTTAGCCTGGGCTGACCTTGTTCTTGTCAGCGCCATGGCTGTCCAAAGGGAATCCGCAGAAGAGGTGATCAGGAGGGCTAAAGGGTTTACCAAGAAGGTTGTGGCAGGTGGTCCTCTCTTTACTGTTTTCTATCAAGACTTTTGGGAAGATGTGGACCACTTTGTGTTAAACGAGGGAGAGATAACTTTGCCTCAATTTCTTTCAGACCTTGCCCAAGGCAACCCCAAAAAGCTTTATACCACCCAAGAGAAGGCAGACCTCAAAAAAAGCCCTATCCCAAGGTATGACCTGATAGACTTTAAAAGCTATACTTCTATGTGCATTCAGTTTTCCCGAGGGTGCCCCTTTAACTGTGAGTTCTGCGATGTCACCAATCTCTTTGGGCATGCCGTGCGAACTAAGTCCAAAGAACAGATCATAAACGAGCTCGAAAACCTCTATCAGCTCGGCTGGAGGGGCTCAGTCTTTTTCGTTGACGACAACTTCATCGGTCCAAAGAGGATAACAAAGGAGGAGATCCTCCCCGCTATTATTGAATGGCAAAAAAAGAGGAACCACCCTTTTTATTTTTACACTCAGGTGTCCATCAATTTGGCTGATGATGATGAGCTCATAAGGCTTATGACCGAGGCTGGTTTTACCTCAGTCTTCATCGGGATCGAGACGCCGAATGAAGAAAGCTTAAAGGAGGCAAACAAGCGTCAAAACATAAACCGGGACCTCGTTTCCTCTATTAGAAAGATTCAAAAGTCTGGTCTTGAGGTGATGGGGGGCTTTATCCTTGGCTTCGACAACGACCCACCCACCATATTTGACACTTTAGTGCGTTTTATCGAGGATACCCGGATTATCATCGCCATGGTTGGCCTTCTTAATGCTCCCCCAGGAACAAGGCTTTACCAAAGGCTTCTTGAGGAGGGAAGGGTCCTTTCTCAATTTATTGGCAACAACACCGACATCTCTACAAACATCATCCCTAAGATGGGTTTTGAAACTCTAATCGAAGGTTACAAAAAGGTAATACGGGAGCTCTATTCGGTAAAAAACTACTATAAGAGGGTTTCAACTTTCCTCGACGATTATTCCCCCAAGGCTAAGTTTAGCCTATCTTTGTCTTATTTGAAGTATAATTACGGCTATCTATTAAGCGTTCCTAAGATACTTTTTCATTTCGGGCTAAGGGAAAAGGGAAGAACCGACTTTTGGAAGCTCCTATGGAAGACTATCGTTAATAAACCAAAAGCCTTCTCTACCATCCTTGCTCAGGTGGTAAGCGGATACCATTTTAGACAGATCTTCAAGGAAGCCTTTTAGCTTAATGTTAAATTTTTCACTAAACATCTGAAGAAGGAACTCGTAATGTTTAAATGTTTATTATCAAAATTATAAAAATTAAAGAGGAGTGCTTATGGAAGTACTTATCAATCGTGCCATTCTGGAAGAGGGTTTGAGGGACCTTTTAGAATATAGCGAGGTTGATGTCCTTATTGCTGGGGCAGGACCTTCGGGGCTCACCGCAGCTAAATACCTTGCTGAGAAAGGTTTTAAGGTTGTAGTCTATGAAAGGAGGCTCTCCTTTGGGGGTGGAATAGGCGGTGGTGGAAACCTCATCCCCAAGATCGCCGTCCAGAAGGAGGTTCAGCCTATCCTTGATGACTTTGGCATCCGCTATAAAAAGTACAACGATGAGGTCTTTACGCTTGACCCAGCAGAGCTCATCGCTAAGCTCTCCGCCAAGGCTCTTGATGCCGGGGCTAAGATCATCCTTGGGGCAAACGTAGACGATGTTATCGTTCGGGACAATCCTCCAAGGGTTGTTGGGGTTCTCTGGCATTGGACAGCCATTCAACTTTCGGGTCTTCATGTAGACCCAATCTACACGGCAAGTAAAGCTCTGGTTGATGCTACAGGGCATGATGCGGAGATCATCGCCGTTGCCGCAAGGAAAAACCCTGAGCTTGGCATTGACTTTGTGGGCGAAAAGTCTAATTGGACTGAAGTTGCAGAAAGGCTTGTGGTTGAGCATACAGGGAAGGTGGCTGAGGGTTTGTATGTAGCCGGGATCGCTGTTTGCGCAGTCTATGGTCTCCCTCGGATGGGTCCAATCTTTGGTGGGATGCTTATGAGCGGAAAAAGGCTTGCTGAAATCATAGAGAGGGATTTAAAGAATGCCGCAGGAGCTAAAAAGGGAAAGAAAAAGGCTCGTTAAGTGTTCCTGGTGCGGGAAAATCATTACCTCAGAGCCAATATCTGTTAAAACCTGTTGTGTAAACAAGCCTTGGTATTTTTGCAGTGAAGCTTGCTATAAAAGCTTTACCCAAAAGTGAACAGCAAATCAGGACGCCTTAAAAAAGGGAAAAAGCATTCTAAGAAAGGGAAGCTTTTAAAGCCCTAAGCAGTTCCTCTACTTCAAAAGGTTTTATTAAAACCTCTTTAAATCCTTCCTGCTTAGCTAAGACCACTGTTTCAGTTTGTCCATAGCCTGTTGCCAAGATGGCTTTAACCTCAGGGTCCACCTTTTTAAGCTCCCTTAGAACCTCAATGCCGTTCCATTTTCCGGGCACCGTATAATCAAGGATGGCTAAATCAAAGGGACCCTGTTCTTGATAGATTTTAACCGCCTCTTCTCCGTTTTCGCAGGCAATTACCTCATAACCAAGCTCTAAAAGAAGCTCAACTAAAGGATCCCCTTAACCGAGGCATCTCTTATTTCGTTAGGAACGGTCTATCCCAGGGAGATCTTTCTCAGCGTTCGGAAAGAGAAAAAGAGGCGGAGCCGTCCCATCAGTCAATTCTTTGACAAAAGTTTGACAAAAGGTCAAAGTTTAGAGATTTATTCGACACACTAAAGGAAACTTTTTCCAGAAAAAAAGGAAGGAAAAATTTTCCTCTTTCCTGCTTAGGTCTACAAGGGCAATTGTAAACTTACAAAGACTAAGCTAACGAGCAAAAATTCCCTCTATCAAATTGGCATGTTTTTTGAATAAATTTTTCAGGAGGTAGCGATGGCTAACATCCGAATAAATCCCCAGGTTGGTTTGCTTGAAGCTTTAGAGGCGGCTCAGCTTCTTGATAGGCGTTTGACCGCAACGGCAAACAACTTAGCAAACGTTGATACGCCTGGCTATAAGGCTGATGGTCTTGCCTTCCATGAGGTGTTGATGAGAAAGATTGGACCAAGGTATCGCAGAGCTTTCAAAGAGACGGTGCCTTTCTTGCGGCATACTCAAGGATTTCTTGAGCCTACCGGCTCTCCCCTTCATTTAGCCATCGTAGGAGAGGGCTTTTTCAAAGTGCAGACCCCTCAGGGCATAGCTTACACGAGAGCTGGAAACTTTACTATAGATGCCCAAAGGCGGCTTGTTACGCCTCAAGGCTATCCTGTTCTTGCTAACGGAGCACCAGTTATCCTTGACCCAGGGATGGCTGTTGGCGGGCTTGTCACCATGGAAGACCTAAAGCTTCAGGTCTCGCCCGATGGGTTGCTTTCCATAGATGGCACAGAGATTGCTCGCCTTGATGTGGTAACCTTTGATGACCCAACCAAGCTTAAAAAGGTTGGGGAAAACCTCTATGTGAGCGACGGGGCTCAGGAGATGCTGGCGGTAAACTATGAAATTAGGCAGGGATTTGTCGAGAAGTCAAACGTTGAAGTTATACGGGAGATGGTTTCTCTCATTGAGATCCATCGAGCTTTTGAAGCGGTGCAAAGGAGCATAAGAGCCTTTGATGAAGCTACAGAACGACTGAATACCGCTACAGGGAGGTAAGGTATGATACGTTCCCTTTGGAGTGCGGCAACGGGAATGCAGGCGCAACAGCTCCAGCTTGATACCATCGCTCACAACCTTTCTAATGTCACTACCCCGGGCTTCAAGAAGAGCCGAACGGAGTTTGAGGACCTTTTTTATCAAAATCTTAAGCTTGCCGGTGCTTTAACCGCAGACGGAGTTCAGGTCCCGGTTGGCATGCAGGTAGGGCTTGGCGTAAGACCGGTAGCCATAACCAAGCTCTTTACCCAAGGGGAGTATCAACTGACAAACCAGGAGCTTGACCTTGCCATTGAAGGAAGGGGCTTTTTCAAGGTACTCATGGGTGGAGAAGAATACTATACTCGAGCTGGAAACTTTAAGCTTGACCGGGATGGCTACATCGTAACCCCGGACGGGGCAAGGCTTCAGCCAGAGTTTGCAGTCCCAACGGGCACAGCCCGCATAGAGGTAACACCGGATGGGGTCATAACCGCCCTATCTCCTACGGGTCAAGTCTTGGCTCAGGCTCAGCTTCTACTTTACGATTTTCCAAACCCAGCCGGGCTTTATGCCGTAGGAAGAAACCTATTTAAAGCCACGCCAGCTGCCGGAGATGTCATCGAGGGAAATCCGGGACAGAACGGCTTTGGCACCATCGCCCAGGGCTACCTTGAGATGTCAAACGTGGATATAGTTGAAGAGATGGTAAAGATGATCATCACTCAGAGGGCTTATGAGTCTAACTCTAAGGCGGTAATAACTGCAGACCAGCTCCTTGAAATAGCAAACGGGCTGAAGAGGTAAGACATGGTAAGGTTTAAGCTTAAAGGCCTAATCCTTGTCCTTGGTTTGCTTATTCTTTCTTTAATTGTTAGCCTAAAGCTTAGCTATGCTAGCGTAGTTTCAGAGGATGAGCTTAAAGGGATCTTTCTCAAGGAGTTTAAGGCGAGGCTTGGTCTAAAGGATGATGAGGTTCGGCTTGAAAAGTTTCGGGTTGAGCCAAGGACATATGAGCTTAAGCGCAATCAGCCCTACCGCCTTGACTGGATTACTATGCCCCGCCCAGGCTCAAACACAGCCATCTTAACCTACACAGGATCAAACGGAAATCTTCAGGTCTTAAGGCTTTGGGGCTTTGTAGAGGTGCTAAAAAAGGTTCCGGTTGTTGTTAAGCCCCTTCAGGCTGGTGAGGTCTTAAAGGAGGAGCATGTGAGCCTTGAGTTAAGAGAGCTTTCTCGTCTTCCTCACGATGTAGTCTTTGATGTAGCCTCAGCCCTTGGAAAAGAGGTAAGGATGAGCCTAAGACCGGGCATGGTTCTTAGGACCTCTTATCTTCAGCTTCCAGTGCTTGTTAAAAGGAACGAAGAGGTTGAGTTAATCGCTCAGGGAAAAAACTTTATCGTGAAAGCAAAAGGCATTGCCTTGGAGAACGGAAGGCTTGGTGAGGTGATAAGGGTTAAGAACAAGGACAGCCAGAAGGTTGTTTTCGCAAAAGTTGCGGGAGAGAGGCTTGTGGAGGTGAACTACTGATGAAAAGAATAGTCATGCTTTCTCTTTTGGGGCTCTTACTTTCCTCCTGCTGGGAGTTTGACCCAAAAACCCCTCCGCCACCGCCCCCACCCCCAAAGGTAGAAATCCCGCAAAGGATAGACCAGCCTGCATCCAAGGGTTCTCTCTTTAGGGAGAGCAATTTTCTCTTTGCTTACTCTGATAACCGTGCAAGGTTTGTTGGGGATACCATAACCGTTAAGATCGTTGAAACCTACCAGACTTCAAACAATGTAAAGCAGGGTAGCTCAAAGCAATCAAGCGCAAGGGCTGGGGTGAACAACCTTTTGGGTTATGAAAAGGAGGTAAGCAAGCTTCTACCGTTACCCAAAGCCTTTGACCCAGCTCATCTTGTAGATGGAAGCATGACAAGCAGCACAAGCGGGCAGGGGCAGCTCCAGAGGGATAGTCGGATTATAGCCACGGTTACCGTACGAGTGGTAGAAGTTTTGCCAAACGGAAACCTCGTGATCCAAGGCGTGAGAACAATAAAAAGGAATAGAGACCTTGAATACATCACCCTAACAGGCATTGTAAGACCTCAGGATGTAGATTCCGATAACTCTGTTCTTTCATCCAAAATCTCTGACCTTTACATAGAGTATAGCGGTAAGGGACCAAACAGCGAAGCCGCATCCGGACCGGGCATCATAACAAGGCTTCTTCAACTTTTCTGGCTCTTTTAGGGGGTAGGCTATGAAGAGGATTGCGCTTGCTTTGCTAATTCTCCTTTTTCCTTTAGAGGTTTTTGCAGTGAGGCTTAAAGACCTTATGGAAGTTGAAGGAGTGCGGGGTAATTATCTTGTGGGGTATGGAGTGGTCGTAGGGTTGAAAGGTACGGGTGACGGAGACCAGACAAAGTTTACCGTGCAGTCTATCGTTAACATGCTTGAAAAGTTTGGAGTTAGGGTCCCCAAGGAGCAGGTGAAGCTAAAGAACGCAGCAGCAGTCATGGTTACCGCCTATCTTCCTCCCAATGTTAAGCCTGGGCAGAGGATTGATGTTCAAGTTTCAGCCATAGGAGATGCCAAAAGCTTGCAAGGAGGAACGTTACTTATGACGCCGCTTATTGGACCTGATGGGCAGGTCTATGCGGTGGCTCAGGGTCCGGTCTCGATAGGTGGATTTGCCGCCGGTGGTGCCGGGGCTCAAGTTGCGGTAAATCATCCTACGGTTGGACGCGTGCCAAACGGGGCAATCGTTGAGAGGGAAGTCTCTGCAGGAGACCTAAATTCCTTAGACAGGCTAACCTTAAGCCTTCGCACCGAGGATTTTACCACAGCTCAAAGGGTTGCCGAAGCTTTAAATCAATACCTCCGTGGAAACTATGCCAAGGCAGTAGACATAAAGACCATCGAGCTTGAAGTGCCGAAAAACTATAGAGGTAGAGTTGTTCCGCTTCTTGCTGAGATAGGAAACCTTGAAGTAAGACCAGACATCCCAGCAAGGGTGGTGATAGATGAGCGGACAGGCACAGTGGTCATAGGGGAAAATGTTAGAATTTCTAAGGTTGCCGTGGCTCACGGAAACCTTAGCGTCGAGGTAAGGGAGACACCTCAGGTTGTTCAACCCTTCCCCTTTGGTCAGGGGGAGACTGTAGTTGTACCAAGGACTCAAGTTAAAGCCAAGGAGGAAAAGGCAAGGATAGTCGTTCTTGAAGAGGGGGCAACGCTTGGCGAGCTTGTGAGAGCTTTGAATGCCGTTGGGGCAACGGCAAGGGAACTCATAGCTGTGCTTCAGGCGATAAAAGAGGCTGGAGCCCTTCACGCAGAGCTTGTGATCATGTAGGGGGTATTGATTATGACCGCAGACATTAACGCTTTAAACTATCTGAGCTTAGAAAAGCTTAACGCCCTTGCTAAACGGGACCCAAAGCTTGCCCTAAAGAAGCTCACCTCAGAGTTTGAGTCCCTGATCTGGTATGAAATCTTGAAGGGACTTGACCGAACAGTTATGAAAAGCGAACTTCTTCCTGAATCTTTCGAAAGGAAGCTCTATCAAGAATTTTTGTATCAAGAGGTAGCAAGGGCAGTTTCCGGAAGACCTCGAGGTTTTGGCGATTTTCTCTACCAACAACTTTTGAAAAGCCCCTATTTTAAGAAAGCTATCGAAAATCCGAATAAATAAAAGGGGGTATAGTTATGCCAACAAAAGAGCTTTTAGCCCTGAAAGAGGTTTTATCCGAGGAGAGAAAAGCTCTCCTTTCCTGCGCTGTTGATGAGGTCTTAAAATGGGCTAGCTACAAGGCTAGGCTTGTTGAAAGCTTAAAGGGAAAGGATCTGTCCGAGGAAGATAAAGAGTTGCTTTTAGAGATTTTGCAAGAAAACGAGAGAAATAGAAGGATCATTGAGGCTGGACTTTCTTTCGTTGAAGAGGCTTACCGGTTTTTGCAGAAATTCTTCGTCGAGGAGGAGACCTATCCCCAGGGGTTAGCTAAGGGGAAGGAAAGCTCGCCCAAAGTTTTAAGTAGGAGGGTTTAAAGCATGGCAGGGTTAACCTCAGCCCTAAACATCGCTAAAAACGCCCTTCTTAGCTTTCAGACGGCAACTCAGGTGATAAGCCATAATGTGGCTAATGTGAACAACCCAGATTTTTCTCGCCAAAAGGTGGTTGAAACAACCTATCCCCCGAGCCCATCCCCTGTAGGTCCTATTGGTTCTGGGGTAAAGATAGAAAAGATCATGCGCTACTTCGACGAATTTCTTGAGAGAAACATAAACCTTAAACGCACGCTCTACGGCATGGTTAGCGCCCAATCTCAGGGCTTAACTATCCTTGAGTCTCTTTTTAACGAGACTCAGGATACGGGCTTAGCAAAGGTCATGAGGGATTTTTACACCGCTTGGCAAAGCTTAGCAAACTACCCAGAAAACCTTTCGGCAAGAACTCAGGTTGTCGAGACAGGTAAGCTTATCGCTGAAGCCTTAAAATCAAAGTTTGAGGGAATGAGGGACCTTGAAAACCAAATCGGTCTTAAGCTAAAGAGTGTAGTTGACGAGATAAACAGGCTTTCCTCAGCCATAGCCGACTTAAACCATCAGATAACGGCTCTTGAGGCCGGAGGAAGGACGGCAAACGACTTAAGAGACCAAAGGGAAAAGTTGGTCGGTGAGCTCTCTCAATACGCTCAAATTCAGTATTTTGAGACTAAAGAGGGGTCATACAATGTTATCCTTGGTAAAGGCTATAATCTGGTCAACCTTTCCTACAACTGGAAGCTTGAGATCTCCGGGAGAACCGTCTATTGGGTAGGGTCAAACGGAGAAAAAGTTCCTTTAACCAGTAAAGAGGTGCCAAGCGGCGAGCTTGGTGGCTGGCTAAAGCTTTTAGAGCAGCTTTCAGATAGCTACAACTTTGAGTATGTATCCGGAAACAAAGTGGTCATGAACCCTTTAGCAGGTCGGACAATCTCTGAGTCTGACACCTTCGCTGAGCTTGGGCTTTCCACGGGCACGATAAGCTTTCGAGGAAAAGACCATTTTGGTAAGGAGATATCTGGAAGCTTTACCATTTCGTCAAGCAAAACCATAAGAGAGTTCCTGAACGAGGTAGAGAAGGCTTTTAGCTTTACAGTGAAAGCTTACATCAAGGACGGAAGGCTCTTTGTTGAGGATGCCTTTCGTGGACCTGGAAAGCTTGAGTTTAGCATAACCTCAAGCCCTGCTACTCTTGATTTTGGAAGGTTTGACGACCCTGCTTTTCAATGGAGGGTCGCTGAGATAAACCTTGCGGGGAAGTTAAAGCTCTTTGGTGAAGAGCTAATTCGGGCGGTAAACGAGCTTCATACTCAAGGCGTAGGGTTGAGCTTTTTCACCAAAGAGCTTGAAGGAGCATATTCGGCAAACCAATACCTAAAGGAACTTCCATACTATTTAGACTTAAAGAGGGATGGCTCCTTTTTCCTCTGGGTAAAGGATGAACAAGGCAAAGTCTCCCCCATAAAGGTCGCCCTTAACCTTAGCGAGGATGCAACGCTTGATGATTTATCAACTACCATCAACAGTGCCATAAGAAGCGCTGGCTTAAACCCAGATGACCCGACAAACTTTGATATAAGGGCGGTCATCCGTTCGGGAAGGCTTGTCATCCAAGCAAGGGATGGCTTATCCTTTGCTTTCTCAAACGACACCTCAGGCATCCTTCTTTCAACTGGGCTAAACCTCTTTTTCCACGGAACCGACCCAGCTGACTTTGAGGTTAACCCTCTCCTCGTGCAAAAGCCAGAGCTTATCGCTACGGGACGCCTTGATGTTAGCGCCTTCAGAAGTGAAGCTCCCTTCTTCGGTGCTTACATCACAAACTCAGCCGTCAACCCCAACCAAACCTTCTTTGTTAAAACCCTTTATGTAAGACCCTACGATGCCCAAGGCAAGGCTTATCAAGTTCCACCCTTAGCGGTATATGCTGGGACTTTTAGCGGTGAGGTTTTGACAGGCGACCTAAACATCTACCTTAAAGATGCAAACGGATCAATCCTGCAGACCATAAACATAGGAAGCGGAACAAGCATCAGTCAACTTCTTAACAGGCTAAACGGCTCTCAAGGGATAAAGGCTTACTATGAAGACGGAATCTTGAGGCTTGAGCTTATCCCTGCAAATGCCCCGCTAGGTTCAGCCTACTTTATCGTAGATGAGGGAACCTCAGGCGTTGCTCATCTTTATTCTTGGGATGATGCTGTGAAAGCCTATAAGGTGTCGGTTAATTCTGGAGCAACCGGGGACACCTTGCAAGCCATGCTTCAAAAACTTGATAAACTCCCCTTCCTTAGGGCTTATATAGACCCTTATGGTAAGGCTGTCCTTTCCCTTGAGCCAGACCAGACCAAAGTCTACGGGTTTGAGCTTGGCGAGAGCTTAGAGGCTGGAGCTAATCCTTCCTCTTCTGCGGATAGTTTTCTTGTATACTTAAGAGAAAAAGGCGTTATTCCACCTACCTTTCGTGTTTCAGGAACATTAGAATCTCGCCTCTTCTCCGGGCTTGAGCATGTATATAAGCCCACAGTGTATGAGGGCGTAGCAACGGGCTTTACTCCTGACCCGGCGGTAAGCTATACGGTGAGATTTTATGACAGGGCTGGAAACTTTATCTCTTCGGCAAGCGTTTCTGGAGCTTCTACATTATTTGGACTACTTTCAAACTTTGCCGCGGTAGCAGGTCTTAAGGCAAGACAGGCTGGAGATAGGTTCTATATCTACCTTGACCCAGCGGAGCCTTCCGCCCCTTCAGGTGCGGCTTACTTTACCATCTCAGCCGATGATGATGGCTCCTTAGGCTTGTTAAAGGGAACAACAGGTGCTCTTGGTTTGAAGATGGGCGAGCTTTCTGCCTACCTTTTTGATAAAGAAGGAAAAGCCATCGATGCCTTTGATGCTTCAGACGGGGTCGTTGACCCAGCAAGGTTTGAGCTTTGGACAGACAAGCCAATGTTTTCTTTACTTCAGAGGATAAACGCTCCAGATAGCGCAATCTTTGGGCTTTCAGCAAGCCTTGATAGACAGGGTAGGCTAATCATCAGTAAAACCGGGCTCTATCAGACGGAAAGCTTCATCCTTGCCGATGAAAGACCAAACTATCCCTCAGCAAGCATCCTTAGAGCAAACACCTACCGGAAAAACACAAACACTTACGCCTATGTGTCCTCAGAGGGTCTAAGCGGAGGAACTACCTTTAGCAACCAAACTATAACGGTTAGGCTTATTAAGCCAGATGGAAGCGTGGCAGGCTCAGCCTCTCAATCCTTTATCTCTCCAACCTTAAACGACATCATTACCTGGTTAAACAGCCTTGACCTTGATGGGGATGGAGCTTTTGACCTTAAGGCTACTCTTGACCCTCAAGGAAAGCTTATCATAGAGGTTAAAGATAAAATCTTAGGCTCAACGCTGATAACGAGCTTTGAGCTTGAAAGCGATGGTGATTTTGTGCCCTATCTTTCAGCTAAGGTTCATGTTCAGCCGACCCTTACTGAGGGCTTGATCAATGCTTTGAAAGGCTATGAGCTAAAAAGAGGAGACAGCCGGACAGCCCAAAGGATAGCCGACTCTGCGACCAATCCTCGGATAGCCTTGAACCTTTCTTCTTTGAACGACTACTACGCAAGCATGGTCGGTGAAGTGGGAAACGCAACCAAGGCTGTGAGGGATAACCAAACCTTCCTTGATGACCTGCTTCGCCAGATGAGAGCGATGAAGGACAGCATTTCCGGGGTTTCCTTGGATGAAGAGATGGCAAACCTTGTTAAGTATCAACAGGCTTTTATTGCCACATCTAAGATTCTTTCTACCGTGGAAGACATGTTTGATGCTTTGATCTCAGCCAAAAGATAGGGGGGTAGCCCATGAGGATAGGCTTTAACACCAAGTATCAAAGCTTTCTTGCTGACCTAAATAGACTATCCTCGGAGATAAACGCAAGCCAGCTCAAGATATCCTCTGGGAAGAAGTTTCTTAGACCATCAGATGACCCCCCATCCGCGGTGATAACCTTAAACTACAAACAGGGCATCGCAGTTATAGAGAGGTACGGGAAAGCTATTGATGAGGGGTTAGCTTTTTTGCGAGCTCAAGAGAGCACCCTTGGGCAGGTGGAAGACCTCATCGCCCGGGCTAAAATCTTGGCTATAAACTCTGTCAACGCCACAAACGATGTTAACGCTCGCCAAGCCATAGCAAAAGAGATTGATTCCATCGTCTCAACCCTACTTTCCCTTGCCAACTCTCAGCTTGGAGAAAAGTATATCTTCTCAGGGGATAAAACAACAGGCTTTGAGGAGGGGACAAAGCCCTTTATGCTCATTAAAGAAACCCTCCCAAACGGGCAGGTCATAGAACGGGTTGTGTATAACGGGTCTGTTGAGCAAGCAAGCATTGGTTATGACAAGGACATGAAGCTTACTCTTGGTGAGACAGGGCAAAAGATCTTTATGGAAACTGGCGTCTTTGAAACCCTTCTTGCGTTAAAACGAACCCTTCAGGCTGACAACAACATTGACTATCAGAAGGAGCAGTATTACATCCAAAGCTTCATTGGAAAGCTTGATGAAATTTTTAATGCCATCTCAGGCTACCGCGGAGAGGTGGGTGCAAAAATTAAACATCTTGAGACGAAAAGAGACTTGTATGAAGATTTTAAGCAGACTATTCAGAAGAACCTTGCAGAGGCAGAATCCGCAGACCTTACCGAGCTTGCCACAAAGCTTCAAAGCTTGAGCATAGCCTACGACGCAGCCTTGAAAGCCGTGGCCATGGTCGCTGACCTCTCTTTAGCCAAGTATCTGTAATGCCCTAGTAGTTTATTAAACTCGGTTGTGACCCTCCGGCTTAAACAGTGTCAAGCACAGAAACCTTATGGAGTGGGGGTGCGACCTCGTGCCGTCAGGCAAGTTCTTTTGTTCTGATTTTGGGTGGGGAGCGGCTGATTGCTTAAAAAAGTTAATCAAATCACCGGTTGACGGTTCTCCTTACGATTGATTGAGATTTATTGCTAACTTTCAACATTTTTTAGAAGGTTTTATAATATCTATTAAACAAATGCATTTTAATTTTTCTAAGGGTTGGGAATGATGGTTAAACCTAAAAAGTACATTGTATGGTCTGTAGACTGTCCTTTAGATTTGAGTAATCCTTGGATAAAAAAGTGGTTTATAAAACAGGTATTAACTAAAGGTCGAGCCGAGGTTGTGGCTCAACAGCGCATTAACCACCGCGCAAGCTGCAGGGCTTCCGCCCTTTCTGCTTAAGTTTGTTATGTAAGGAATGTCTTCTCGAAGAAGCATTAGCTTTGCCGTAAGGGCTTTAACAAATCCTACAGGCAGACCAACAACCACTACATCGTCCCTTTTTTGCTCCCTTAAAACCTCTATAGCTCTGACCAAAGCCGTCGGAGAGTTGCCAATCACAACCAGCCCAAGGTCGTTTTCGTTTTTTAATGCAAGCTCTATCGCTTGCTCGGTACGTGTGCCGACACTAACCTCTCCAACCCTATCTAAATAGCAGACCACCTTTTCTCTCGGATAGAGCCTTTTTGAGATGCCGGCTTTGGTCATCTCTACATCAACAAGGATCTTCTTTTTATTCCTCAAATTCTTCAGAGCTAGCTCAATAGCTTTTGGATGAAAGACCATGGTTTCAATGTACTCCGGGTCAGCCGTCGCATGAACTACCCTCTTTACAACTTCTCTCTCAAGGGGCAAAAACCTGCTAAAATCGAACTCTCTTTCAATAATACGATAGCTTTCCTCTTCTATGCTCTGTGGGCTGTAGGTTCTTACCTCGTCGATGCGCTCTTTTACGATTTCGGCAAGTCGCTCATGCTGTCCAAGGGGCTTGGTTATTAATACCTCTGCCCAAGGGAAATCAACCTTAACTTTCTCAACAATCTCTGGCAGGTCCTTCGTTACATGAACACCAGCTGAGAGGAAAAGGGGATGAAGGATTACCCTTTTTGCCCCATCCTTAAGACACTGCCTTAAGGCGGACTCCACATCCGGCTCCCCAAACTGGAGATAGGCTAACACTACATCATCTTCAGGCACATCAAGAATTTTGGATAGATAAACCCTAAAGGGCTCCCAAGCATTGGCAGACCTCTTTGGGCTCCCATGCAAAACGAGCACGATTTTTTCTCTCTCGCCCTTCATCCTAAAGGGACCTCCATATTTAAAATTGCCTTCCCGCCATGACAGGAAAATCTTGCCTTTGCTCCAAAGAATAAAGGGTAATTTTTTTTACCATGCCCGAAAGGAAAGTCAACCCCTATGGGAATATTTTCTGGGAGGTTATGCTGAAGGCTATGTAGCAAAGCTTCTGAAGATATCCCGCCTAAATCTCCAAATACGATGCCTTTTATTCGCTTAAGAGATATACTCAAGATAACCTGCATGAGAGCTCGCTCCAAGCGATGTGGAGCTTCGTTTACATCTTCAAAAAATAGGATCATCTCTTCCTCAAGAGGAAGATAAGCGGTTCCGCAAAGACTGGCAAAGGTGGCAAGGTTCCCCCCGAAGAGATACCCTTCAGCTTCTCCCTCTTGGTAAGCTCTTCCTTCAAGCACAAGCTCTTTTCTTTTGCGGTGAAGGATTTCTAACAGAAGGTCAAGACAATCTCTCTCAACTTCAGGTAAGTTGACAACCATCGGGGCATGGATGCCAATGCTTCTAAATTTTTTCCAGAAGTAGGAATGAAGGGCTGTAATGTCGGAAAAGCCAATTATAGGAGGGATTTGAAATGGTTTAAGGTTTAGATTTTTTAAATACTCATCTAAGAAAGGAAGGATTTTTATGGCTCCAAAGCCACCCCGGACTGCCCATAGATAATCAAACTCTTGCGTAGCAATTATTTCTGCTAATAGGAAAGCAGCTACCGAAGGAATAGAAGGGGTAGGGTCGGCAAAGGATTTAAAGGAAAGTCCGAGCTCTTTTAAGACTTGAAACCCCTTTGCCAAATCTTCTTCTTTCGGGGGGCTTGAAGGCTGAACTACCGCGATGCGTAGCATCTTTTCCAAAGAAGATAGAGCCCTTCAAGCGTAAGAAGTGGCTCAACTCTTTTTATACGCTTACTCAAGGGAGAAATAAACCGGGCAAGCCCCCCTGTGGCAATGACTTCAGGGTTGCTCTTCATCTCGTGGCTAAGCATATCTATCAAGCCATCAGCAAGGCAGGCAAATCCATGAAGAATTCCGCTTTTCATGGCTGAGATGGTATCTTTTCCAAGAGGAGATTCTGGAGGAGAGAAAAGGTCTATCTTAGGGAGCTTTGCCGTTTTGGTAAAAAGACTCTCTGAAGCTGAAAGAACACCAGGTGCAATAGCGCCGCCAAGATAGACTCCACCCTCAGAAATACAATCAAAGGTGGTAGCTGTCCCAAAATCAACGACGATGCAAGGCTTTTTATACTTTTCCCAGGCAGAAAAGGCATTAACAATCCTATCTGCCCCTACCTCAGAAGGATACTTAAGGTCAATTTTAATGGGCACAGTCTCTGAGCTTGCAACCAAGACCTCCCTTGCAAGCCATTTTCTCCCAAGCTCAACCCAAAAAGAGGTTAGGCTTGGAACAACGGAGGAGATAGAAAGCCCTTTAATTTCTTGAAGCTTGATTTGGTATAGGTCTAAAAAACCTTTTAGCTTTACTAAAAGTTCTTCAGTTGAAACAGGGGTTTCAGTGCGGAAGCTTCCGCAAGCCTTTAGCGCTCCATCAAAATGAAAAATCGCAAAGCCTGTTGATGTGTTTCCAACATCAACGGTCAATAGATAATCAGGCATGGGCTAAAAGATAGCAGACCCAGTTATCCTTTTCCCTTTTTTCAAGGATTTTAACCGGTGCTTTGGCTAAGGCAGACTCAATCTCCTCGCACATGGTGTAGACAATACCCGAGAGTATGTAATATCTTGCAGAAAAAAACTCTTTTTTGCTCAAAAGTTCTAATAACAAGCCTTTGTAAAGGTTAGCTAAAATGAGGTCCCCTTCATAGGGTAGATGCTCCCGAACATCTCCTTCTATGACCTCGGCAGAGAGGTTGTTTAAGGCAAGGTTGTGCTTTGCTACCCGGACGCAAAGGGGGTTGTAGTCAAGGGCAACAACCTTCTTCCCAAGCTTTGCCCAAAGAAGGGTCAAAATACCACTTCCGCAGCCAAGGTCAAAGACCTTCTCAATAGTAGGGTCAAGGTTGTATAGGTCCCAAGAGGCGTTGAGCACCATCTCCGTTGTGGGATGCCTGCCTTCGCCGAAGACAACGCTTGGGTCAAACCGAAGGTCATACTCTCCTTCATACCAAACGGGGGCAATCCTTATCGGACCTACTTTGAAAGGACGAGGGATCCGCCTTTCGTTCCACTCAGAAAAGGGGACAACATCCTTTACATCAAGGATAAGGTTATACTTTTTAACGAGGCTATCTACAAGCTCATCCTTTGGCTTGTGAAAGAAAAGCACCCCGATCCCATCCTCTTCCCAGTAGCCTATAAGGTCTGGGTCATCAAAGTCTCTGAGCTCAGGATGAGTGTTCCTAAAGCCGTAAATATAGAATTGAGTATATTCCTTGTAGGGTGGTCTAAGCATCTTTTTAAGCTTACTTAGGTAAGGAAAAATTTCAACAACCTTTCAAAGAAGGGAGCACCAAGATATTGAAAAATAAGCCCTAAGAAAAGGTTAAGAAGGAGCCAAAAAAGGATGAGCCATCTTATACGCTTTTTCTTTTTTATGAAAAATTCTTTATCTAAGCCATCATGGGAAAACATCTTCCTTAAAAAGGAAATCCTCTCATAAAGACCGTAGTGATGCCAGGATTTTTCAAAAAGTTGCCCCGTTGCCTCACCCACCTTGTAGAGGGCTTTAACTAAGGGAACCTCTGACCCAAGGTAATAGCAGGCAAACATGTCAGCCTCCCTCTCCAAGGACCTTAAAAAATAGGCAAAAATATAACGAAAGAAGAGAAAAGCAAAGATTATAAGGTAGAAAGAAAGAATTATTTCCAAAATTTCTTTGTTTGTTTCAAAAAAATCAGAAAAAGCATCAACATCCTCAAACATAAAAGCAAAGGGGAGAAAGAAGAGGAAAAGCGAATTCAACAGATATAAAGGGAAGCTAAAGAGGAGAAGGAATAGCCATAGTCCATGATGATTGCGCAGATGGGCGACCTCATGCGCTGTCACACCAAGCACCTCATCCTCATCAAGCACTATAAGTAAGGGTTCGCTAAAGAAGAGATATCTAAAAGGAGGGAAAAACCCTAAAACCCCTGCGGTGTAAAGCCTTGGTCCTATAGGCTTAAGGACAAGGATGTTTCGAAATTTAATCTTTAAAGCACTTGTGAAATTTTCGATTAGATTTCTTAAGTAGGGAGAAGAAAGCTCATAAACTGGAAGGACCTTTACCATCAGAGCTGGCGCAATGACAAGAATAAAAAAAATAAAACTGCCAGTTCTTAAAGGATAATCAAAGCTAAGATAATCAGCGGTTTCTTCAAGAAGGTATAGTAAGAGAAGGGGAGAAAGTAGGGCAAAAAGGAGCCTTAGGTATTTTAGGTTTAGATTGTAGAGAAGAATTCGGGCTGGCAAATAATAATGAAAAAAGAGCAAGAGAGAGGGTATAAGTCCAAAATACCTATCTTCAAAAAGGCTTTTAACTCCAAAAATACTTAAGTCTGCGGTAAAAAAGGAAAAAATCATAAGAAAAATAAGAAAATGCACCCTGCGAGGAAGTCTACTGTTTAAAGGAAGAGCTTTCTTAAATGATGTTAAAACAAGAAAGAAAAGGATTTCTTTAAAAAGAAAGAGAAGGACTAAAAACCAAGCACTTAAGCCTAAATCAAGAGTAGGAGCAAGCTCAACGATTAGAAAGGCTAACCAAAAGAATATTAAATCTTCATAGATCACTCTTAAAGTTTAGAAGGAAAGTAGATATTTAACAAGGGCTTGCCTTTCTTCCGGAGAGATCTTTTTTGTTAGGTTAATAAAAGATTTCATTACTCCAAACCTTGATTTATCGATTATAGGTTCCCTTTTACCGAGAAAGAAGTCTTCAAGGTCTTTGGGCTTGCCAGCATAAGCTTTAGAGATTTCCTTTACGGATGGGGCAACTGCGCTTGAGCTTTCAGAATGGCAAGCTGTGCAGCCTAACCTTTGAAAAACCTCTTTCCCCTTCTTTGCCTCTTGTGCTATTGATGCGCTCGTCCAAATAAGCCCACAAACTAAAGCTAAAACCAAAACTTTCCCTGTTTTTTTAAGCATAACAAGCCCTCCTTTAAACGAGTATTTAAACTTTAAAATTATCCCCCTTTTTCAAACGTTGACCCAGGGCAAACTCATAAGCTGACATCCTTTTTTTACCCTCAAGCTGAACCTCTTCAAGTAAAAGAGCACCTTTTCCACAAGAAACTAAGATACCTTCCTTTGATATGTTCAAAACTTCACCGGGTGAGCCCTTTGTTTCTTCTATACTTATATTTTTTGCCTTATAAACCTTGAGTATTTTTCCTTGATAGTAAGTCCAAGCAGAAGGCCAAGGCTGAAAAGCCCTTACTTTCCTCTCTATTATCAAGGCATCCTCATTCCAGTTAAAAAAGCCATCTTCCTTTTTGAGAAGCGGGGCGTAGGTTGCCTTATCGTGTTCCTGAGGTTGAGGAACAAGTTTCCCTTCTTTGTGGAGCTTTAAAGCCTTATCAAGGGCAACGACAGCTAAATTCTTTAGCTTTTCTGTTAGGCTGGGAGTTGTTTCATCTTTGGCAATTTCTATCCTTTCTTGAAGGAGGATAGGACCTGTATCCATGCCCTCATCCATCTGCATAACCGTGATGCCTGTTTCTTTTTCACCTGTGAGAATGGCATAAACGATAGGGGATGCTCCGCGCAATTTTGGCAAAAGGGAGGCATGAAGGTTCCAAAAGCCAAACCTTGGGGTCTGAAGTAGCTCCGAAGGCAAGATCTTTCCGTAAGCAAAGACAACTCCCAAGTCTAAATCAAAGCTTTTTATGCTTTCCAAAAAAGCCGTATCTCGAAGCTTAGCAGGCTCAAGAACCGGCAACCCCTTCTCTTCAGCCCAGGTCTTAACAGGAGAAGGGGAGGGCTTAAGCCCTCGCCCTTTAGGCTTTTCTGTCTGGGTTACTACGACCACTAAATCCTCGTTTTGGTATAAGTATTCCGCAACTGGGAGAACAAATTCCGGCGTGCCAAAAAAAGCTACTCGGTATTTTTTCATTTAATGCTTCACTTTTTTATGAAATTCAAATTCTCCGGTCTCGTTGACATCAACTACTACCACATCACCTTCGGTAAAGGCTCCCTCAAGCACTTTTATAGCTAAGGGGTTTTCGATGTATCTCTGAATTGCTCTCTTTAAGGGTCTTGCTCCAAAGATGGGGTCGTATCCTATTTCAGCGATCTTTAGCTTCGCTCTTTCAGTGATCTCTAAGAACAACCCCTTTTCAGCAAGCCGAGAGTTGAGATACTTCATCTGAATGTCAACGATCTGCAAGATATGGTCCATCGTAAGGTTGTTGAAGATGATGACCTCGTCGATCCTGTTTAAGAATTCAGGTCTTAAAGAACTCTTAAGGAGGTCCATAATCTTTCTTTCAATCTCTTCCTTACCGTAGAATCCCTCTTGGAAGTAGTGGCTACCAAGGTTTGAGGTCATGATGATGATGGTGTTGCTAAAGTTTACAGTGCGCCCTTTACCATCCGTAAGCCTTCCGTCATCGAGCACTTGAAGCAGTATGTTAAAGACTTCAGGATGAGCCTTTTCTATCTCGTCAAGAAGGATAACGGAGTAAGGCTTTCTTCTTACGGCTTCGGTCAATTGCCCACCCTCTTCGTAGCCCACATACCCCGGAGGAGCTCCAATAAGCCTTGATACTGAATGCTTTTCCATGTATTCGCTCATGTCTATTCTAATCAAGGCTTTTTCAGTATCAAACATAAACTCCGCAAGGGCTTTAGCTAGCTCGGTTTTACCTACGCCAGTTGGACCGATGAAAAGAAAAGAGCCTATCGGACGGTTTGGGTCTTTAAGCCCAGCTCTTGCCCGGCGGATGGCGTTGGCGATCGCCGAAATAGCATGGTCCTGCCCAACAACCCTTTCCCGCAATCTTTCCTCAATCTTAAGAAGCTTTTCCCTTTCTGATTCCAAAAGCCTTTTCACTGGAATGCCCGTCCATTTAGCTATTATTTCGGCAATATCCTCTGCGTCAACTTCCTCTTTAAGGAATCGTTTACCCTTTTGAACCTCGGCAAGTTTTTCGTTCTTTTGAGCTAATTCCTTTTCAAGCTGAGGAATGAGCCCGTAGATGATCTCTGCTACCCGGTTTAGGTCTCCTTGTCTTTCTGCTTGCTGGGCTTCGATCTTGAGCTGGTCGATCTTTTCTTTGATCTTTCTAATCTCCTGAATGATATCCTTTTCCTTTTGCCATTGAGCCTTCATCTCTTCCGCTTGCTTTCTAAGTTCGTCAAGCTGTTCAAGAAGTTTCTGCAGCCTCTCCTTAGCCTTGGGGTCGGTTTCTTTTTCTAAGGCAACCTTTTCGATTTCAAGCTGTTTGATCTTTCTTTCTATCTCATCGATCTCTGTTGGCATAGAATCGATTTCGATGCGGAGCTTTGCTGCAGCCTCATCTATAAGGTCTATGGCTTTGTCAGGAAGATATCTATCGGTGATGTAGCGATGGGAAAGGGTGACCGCGGCAATGATAGCATTGTCAGTAATCTTAACACCGTGATGCACTTCATACTTTTCCTTAAGACCTCTTAAGATTGCTATAGCTTGCTCAATCGTTGGTTCCTCAACATAAACAGGCTGGAAGCGCCTCTCTAACGCTGGGTCCTTTTCTATATATTTTCTGTATTCTTCAATGGTTGTTGCGCCGATGCAGTGTAGCTCACCCCTTGCAAGGGCTGGTTTTAGCATGTTTGCTGCATCCATTGCCCCTTCAGCGGCACCAGCTCCAACGATGGTGTGGATTTCATCGATGAAGAGGATGATCTCCCCCTCGCTAGCCTGCACTTCAGCAAGTATTCCCTTTAGCCTCTCTTCAAACTCGCCACGATACTTTGTTCCTGCAATGAGGCTCCCAAGGTCAAGCTGAATGATTCTCTTATTTTTTAAGATCTCTGGGACATCTCCGGCTACGATCCTCTGAGCAAGCCCCTCGACGATAGCGGTCTTACCCACGCCAGGCTCACCCACAAGAACGGGATTGTTTTTAGTTCTACGGGAAAGGATATGCATTACTCGGCGGATCTCCTCATCCCTTCCGATAACTGGGTCAAGCTTCCCAGCCCTGGCAAGGGCTGTTAGGTCTCGTCCGAAACGTTCAAGGGCTTGATACTGCTCCTCTGGGTTCTGGTCAGTGATACGCCTTCCCTTACGGATCTGCTTGATAACTTCCATGGCTGAGGTAAAGGTTGCCCCTCTACGGCGTAGGGCTTCGCCAGCTTTTGTGGGGCTATCTATTATGGCCAATAGAAGGTGCTCAGTTGAGATGTAGGCATCGCGCATTTCTTTGGCTAAGGCTTCAGCCCTGTCCAAAACCTGTTTTAAAGGCATAGATAAGTAGAGCTGATAAGCCCCTCCTGAAACCCTCGGGAACCTTTCTAAAATTTCGTCAAGCTCAGTTGAGATTATCTTTGAATTTATGCCAAGCCTATCAAGGATGGTGGGAATAATTCCCCCTTCTTGCTCTATCATCGCCTTAAGTAGATGCTCAGGATGGAGCTCTGTATGATTGTAAGACTCCGCAAGCTTTTGCGCTGACTGAAGCGCTTCCTGAGCTTTAAAAGTAAACTTTTCAAGCTTCATTTAATATCCTCCTAAAAGTGTTTTTCTTTTAAAGAATAAAAACTCAGTTTAAAAATTCAAGATATAACAATAGATAAAATAGGGGTCTTGAATTTAAAAAACAGGATGTTTATTTTTAAGTCAGAAAAGAAAAATAAAATCAAAAAGGAGGTGATAGGTATGGCTGACTTAGTAGTATGGCGTCCATTTCAAGAATTAAGAAAGGAGATTGACAGGCTATTTAATGAATTCTTTAGTAGACCTCTATTTCCAGAAAAATTTGAATGGTTTGAATGGACACCAGCTGTCGATGTGTCTGAAACAGAAGATAGCATTATTGTAAAAGCTGACTTACCTGGTGTAAAACCAGAAGAGATTGAAATCAACATCTCTGACAACATTTTGACTATTAGAGGTGAAAAGAAGAGAGAGGAAGAGGAAAAGAAGGAAAACTTTTATCGTGTAGAAAGGTATTATGGTAGCTTTATGAGGGCTATTCAACTTCCAATTGAGGTAGATGTAGAAAAGGTAAAGGCTACTTACAAAGATGGGGTGTTAAAAGTTGTCCTTCCCAAGAAGGTAGAGCCAAAGAAAACCATTAAGGTTGAAGTTGAGAAGTAAAATGGTCGTATCCCCGGGGGGCAATTTCCCTCAGCCCCCCATTTTCTTTTAGAAATAACTTTCTTTCTGGAATAATTTCCCCAATTTTGTAAAGCTTCCTGTTTAAACTTTCTTCTATCTTAGGTATTGCGCTTAGCTTTTCCTTTGAAACCGTAAAAAGTAGGGCAAAATCTTCTCCGCCAGCCAAGGCATCATCTAAAGTTGCGCAAGAAGCAACAGGAATTTTTTCAACCTCTACGATAGCTCCAACCTTCGAAGGTTTGCAAATACGATAGAGGTCAAGGAGAAGCCCGTCTGAAATGTCAATCATGCTTTCTGCAACTTGGCTAAGCTCGCGACCAAGTTCAACCTCAGGCTCTGGACGAAGATGGGCTAAACGAGCTTCCTCTGGGATTTCTTCCAGAGGCTTTTCTTTAATCAGTCTTAAGAAGGCTGAGCTTGCCCCAAGGGGTCTTGAGACAAAGACCTCATCACCCGGTTTTGCAGTTGACCTCAGAACCGGTCTTTCAGCTACTCCAATCAAGGCAAGGTTTACGAAAAAAACTGGGCTTTTTACCGTATCTCCACCCACAAGCCTTGCTGAATAATTCTCTAAACAAGCATTTATCCCCTCAAGCAGGGGGTCAAGCCAGGCTTTATCGAGGGCTAATCTTGACCCAAGGGTAAGGACGGCGTAGAGAGGGGTTCCTCCCATGGCGGCAATGTCTGAAAGGTTAACCGCTGATAGCTTATAGCCGAGGTCAAAAAAGGTATAGTAATCAAGTTTGAAATGGATGCCCTCAACGAGGGCATCCGTCGTGAAAAGCAGGTAATTTTTTTCTTGAAGTTTGATGACCGCGCAGTCTTCCTCTGCAGTGGCTAAAATTTTTTTATTTTGCGGAAGAAATTTTCTTAAGTATTCGACCCACTCCTGTTCGGTCACGGTTTCTAAAGAGGTAGAAGGATGATTATTCTGCGCTCATAAGCTCAAATTCGCTGAAAAAGAAGGGGATTTCTCTGCTTGCCGATTCTGGGCTATCCGAACCGTGCACGGTGTTTTTTTCCTTATCAAGCCCGTAAAGTTTTCTTATGGTGCCTTCCTTTGCTTGAGCTGGGTCGGTTGCGCCCATAAGCTCCCTTACCTTGGCTATGGCGTTTTCGCCTTCTAAGACCATGGCTACTATAGGGCCAGAACTCATGTAGTTTGTAAGGTCTTCATAAAATGGTCTCTCCTTATGGACAATGTAAAAGGCTTTAGCTTGCTCTTTAGTGAGCCGCACTTTCTTTAGAGCTACTACCCTAAGTCCATTTTCTTCAAAGTGAGCTATAACCTTTCCTATGAGGTTCCGGCTAACACCGTCAGGTTTTATCAACACTAGGGTTCGTTCCATCGCGCCCTCCTTTGTCAATTTTAAGATGTTGCCAAACTATACCCGAGATTTTCTGCTTTTACAACCTCCTACATATCTTCCTTCTTTTCTATATCCTCGCGGAACCTATGAGGATGTTCAAAAAAGCCCCCCATACTTTGTCCTGCCGAGCGATAGCGAGGCATCCCTCACTTCATTCGGGACGACGTCCCGTGATGTCCTTCCGAGGTGCGCAAGCGCCGAGGGACCCCTCGGCTGACGTCTCGGGGTGACATGGGGGCTTGCACAAATTTTTAAAACAGCCTCGCGGAACCTATTGAGCAATCGTCTAAAATTCTTACAATAAAAACATGTATCTACCCAAATTACCAAATTTCGAAACAAAAAAAGCCCTTATAATTGCCCCACAGCCTGAGCTTAATTTTCTAAAAGCTTACTTTCCATTAGAGCTTATCACCACCTACTTAGGCATAAAGATTTTCCGAAGAGGCAACACCTTGGTCTGTGGACCTCTTTTTTCCGCTCAGATGGCAGGATTTCTGTTTGAACTCTTAGCAAGGGCTAAAGTTAGAGAAGTGCTCTTCCTTGGCTGGGGCGGTGCTTTAAACAAAGTTTCCAACAAAGGCGAACTTTTCGTGCCAACGAGAGCCTATTCCAAGCTTGGCTTAACCAAAGAGCTCTATCCCAAAAGAAGGACCTTTTATCCTTCAGGGAAGCTCTTAGGTAAGCTCGAAACCGAGTTAGCAAGCCTTAATCTTTCTTACAAGAAGGGGACTATTCTCTCCGTTGATTTTCCTCTCCCCTACGAAAAAGGAAAAGAGCTTCCTAAGGGGGTGAAAGCGGATGTTTTAGACATGGAGGCTTCAGCCTTCTTTGCCCTCGGCGAATATTATGGTATAGAGGTTGCCGGGCAAATTTTTGTAACCGATAAAGTAGGAGAGCTAAGCCAAAGCCTGCCAGAGAATTTGCAAAGTCTAAGACAAAGGCTTCTACCATTTTTAAGGTCGTTTATCGAGAAAGACGCTTGAGATGAAACGCAGGAAGAAGAATCCTTTTGAGATATTTGGGCTTACTCCCAAGCTTGTTGCTGAGCTTCCGGATGAGGTGTTGTTTAAGCTAATCAAATCGATTTATCGCGTGCTTCAGCTTATATATCATCCTGACAAAGGTGGCGACCCAAGGAAGGCGCTTGAGCTAAACCTTGCCTTTGAGAGCCTAAACTATGAAAAGGACCCTGAGGCATTTCGAGCTTTTAAAAAGGCATATGTCGAGCGTCTATCAAGAAAGACCCTGTGGAAGGAGATAGAGGAGCTTGAGAGCCAAAACAGAAAGCTTACTTACCTCCTTGAGCTTTTGAAGGAAAGGTTTTGGCAGTATCTTTGCCTTGGCTCAAACCTTGACCAAGAACCTTTTAGACGAGGTTTTGCCCTAAAGGTTAGCCTTATCGATGTTGTCTCTCAACTAAACTATGGTCAGTTTACGCCCCTTCGCCGAAGGGATATCTTTTCCAAAGAGGTTTGGCTCTGGAAGGATAACCTGGCTTTAAGAAAAAAGGGGAAAAAAGATGTTTTTGAAAGAGTTAAATCTTATGTAGTGCTTGGAACGATAAAAAGAGAGCATTTTTCACCTTGGCCATTTCTTAGCCGAGATTTCAGGGAAGAACAGATGTTCCTAAAGGATTATATGAAGCGCGAAACCTTTATCAAAGAGGCTCTTTTTTTCTTGACCCCTGAGCTTAAACCAAACCATTATCTCTTCGTTTATCTTCAAGGCTTAAAGGATTTTGTCTATTTGGAGGGTCTGATTACCAAGGTAGAGGAGGTTTCGGCAGTTGATTTTCTAAGGGTCTGGAACAAAGCAGTAGATATTCTCTCGTCTAGATCTCAATCTGAGGGTTTAAAAGAAGGTTTGCCTGAAGGCTCATAGAAAGTTTTGAAATTTCCCTTTCAATTTCTCAAAATTTGATTAGGATTGAATTTAAAGCGTAAAAATTAGAGATAATGAGGGGGTACTATGTTTGTCTTCTCCGCGGGCATGAAAAAGCCGACCATCCTTGAAGAGGAAAAGCACAAAAAGTTGAGGCTTGCTCTACCCTCTGATTTTTCCTTTCTACGGAAGGTTGTAGCCTTACCCCTTGGATACTCTGAGATCATTGCAGCTACCATGTATTATCCCGTTCTTTTTGGGTTTTCGGAAAGTTTTATCTACCCCTTTGCCGTCCTTGGAATAGAAGAGAAGAACCTTTTTATAAACGATGAGGGGCAGTTTATCGTTGATGTTATCCCGAGGTGTGCTGAGCTCTATCCCTTTGGCGTAGCTAAAAAAGGGAATGACTATCTTGTGGTTTACGATGAAAGGGCTGAAGCTTCAGACGGTGAGCCTATCTTTGCTGAGGACGGAAGCTTTACCTCCTTCTTTACCCAAAGGAAGGAAGAGCTCACTAACTATGCTTTAGACATCGATAAAGCTTTAGAGTTTGCTAAAACCGCCTACGAGAACGGGCTTCTCAAGCTTATAGAAGGGCTAAAGATAGACACGAAGCATGGCTCGGTTGTGCTAAAAAATGTCCTCATTGCCAACGCCGTTGAAGCCATACCCAAGCTTTCCCCAGAGAAGCTCTATTACTTTAATGTTACAGGTTATCTTCCCATTTTATATGCTACCCACTTTAGCGTTAGGAATTTCAAACTCTTTGACCTAATTGCTTAAGTATTCTTTGGTTCATCGCCATAGCCCCAGATGATCTCAACCGCAGAAAACCGGATCGCCCTTTGTATCACCCTTTCCCAATCTATGCTACTTTTTCCTTTAACCACTAAGGCATACTGGAAGTTTCCGAGGTAGCGGGAGTTGAGGTAGAGCGGCTTTAAAGTTTCAAGTATTATCCCAGTTGTGTCTAAATTTATTGCCCGCCCGTCCTCAAGGTTAATGGTTACAACCGGAGGGGTCACTCCCTCAAGCACCGTCCCAGGTATAAGAGGCTCGGTAAAGATGAAAACCTGAGAGAAGCCAGCCCTTTTTAGGGCATAGAAGAGCGTCCAAGGCTTCCAGCGGGTTAGGTGATGGGGTGGGAAATCGTTATACCACCACTTGAATTTTCTATAACCTTTAGCCAGGTTCTCAAACTTATAAAAGGGAGGGCAGCTAAGAAGGAGGTAGCCCTCTTCCTCTTCTAACAGGTCATAAATTCCTTGTAAAAATTTCATAGGTTCTTCCACATGCTCAAGCACCTCAAAGGCAGAAACCACCTTGTAGGGACCCTTAAAATCTTCAGGGAGCTCATCAAAGGTTAGGGCTTGGGCTACTTTAAGCTTAAAGTTTCTTTTTGCGATCTCTACGGCTTCAGAGCTTGCCTCCATTCCGTAGACATCAAACCCAAACTTTTTAGCGATAAGCAAGAAAAACCCTGTGCTACAACCAACATCAAAGAGCTTTCCCTTTGGAAGCCTTTCAAGAATAGTCTGTAGAACGGTAAACCGCGGAACCCTAAGCCATTTTTTGACCTCAGTTTTCTCATCGGAGACCTCTTTAAAAGATTGATAAGCAGTAGCTTTTAAATCAAGAAGCCCAATGTATTCCGTTTTCTCATCATAAACTTTATCATAGTCAGCAGCCTTTATCGGATACGGAAACTGCAAACCGCAAGAAGGGCATTCAAACATTCTTGACTGATTTATCACCTCAAAAAGTGGAAAGTCTCCAGAATATTCACAAACTGGGCACTTATCGGGCTTTGGATAATCTTTCTCCACTAAAAGCTCAGCATCTTTTAAGGCATAGTAGACAACCCTTGCCGGGATGCTCTGGATGCAGGGGCTGTAGAATTCGTGCTTTACCCTGGCTTCAGGGCAAGGTCCGTCTGAGGTATGCTTCATGCAGGGAGCAACGCAGGTTTGCCCTCTGTAGTTGGCTGGGATGCTGACCACCGTAGGATAGGTTCTTGCCCGCAGCTCTCCGTCGATCGGTCCAGAGATGAGAACCGTTGGTTTTTTAAGCCCTGCGGCAATATGAAGGGTTGCTGTATCCGCGGTGATCACGGCGTCTGAAAGATAGACAGCAGCAATCAAGTATTTTATATCTTTCATCAGGGAGCTTAGGTTTACCGAGGTAATTCCGTAAGCTTCAAGGGCAAGTTCAAGGGTGACATCCTCGGTTGGGAGGCTGCAGAGCACTGGCACATACTCCTTCTCAATGAAAGGCTCGATCTCCTTCAGGAGCTTTGGCGGAAGCGACCTATGAACCGATGAGGCAAGATAGTGAAAGAGAAGAACCTTTTTCCCTCCGCTTGCCTCCCTGATGTGGTCAAACACTGGTTTAAGCTCAGAAACAATGTTTTGGTCTACTACTACATCAGGCGTTTCATCTTCAGCGTTAAAAACTTGACACTTCCAGAGGAAATACTCAACCAGGTTTAGATTATCGAACTGGGGAGTGTTGACCATTTCTATAACCTTTACCATATAGTTTGCTTTTGAGACGAACTTATAGGGGATGGGCATGGGGAGGAGCTTATCGATGTAAGGGAGATTCTCAAGGACGGGTCTTGCTCTTCCGGAGATGCTGACAAAAAGTTGACAGTCTGGATACCTGCGTTTTATCTCTCTTAGGGCTGGGGTCATGCAGAGGGCATCTCCGATCGCCGCCTGAGCCACAACGAGGAGGGTTTTTCCGGAAAGATTTTCTCCTCGGTAGAAGGGGGGAAGCCCAGCCTTTTCCTCTTTAAAAAGGGCTTGCAGGTTTTTCGGAAGAAGGGCAAAGACATCATCGGCAAAAAGGAGCTTTTCTCCTTTTTTTAGCTCAAAATCGTAGCCATTAAAGTTAAACTTAAGGTCTGTTTTTGCTGAGTAAACCTTCATCTCATCCTCCAGCGGCAGCGTAGGATATACAATTTATTGGAAGTATTACAAAAAATATGCCAATCGAGGATTAGAATGATGTCTAAATAAAGACACTTTATTATGTTGACATGAGCTATAGAGAGAGACCCTTGGGGAAACTCTCTTAGAGCTTCTTTTAATTCATAAAAGTTTAGAATTTTTATATTCAATGAATTCTTCAAAGGTTTTAAATTTCTTGATCCCCCGCTCGAACGGTCGTTGTGTTTTAAGCCTTCCAAAAACCTCAGGGAAATCGAAGATACGAAAAGCTTTCTTCAACCACTTTTCATCAGGATTAAAATTCCAAAGGTCTTCTCTTGCTTCTTGGAAAGTTTTGTATTTCTTTATTGGCATGTTATTCTGGGAAAGGCAATGTTTCTTAGTTGTAATTATCAACCGGCTTTATTCTTTTAGCAAGGACCCCCTTTTTTGAAAAGAAAAGAAGAGATTCCTCGGCTAACGCTTTGGAATGTCATGGATGAGGGAGACCCCTCGACTTACGGCTCGGGTTGACATCCTCCATCCTGACATGGCGAGCGATAGCGAGGCATCCACGCCCCCTCAACTGTCATTCTGAGCGAAGCGAAGAATCTACATTTTCAAGGAAGGGTAAAAAAGGAGACCCCTCGCTTCGCTCAGGGTGACAAAAAGGGGAGGATCGGAGCGACAAAAAGGGGGGCGTAGCGAGGCATCCTCTTTTTGGGCATGAGATGGAGGATCCTCGACTAACGGCTTAGAATGACATAAAAAGGGTGAATGCAGCGAGGCATCCGCTGGGAGGCACCTTGGCTAAGGCTTGGTGTTTCTAACATAAAGTGTAAAATTTTACCTATGCTATGGAAAAATTTTATCTCAGAGCTTGGGAAGATACTCCCTGGGAAAGAAAGGGCTATCGAGCTTACCATCATCACCCTTCTTGCTAAAGGGCATTTACTCATTGAAGACCTGCCAGGCATTGGAAAAACAACTTTAGCCCTTGTTGTGGCAAGGTCCTTAGGGCTAAGCTTTGGAAGAATTCAAGGGACGCCAGACCTTTTACCTTCAGACATTCTTGGAGGGTCTATCTATGTAAAAGAAAAAGGGAGCTTCGTTTTCCAACCAGGACCGGTGTTTAACAATGTAGTCCTTTTTGATGAGATAAACCGAGCAAGCGGAAAAACCCAGAGCGCCCTTCTTGAACCGATGGAGGAAGGGCAAGCAACCATTGACGGGATAACTCACAAGCTACCCCAGCCCTTCTTTGTGATAGCCACCCAAAACCCCATTGAATACCTTGGCACATTCCCTTTGCCTGAAGCCCTTCTTGACAGGTTCTTGATGAAGATTTCCCTTGGTTATCCGCCAAGACATTTAGAGCTTGAAATACTTAAGCGAGGAAGCCTAAGGGAAGATATCCCGAAGATAGAAAAGCTCATCGATAAAGAGCTTCTTCAAGCCGAGCAAGAAAAAGTAAAAGCCGTCTATGTGTCAGAAAAGGTTTTAAACTATCTTTTAGACATCGCAGAAGCGACAAGAAAAAGCCCTTACTTAATAGCTGGACTTTCAACAAGGGCTCTTCTCTCTTTGATGCTTGCAGCTAAAGCAAGGGCAGTTATCTATGAACGGGATTATGTTATACCTGAAGATATAAAAGAGCTTGCCCCCTATACCATTCCACATAGGCTTATATTTAAAGAGGAGTATAGCTCCCAAGGCTTGACTATAGTTAAAGAGATCTTAGAGAACATTCCTTTGCCGTTGTGAAGCTTCGCGTCACAAAAGCCGGCTTTCTTTATGCCTTGGTCACAATTTTTATCGGGGTTGCTGCCGCAAATACTGGGAACAATCTTCTCTTTGTGATGCTTTCTTTGCTTCTAAGCTTTATGTGGCTCTCAGGCGTTTTTGCGAGATACAACCTCAAAGGGCTTACCTTTGAGGTCGAGCCTCCAAACAATGTCTTTGCCGAGAGGGAAGCTTTTGCAACCCTTAGGGTTAAGAACGAAAAAAGATTACCCGCTTTTATCCTAAAAGTAAAATTAAAATTAAAAAGCTCCGCAAATGACGAGGAAACATTTATTATTTTTCCGCAAGTAAAGGATGTTGCGGAGAAGGTGTTTCCGATTTTCCCAAAAGAAAGGGGGGTTGCTACTCTTGAGATTGTTCAGGTCTCATCCCTCTTTCCCCTTGCCCTTTTTGTGAGATACTTAGAGGTTAAAAAGGAAGCCAAGTTTGTAGTCTATCCCAAGCCGATGCCCATTCTTTTACCTTTTGATAGCGCCATTGGTAGAAAGAGGGTAGGGGAAAGACCAAAGGATGGCTTAGGGACTGGTGAGTTTTTAGGCTTACGAGAATACATAGCCTTTGCTCCACGGAAGCTTATTCATTGGAAAAGCTTAGCCAAAAGGGATGAGCTGATGCTAAAAAAGCTTGCTGAAGAAGCAGAAAATCCCCTGATGGTCGAGGTAGAAAAACTTCCAGGGCGAACCCTTGAAGAAAAGCTCTCTCAGGCTACCTTTTTAGTCCTAAAATTTGAATCCTTGAGCCTTCCCTACGGGCTAAATCTATTCGGAAAGAAAATTCCTCCAAGCCTTGGACCCCTTCATCAAAAAAGAATTCTAACCGAGCTTGCCCTGTATGGAAAAGAAAAGGCTTGAGATAAGCCTTATCTACATAGGAACAGCCATACCCTTTATACTTTGTCTTTTCGTCATAGATAGAGCCTTTGCTTTGGTTGGAACATTGCTTTTCATTTTAAGTTTTTTTCTGAAAATAAAGGAAAGGCAATTTCCCTCCATCATCGTCAATCTTTTAGCCATCTTTTTTGTCTTGATTTTTATACTAAGCGTGAATTTGGAAAATTTTCTTCCCTCAAGTTTAACAACCATAATGCTTTTGCTTTGCATTAAACTTCTCGAAAAGCCTACCTTGAGAAATGTTTTTCAAGTTTATCTCCTTGCCCTTTTGCTTTATGCAGGCTTAACCTATTTTTACACTCATTTTTCTTTTTTTATCCTTTTTGTTTGTAATCTTTTGTATTTTCCTATTGCTTTGTTCATACATCTTTACCTTCAAGAAGGAAACATTACTAATATCACTTTTTCGGAACTTAAAGCAGCTATCCTAACAATGGGTGTTATCATTTCTGCTACTCTTTTAATTTCCATCTTATTTTTTGTTTTCTTCCCAAGACTAAATCAACCGTTATTTCAAATAGGCGTAGGGGAGAAAAAAGCAAAGACTGGTTTTACAGAAGCCATAAGGCTTGGTGAGGTTTCTCAAATTCAAGAGAGCTCTGCTAAGGTGCTCCGGCTTGAGCTCTCTGAAGCTATTCCACCTTCGGAGCTATACTTCCGAGTGATCATCTATGATTACTTTGACGGAAGGTCTTGGAAAAGGAGGTTTAATCCTCCTTTAAGAAAAGAAGTTTCCGTAGTAAAGGGACCTAAAATTTCAGGCACCGTCTATTTAGAGATCCCTCAAGGGGATTTCTTGCCAGTGGTTGAAGCACCAGCCTCTGTAAGGGGAAACATGCCAGTATTAGCTTTCTCGGACTATACCTACCAAGCAGGCTTAGGTGCAGTTACTCCTATAAAATATAATCTCGTGTTTAGTCTAACCAAAGAAAAGCCAGCTTTAGAGCGGGATTTTAGTCCCTATCTTCAACTTCCAGAGCTAAGCTCAAGGATAAGGGACATTGCTAAGAGTTTAAAAGGTGAAAATCCTTATCAAACTGCTTTAAACATCTACAAATACTTAAGTTCACCTCCCTTTTCTTACAGTATGAAAGACCTTCCCATTTCCTCTTCGCCTCTGGAAGATTTTCTTTTTAAAACAAAGAAAGGAAACTGCGAGTACTTTGCGGGAGCCATGGCGGTTCTACTTCGTCTAAACGGGATTCCAGCAAGGGTTGTTGGCGGATACCGAGGCGCCATCTATCAGAAGGTCGGCAACTACTATGTGGTGGAAGAGCGGTTTGCCCATGCCTGGGTTGAAGCCTACATTGACGGCAGATGGCTTCTTTTTGACCCAACTCCGCAAAGGGGGCATCATTCCTTTGAGGAAGCTTCTCTTCTCAAAAGATTAAGCCTTATCCTTGACCTTATAAACTATCAGTATACCAAGCTCATTTTAGACTACGACTTAGGAAAGCAAAAGAAGCTTTTCTCCTTAGCTAAAGAAATCTTTGCTAAAGAGAAACCAAAAGGCATACCGCAGGTCTTTCCAAAATCCCTTCTTGAGCCTCTCTCAGGAGTATGGCTTCTTTTAATCGTGGTAGGAGTTTTGATTTTAGCTATACTCATGAAACTAATACCTATCTACTTTGAACCAAAGGAAAAAAGACTTCTTTACGAATTTTTAACTGTTCTAAAGAAGGCTGGTTATGAAAGGGGTAAAAATCAGGGGCTATCTGAGTTTGTTGAAGCTCTCCCAGAAGAAAAATTTAAAGATTTAGCAAGGGAGTTTGTAAAAACTTATCAATCTTGCTATTATAAAGATAAGGATTTTACTAAGGAGGATTTAGAGAGATTAGCTTTTCTACTCAAGAGCTTAAAGGAAAAGCTGAAGAGGAAAGGACGCTTCTAACTCCAAACAGGCTTACGCTGATAAGGATCCTTCTCTTGCCCTTGCCCTGTCTTCTTCTTTTTTTAGAATCAACCTCGGCTAAGGTTGCCTCTCTTGCCCTTGGCTCCCTTCTTGGTTTGACTGATTATGCGGACGGTCTCCTTGCAAGAAGATTAAGAAAAAAAAGCTTTCTTGGAGCCCTTCTTGACCCGGTTGCCGATAAGATATTCATTACCTCCGTTTTCCTTATCCTTTCCTACTTAAAGTATGTGTCCTATCCTTTAGTTTTTCTTCTTATTTTTCGAGAGCTTATCGTTGCCGTGATGCGAAGCTTGTTCCCAGAAGACCTGAGAGTAGTCGGAATTGCCCGCTTAAAAACTTTACTCCAGATGCTTTTTGCAGGGGTCATTATTTCTGTAAATACTTTCTTTCCGAGTTTCTCTTACCTTTCAGATTACCTTTTAGCAACGGTTGTTTTTATTTCCTATCTTTCAGCCATACCTTACTTTTATCGCTTTTCTAAAGCGTTATCCTTAAAGCCCGTTCCCCTATTTGCCTTCCTTCGTTCTTTTTCTACTTTGTTGTATCCTATAAGCTTACTAATTCTTTTTCCCAACGCAGGCAAGTTTTTTTTTATACCCATCGTTGCTTTAAACCTTTACATTTTTAGAAATGGTTTAGCCAAGGTTATTCCTTTTAGAAAAAAGGGTGAAAATTTTCTTTACCTTTTGGCAGCACTTGGCAGTGTTGCCGAATACCTAATAAGGGCTGAGCTTTACTTCAGTTTAATCCTTGTCCTCGTAATTAGCCTTTATAAAGACGGGTTAAAAAGCGCAAAGATCATTTGGGATATCTTAAGGCTTCGATAGCTAAGCGATAATCCTTCTCTTTAAAAACGGCTGTTCCAGCAACGAGGATGTCAGCACCAGCTGAAATTACATCCTTTGCTGTTTCCTTGTTTATGCCACCGTCAACCTCAATCAAGGTATTTAAGCCCCTTTCATCTATCATCTTGCGCAGACGCTCTATCTTTTTTAAAACCTGTGGAATAAACTTTTGTCCTCCAAACCCCGGGTTTACGGTCATTATCAGGACAAAGTCAAGCTCAGAGAGTAAATATTCGACCATCTCAAGGGGTGTATGAGGGTTTAAGGCTAAGCCTGCCTTTTTGCCAAGCTCTTTTATCCTGGTTATCGTCCTATGAAGATGGATTTCTGCCTCAGCGTGAACAGAGATCCAGTCAGCACCAGCCTTGGCAAACTCTTCTATATATCTTGAGGGTTCAGCTATCATTAGATGAACATCAAAGAGAAGGGAAGTGTGGGGACGAATGGCAGAAATCACGAGGGGACCAAAGGTGATGTTTGGCACAAAGCGTCCATCCATCACATCAAGGTGCAAAAGGTCAGCTTTAGCGGATTCAACCGCTTTTACCTCTTCGGCAAGCCTTGCAAAGTCTGCCGAAAGAAGAGAGGGTGCTATAAGCGGAGGGTTCAAGGGCATACTTAGCCCCCTTGATCTTTCTTCAGAGGAAAGGGGATTATTTTATCGGACTCTTTCTTAGCTTTGGCTTTGGGTTGGGGTTTTGCTTCCCCGGGTAAACCTGGCTCTTTAAGAACGGGGATAAAAGATTGATAATAGTTTAAAAGTTCGGCAGGAATATGCGTTGTATACCAGATGATTTGGGACCGTTGGACGGTAAAGTAGGGGATTCCAAGCAAAAAGGGAAGAAGCCCCTTTTCTTGTGTGATTACTAAGGCTGGCCATTCCATTTCAAAAAATTCTCTTTTCTCGAGCACGAACTTAAGATTTTCGAACTGCGGATTGTAGCAGACAAGCCCAAGGTATAAACCTGATGGTAGTTGCATTAAAACAGGTTGTCTGGCGACAGGTTGGTTTTGCATAGGCTTAGTTTACAACAGGTTGCTTAATTTACAATATAACAATCTCCATATGTAGCGAGGGCAACCGCTCAGTCCTCGCTTTGCTCGGCAGGACAGATGGAGCGTGTCTTCCCGAGGGGAGCGAGGGGTCGTCCTGCAAATTTTTTAAACACCTCTTTCAACCCCCAAAATAAGGTATGTTTTCATTGCTATCACCTCCCTGAAGATATAGGGAGGATACTCTTTCAATGTGACATTTCAAATTAGGAATTAAGTGTGACATTTCAAAATAGTAACGACACACCTCTTTCGACCCCCTTGACATTTTTAAATACTTGCATAATTATATAAATATGAATTTGTGCAATAATGCAATGAAAGGGGTTTTGTAGTGACTACCGACATCTTCAAGTTACACGCAAGTTTCTGCAGCATCTTCTCTTCGGATATTCGGCTGCGCATCATGTGGCTCTTGGCAGAGGGAGAAAAGACCGTCACAGAGTTGGCCAATGCCTTAAACATCACGGTGGCCAATGTCTCTCAGCACCTCTCCATCATGCGCAGGTTAGGGGTTGTGGCCAGCAGAAGGGAGGGCAGGGCCATCTATTATCGCATTGCAAATCAGAAATTTTATCAGGGCGCCCTGTTGATTCGAGAGGGCCTGTTGGAGGAGATGGAAAAACGCCTGAAGGCAGTCCATTTGGAACAAAAAATAACAGAGGATGAAACGGAGGCGGAACATGAACAGAAGGAGATTTTCGCTGATTAGGGGCGTGCTGGTAGTTAGTGGGCTGGTCTGTGCCTGCGCCATTTCGACCTGGGCGAATGTGGGTGAGGTCATGCCTCAGGCAGGGAGTGCAAGCCTCAAATCCACTGCTGACCACAGGAAGTTCAAGGAGCTCAACCAGGAGTTTCGGAGGGCTCAAGAGGTGACAAAGGCCTGCCTCAAATGCCATACAGAGGCCGCCAAACAGGTGCATTCTTCCATTCACTGGAAGTGGTCATGGGAAAGGGCAGGAGGCATTGGAAAGAAGAACGCCATCAACAACTTCTGTACCTCCATCATATCTAACTGGTGCAGGTGCACCAGTTGCCATGCGGGATATGGATGGAAGGACGACACCTTTGATTTCACCTCTGAAGAAAATGTGGACTGTCTGGTTTGTCACGACAGCACAGGCACATACAAGAAGTTTCCCACGGACTGCGGGGACCCCGTGTATGAGGAGAAGAAATTTGGGGGCAAGGTGTTCAAGCCCGTAAACCTCAAGGAGGTGGCGCAGCATGTCTCTCGGCCGAGTCGCAAAAACTGCGGGGCATGTCACTTCTTCGGCGGAGGCGGAGACGGTGTAAAGCATGGGGATCTGGATTCATCCCTGATCGCTCCGCCCAAATCCCTGGATGTGCACATGGCCCAGACAGGTTTGAATTATAACTGTCAGCGCTGTCACACCACGGAGAGGCACCACATTCAGGGCAGGCACTATTCTGATCCGGCTGCTAACGACCACAAGTCCGCCATGCCAAAGGACTCGCCCAATCGCATAGCCTGTGAGTCCTGCCATACGGAAAGGCCTCACAAAAAGAATCAAAAGATGAACGACCACACGCGCAAGGTGGCTTGTCAGTCCTGTCATATTCCATTCTTTGCCCGAAAAAACCCCACTGTCATGTTCTGGGACTGGTCCAAGGCAGGCAAGAAGTCCGAGGACGGAAAGCCCATTGAAGTCATAAACAAGGAGACTGGCATCGCCTATAGCACCATGAAGGGCGAGCTGCACTGGGCAAAAAATCAGGTGCCTGAGTATTTCTGGTATAACGGCACCATGCAACACATGAAGGTGGGGGACAAGGTTACCGAGACAAACGGCCCGATTCAGCTCAATCGACCGCTGGGCAGCCCCACCGATCCAAATTCCCGTATTGCACCCTTCAAGGTGCATCGAGGTATTCAGCCCTATGATCCGGTAAATCACTTGATGGTCGTTCCAAAGCTCTTCGGTGAACCTGGCACAGGCGCATACTGGAGCGATTACGACTGGATTAAGGCGGCTGAGGCAGGCATGAAGGCCGCCGGGCTTCCATTTTCAGGCAAGCTGGAATTTCGAGAAACGGTCACCTATTGGCCGCTCAACCACATGGTGGCCCCAAAGGAGCAGTCTCTTAAATGCGAGGAGTGCCACTCACGAAATGGAAGGCTTCGAAAATTAACTGGTTTTTACATGCCAGGCAGGGACAGGAGCCTGGCTATCGACCTTTTGGGATGGATAATGGTGGCCGTATCAGGCATAGGCGCAAGCATTCACGGGCTTTTGCGAATCTTCAAATAATAGGAGGTCTGTCATGAAGGAAGTCTATCTATATACTCGATTTGAGAGGTTCTGGCACTGGATGCAGGCAGTGCTGGTAATCTTGTTAATTGCAAGCGGCTTTGAGATACACGGCACTTGGCGCATATGGGGCTTTCAAGCTGCCCACAACATTCACTACTGGTCTGCCTGGGGGCTGGTGGTGCTGACTGTGTTTGCGGCCTTCTGGCACTTCACTACGGGCGAGTGGAGACAGTATGTGCCCACCACAACGCTTCTAAAGGAGGTCTTCTCCTACTACACAAGCGGTATTTTCCGCGGGCTTCCACATCCGTTTAAAAAGGAGCGAGACAAAAAGCTGAACCCCCTTCAAAGGCTGGCGTATCTCATTCTCAAACTTGTGCTCTTTCCTCTTCAGTTCATAACAGGCTTTCTGTATATGTATTATCCCGAATGGCCCAGGCTGAACATACACTGGACCCTTAAGCCTGTGGCCCTGTTGCATACACTGGGCGGTTTTGCCTTTTTGGCCTTTTTGATACTGCATGTCTATCTCACCACCACAGGTCCTACGGTCTTTAGCCACTTGAAGGCTATGATTACAGGCTGGGAAAAGATAGAATAGAATTTGGGTTCTTCAAACAGAAAAAAGATAAATCTCTTTGGGCGGCAGCGGTGAAGCATTTGTTCCATGCGTCGCATAACTGCCCTCCCTGGCGGTTATGTGGGGCATGGAACAAATATCGGCTGCTCATCGCCCACAAAAATGGAAAACCATGTTCTTGAATCTGCGACATACACAAAAAAAACACCGGGGGATTGCTTCGCTTCGCTCACAATGACAACTTCCTATGCTCCTCATCGCTTACAAAAACAATAAAATAATGTCATTCAATCGTCCTGGCTTTATTGGTTCCCAATTCCCAATAGGTGAAAGAATGAGGGAGTATGACTAAAATTGTGTCTGACCCAAACAAAAAAACAAAAATATGAAGGAGGTTTAAGAAATGGATCAGGAGACCTTTAACAAAATCAAAGAACAAGCCATGAAAGAAGTTATCGAAAAATTTTACCCAAACGCTGAACCAACTCAAAAACTTGCCATCCAGCATTTCCTCGAGCAATTCCTAAGCACCTTCCGTCCCCATATCCTACCTGAACCCTACAAAGGAGTTGACCAATCCTACACTCACCTTATCATGAGCCTAATAATCAATGGCTCATCTTGAGCCCAACTTCGTTCCTCACTGAAACAATTAGGATTGCCCTATTCTGAGGAAGAGTTGAGCAAAATTAAATCGCAACTCTTAAAAAAGCTTTCCGATTTTAAACAAAAGGAATTGCCAGAAAATGCTTTAGCCTTATTCATTGATGCCTATCATACTGAAATTAAGGACAGAGGGAAGGTAAAAAAAATCTTGTGTATATGTAGTTTTAGGATTAGACTTAGATGGTCATAAGGATGTGTATGGATTTTATACCTTAAGTCAGACCATCAGCTTTGTTATGTTCATTTAAAGAAGAATGTTCAGAGGAATACGGGGAAAGATGATGCAAAGATTTTTAATAAAGAATTAGACCGGATAAGACAGAGTAATACATTTGATGAAGGTAAAGAGTTATTTGAGGTTTTGTGTGAGAGATTTAAAGAGAAATATTCGTCGTATATAAGGACGATTAGAGAGAAAGTAGATAAGTATTTATGTTTTTTAAAGTATTCTGAGGAGGTTCGTAGACATATATACACTACGAATGGGGTTGAGAGTATAAATAGGCTGTTAGAAAAGATAAAAGAGAGGTTAGGAGGATATTTTCAGTCAGTTGAAATACTTGAGATTAATATGTATCTTCCAACAAGTAAACCAGCCTTGGGTATTCTCCATTTTCTTCGATGAATTCTTCTCTTCCTTTTAGGCTCATGTCCCCTCTCTTTTATTAAAATCTGCCTCAAGCTCTCGTAACTTATGTGGATGTTATGAAGCTCTATCAAAGGTGTAAAGCGTAAGAAGTTTCTTTTAAGGTAAGCTTACCATTGAGGGCATCGGATAAAATTTTGAGCCTGTCCAATTTAACCCCCGAGATATGGTATGTTTTCATTGCTATCATCTCCCTGAAGATACAGGGAGGATAATCTCTCAATGTGACATTTCAAAATAGTAACGACACACCTCTTTCGACCTCCCCTTGACTTTTCTAAAAAAAATTGTATGTTTATAAATTCAACCTAAACGCGAAGTAGGAGGTAGCGCTAAAATGGCCTCTCCCCAGTTTTCAAGCTTTTATCCAGACTTTTTAGTCCAAAGGATTTGGGAAAGGTGTATAAAGTGTAAGCGCTGTGTCAAGGAGTGTAGTTATGGAGTTCATGTTTGGGACGAAAAGAAAAAGACTTTGCTTGCCGACGATTCAAAGTGCGTAGGTTGCCATCGCTGTGAAGCCATGTGTCCCACCAAGGCTTTGGTCATAAGACGCCATCCCTCAGACTTTAGAGAACACGCCCTCTGGACCCCCTGGCATATAAAAAACATCTACAAACAGGCAGACCAAGGAGGGGTTCTCCTTACTTCTACAGGCTGTGCTCAGCCCTACAAAAACTACTTTGACCATCTTGTGCTTGACGCCTGTCAAGTAACAAACCCTCCAATCGACCCCTTGCGTGAGCCAGTGGAGCTTAGAACTTTCATTGGTCCAAAGCCAGAAAGTCTTGAAATAGAAAAGGTAAACGGAAAGTTTCGCCTAAAGAAGAGGCTTCCCCCTTTGATTCAGCTTGAGGTGCCTATAATGTTTGCTGCCATGTCTTACGGTGCGATAAGCTTGCATGTTCACCAGGGATTGGCTCGGGCAGCAAGGGACCTTGGCACTTTATACAACACGGGTGAAGGAGGATTGCATGCCTCTCTCTATGAATACGGCTCAAACACTATCGTTCAGTGTGCTTCCGGGAGGTTTGGTTTAGATGTTGATTATTTAAACGCCGGAGTGGCGATTGAAATAAAGATCGGGCAAGGGGCAAAGCCTGGTATTGGTGGTCATCTTCCGGGTGAAAAAGTAACTGAGGAGATTTCAAAAACGAGGATGATCCCGGTTGGGGCTGATGCTATATCCCCTGCATCGCACCATGACACTTGTTCCATAGAGGACCTCCGCGGGCTTATCTCTGCTTTAAAAGAGGCTACAGAATATAAGAAGCTTGTCTTTGTTAAGATTGCTGCTGTCCATAATGTTGCAGCTATTGCATCAGGGATTGTCAGGGCTGGAGCCGATGCCGTGGTTATCGACGGTTTAAGAGGTGGAACTGGAGCTGCGCCCGTCGTGTTTAGAGACAACATCGGCATACCCATTGAGCTTGCTATCTCAGCCGTTGATAAAAGGCTTAGGGAGGAGGGCATAAGACACAGGACAAGCATTATCGCCTCAGGTGGAATCAGAAACAGCGCTGATGTGGTCAAGGCAATAGCTTTAGGGGCTGATGCCGTTTGCATCGGAACAGCTGCCCTTATCGCCGTTGGCTGCACCATGTGCCAGCGGTGCTACACAGGAAAATGTCCCTGGGGCATTGCCACCACCGACCCCGAGCTAATGAAGCGTCTTCCACCTGATGTGGTGTATGAAAAGGTCTACAATCTTGTTAAAGGCTGGGCTCTTGAGATTAAGGAGATGCTCGGCGCCATGGGTATAAACTCCATCGAAAGTTTGAAAGGAAACAGGGACAAACTAAGGGCTATAGGTTTGACTGAAAAGGAAATGGAAATCTTAGAAGTTAAACATGCGGGGGAGTAGGCTATGTGGCTTCTTAAAGAAAATATAAAGGAAATGTCAGGATGCGGTTTAGCTGGAATTATAAATGTAAAGGGTGAGTTAATACCTGGTGACCTCATTATTAAATTCATCTGCTGCCAGTATGAAAGGGGGAACGGGCTTGGAGCTGGCTTTGCGGCCTACGGAATCTATCCTGAGCACAAGGATTACTATGCCCTTCATGTAATGGCTCAAGATAAGACTGCCTTAGAGAAGGTAGAGGAGATATTAGCCCATAAGACCTTCGTTAACTACAAGGAGTCAATCCCCACAAGAAAGGTAAAGACTATCAAAAATGCACCACTTTTTAAAAGGTATTTTGTGAAGCCGAAGTTTGATGAAGAATACCAGATGGTCTGCGGCGAGGACGAAGAGGATAATTACATCGTCTCTCTGGTGATGGATATCAACGAGAAGGTTGAAGGAGCTTATGTCATTTCTTCCGGTAAAAACATGGGAGTGTTTAAAGGTGTTGGTTTTCCTGATGAGATAGCCGAGTTTTTTAGGATAGATGAGTATAAAGCTTTTATTTGGACGGCGCATCATCGTTTCCCGGCAAACACCCCTGGATGGTGGGGTGGAGCTCATCCCTTTACCATCCTTGATTGGTCGATCATTCATAACGGCGAGATTTCAAGCTACGGGACAAACAAGCGTTATCTTGAGCTTTTTGGCTACAAATGCACGCTTCTTACGGATACTGAAGTTATAGCCTATCTCTTAGACTTATTGATCCGAAGGCATGGTCTTCCCCTTCAGCTTGCCTGTAAAGCCCTTGCTCCTCCTTTCTGGATGGAGATAGACGAGATGGAGGAGGAAGAAAGAGAGCTTTATACCGCCATTCGGGTAGTCTATGGGAGCGCGCTTTTAAACGGTCCTTTTGCTATACTTTTTGCCTATAACGGCGGGCTTGTAGGTTTATACGACAGGGCTAAGCTTCGTCCTTTAGTTTGTGCGAAAAAGGGAGATTTTTACTACATGGCAAGCGAGGAGGCTGCCATCCGCACCATCTGCCCTGACCCAGAAAAGGTTTGGGCACCCAAGGCTGGGGAGCCAGTGATCGTAGAACTTGAAAAGGGAGTTATACCTAATCAAAGAAGCTACCTTGAAGGAAGACCTAAGGAGGTTGAGGAGGATGCCCTTCGAATTAAATGCCAGTATGTACCATCACAGTCAAGTTAATAAGCTCATTCGTGAAGCAATAGCTAAGGGTGAAAAGGAGCTCATCTTAACGGGTGTAAACGGACATAGATACCTTTTTGCCGGGGTATCCGCGGAAGTGAGAGCTAAAATTTACGGGACGCCCGGTCTTGACCTTGGTTGCTTCATGAGAGGACCGAGGCTTGAAGTCTTTGGAAATGTTCAAGACGGCGCAGGCAACACCATGGATGAAGGGAAGATCGTTGTTCATGGCATGGGAGGGGATGTCATTGGCTATGCCATGAGAGGCGGAAAGATTCACATTTATGGTGATGTTGGCTATAGAGTTGGCCTTCACATGAAATCCTATCAAGATAAGGTGCCTGTAATAATCATCGGGGGTAAAGCTGGAAATTTCCTTGGGGAATACATGGCAGGTGGGGTGATTATCCTTCTTGGGATGAACACTATATACCCTGAAAGACCTATCGCCGGCATTTATCTCGGGACAGGTATGCACGGTGGAAAGATCTATGTTAGGGGCAAAGTTAAGGAAAGCTACCTTGGTTTAGGGCTAAAGCCCTATCCTCTTGATGGAGACGATGAAAAGGAGCTTGAGCGCTTGCTAAAAGAATACTGCGACGATTTTCAGATGGACCTAAGCGAGGTATTAAAGGAAGATTTCGTGAAGATTATTCCTTATACTCATAGACCTTATGGGAAAATTTACGCCTATTAGTTAACAGCGATTACTCAAATAGTTTCAACATCTTTTAGAAAAAACGGAAGGTATGTCCGGGCGAGCGGCTGCTCGCCCATTACAAACTATAACCTCACCCTCTCTTGACTTCTTTACAGGATTAAATTAATTTATATAACAAAACTAAAGCTTTTACCTTACGGAGGGGTGATGTTATGATAAACACTGTCAAGACCTTTGTTTTTCTTGCCCTGCTTACCGTTCTTTTTATCTTTTTTGGAAGCTTAGTCGGAGGAAAGACTGGAGCAACCTTAGCTTTGATCCTTGCTGGTATCATGAATTTCATAGCTTACTTCTTTTCTGATAAGATCGTGCTTGCGATGAGCGGTGCTATCCCGGTTTCCAGGGAGGAAGACCCGGAGCTTCATGCTATCGTTGAAGAGGTAGCAAGGGCAGCAGGCATCCCAAAACCTCAGGTCTACATGATACCCGTTGAGGTTCCAAACGCCTTTGCCACTGGAAGAAACCCTGAAAATGGCGTCGTTGCCGTAACCGCTGGCATTAGGAGGCTACTCACGAGAGAAGAGCTAAAGGGTGTTATCGCTCATGAGATAGCCCATATCAAAAATAGGGATGTGCTGATCTCTACCGTTGCCGCAACCATCGTCGGAGCCATAAGCTACCTTGCTCAAATGGCTCAATGGAGCTTATTTTTTGGGGGCTTTGGGCATAGCGATGAAGACCGGGACTCCTTTAATCCTTTAGCCCTTATAGGGTTGATCGTGGGGATAATTATCATACCTCTTGCCGCAACCCTTATTCAACTTGCCATAAGCCGGAGCCGAGAGTTTATGGCTGATGAAACTGGAGCAAAGATCATCAGGAACCCCTTAGCCTTAGCCTCAGCTTTAGAAAAGCTTGAAGCTTGGAATAGAGCTTATCCCATGGATGTAAACCCCGCTCACGCTCAGATGTATATTGTTAATCCTCTTTCTGGAAAGAGCTTATTTAAACTTTTCTCCACCCATCCGCCCATTGAAGAGAGGGTAGCAAGGCTTCGTGCCTTGGCAGCTGAGCTTGGCGGAAGAAGGTTTTAAAAGAAAAGGACCTCCTTCTTGAATGACACGCTCAAGGCTTTCCTCCTTTTTACACTAAAATATTTAAAACCCTTTAAGCAAAGCTTCTTTTTAGGTCTTTTTTTTGCCCTTCTTGCTTCCTTACTTACAGGACTTGGAACTTCAGCCATAAAGCCTGCCTTCAACATCATCTTTGTCCAGGGAAGGCATGAATACTTCTGGCTCATTCCGATTGGGATGGTGCTCCTTTTCGGGTTTATCGGGCTTTCTTCCCTTCTTCAGGCTTACTACATGAAGATAACGACAACAGGCATGGTAAATCTTATAAGGCTAACGCTTTTCCAAAAGTGTTTGAACCTTCCCTATGAGCTCTTAGCAAAAGAGAGGACAGGGCAGACGGTGTCTCGAGTGATCAACGACACCGCTCAGATTGAGCCAGTCCTTGCGGAAAGCTTCCAGGTCTTAATCAAAGAGGGGTTGACAGTTCTTGTTCTGATAGGGGTTGCCTTTTACATGAGGTTTGACCTAACCCTTCTTGTTCTGATAACGCTTCCCATCATTGTCTATACGAGTAAGCACCTTGGAGCAAAGACCCGTCTTGCAAGAAGGGAAACCCAACTGGCAACGGGCGAGCTAACCCATCGTTTGGCCGAAGCCTTAAGAGGAATAAAGGAGCTAAAGCTTTTCCCCTCGCAGGAACTTGTTTTCAACCTCTTTGAGAAGGAGCTAAAGCGGGCCTTTAGGTATGCGGTAAAGATCACGAAATACCGCGAAGCCTCAAAAAGCATCGTAGATGTTATGAACGGTATCGGTGGAGCCTTGGTCATCTCCTATGGAGGCTATCTCATCATCAAAGGAAGCCTCGACCCAGGGTCCTTTCTTTCGGTGCTTACGGCAATCCTCCTTGTTTACAATCCCGTTCGGAAGCTTGCCAGAGCCTACACCGGCTTAAAGGAAGCCCAAGGTGCTTGGTCAAGAATTGATGAGGTTTTAAGCCTTCCTGAAGAAAAAGCTGAAGGAAAAATTCCGTCGCCTCCGCAGAGGGGCTTTGAGCTAAGGAATGTTTCTTTTAAGTATGATGAAGCGCTCCCCTTGGCTCTCTGCGAGGTTTCAACACACATCCCAGCAAGAAAGATGATTGCCCTTGTTGGTCCAAGTGGCTCCGGCAAAACCACCCTTATCCATCTTCTTTTACGGTTTTATCAGCCAACCTCTGGGGAAATTTTTTTAGATGGCGAGCGCATTAACAATTTTAATCTTAGGGAATACAGAAACCTCTTCGGAGTAGTGCTTCAAGAGCCCTTTCTTTTTAACCTTAGCATTTTAGATAATCTTCTTTTAGCCAAGCCTACAGCAACCTTTGAAGAGGTTGTTTCCGCCTGCGAGCTTGCAAGGGCGCATGAGTTCATCTTAAAGTTTCCTAAGGGTTATCATACCGTGCTTGGAGAGGAAGGGATAAACCTCTCTGGAGGAGAAAGGCAACGGCTAGCCTTAGCGAGGATATTCTTGCGTAAGCCCCCTATCATCATCCTTGATGAGGCAACAAGCCAGCTTGATGCCTTAACGGAAGTAGCGATAGAATCTGCCCTTGAAAGGCTAAGGGGTGAGGCAACGGTCATAGTCATCGCCCATAGGCTATCAACGGTTGTCAAAGCAGATAAGATCATCCTACTTGATAGGGGAAGGGTTGTTGCCGAAGGAACGCATGATGAACTCTTAAAGGCAGAAAAGCTTTATCAGAACCTTTATCAAAGCTTTATGAGGCAAGAGGTATGATCACCGCTATTTTAGCCTGTGGTGGAAAAGGGGAACGTTTTGGAGGGGATTTGCCCAAACAGTTTCTTCCTTTGGCTGGTCTTCCAATCTACCTTTATTCGCTTTTTCTTTTTGAAAAGCATCCAAAGATTGACAAAATCGTTATCGTTTGTCCTAAGGATTATGTAGAAAGGGTTAAGGAAGAGGTAAAGGAACATACTCTAACCAAGGTTTTTTCTATTGTTCACGGTGGGGGAACGCGGCAAGAGTCTGTTTTCAACGGGGTTAAGGCTTCCCCGGTTGAAACCCAATACTTTTTAGTTCATGATGCCGTGAGACCATGCCTTAGCCAAAGTTTGCTTGACCGGGTAATAGAGAGGATGCTTGAGAAAGGAGCGGTCATACCTGTTATCCCTTGTTCTGATGCCTTAGTTCGGGTAGAGGAAGAGAAAGTGGTTACCCCTGTTGACAGGACTTCTCTTTATTTAGTCCAAACCCCTCAGGGGATAAAGGCTGAATATTTGAGAGCTTGTCTTGAGAGGGCAGAGAAAGAAGGAAGGGGTTTCCCTGATGAGGGGAGCCTACTACATTTTTATGGCTATGAAGTCTTTACGGTTCCTGGCGAGATAACAAACTTAAAGGTCACCTATCCTCAAGATTTTGAGCTTGCAGAAATCTTTATCAAGAGTAAAATGAAGGGCATAATTCTTTAACTTACCATGGATCTAAGGCTTCTCACCATCCCAACAGAAAAACCAGAAGAGTTCTTATCTTTTTGTAAAAAGGACCTTGGTTTAAGCTCAAACTTCGCTTTTAAGCTTTATTATTTAAGTTTTTTTGTGGTTTCGCTTGCCGATACTCCCATATTCAAATTTCTTGAAAGGCTTCCAGCAAACGCAAAGTTTGATGAGCTAAAAAAGAACAATTACCTTATCTCCATGCCTGTCAGCACCATAAGAAGCCTTTTTCTGGAGCATCTTGACCTTAAATTTACGAAAAACCTTTACCTTTATCTTCAAGAGGTTTTGCCTCCCGAGTTTTTTAAGGGTTGCGAGCCAAAGCACGCCGTTATCTCCTCGCAGGATATTAAGGTTCGCTTGCTTACCGAGCTTGAAAAAAAGGAGCTCTCTCCTCCTGTTAAAGTTAAGCACCTACACTTCATCTTTGAGCTAACTGGAACCTGCGAAGAGATAATAAAGATTTTACCAAACCTAAGCCTCTGTGTCTTGAAAAGGAAACAAAACCTTTATCAGGCCTTCTTTTCCCTTTCTATTGCGGAGTTTATAGTGCTTTCAAACACCTTGAGCGGGGTTAAAGGTCTTTCCGAAAAAGTAGAAAGAGTCCTTCAGGAGCTAAAGAGCTTAGTTCCAGATTGCTTTGGCTAAACTATGTATAAAAGGGGGTAAGCATGGGGCTTAATCTTACGCAGAAAATCATCTCTCAACACCTTGTCTCTGGAAAGATGATCCCAGGCGAAGAGATAGCCATACGGATTGACCAGACGCTTACTCAGGATGCTACGGGAACGATGGCTTACCTTGAGTTTGAAAGCATTGGGTTAGACCGGGTAAAGACCGAGCTTTCTGTCTCCTATGTAGACCATAACCTTTTGCAGACGGATTTTAAGAACGCAGACGACCATCTGTTTCTTCAGACGATCGCCATGCGTTATGGTATCTGGTTTTCAAAGCCTGGTAATGGTATCTGCCATCAGGTGCATCTTGAACGGTTTGCCGTCCCTGGGAAAACCCTTCTTGGGTCAGACAGCCACACGCCAACCGCTGGCGGCTGCGCAATGCTTGCCATCGGTGCCGGAGGGCTTGATGTAGCCTTAGCCATGGCTGGGCGCCCCTTTTATCTAAAGATGCCCAAAGTCGTTGGCGTCCATCTTAAAGGTAGGCTTAGACCCTGGGTCTCAGCAAGAGATGTAGCCTTGTATCTTTTGTCTAAGCTTACGGTAAAGGGAGGGCTTGGCAAAGTTTTGGAGTATTTTGGCGAAGGGGTAAAGACGCTTACCGTGCCGGAGAGGGCAACCATCTGCAACCTTGGCACCGAAATGGGGGCAACATCAAGCATCTTTCCCTCAGATGAGCAAACCTACGCTTGGCTTAAGGCTCAGGGAAGAGAAGAAGACTTTGTAGAGCTTTCCCCAGACCCGGATTGCACCTACGATGAGATCATTGAGGTTGACCTTGATAAGCTTGAGCCCCTTCTTGCATGTCCATCTTCTCCGGATAATGTTAAGCCTGTCTATGAAGAGGCAGGAAAGCCTGTTTTTCAGGTCATAGTTGGCTCCTGCGCAAATTCTTCTTTGAAGGACCTTCTCCTTGTAGCCAAAGTTCTTGAAAAGCATCGCGTGCATCCTATGGTTTCTTTTGAGATAAACCCTGGTTCTCTTCAGGTTTTAGAAAACCTTGTTCATCTCTCTGGTATGAAATCCCTTCTTCATGGAGGGGTAAGGATACATCAGCCAGGCTGTTTAGGCTGTATCGGTATGGGTCAGGCCCCACCAACAAACAGCATCTCTCTAAGGACTTTTACTCGGAACTTTCCCGGAAGGTCGGGGACAAGCCCAGATTTTGTCTACCTTGTTTCCCCTGAGGTTGCGGTGGCAAGCGCGGTAAAAGGCGTGATAACCGACCCAAGAGACCTTGGAGATTACCCAGAGGTAAGCTTGCCAGAGAGGTTTATCATAAACGATTCTCTTCTTATTCCCCCCTTGCCAGAAGATGAGGCAAAAAAGGTTGAAATAATCCGCGGACCAAACATTGCCCCCCTTCCAGCCTTTGACCCCTTGCCAGAAACCTTAGAAGGCATGGTTCTTCTTAAGGTGGGTGATAACATCACGACTGACCACATCATGCCCGCTGGGGCTCAGGTCTTGCCTTTGAGGAGCAACCTCCCAGCCATCAGCAAGTTTGTTTATAAAAATGTTGATGCCGAGTTTGCCGAGAATGCTTTGAGGCTAAAAGAAAAGGGTAGGGCGGTCATGGTTGTTGGGGGCGAAAACTACGGGCAGGGCTCAAGTAGGGAGCATGCTGCCCTTGCTCCAAGGTATCTGGGAGTAAGAGTTAAGCTTGCAAAATCCTTTGCCAGAATTCACCGGGCAAACCTCATAAACTTTGGCATTCTACCCCTTGTGTTCGTTAATCCTGAGGACTATGACAAGATGGAAAAGGGAGACGAGTTCATAATCCAAGGAATCAGAAGCATCCTTGAGAAGGGGGAGAGTATAGTTGAGATAGAGATAAAAGGCAAGGGTGAGGTTTTGGCAAAGCTTGAGCTTTCACCCAGGGAGAGGGATAGCATCCTTGCCGGAAGTCTGCTAAATTTAGCAAGGATTGAGGGCTGATGTTTTACCTTTTTTTGTTTATGGTCCTTTTTATCGTCTCAGCTGAGACCTCTTCTTGCTCTTTCAAGGAAGGAAACGCTACCTGTGCCCCAAGGCTAAACGATGAAGTCAGACCTTATCTTCTAAACCTTAAAGAAAAGATAAAGCAGGATTTAAAGGGTAAGGTGCCAGAGGATTTTGTGGAGAAGGTTCTTTGTTCTGAGGAGGTTGAGTTTAAGCCCGAGCTTATGGTAAAGAGCTTAACCTGGAAGGAAGCAAAGCTTCCCTACCACCAGTTCTTGGAGTCTGAAAGGGTTGAACGGGCTTTTAGGTTTCTGTGCAGATACTACAATTTGCTTTCAGAAATCGAAAGGAAGTTTGATGTTGACAAGGAAGTCATCGTTAGCATCCTTCTTGTCGAGTCTGACCTTGGGAGAAAGACGGGCAAACATTCCGTGCTAAACACTTACTTAAGCCTTGCCTTGACCGGGAATGAGACGCTTTTTCAGCGCTATCTTCCTCAAAACGGCGAGGTTGATTTGAACAACGAAACCACAAAGCAAAGATACCAAAGAAGGGCAGCCTGGGCCTACGGTGAACTACTTTATACTCTTGAATACTTATACCGCTACAATGTACCTCCCTTTGAATTGAAAGGCTCTATATTTGGAGCCTTTGGGTATCCTCAGTTTGTTCCCCAGAGTGTTTTCCTCTACGGGTATGACTGGGATGGCGACGGTAAGGTGAACCTTTTTGATTATCCCGATGCTTTAGCAAGCATAGCTAATTACTTAGCTAAAGAAGGATATAAGCGCTCGCTAACACGGGAGAACAAATTTAAAGTCATCATGAAGTATAACAAGAGCGAACCTTATGCAAATACGGTGCTTGAGCTTAGCGAAGCATTAAAGGGAAGATTAGCAGAACAAAAAGAGGGCCCATCCTGCGGAATAGAAGGTGAATAAAGAGGAATTAGCCCGAAGGATTAAAACCCTAAAGGAGCTCATAAGCAAAGAACCATCTCCATCCTTTCTTATCTTAAACCCTATTAATCTCTTCTACTTTACTGGAGCCTTCTTTCGGGGAGCTTTACTCATAAGCGATGAAGGCTTAAAAGTTTTTATCAAAAGACCGGCTAATGTTTTGCCTAATCTTTCCGGTGTTCAAGTCATTCAGCTTAAAAGCTTAAAGGATTTGCTAAGCCATCTCAACAAAGGAAAGGTTTATGTTGACCTAAATTTCCTTCCCTTTTCTGAGGCTCAGAGGTTGCTTAAGGTCCTTTCGGGGTATGAGGTTCTCGATGGTAGTGGATTTATCTGGGAGGTCCGATGCCTAAAAAGCGATTATGAAGTTTCCTGCTTGAAGAGGGCATCAAGGATGCTGAGCGAGGCTATAAGGGAGTGGCTTCCTCTTCTCAAGCCCGGTATGCAAGAGATAGTTGCCTCAGCCCTTTTAGAAGAAAAGCTTCGTATGAAGGGTCATCCAGGCTACACCCGTTCAACGCTTGGCTTTGAGCTAACCTTTGGCTATCTTATCTCCGGAAGTGAAGGTCTTTATGCCACGCCTTTTTATACTGGAGAAGGGGGGAGAGGAGTAGAGGGCTTCCCAGGGGGAGCAAGCTTTAAGGAGATAAAGGAGGTCGAGCCGATACTTTTTGATTTTTCTGGGTTTTCTCAGGGTTATTATGTTGACCAATCCCGAATGGCAAGCTTTGGAAAAGTAAAAAGAGCAATGGACTTTTACCGGGCAAGCCTTGAAGTGCTAAAAACCCTCGAAGCAAAAGTAATGCCGGGTATGCTTGCCGAAGAGGTTTGGTATATTGCAGTTTCAGTGGTTGAGAAATTTGGTTTAAGAGAGTATTTTATGCATCATGGGGAGCCGATGAAGTTTGTCGGTCATGGAGTAGGTCTTCAGATTGATGAACCGCCTGCTTTAGCGGAGGGGCAAAAAACTCCTCTTAAAGCTGGGATGGTTTTAGCCATTGAGCCTAAGTTTCATGTCCCAGAGCTTGGGGTCGTAGGGCTTGAAGACACCTTTTATCTAACCCCTAAGGGCTTAAAAAGGATAACCACCTTCTCCCGAGAATGGATATTTTTAAAATTTTCTTAATTATCCGATAAGGAGAAGACCATGTCCAAGAAAAAAAGGCTTCATACCAAGTTTATTTTTATAACCGGAGGGGTTTTGTCCTCCCTTGGGAAGGGGCTTGCTGCAAGCGCAATAGGTGCTTTGCTTGAGGCTCGAGGCTTAAAGGTAACCTTCCAGAAGCTTGACCCCTATATCAATGTCGACCCAGGAACGATGAACCCCTTCCAACACGGAGAAGTCTATGTGACAGAGGATGGCGCTGAAACAGACCTTGACCTTGGACACTATGAGAGGTTTACCTCAGCCCAGATGTCAGCAAAAAATAACTACACCTCGGGTAAGATCTACTACTCTGTCATAACCAAAGAAAGGAAAGGGGTCTATCTTGGGGGCACCGTCCAGATAATTCCCCATGTTACCGACGAGATAAAATCGGTCATCCTTGAGCTTGCGGAATCAAACATCGATGTTGCTATCGTTGAGATTGGCGGAACAGTTGGAGACATAGAGAGCCTTCCTTTTCTTGAGGCTATAAGGCAGCTTGGGCAAGAGCTTGGTAAACAAAACGCCCTTTTTATCCATGTAACCTATGTTCCCTACATCAAGACGGCAGGCGAGCTTAAAACCAAGCCCACCCAGCATAGCGTAAAAGAGCTTCGAGCCATCGGAATTCAACCTGACATAATCCTTTGCCGAACCGATAGGTTTTTACCCTTAGACATAAAGAAGAAGATCGCCCTCTTCTGCAATGTCGATGTTGAGGATGTGATCACCGCAAAGGATGTGGACTGTATTTACGAAATACCCCTTGTCTTTCATCAAGAAGGGCTTGATGAGAGGATTGTAGAAAAGCTAAACATTTGGACAAGGGAGCCAGACCTTAGCCCATGGCAGGCTGTTGTGCGAAAATTTTACAACCCAAAAGATACAGTGAAGGTCGCCATCGTTGGCAAGTATGTAGACCTTAAGGATTCTTACAAGTCCCTGCATGAAGCTCTGGTTCATGGTGGACTTGCTAACGACCTGCGGGTTGAGCTAAAGTATGTCCGATCAGATGAATTAAGCGAGGTCAATATTGAAGAGATGCTTGGGGATGCGGACGGGATCCTTGTTCCTGGTGGTTTTGGTTCAAGGGGGATTGAGGGGAAAATTCTTGCCATAAACTACGCAAGGACAAAGAAGGTGCCCTTCTTTGGTATCTGCCTTGGCATGCAGCTATCCGTTGTAGAATTTGCAAGGAATGTCCTCGGTTGGAAGGAGGCAAACTCAACGGAGTTTGACCCCGAAACTCCTTATCCTGTCATTTATCAGATGAGGGAGTGGTATGACTATCGAAAAGGAAGGGTAGAAAGGAGGGATGAAGGCTGCGACCTTGGGGGCACGATGCGCCTTGGTGCCTATCCTTGCGTCCTAAAGCCTGGGTCCATCTGCCACAAAGCTTACGGAGTCGATATGATTTTTGAGCGACACCGCCATAGGTATGAATTCAACAACGCCTATAGGTCGGCTTTAGAGGAAGCAGGCTTAAAGGTGGTTGGGACCTCACCAAACGGTGAGCTTGTGGAGATAGTTGAGCTTGAAGACCATCCTTGGTTCGTTGGCGTGCAATTCCATCCGGAGTTTAAGTCAAAGCCTTTAGCTCCCCATCCCCTTTTTGTTGATTTTATAAGGGCAAGCTATGAAAACAAGCTTAGGAGATTGAACTAATGGTAGACCTTCATACCCATTCAACCGCATCAGACGGAACTTTTAGCCCAAGAGAGCTTGTTTATCTTGCAAAAAAAGTAGGACTTAAGGGTCTTGCCTTGACAGACCATGACACGATTGACGGCTTATCTCAAGCCTATCAAACGGCAAAGGAGGAGGGGCTTCCTTTTCTCTGCGGTGTAGAGATAAGCGTAAAGTTCGATGGACCAGGGCATTTTCATCTCCTTGGCTACTTTCTTGAACCGCCAGAAGAGCTGAAAGAAGTCCTGGATAAACTTAAAGCCGCTCGGGCAGAAAGAAATAAAAAGATGGTGGAAAAGCTAAGGGAGCTCGGGATAGACATCACCCTTGAGGAGCTTAAGAGCATAGCTTCGGGCGAGGTCGGAAGACCACACTTTGCCTATCTTTTGGTCAAGAAGGGTTATGTAAAGTCGATAGAAGAAGCCTTTGAAAGGTATTTAAAGAAGGGGGCTCTAGCCTACCATCCAAAGGCTCTTTTGACCGAGGAAGAGGCTATATCCGCCATCAAAAAAGCCAAGGGTGTTCCTGTCCTTGCTCATCCAATCACGCTAAAGCTTTCCGACGAGGCTTTAAAGTCCTACTTGATAAGGCTAAAAGAGCTTGGTTTGATGGGAGTTGAGGTTTACTATTCTGAGCATACCAAGGAGTATACTAAGTTCCTTGAAAGGCTTGCCGATGAACTCTCTCTTATAAAGACTGGTGGTAGCGATTTTCACGGCAAAAATAAGCCCGATATCAAACTTGGTATTGGCTTTGGCAACCTTAGGGTCCCCGATGAATGCTTCTATGAATTGAAGAAGGCTATTCCTCGCTAAGAAAACGACTTGACATTTCCAAAAATTTCCACATTTTAAACACATGGAACCTCAACCAGAGGAAACCAAAGAAGTAGTCTATCGTATAGACCCATTTTCAATCATTTTTCGTGAACTCGAACTTATTCATTCTGAAATAAGAGAAATCAAATCTGAAATAGTGTTCCTTCATCAAAGGATTGATGAGACGAATAAACGGATTGATGAAATGAATATAGCGATCAATAAAAGGATTGATGAGACGAATAAAAGAATCGATGAGACGAACCTCAGGATTGATGCCCTTGCAAGCGATATTAACAAACGATTAGACAAACTCTTTTTAGTTGTTATCGTAAACCTTATTGCCATAATAGGCTTTTTGTTTAAAATTGTTTTAGACGGATTGATAAAATAGCTCAAAAGCATCCTTTATGGTCGCCCTGAGCTTCTCTTTTTTGGCATCCCTGAGGACGCCGTCCCGAACGATGTGAGGGATGTCTCGCCATTGCTCGACATGAGAGGGTAGGGGGATGTCACCCTGAGCCTACTTTTTTGTCGCCCCCGAGCCACCTTTTTGTCACCCCGAGCCTTTCTTTTTTGTCACCCCGAGCCGTTAGGCGAGGGGTCTCCCTAGGGATGCCTCGCTACGCTCGGCATGACAGGGTGCCCCTTCTTGATTTTTTCTTTTTTTTCCCGTAATATAATACCTATGTTTAG